>Ga0306922_10007803_pt1 | contig 10357 bp, 5 predicted proteins | sample sta12Cox44000082_FD_203758 | JGI IMG/M metagenome (GOLD analysis project Ga0306922, IMG submission 203758) | Lab enrichment of tropical soil microbial communities from Luquillo Experimental Forest, Puerto Rico - statoxic.12C.oxic.44.000.082 (v2)... | ecosystem: Environmental > Terrestrial > Soil...
GCGACCGCCAGTCTGAGCTTCTCCCGGAGTTCAGCGAGGCTCGGTCTGGCGAAGTCGCCCAATAGTGCATAGTCCAGTTCGTAACGGCCCAGGGGACAGCGAGCAGACGCATCGCTGGGAAGGTCTTGACCGCCGTCTCCCAGGCAGTGCGCGCAGCAGCGACGAAGGTGTCCTGGGTCTCGGCCGCACTGGGCGCAGCGGGAGCATCAGGCTGTCCGACGACGGGAGCGCAAGCTGCAGCGGTTCAAGTCAGCTCGATCCCCCCAGCGCTCCCCCAGCATGCACGGCGCGGTTCACAACACCTTCAACTTTCAACGCCACCTCATCTCCCGATCCACCTTGCGGATTTTCCGAGCCCAAGCAACCGCTGAGTGGCAGGACACCGTCGCCGCGGCGTGACGCACGGCCACCCTCGGCTCCCAGTGCGTGCTCTATAGAGTTGCCGTGACAAAGCCCGCAATTCCGACTTGGAAGCAATGAACGGCTGATTGGGCGCAGCCTTTTCTAGACCTGGGCGGCTCGCTGATCGGTTTTAGCAGCCATTTCTGGTGGTCCGATGTCGAACGGCGAAAGCATGATCTCAATCGCCGGGCCGAGCACCGCATCTACATAGTATTCACCATTGTCGCGTGACACGTTACCCGCGCGGTGGCCGGTCAGAGCGTCATGGGTCTCCTCGTCCATCCTGACGCGTCGAGCCTCGCTCTTGAAGCGGTGACGCCAGCTATGATTCGGCGCGAAGCGTGGCTTTTCAACCAGCAAGACGTTCTTCTCCTCCTGCAATCTGCGAAGCCAATCGCCGATCCGCTTGGTGGCCGTCCCGGCGCGGCGACCGAACCGATCGGGAGTAAGAGCGGGGAACAGTGGACCAGGGTTCGGAAGGCTTTTGACGTAATTGAGAAAGCCTTCGCGGATCAGCGCCGGATGAAGCGGGATCTTGCGCACCGAGCCATTGTTCTTACCAAACCTCACGTTCAATACCCAATATCGCCCAACTCTCTCAATGTCGGTAACCTCTCGACCTGCAACCTCGTCCAGCCGTGTCCCCGTAAAGGCACATAGCCATGGAATCCATCGCCGATGAGGTTGGTTTCACCGCGCGCTGCCAACAGGATAAGCCGAGCCTGATCATCGGTATAGCCAAGCCGCTTAGTGGGCGTGTGATCGTCCTTAGCTTCGTAGACAACACCCAGGCCGGGATTGATCGGGATCTTGCGGTTACGATGTGCCCAGGCAAGCGGGGCCTTAACTGCGCTGAGATAGCGTCTGATAGTCGGGGCGCTTAATCCCTTTCCGGCGAGGTGCTCCTTGAAACGGATCAGGTCTTCCGGGATCACTCGCGTAGCATCGTCATGCTCGATTAGGGCTGCAAACTTTCCGACATCTCGACGTGCCTGATAGATCGTCTTCGGTGGTAGGTTCTTCCTCTCCTTGGCCCAGCGCGAAATCAAATCAGACCCGTCGCGCGTGGCGACTGCTCCTAGGGAGAAAGACGGGTAGATCGTGGGCGCAGCTTGCTGCGCCAGCGAGGTCAAAGAGGTATTACCGGGCGACACGGGCACGACGGTACCTCCCTCGATTGCGGCAACGATTTGACGGGGATCGATCTCTAGCTGCTCGATCATGTCGAGAATTCGACCGACCGCATTTGCTCTATCATCGCCCTGACCTAAGTAGCCGCGCGCTGCGTGATGGTGCAGAATCCGGCAGTGTCGCAGAAGCCGCCCCATCGCTTCCGTGTTTTTCGACAGTTGCGCCGAGCGTTTCGGATCCCCGAGAAACGCTTCCACCCCGTCACGGGTAGCATCGGGGGCTTGCGGATGCCGCCAATGACGCGGCCCGGAGATGAACATCCTCACCGATCGAGAGAGGTCATCATCTGAGGCGAGGGCCCAGCTTTCGGGATTGATATCATCGAGCCGTTCGCGCCCGTTCGGCCAACACGGCAAACCCTGCGGATTCGCAATTAGGCGGCTGCGTTCTAGCTGAAACAGCCGCCACCATCCTTCGGCTAGGGCGTCAATTTCGATGTCGTCAATTTCAGGCCAATTCCCGGCCTCGGCCAAGGCTAGAATTCGATCAGTTCTCTGGACGTGAGCTAAACGCTGCCGTTTCGCTTCGGCTGGGTCGCGGCTGAATGTCTCGGTCCATTCGCCTTGGCCGATTATGGGCCGCAGACGTATCGGAACGGCTCGCCGAAACCGGTAGGCACGCGTCGGCTCGAACCATTGTAGGTAACGTTCGCGGGTGCCGCGTGGAAGACGTTTTGAGTTCGCCGCTGAACCCATTCCACCCTCGTTTTGTATAAGACTTTGTATAGAAGCGTGTATAGCCAACTTGCTGAGTAGCTTCATGTTAAGGGATATCGCGGCGTTGAGCAAGGTGTAGCGTCCCGTCCTGTCGGGGACGCCAATTGTTTCAATCAGTTAAGCGTTAATTTTAGAGCCGTCAACCGCCTTCAGCAACCATATGGCAACCACCATGGGCCCGGCGGGTGCCGTCCGAGCTGAAGGCCCACTGCTCTATTGCCGCCCTGGGGTCTTGCCAGCCAACCTCGCTCGCCGAAATGCCTCGGCCATCGCGTCGCCGGTAGCGGGCACGGAATTGCTTCGGCCTGCACGCGTCTCGGCCGGTCGGAGATGTTTCTCTGATACCGTTGGGCCGAATTCGGTGCGCGCTGACGTGGGTCTTGTTACCGAGGATTCATCGAGCCGCATCGTCAATGAGATCCGACGGCGTTTCGGTTCGACCTCCAACACTTTGACACGGACGACATCGCCAGGCTTGGCGATTTTGCGCGGGTCCTTGACGTAAGCATTGGCCATCGCGGAGATGTGCACCAACCCGTCCTGGTGGACCCCCACATCGACGAAGGCCCCGAACGCGGCGACGTTTGTCACGACACCTTCGAGAACCATGCCGGGCTTCAGATCCTCGAGCTTTTCCACTCCCTCGCGGAAGCTCGCCGTCTTGAAAGCCGGGCGCGGATCACGTCCGGGCTTCTCGAGTTCCAGCAAGATGTCGGTGACGGTCGGCACCCCGAACACGGCATCGGTGAATGCCTCCGGCCGGAGCTGACGTAGTATGGTTGTATCGCCGATCAGCCTCTCCAATTGGCTCTTGGTTGCCGCGAGAATGCGCCGCACGACGGGATAGGCTTCCGGATGTACGCCTGACTCATCGAGCGGATCGTCGCCGTTGTGGACGCGCAGGAATCCTGCCGAAAGCTCGAAAGCCTTGGGCCCGAGCCGCGGCACCTTCTTGAGGGCCGCGCGGCCGCGAAACGGACCGTGCTCCTCACGGTAACCGACGATGCTGCGCGCTAGTCCTTCGCCGATGCCGGAGACTCGCGACAGCAGCGGGGTAGACGCCGTGTTGACATCAACCCCCACGGCGTTGACGCAATCCTCGACCACCGCATCGAGGGAGCGCGAAAGTTTGTGTTCGCCGAGATCGTGCTGATATTGGCCCACGCCGATCGATTGGGGATCAATCTTGACCAGCTCGGCGAGCGGATCCTGAAGCCGTCGCGCGATCGAGACCGCTCCGCGCAAGGACACGTCTAGCCCAGGCAACTCCTGCGAGGCAAAAGCCGAAGCGGAGTAGACGGAGGCGCCAGCCTCTGAAACCACCACCTTGGTTAACTCGAGCTCGGGGTGGCACCGAATGAGCTCCGCACCGAGCCGGTCAGTTTCGCGCGAGGCGGTGCCGTTCCCGATCGCGATCAATTCCACCCGATGCTCTTGGGCAAGCCGCGCCAGCTGGGCGATCGACTCGTCCCAGCGACGCTGTGGCTCATGCGGGTAGATCGTCGCCGTCGCCGCGACTTGCCCGGTCGCGGTGACCACGGCGACCTTGACGCCGGTCCGGTACCCCGGATCAAGCCCCATTGTCGGACGCGCGCCCGCGGGGGCCGCGAGCAGCAGGTCGCGCAGGTTCCCGGCGAACACTTGCACTGCGGCATCTTCCGCAGCTAGCCAGAGCCGAAGGCGCAGGTCGCTTTCGATGTGACCCAGGATCCTTGTGCGCCAAGCCAAGCGCAGCGTATCGATCAGCCAGCGGTCGCCGGGCCGGCCGTGATCGGCGATCTTGAACCGGTTCGCGATCTGCCGCTCGAAGGCGCTCAGTTCGCCTCGATCCGGCGCGGCCGGGTCGGGCACCAGCTCCAGGGTGAGCACCTCCTCCTTCTCGCCGCGAAACAACGCGAGGATCCGGTGCGACGGCAATTTAGCCAGAGGCTCGCTGAACTCGAAATAGTCAGCGAACTTGGCGCCGGGGTCCGCCTTGCCCGCACGAACTCGCGAGCTGAGACGCCCGCGCAACCACACTTCCTCGCGCAAAGACCCAATAAGCGTGGCATCTTCGGCAAAACGCTCAATCAGGATCACGCGGGCGCCTTCGAGTGCGGCGGCGGAATCAACCACTCCCTTACTCGCATCGACATACTGGCGAGCCAGCTGCTCCGGGCTTTGATCGAACCTCGCGAGAAGCGCCTCTGCCAGCGGCTCGAGGCCGGCTTCGCGTGCGATTTGAGCCTTCGTCCGCCGCTTCGGCCGATAGGGCAAATAGAGATCCTCGAGCCGCGCCTTGCTGTCCGCTGTCTCGATCGCATGCTTGAGGGCGGCATCGAGTTTTCCTTGCTGACTGATGCTCTTGAGGATAACGGCGCGACGCTCGTCCAGCTCGCGCAGATATCGCAGCCGCTCATCGAGCGTACGCAACTGGGCGTCATCGAGCGCTCCGGTCGCCTCCTTCCGGTAGCGGGCAACAAAGGGCACGGTCGCGCCGCCGTCGAGCAACGAGATTGCGGCGGCGACTTGCTGCTCGCGGACACCCAGTTCCTCGGCGATGCGTAGGTTGATCGGCTTCATCGATTCTGAGCGATAAGCTAGAGAGCAGTGCAACTGCCCGAGCATCCCTTCTAACGTGCCCTGCGATAACGGGTCAAAGGCTTATTGTCAGGTTAAGAGCCTCCGCAGGCCATGGCGGTCGCGCTTTGCCAGTGCTTCTCCGGGTTGCGGCGACATCTGTCAGTGAATTCGTTTGGTGCGCGTCATCGCCGCGCTCGGCCCAATTCCTGAATTTGCCCCAGCTCGGCGGCGATCGGCTTTCCGTGATAAAGCGTGAAGCCCAAGATCGGTGCCTTCAGAATGCGCGCGTCGGTCCTCTGGACAGCGGTCGAGAAGGGACGATTCGGGGGCAAATAGAGCGAAAATCAACGTGAAAGTTGTGTCAAAGAAACTATTTTCCAATACGGTCCAGCTTGACGATCTTGATAAAAACCTCGTGGTTCCGAAATCGGGTTGGGGCAATGAAGCCATCTTGAAAGGATTTCCGAAGCGCCTATTTCCCATCCATACAGATGGCGTCTGGATGGTATATGATGGCCGATCGCATCGGCGAGCTCCGACCCAAACCCGCGGATAGCGAGAAGATCACGATCAACCTCGGTCATGTCGATCTTGGTCACATCGATTTGATGGTTCAGGAGGGATTTTACTCGAACCGTACAGACTTCATCCGCACCGCCATCCGTAACCAGCTCGAACGACATGCGGACGTTGTCACGCAGGCCCTAGCCCGAAAAAAAGTGGAGCTCGGCTTGCGGCATTTCAGCCGGGAAGATCTCGAAGCGGTGCGTGACGCTGGGCAGATGCTTCATATCCGCGTGTTGGGACTGGCCAGAATCGCAAACGATGTCACTCCCGAGCTTGCCCGCGCGACAATAGGATCGATCGCAGTGCTGGGAGCGTTACAGGCCAGTTCGGCAGTCAAGGCAGCGCTGGCCGAGCGCCTTCGCTGATTGACCGCAGTCGAGTGATTGGCGCAACCCCCGGCCCCGGCACCGATACTCATTTCAACCACAGACGGACCGATGCTCGCGCTCTGACTGTTCCGACAAAGGAAATTTGGACGATGAATGACAGACTGGACCCCGGCATGCGGGAAGCAAGCCGCCTGACCCGCGCGGGCCGCCTCACTGAAGCGACTGCACTGCTTCAACGGATGCTGCAGAGACGAAGGAACCCACATCGCCCCTTCAGTACTGGAAGCGTGCCGCCGACGATTGACTTGCTCCCCGAAACGCTCGAGGTGACCGACCCCGGTCCATCTTTGCGCACTGGGCAGGAGTTCGATACTGGCGCACGCAATCGGGCGGAAAGAGCGGGCCGTGCATATCTGCCGGAGGCACTGCGCCGTCTCCTCGATCGGATTCCTCGCACTGGCTTCGAACCTGGCCTGGGCGGGCTGGCAGACCCGTCTCCAGCCGACGTTCCTGACCTGCCGGAAGGCGGCCAATTCCTTGTGAGGTCCTACACCAACCATGTCGGAACCCGCGCCTACAAGCTCTACGTGCCCAGCTGCTATCGCGGCCAGCCTCTGCCATTGATCGTAATGCTGCACGGCTGCACCCAGTCCCCCGACGACTTCGCTGCCGGCACACGCATGAATTTGCGGGCCGAAGAGCGCATTTGCTTTGTCGCTTATCCAGCGCAGGCCGCCTCGGCGAACGCCTCCAAGTGTTGGAACTGGTTCCGTCCAGGTGACCAAAGGCGAGGCCAAGGCGAGCCTTCGCTAATCGCGGGCATCACCCGCCAGGTTGTAAGCGACTACTCGGTCGACCCGGACCGGGTTTATGCTGCCGGGCTCTCGGCCGGCGCCGCAGCTACGGCCATTTTGGCGGCAACCTACCCCGACCTCTACGCAGCAATCGGCGTACATTCCGGCCTGGCCTGCGGGGCGGCGAGTGACGTTGCCTCCGCGTTCGCGGCAATGCGCCGGAACCAGCACGCGGCGAAGCACAGGTCCGGCCACCGCTCCGGTCGAGCCGGGGCGTCGCGCGTTGTCCCGGCGATAATTTTCCATGGGGACCAGGACAAGACGGTACATCCGCACAACAGTGATCAAGTCATCGCACAGCTTCGGGAAGCATCGAACATCGATTTGCAAGTAACGGTTCAGGAGGGTCGAGTACCGGGTGGCCGCGCCTACAGACGCGTCCTGCATCATGACGCGAGCGGGCAGGCAATCTTCGAGCAATGGGTCATTCACGGGGCGGGCCATGCCTGGTCGGGTGGCAGTCCCGCCGGGTCCTACACAGATCCGCAAGGGCCGGACGCCACGCGGGAGATGCTCCGGTTCTTTCTCGATCACCCACGGTCGTGAGACTTCTTGACCCAGTCGAATGATCGAGCGGTGCACGACATCGCCGTTCGCCGCGGCATCATCATTGACCGAACCCCGTTTTCATCACCTAGGGGACCGGCACGGCCGCTCGTTCAGCGACAAGAGGCGGATAGGAGCATCTCGGGTGCGCACGAGGACATCGTCGAGCGGCTCGCGCCACGCGCGAAGCGTTCGAGATTGCGTGCCACGCCGCTCCAGCGCTCGGCCGTAGCATCGATCAAGCCCGGAGCTGATGCGGCGCCATCAGCACATTGGGCAATTTGTGGAACCGGTGGCGCGATAGTCCCCCTCCGGCTCTGCCGGGGGGTAAAGTGATCTTCGGATCGAGCGACGATTTTTACCAGCTCAGGCTGAGAATGAGCCGAGCCTCCCGTCCATCGCCGCACGCGAGCCGAGCTGTCCTCGGCCGCGATGAGCCCTGGCAATCCCGGGTGAGATCTCCAAAACTACCGGACAGCGAAAATCGAGCGTCAAATTTTATCACTCCATAGCTCGGACAGATCGCGAGCCGGCGCCACATCAATTATCCCGTGACAATAACAACTCACATTGAAGAGAAGGACCAAATCGCCCCGTCCCGGCAAAAAAGTCTCTGAAGCCTTCAGCCCTCCTGCGGTCGAAGATTTTGGCGCCATGGGGGCCTTCGACGATGGGCTCGCTGTCAGCTCGTTGCAGGTTCCGATAGTTTCGTTGCTCGCACAAACTTCGGTCTGACATAAAAAACCAAAGTCTTGTTGAACGGGCGCTCGGTGGTGGGCAGGTTACCAACCTGTGACTTTGAGGGTCCTCGTTGCCACCGGGATCGAACGACGGGATTTGCCCTTTGCGGCCATCGCCTAAAGCCAATCGCCGAGCCTGAGTGGCGGTGGAGAGCGCTCATTCGTTCCCCGCGATTTCTTTGACGGAGGTGTGCCAAATGCGCGGTCGCTTAACCGCCGCCAGATGAAAATGAGTGGCCGGTGTCTCGGCGCCGTCCCGGAATTTCGACACGACGTGTCAGAAAGGATTCGGCAGGCGTGCCTCCTCGACCGGCAGCGTCAAGCGAAACACAGCGCCATGGGGCTGATTCCGGGCGGCCGATAGGCGCCCGCCATGGGCCTCGGCGATCGAGCGGCTGATCGCCAGTCCCATACCGATCCCCTCGGGTTTGGTCGTGTAGAAGGACTGGAACAGGCGGTCCAGTTTCTCCGGATCGAGGCCCGGCCCGGTGTCTTGCACCTCGACGAACACATCGTTCCCATCATCTATGCCAGATACGATATTGAGTTCCCGCGAACCGTTGCTGGCGCCAGCCATGGCTTCAATAGCATTGACGATCAGATTTATCATTATTTGCTGCAGCTGGACGCGATCTGCCGAAACGAGAGGCAGATTATGAGTAAGCCGGCTTTGCAACTTGACGCCGGTGCGCTGCATCTCGGTCTCAGTCAGAGCGACGACCTCGCCGATCGCTTCATTGATGTCCAAGAGGTCCCGACGCGGCGGCATTTTCTTCACAAGCGCACGGATGCGGCCAATGACTTCGCCCGCTCGAGTGCCGTCCCGGACGATACGGCCGAGCGTCTGCCGCATTTCGTCGAGATCCGGCTGAGGCGCGCCGAGCCAGCGCAAACCCGCACTGGCGTTGGTGATTACCGCGGCAATCGGCTGATTGACCTCGTGCGCGATCGAGGCCGCCATCTCGTCCAGCAGCATGACCCGATTGAGACGCGCGAGATCGGCCTGGGCTTGCTGCAAAGCCTCCGAGGCCTGCATAAACTCCGTGAGATCCCTGGTGATCGCCAAGACGGCGTCCGGCCGCCTCGACTCGCTGACAAATAGCGGAGCGTAAGTTATTGAGTGGTGTCGTTCCCCGGGGGCGAAGCGGGTAGACCAACGAGCGTACGAGACATGTTCGCCCGCGAAGCATCGATCCAGCTGTGGTTTGATCACCTCGTTGAATGCTTCCACGCCGTTAATGTCAGCGATGTGCATCCCGACGATCTGCTCGCAGGAGAGGCCGGTGCGATCCTCATAAACTGGATTGACCCGTTCATACCGGTAATCCCTTCCAATGATCGCCACGCCGTCAGGCATCGTCTCGAATACCTTGTTCAAATAAGCCTCGCTGCACCTCAAGGCGTCTTCGGCTCGCTTTCGATCGGTGATGTCGACAATGACTGCACCGAGGAAGGCCGGTGTGTTGTCTGCCGCCGGAACGGCAAATGTGGAGACGTCGGCCCATATAGCCCCGCCGTCCTTGCGCCGGTAGCGCTTTTGTTGCCCTCCGATAGTGCCGGTATCAAGCCGCTTTTGCGCCGCTGCCCGGTCGTCTTCGTGAGTTAAATCCAGCGCCGTAAGCTGTCGCAGTTCGTCCCCGGTATATCCGGTGATCCGCTGAAATGCGGCGTTCGCCGCCAGATAGGCGCGGCGCTCGGTATCGAGCATCGTGATGCCGACCGGGGCGGTTTCGAACATCGCGCGCCAACGCTCTTCGCTCGCGCGCAACGCCGCTTCGGCGCGTTTGCGATCGCTGATGTTTATGTAAATCGCCTGCAAAAAGGGTTCGGAGGTTTCGGTTGCCGGCACCGATGTCGTCGTGACGTTAAGCCACACTGGGCTGCCGTCTTTTTTCAGGTACCGCTTTTCGACGTGATACTCCTGCTGTGAACCGATCCGGAAGTTCGCGACGACATTCTCGGTCTCCGAGCGTTCGTCAGCGTGGGTGATTTCCATCGCGGTGTGTCCCACGATCTCGTCTTCGGCGCGGTCGAGCATCCGCTGCAAGGCCGGGTTCGCTGCCGTAAAGACGCCGTCGAGGCGGGCAGTGGCCATTCCGGCGGCCGAGGTTTCGAACATGCGGCGCCAGCGCTCCTCGCTCGCGCGCAATGCCGCTTCCGCTCGTTTGCGATGAGTGATGTCGACCGCCATAACGGCAAGAAACGCGGGCGTGTTATCCGTCGCGGGCACCAAAGACGCGTTGACGTCGGCCCACACAGTGTCACCGTCCTTGCGTCGATAGCGTTTTTCGAGCCTATAGCTGCGTTGTGACCCAGCCACGAGCTCACTGAAAAGTCGCCCCGTCTCTGCCCGATCTTCTTCGTGCGTAAATTCGAATACGGTAAGGTTTCGAACCTCGTCCTCGCCATATCCGAGCATTCTTTGGAATGTTGGATTCATCCCGAGAACG
>Ga0306922_10007804_pt1 | contig 10357 bp, 6 predicted proteins | sample sta12Cox44000082_FD_203758 | JGI IMG/M metagenome (GOLD analysis project Ga0306922, IMG submission 203758) | Lab enrichment of tropical soil microbial communities from Luquillo Experimental Forest, Puerto Rico - statoxic.12C.oxic.44.000.082 (v2)... | ecosystem: Environmental > Terrestrial > Soil...
CCTTTTCGAGGGACGAGCCCGGATCAGTGATCGCGGCGAAGCGATTTGGCGCCTCGTTCGCGCCGACGGCCTGCTTTGCCCGCTCGTAAAAATATTGTTTGAAGATGTTTGGCTCGAGCGTGCTACCGGATTTGCTCGATACAAGGAACAGTGTGCGTGCGGGGTCGATCCGAGCTTCGAAGTGCCGGATCTGCGCCGGGTCGGTCGAGTCGAGCACATGCAGGTTCGGAAAGCCGGGCTTGGCGCTGAAAGTTTCGGCGACGACCTCGGGGCCGAGGCTCGAGCCACCCATGCCGAGCAGCAACACATCCTGGAACCCGGAGCGCTTAACGTCGTCGGCGAAGTCCTGGAGATGCGCAATCCCCTTCATCTGTTTTTCGACGATGTCCAACCACCCGAGCCAGTTGGCTTCGTCCGCCTCGGTCCACAGTGAGGCGTCGGCGGTCCATAGCCGCCTGACCTTGCCCTCCTTGCGCCAGTCCTCCAGGGCAGCTTGGACGTCCTTCCGCAGGTCATCCGACAGCTTGTAGGTCATGACGTTGAGCCTGGGCCCGAGCACGGTGCGTCGCTTTTTCTGTACCGCGGCGTAGAGCTGATCGGCGGCGTCCGCGAACAAGCGCACCCCGTCCTCGACGAGCTTTGCGGTTACCGCATCGATCGAGATCCCTGCCTGCGGGAGCGCATCCATGACTGCCCCGGCGCCGATGATGTCTTCTTCGAGGCTCGCGCGCGGGTGGCCGTGATCACGGTAGGCGTCCATCGTCGCCGGCGGCATCGTGTTGACCGTGTCGGGCCCGATCAGCTCGTCGACATACAGGACATCGCTATACGCCTTGTTCTTGGTTCCGGTGCTGGCCCACAGCAGCCGCTGTGTCTGAGCGCCTTGTTGCGCGAGACGCTGCCACCGCTCGTCAGAATAGATCTTTTTGGAGAGCTGATAGGCGAGCTTGGCATTGGCGATTGCCACCTTGCCCTTCACCGCTTGCAGCCGCGCCTTCTCAGCCGGGTCTGCTATCGTCGCGATCTTCGTGTCGAGTTCGTCATCGACGAGCGTGTCGATTCGGCTGACGAAGAAGCTCGCCACACTCGACACCTTGTGCGGGTCGCCCCCCTTCTTGGCGAATGCCTCCAGCCCGGAGATGTAGGCTTCGGCAACGTCGGCGTAGACTTGCTGTGAGAACAGCAAGGTGACATTCACATTGATCCCTTCGCCGATCAGTGTCCGGATCGCGGTGAGCCCCGGCTTGGTGCCCGGCACCTTGATCATCAGATTACGGCGATTGACCTCGTGCCAGAGCCGTCGCGCTTCCTCGATCGTCTCATGCGTTTTCATCGCCAGATAGGGGGAGACCTCGAGGCTGATAAAGCCGTCACGCCGCTGGGTCTGCTCGTAAACCGCATTCAGCGCGTCGGCGCCCTCCTGGATGTCGCGCACCGCGAGATCCTCGAACAGCGCTCCGGGATCGAGATCCCCGGTAGCCTCCGCGGCAGCAATCAGAGCGTCGTAATCGTCGCCGTGACCGATCGCTTTTTCAAAGATCGAGGGGTTCGACGTGACGCCGCGCAGCCCGTCCTCCGCTATCAGCTTGGCGAGCCCGCCGCTCTTCAGCAAATCGCGGCTGACGAAGTCGAGCCACACCGATTGCCCGTATTCCTGGAGCGTCCTCAAAGGATTGGCCACGCGTGCTACTCCTTGGAGGCGAGCTGCTGCTTGGCAGCCGTATAAACGTGCTCGCCGGTGAATCCGAATTTGACCAGCAGCTCCTTCAACGGCGCCGAGGCACCAAAGGTGTTCATCCCGATTACCGCGCCGCGCAGCCCGGTATAGCGTTCCCAGCCCAGGGTGGAGGCTTGCTCGACCGCAACCCGACGCGTGACTTCCGGCGGAAGGACCGCTGCGCGATAAGCATCTTCCTGCTGTTCGAACAATTCCCATGACGGCATGCTAACCACCCTCGTCGCGACCCCCTCGGCGGTCAGTTTCTCATAGACCTCGACGCAGAGTCTCACCTCGCTTCCCGTGCCCATCAGGATCACATCCGGCTTGCGATTCGCAGCATCCGCAAGCACGTAGGCGCCGCGCCGGACACCACTTGCCGGAGCATAGCGTGCGCGGTCGAAGGTCGGTAGGTTTTGCCGGCTCAGGATCAGGCAGGCCGGCTCGTGCTTGAGCCCCAGGACGACGCGCCACGCCTCGGCTACCTCGTTCGCGTCCGCCGGCCGCAATACGATCAGCCCGGGGATGCTGCGCAATGCTGCGAGCTGCTCGACCGGCTGATGGGTCGGGCCGTCCTCTCCTACCCCGATCGAATCATGGGTGAACGCATAAACGACCGGCAGTTCCATAATCGCGCCGAGCCGGATGGGTGGCTTCATGTAATCGGAAAAGATCAGGAACCCCGAGCCATACGGCCGTAATTTCGACAGCGAGAGACCATTGCAGATAGAACCCATGGCGTGCTCGCGGATGCCGAAGTGGAAGTTTCGGCCGGCATAGTCATCGGCCTCGAAATCACCGGCACCTTCGAAAGTAAGCCGCGTTTTTGTCGACGGCGCGAGATCGGCAGCGCCGCCGAGAAGCCAGGGCAGGCGCGGCGCGATCGCGTTCAGAACCCGGGCCGAGGAGTCGCGACTGGCGACCCCGTTAGGATCGGCCGGGAAGACCGGGATGTCTTTGTCCCATCCTTCGGGAAGGTCGCGCCGCTGCATGCGCTCGCACGCGTCGGCGAGCTCGGGGTGAGCACTACGATAGCGCTCGAACAGCGCCAGCCACTCCGCCCGCAGCTTCTTGCCGCGGTCGCCGAATTTCCCTGCGAAGTGCTCGTACACGCCATCCGGCACCAGGAATTTCGCGTCTTCCGGCCAGCCATAGGAGCGCTTCGCGAGCCTGACCTCGTCCTCACCCAAGGGCTCGCCGTGCGCCCCCGAGGTATCCTGCTTATGCGGCGCGCCGTAACCGATATGGCTCTCGATGATGATCAGGCTCGGCCGATCGTCGATGCGCTTGGCGATCGCGATCGCGTCGGCGACCCGCTCGCGATCGTTGGCGTCGCTGACCCGTTGCACGTGCCATCGATAAGCGAGAAACCGCCCGGCGACGTCCTCGCTGAAGGCAAGAGCGGTATTACCCTCGATCGTGATGTGGTTGCTGTCGTATATCCAGCAGAGATTGCCGAGCTGCAGATGGCCGGCGAGCGAAGCGGCCTCGCTGCCTACCCCCTCCATCATACAGCCGTCGCCGCACAACGCGAAGATGTCGTAATCGAACAGCGTAAAACCGGGCTTGTTGAAGTGCCGCGCCAGCCAGTCGGCCGCGATCGCCATGCCGACGCTGGTGGCGATCCCTTGACCGAGCGGCCCCGTCGTTGTCTCGACACCCGAGGTCAAGTGGTACTCGGGGTGACCGGGACATTTGCTGTCCAACTGGCGAAATCGCCTCAGATCGTCGAGGGATACCGTCGGGGTGCCGAGCCGCTCGTACTTTTCATTGACCGATTTGACCCCGGTTAGGTGCAGCATCGAATAGAGCAGGGTCGAGGCGTGGCCGTTGGACAACACAAAGCGGTCGCGGTTCGGCCAGATTGGATCCTCCGGATCGAAACGGAGGAAGCCCTGCCACAGCGTATAGACGACCGGCGCCATCCCCATCGGCGTGCCCGGATGGCCGGATTTCGCCTGCTGAACCGCGTCGATGCATAGGGTGCGAATTGTGTTGACGCAGATCTCGTCGATCGAACCGCGTGGCGCCATCATGATGTCCCTCTCGAACTGAACCGGTTTTGGTCCGGGCGATCGGCCGGGTTAAAGGCTAACGCCGAGCATCGTCCGACGATCCCGTCCACCTTCAGGTCGATCAGAGCCTCCCCGAACGTATCCCCGACACTTAGGTGTGGCGCATGGCAGTGCCGGCAAGACAAGCCGGGACATTCTCGAAAATTTCATGCACGCCGCCGTCATCGCGCTCAACAGCTCAGCCGGAGCCTTCAAGGCTTGCCCGGAACAGTGTAGGCCCGCTCGGCCCCGGTAAGAGTGAGCCGCCGATTGGTTCGAGCGTGACCTCGAGTTCGCCTTCGCCCGCCAGCAGGCGCGCATTCTCTGGGGTCACCGCGATTACCTTGCGCTCCGACCGGGGCAAAAGGCCGATCGGATGCGGCGCCGTGCTATTGGATGACAGGAGCCAGAGCTGGTAGACATGGTCGGCCGCCACCGGTTGCGGACGCAGGCTGTCGGCAGCAATTTGGTGGGCGGCGCGGGCGAGGCGGATCGCCCAGATCGGGTGGCGCTCGCCGTCGCGCACGACGGCGATGACTGGCATGGTCGAAAAATCCGGCGGTTCGCGAGCGATTACCGCGGCGACGAGAAGGGCCAGTGATAGCGTAGCGAGCACACCCGCCGCCCGACGCCAGAAGAGAACGCTGTCCAATAGTCTCGCGAACACGACGATGTTAACCCCTGCGCGGATCGAGTGCGTCGCGCAACCCGTCGCCGAGCAGGTTGAACGACAGTACCAGGCTGAATATCGCCAAGCCCGGCCACACCGCCATCCACGGCGCCTGTGCGATAAAGTGAGCGGCAGAGTTGAGCATACTGCCCCAGCTCGGTGCCGGCGGCTGCTGGCCGAGGCCGAGGAACGAGAGGGCCGCCTCGGCGATAATCGCTGCCGCGATCGCGAGCGTCGCCTGGACCAGGATTGGTGCCAGCACATTGGGCAGGATGTGGCGCAGCACGATACGGCGATGCGAGTTGCCGACGGCGCGGGCCGCCTCGATGTAATCCTCGTGCTTGACAGCGAGTACTTGCCCACGGGTCAAACGCGTGAAAATCGGTGTCTGCGCGATGCCGATCGCGATCATCGCATTGATAAGATTGGGCCCGAGGAAGGCGGCGAGGGCAATCGCCAAGATCAGGAACGGGATGGCCAACATCGCGTCGATCACGCGCATCAGCAGACCATCGACGGCTCCGCCGAGGTAACCAGAGACGAGTCCGAGCGGTACCGAGACGCCGACCGCGATCGACACCGAGACGAGGCCGGCCATCAGCGACGATCGAGCTCCCCAAATGAGCCGCGCAAGCACGTCGCGGCCGAGTTCGTCTGTGCCGAAAAGATGCAGGAAGGAAGGCGGCTTGCGCACCGCTCGCCAATCCGTGGCGAGCGGGTCGTAAGGTGCGAGGAGCGGTGCAGCGACCGCGACCGCGATAAAGAACACCACGACAGCCAGCCCGACGAGCGCCATGCGTCGCCGCGCCAGCCGGCGTAACGCAAGCCGCCACGGCCTCTCGCCAGCACCCATGGAGGTCGTGTCGAAGATGCCGGCGGTCATCCACGCAGCCTAGGATTGACCAACGCATACGCCACGTCAGCTAAAAGATTGAGCAGGATGAAGGCGAGCGCTGTGCATAGTACGACCCCCTGCACGACCGCGTAGTCGCGATTAAACACCGCGTCGACAATCAGCTTGCCGAAGCCCGGAATCGTGAAGACCTGCTCGGTCAGCACCGCGCCCGACAGCAGCTCTCCGAATTCGAGCGCGCCGAGCGTGATCACCGGCACGAGCGCGTTGCGCAGCGCGTGGTGGAGCACCACCCGAGTCTCACTCAACCCCTTGGCGCGAGCGGTGCGGACATAGTCGGAGCTCAACACTTCCAGCAACGCGCTGCGGGTGTGGCGCATCATCACCGCGGCGATTGCATTGCCGAGCACAAAGGCCGGCATGATCAGGGTCGCGAGGTTGCGCGACAGGCTCTCGGCGGGACTGACGAATCCCGACGCCGGCAACAACCCCCATTCGACCGAGAACAGCAGGATCAATAAGATCCCCAGCCAAAAATTCGGGATCGACCGGCCCCATAGCGCTACCATGGTAGCGGCATAATCGACAGCCGAGTCGTTTTTTACGGCTGCCAGGATCCCCATCGGCAGGCCGATCGACAGGGCGATCACGATGGCGAGTGCCGCGAGCTCAGCGGTGACCGGCAGTTTCTCCAGCACCAGATCGCGAACCGGGCGTTTGATGCGGATCGATTCGCCAAGATCGCCAGCCAGCACGCCCTTGACCCAGAGCAGATAGCGGGTCGGGAGGGGGTCATCGAGATGATATTTCTGGCGCAGAAACGCCACTACCGCCGGGTCGCGCTCCTCCCCGGCAAGAGCCAGTGCCGCATCGCCTGGCAGCAGCTGCTGCAGCCCGAAGACCAGCACCGAAACAAAAAACAGAGTCGGCAGCACCAGAGCCAACCGGCGCAGCAGGAAGGTGGCCACGGTTCAGAGCCTTTCTCGCCTTCCGGAGTTGTATTATTTCATCTGCAGCCCCTGCGGTCGGATCAGGCCATCGGGGTATGGGACGAATCCGGACAATCTAGCGCTCGCCGCGTACAGCCACTTGCCGTGGTAAAGATAGACGATCGGTAGATCCTTCAGAATGTGCTCGGCGACAATGCGGTAGTGTACGAGGCGCTCTGCTCGGGCATCGACCATGCGCGCTGCATCGAGCTCGCGATCGACCTCGGGGTTGCAGTAATGCCCATCGTTAAACGGGGAATTGCATGTGACCAGGTTGTAGATGTTGCCGTCGGGGTCGATGCGGCCGGTCCAACCGAGCAAAAAGGCCTCGAAATCGCCTTTTGCGGCGAGCTGCAAAGCCGAGGCGAACTCGGCCGCCTGGATTCGTATGTCGAAACCGCTCTCCTTTGCCATGGCCTGGATGACTTGGGCGGTTTGTAGGACAACGGGGTTATTGGTCGCTGTCATCGTGATGACGGGGTTGGGCGCGGATGCAGCAGCGAGCAAGGCCTTCGCCGTGGCGACATCCCGTGCCGGGATCGGAAACTCCTTGAGATAATACGGGTTCGTCGGCGAGACCCACTGGTTTCCTGGCTGGTTCTCGCCATTGAACACGACTTGGTTCAGCGCCTCACGGTCGATCGACAGTTCCAGCGCCTGGCGCACGCGCGCATCCCGCCCTAATGGTAACGTCGAGCGCTCGCCGTTGGCCACATTGATCGAGATCCCTGAATAACCGATCCCGTTGACCGCTGCGAGCTTGAGACCCGGATCCTTGCGCACGGTGTCGAGGTCGGTTGCCGCAACTTGCGTCAGATCGAGCCCGCCCGACTGCAAATTGGCAAGGCGCACGGTCGAGTCCGGAATCGGCAGATAGACGATCCGGTCGATCTTGATCTTGTCGTTGTCCCAATAGTCGGCGAAGCGCTCGACGACGATGCGGTCTTGAGCGACCCGCTCAACGAATTTGAATGGGCCGGCGCAAACCGGATGCGAGCCGAAATTCTCGCCCGCCGCCCGCGCCGCCTTGGGTGATATTATCGTCCCGGCGGGTCCGGCTAGTTGCGCGAGCAGCGGCGCGAACGCCGCCGACAACTGGAGCTTGGCCGTATGGTCGTCGATGATCTCGACACCGCTGATCGCACTGATATCGCGTTTGCGGGTCGATCCTGGCATCGTCAGATGGCGTTCGATGCTGTATTTGACCGCAGCCGCGTCGAACGGCTCGCCATCGTGAAACTTGACGTTAGAGCGGAGGCTGATGACTAGCCCTTGCTTGTCAGCCGTCCACTCCCATTTTGTTGCGAGTTGCGGCACGATCTCCAGCTCGAGGCCGATATCGAACAGCTTATCGCACAGTGCGGTCCGGACGATGCCGCTCACAAAAGTCCGGGACAGCGTCGGGTCGAGGACATCCGGGTCCTCTGCAAGCCCGATGCGCAATGTCTGTGCCGCGGCTGAGCCGGCAATCAGCATCGATCCAACCAGAGAAACTGCGATCAGCGTTCGCCGACTAAACATTCCCCGCTCCTCTCCCAGTTCGTTTGGTGAAACTCTACCCTCATCCGCAACGCGCTGGTTACTCCATTCGCAGCCCTTGCGGGCGGATCAGGCCGTCCGGGAAAGGCGCAAAGCCGGTCAGCTTGTTGCTGAACGCCCACAGCCATTTGTTGTGATAGAGATATATGATCGGCAGATCTTTTAAGGTTTGCTCGGCGACATTGACATAGTGGGCGAGCCTTTCTTCCGGCGCTGCAACCGTCCGCGCGGCATCCAGCTCGCGGTCGACATCCTTGTTGCAATAGCGCGCGACATTGAGCGCGGGTGGAGCCTTACAGGACACAAAGTTATAGATGTTGCCGTCGGGATCGGCGCGCCCACTCCAGCCGAGCTGAGCAGCCTCGAAATCGCCTTTTTCGGATAGCTGCAAAGAGGACGCGAACTCAGTCGCCTGAATCCGGATGTCAAAGCCGGTTTCATTGGCCATGGCCTGGATGACCTGGGCGGCTTGGAGGAGCTCGGGAGTATTGGGCACCATCATAGGCACGATTGGGTTGGGCGCACTTGCTGCGGTAAGTAATGCCTTTGCCTTGTCAGTATCGCGCGATGGGATTGGCAACGCCTTGACATAATATGGGCTTGACGGTGGTACCCATTGGTTTCCCGGCTGAAACTCGCCGTTGAATACGACCTGATTGAGCGCCTCGCGGTCGATTGACGACTCGAGCGCGTGGCGTACTCGCGCATCTTGTCCCAGCGGCGTTTTCGATCGCTCGCCATTGGCAAGATTGATTGTGATCCCATTGTAGCCGAGCCCGGTAATAGTGACGATCTTCAGGTGTGGGTCCTTGCGCGCAGTATCGAGATCGGTTGCGGCGACGCGCTCGATCATGTCGAGCCCGCCGGACCGGAGATTGGCGAGCCGTACGGTCGAGTCCGGAATTGGCAGATAGACGACGCGGTCGAGCTTGATCTGGTCCTTGCCCCAGTAATCGCCGAAGCGCTCCAGGACAATGCGGTCTTGCGCGACACGCTCGACAAATTTGAACGGACCTGCGCAAACCGGATGGGAGCCGAAATTTTCACCCGCTGCCAGCGCCGCTTTGGGCGACATCACCATCCCGGCCCGGTCTGTCAGCTGTGCCAGGAGAGGCGCAAACGGTGCCGACAGCACGAGCTTCACCGTGTGATCATCGATGATGTCTACCCCAGTAACCGCGCTGATCTCGCCTTTTCGGTTCGAGCCCGGCATCGTCAGATGACGCTCGATGCTGAACTTGACCGCGGCAGCGTCGAGAGGCTCGCCATCGTGGAATTTAACCCCCGGGCGAAGCTTGATCACTAGCCCAGTGTTGCCGTCCGTCCATCGCCATTCGGTGGCGAGTTGTGGCACGATGTCGAGTTCGGGTCCGATGTCGAAGAGCTTGTCGCACAAAGAGGCGAAGACGACGCGGCCGACAAAGGAGCGGGCGAGGGTTGGGTCGAGGAGGTCCGGATCCTCGGCGAGCCCGATGCGCAGGGTCTGAGCCGCAGATGGCTCGACGCGTGGGATCACAGCCGCCGTAATGAGGCAGCCGGTCGCGATCTGTATCCACCACCTGGCCATCCCGATCTCTCCTTGTTTCCAGGGCTTCGAGGCAACGCAGTTTGTTGTGTGCAAGCGGTGTACCGAGCCTAAGGTAACATTGCCTTCGCCGGAATCGGGGGTATGAAGATGCCGCAGAGCCGAGCAAAGCGGGTTGGTGTGATCGGCGCCGGGATGGTCGGAGTTTGTGCGGCGAGTTGGCTGCAGCGCGACGGCCACAGCGTCTTTCTGATCGAGGCAGGAGAGCCCGGCCACGGCGCTTCGTTTGGCAATGCCGGCTGCCTCAACGGCTCCTCGGTAACGCCAGTGTCGATGCCCGGCACGATCCGAAATGTGCCGCGGTGGCTCATCGACCCGCTCGGTCCGTTGTCACTGAGGTGGAGCTATCTGCCAGCGATCGCCCCCTGGCTCGTTCGTTTCATACGCGCCGGGACGCCCGAGAAGGTGCATGCCCAGGCACGCGCCTTGCGCCCGCTTGTGGGTCCGACTCTCGAAGCCTTGCAGCCGCTGATCAGGGCCGCCGGCGCCGAGGATCTCGTTCGCCGCCTCGGCCATCTCTATGTCTATCGCTCGGCGGAAAGCCTGGGAAAGGATCACCTCGCCTGGAAGTTGCGGCGGGAAAATGGGGTCGAGATCGACGAATTCGACGCCGACGAACTGCGCCAGCTCGAACCGGCTTTGTCGCGCGACTATGTCCGCGGCGTGCTCGTGCGCGAGAACGGGCATATCTCGAACCCGCTCGGGCTGGTCCAGCGCCTACTCGAGCATTTCCTGTGCTCGGGCGGCGAGCTGGTACAAGCGCGGGCGCACGGGTTTCGCCTCGACGGCCGCCAGCTTGCGGCGGTCCAAACCGATGCCGGCGATCTGCCGGCCAATGCCGCTATTATCTGCGCCGGTGCCCACTCAAAGCCGCTCGCTGTCGCACTCGGTGACCGCGTCCCGCTCGAAACCGAGCGCGGGTATCACCTGAAGGTCCGCGATCCCGAGAT
>Ga0306922_10007810_pt1 | contig 10354 bp, 6 predicted proteins | sample sta12Cox44000082_FD_203758 | JGI IMG/M metagenome (GOLD analysis project Ga0306922, IMG submission 203758) | Lab enrichment of tropical soil microbial communities from Luquillo Experimental Forest, Puerto Rico - statoxic.12C.oxic.44.000.082 (v2)... | ecosystem: Environmental > Terrestrial > Soil...
CTTGGGGGCGCCGAGTTTCGCGCGGAAGCGCCGATACTGGGCACCGAGGTAGCTCTGGCTTCGAAGGAGCGTGGTGGCGGCGATGCGTAACGCGGTGGCCGCCCGATTGATCACGTGGCGGGTGCCGGTGGGTCTCGAATTGCCAATTCTCGCGCTGATTCCCGGATTGGGCAACGTTGCGTGGCGCTCGGCGTCTGACCTACGCTGACTCGCGCATGAGGAACCTCCTGGTCGCCCTGCTCCACGTCGCGGTCATGACCGCGAAGCTGTGTGGCCCTGGTGGCGTCCGCGCGGTGATCGCCGAGAATCTTGTGCTCAAGCAGCAACTGATTGTCCTGCGGCGCGCCCGCCGGCGCGCGCCCAACCTGACGCGGGGCGACCGGCTGCTCTGCGGATTCGGATCGCTCTTCCTCAATCCAGGACGCATTCGAAAGCTCGCCATCGCGGTACGCCCTTCGACGCTCCTCGCGTTTCATGCCGCGCTGGTGCGCCGCAAGTACCGCTGCCTGTTCTCTTGGCGCCCGTGCCCCAAGAAGCCCGGCCCGAAGGGGCCGAGCGAGGCACTTATCCAAGCTATCGTCGAGCTCAAGTCGCGCAATCCGCGATTCGGCTGCCCACGGATCGCCCGCATCATCGCGCGCACGTTCGGCGTCGACATCGACCGAAACGTCGTGCGCCGTGTGCTCGCCCAACACTACCGGCCCTCCTCAGACGGGACCGGCCATTCGTGGTTGGCGTTGATCGGACACACCCGAGACAGCCTCTGGAGCGTCGACCTCTTTCGCTGCGAATCCCTCGTGCTGCGGAGCTATTGGGTGCTCGTCGTCATGGATCAATTCACTCGTCGCCTCGTTGGCGTCGGCGTGCACGCGGGGGCCGTGACGGGCATCGACCTGTGCCGCATGTTCAACGCCGCCATTCACGGGCAGGGCGTCCCGCGGCATCTCAGCACCGATCATGATCCGCTCTTCGAGGCGCACCGGTGGCAGGCGAACCTGCGAATTCTCGAGATTGACGAACTCAAGACCGTGCCGTACGTGCCCTGCTCACACCCGTTCGTCGAGCGGCTCATCGGGACGATCCGGCGAGAATTTCTCGACCATGTCCCGTTCTGGAATGCCCGTGACCTGGAACGGAAGCTGGCCGAGTTCCAGGCCTACTACAACAGGGCGCGCAGCCATGCGGCCCTGGAAGGTCATACGCCACTGACGTTCGCCGATCGACGCCCGGTCCCCGTTGCCGATCTCGGCCATGCGCGGTGGGTCTCCTACTGCCGGGGCCTCGTCCAACTCCCAGTCGCTGCCTGACGACGAGGAATTCGAGACCCACAACTCGATGATGCCGCGGCGAGTCGCTACTGGCCGCAGAATTGCGGCTGCGCTGGAATCAAGTCCTGGTCCGCCGGTGTCCCCGGCGGAAGCGTGAATGTGATGTAGATGACGGTCGTCTCGTTAGGGTCCGGATTCGAGGGCTGGTGGACGTGCGGACTCCCTTCCGGGCCGTTGAGTTCGACGGCGACATCGCCGGCGTGATACTCGACCACAGGACAGCCAGGCTCATCCTGCATCAGCCTGAACGTGCCTTGCTTGACGATGATCTGCGCCGGACCGGGATGCCAGTGCCATGGACCGACCGCGCCGGGGACCAATGTCACCTTGACCTCACGTAGCTGAAAGGGCGCGGTCGGAAAGATCGGATGGGGAAGCTCACCGAGCGCGAGCAACTTACGCTGCAGCTGCGCGTTCGCCACGCCCACTGAGGCGATGACCAGCAGCAGCACGAGCCCAAAACGTCGGGTTGCCATAGCGGACGTAAACTTCTTCATGCTGACCTCCTTGCGCACTCAAGCGCCGCGAACCGTGACGTTCCTTACCGTGCCTCAATGGATTCCGATTGAACTCACCCGTGAAGACTAGACGCCCACGCACTCCAAGTCTTGTAATGGTGTGGGGATTGGATGGTGGTTTGATGGGGTGTTGGCGTCCCCAGCGACACGATGAGGAGTTCGTAGGCGTCTACGATCAAGCGCGTTCCGGCAACCTTCTCTGGCTTGCCTGGGTTCGCTGGGTTAGGTAGACCGTCGCTCGTAATAACATCGATGCCGTCGCTGGCGCCGGTTGCTTGGGGCAGTGGCACTATGCCTTCGACTTTGCAGGAGGCGATCATCAACCCGCTGACCGCATACACCAAAATCGCGTCCCCCTTCGGGCGGATAAAGCGCAATCCCTGAATCGTGACGCTGGCTCCCGCAGCTTCGACATAGAAGGGAGTCGTCCCCCCCTCAATGCTCGTCATCTCGCCACCCTCGTCTCGCAGGTGACCGTTCTCGTCCCGATCGCCCGAGATCGTGACAGCTTTCGATACCAGGACCGTCGCCAGGCCACCCCCCCACGCTGTCGCCGTTGGTACCGTTGGGGGTCTGTTAAACGAGAAATGCCCCTTTAGGACGACGTCACCGCCTTGATCGACGGGGGCCTGAAACGCCGGAACATCCACCTCTGTTGATTGCCATCGACCGCGAACAGCTCGGCGCCCGGACCGGTGATGGTCAGATCATCGGTGATGCTGATCTGTCCGCTGGTCAACGTGATTGTGCCGGTCAAGCCGTCAGCAAACACGATCTCATCGGGGCCTGGGTTCGCGTTGGCGTCGAGCACCGCTTGTCGCAGCGAGCCCGGCCCACTGTCGGCGAGGTTCACCACGGTGAAGGTCGCCGCCAGTCCGGGAGACGATGCACCGCATAGGAAGACAAGAACGATGGGGAGATGTCTGGTCCCCCCAGCCAGCTGGCAACCGATGACCTTCCACAACTGGGACGCCGCGTGCGGCTCCTTCGTGTCCCCTGGACAGCGATGCACCATCATTTGGGCCTCCTTTCTCGAACTGGAGCGATCGCCGCGCTCATGTGCGTGACCGCGTCTGAAACACACTGGCGTGGACTCTGACGGAAACGTCCAGAAACTCCGCCGAGACTCCGTAGAGCGTCGTCCGAGTTGCCTCAGACGTCTTCCTCGATGAGAGGCTCGTCGGTCAGGTCGAGCAACGTGGAGCGGAACTGGCAGTCAAACCAGCTGGTAAAGGTTCCAAACGACCGTGACGTCGGCCACGTCGCCCGATCCCGCCACCTGGGGATAGCCCCGATAACCCTCTGAAATGTCGCGACCGTCTCGGCGGACTCTTGCTCGAGTGCGCACGGGCGGCGTGAACCCCATCACAATTTGTGCACCTTACAACGCAACAGAGCGTGGATCAAAGAAGGAATTAATTAACACAGTGCTAGTTCCCCGTAAACGCTTCTAGACATTCCGGTTGTCGGTAAATTCCCGATGTCGAGTCGATTTCGCGGAATGCTGAAGGTGAGGCGACCTTCTTGTACACTGACCCAGTCCTACGACTATTTGTCGTCAGGCTGACAGGATAGAAATGTCAGACCAGAACAATCGGCAAGGTTTTCTGTCTGCGTCGTCGTTCACCCTGTTGATGGTTGTTGGCTCGGCCGCCGCCAACGAAGATCTCCGGCTCGTCGACGCTGTGAAGAATCGGGATCTGCCGCAGGTGCGGATGCTGGTGAGCAGGCATGCCGACGTCAACGTGCCGGCCGAGGACGGCTCGACGGCGCTGTTATGGGCGGCGCATTGGAACGATCTCAGGACTGGAGAGCTGCTCGTCCGCGCAGGCGCCGATCCGGACGCGGCGAACGATTATCGGATGACGCCGCTCGTGCAAGCGTGCACCAACGGAAGCAGCGCATTCGTTGATCTGCTCCTGAAGGCCGGCGCCAATCCCAATACGCCGGTCGCGACCGGCGAGACGCCGCTGATGACTTGCGCCAGGGCGGGCAATGCTGATGCAGTTCGGATGCTGCTTGTTCAGGGCGCGGATGTGAACGCCAAGGAACCGACTCAAAACCAGACGGCGTTGATGTGGGCGGCTGCCGAACAGCATTCAAATGTTCTGAAGGTCTTGATCGAGGCGAATGCGGATCTCAAGGCGCACACCAAAACGGGGTTCACCGCGCTGCACTTTGCCGCCCGGCTCGGCGATTTGGAATCGACGAAGACGCTGCTGAACGCGGGTGTCGACGTGAACATCAGATCGCAGCCCGACCCTGAGCCTACGCGCGGCGGCGGGGCTGCAGCCGGGCGCGGCGGGGCCGCTGGCATCGTCGGCGGTGGATTCGGCGCACGGAGTGGCACGAACTTCGGCGGCAGTACGCCGTTGCTGGTCGCGACGGTGCGAGGCAACGTGCCGCTCGCGCTGTATCTACTGGACCACGGGGCCGATCCCAACGTGATGGACGCCGGGTTTACACCGCTCTTCTGGGCCGCAGGCACCTGGGAAAACGGACTTGCGAATCCGGTGTACGGGTTCGTCGATCCGATCGGGGGTATTCCGGATCGTGAGGCCAAGCTGCAACTCGCCAAGGCGCTGCTGGCGCACGGCGCGAATCCGAATCTTCAGATGACCGTGCGACCGCCAGGATTCGGCGGCACGGGGACGGGTGGCTACAACGACGCCGTCGGCGCGACCGCATTCATTGTCGCGGCCAATTCCGCCGATGTGGAAATGATGCGTGTCCTGCTCGCTGCCGGCGCGGATCCGCACCTAGTCACCAAGACCAACTCCAATGCGTTGCTCGCTGCGGCGGGTCTCAATCGCGGCATCGGCGAAATCATCGACGCCGAGGACAAGGCGCTCGAAGCGGCCAAGTTCCTGCTCGATCTCGGCGTCGACCCGAAGATCGTCACCACGTACAACGAGAACGCGCTGTTCGGCCCAGGTTATCGCGGCTGGAATCGCATGCTGGAGCTGCTGATCGAAAAGGGCGCGGACGTCAACGTGGTCAACAAGGCAGGCGTCACGCCGTATCTCGCCGCGTCGGGCTTCGGCGACCGTCTTGGCGGCGTTCTGTACAACAGGGCCGGAGCCGAAGTTCTGCTCAAACACGGCGCCGATCCGAAGCTCGGCCACCCATGTCAGGCGCAGAACAGGTGTCGTCCGGAGTAACGGGATGCGGAGACGCCTGACTCAACTGACATTGATGATGGCGTCCGGATCGATCGTGTTGATCGCGACGATCTCGGCGACGCTGTCGGCGAACCAGAACCCCTCCGGCACGCCGGCCGCCGCGCCGACAACTGCGCCGACGCCCGCGCGCGAGCTCGTCAGTACGTACTGTGTGGCGTGTCACAACGAACGCGTGAGGACGGCCAATCTCGCCCTCAGCAAGGCCGACAGTGACGATGTCGCCAATTCCGCGGAGACGTGGGAGAAGGTCGCGGTGAAGCTGCGAAGCCGCGCGATGCCGCCCCCGGGTGCCAGGCGGCCCGACAACGCCACCTACGATCGCGTCGCCCACTGGATCGAGTCGGAACTGGACCGAGCCGCGTCCGCCAATGTGAATCCCGGCCGCTCGGCGCAGCTCCATCGATTGAATCGCACCGAATACGCCAACGCGGTGCGTGATCTTCTCGGTCTCGAGATCAATCCGAAGGCGTTGCTGCCGCCCGACGAACAGGCGTACGGGTTTGACACCAACGCGGACGCGCTGTCGATTCAACCCGCGCTGCTCGATCGCTATCTCACCGCGGCGGCGAAGATCGCGCGCCAGGTGGTCGGCGACCCCACTATCCCTGCGGGATTCGACCGCTACACCTCGCTCAAGAACAACTCGAACGAGTCCAACTGGCTTTCGCAGAACGAGCGGCTCGGTGAGGATTTTCCGCTCGGGTCGCGCGGCGGGATCGTGGCGCGACACTATTTCCCCGTCGACGGCGAGTACATCTTCAAGATTCGGCTGGACCGCACCGACACGGGTCTCATTCGCGGCCTCCAGTGGCGCAACGACATAGACATTCGCGTCGACGGCGTGCGAGTGGGACAGCTGTCGATCGGCGGCTTGCCGGAGTTTACGGCAAGAAGCGCGAACGCGATCCGGAACCCGGATTACGCAGAGTCGAGAACTCCCCTAATGAACGCTGACGATCACTTGGAGGTGCGGGTGCCGGTCAAGGCGGGCCTGCGTCAGGTGGTCGCGACGCTCGTCAAGCTAGACAACCTCGAGCTCGAGGGCCTGGGACCGAACTCGATCCCCATCTGGAGCCGCGAACACACGACGAGGCCGGATAACCCGCTCATGATCTCGTCGCTGCTCATTGGAGGGCCATACAACGGGCGCGTCTCGCAGGAGTCGCCCAGCCGGCGGCGCCTGTTCGTCTGCCAACCTACCAGCGCCAGCGACGAGACGGCGTGTGCGAAGAAGATTCTCTCCACGCTCGCGCGGCGGGCGTACCGCCGGCCGCCCACGACCGAAGACGTCCAGACGCTCGTCCGCTTCTATCAGACCGCGCGCGCGGCCCACGGTTTCGATGCCGGCATCCGTGCAGGCGTCGAACGCGTCCTCGTCAGTCCCGATTTCCTGTTCCGAATCGAAGCTGATCCGAGCGACGTTGCGCCAGGCAAGGCGTACCGCCTGTCCGATCTCGAGTTGGCGTCGCGACTGTCCTTCTGCCTGTGGAGTAGCATCCCCGACGACGAACTGCTCGACGTCGCGGTGCGCGGCAAGCTGCATGACGCAACCGTGTTCGAGCGGCAGGTGCGCCGCATGCTTGCCGACGCGCGCGCGCGCAATTCGCTCGTGCAGAACTTCTTCGAAGAGTGGCTGCAGGTCCGCAACGTCTGGATCATCACGCCGGATCTCAACCAGAAGTTCCCATGGTTCGACGACAACCTGCGCGTCGCGTTCGTCAAGGAGATGGAGTTGTTTCTCGACGCTCAGCTGAAGGACGATCGCGGCGTCGTCGATCTGCTGACCTCGGACGAAACGTTCCTCAACGAACAGCTCGCGCGCCATTACGGCATCTCCAGCGTGTACGGCAGCCATTTCCGCCGCGTCACGCTCACCGATGAGAACCGTTTTGGCCTGCTCGGGAAGGCCGCGATTCTCTTCGTGACGTCATATTCGACCCGGACGGCGCCGACTATCCGTGGAAAGTGGCTGCTCGAGAACCTCCTGTCTGCGCCGCCGCCCGCGCCGCTGCCCAACGTGCCGGCGCTCGAAGAGAGCGGCAAGGACGGCAAGCCGCGTTCCGTCCGCGAAATGCTCGAGATGCATCGCCAGAATCCGGTGTGCGCGAGCTGCCATGCGCGGATGGATCCGCTCGGGCTGAGCCTGGAGAATTTCGATGCGATCGGCCAATGGCGTACCACCGACGCCGGCACGCCGATCAGCGCGTCAGGTGTGCTGTTGGACGGCACGAAAGTGGACGGCCCGGCGGCACTGCGCCGGGCGCTCGTGGCGCAAAAGGAGCAGTTCGTGAGGACCGTGGCGGCCAAACTCCTGACGTACGCCATCGGCCGCGGATTGGATTATTACGACGGACCGGCTGTTCGCGAGATCGTGCGCAGCTCGGCCCGCGACGACTACCGCTGGTCATCGGTGATTCTGGCGCTCGTCAAGAGCGCGCCGTTCCAGATGCGACGGACGGCGCCGCAGGAAACGAGCTCCCCGAAGACGGATGGCGCCGCGGTCGGTGCCGCAAGCGCCGCCCATAGGAGGTCGGGCAGATGATCATCACTAAGAAAGCCATCTCGCGCCGGACGGTGCTTCGTGGAATGGGCGCGATCGTCGGCCTGCCGCTGCTCGACGCGATGGTTCCGGCGTTGACGGCCGCCGCCAACACCGCGGCGAAGCCAATCTGTCGCCTCGGCGTCGTCTACCATCCGAACGGCGTCATCTACGACAAGTGGCTGCCGAAGGGCGTCGGCGCGGATTTTGAGCTGTCGCCGACGCTCGCCGGATTGCAGCCGTTTCGCGACAAGCTGATCGTCGTCACGAACCTTTACATGGATCAGGCAGAGGCGCTCGGCGACGGAGGCGGGGACCATTCCCGCGCGTGCGGTGGCTATCTGAGCGGCGTGCACGTTCGGAAATCCGATACCGTCGTAGAGGCCGGGATTTCGATCGACCAGATTGCGGCCCGGGCGTTCGAGCGTGAAACGCAGCTCTCGTCGCTCCAGCTGCAGATGGACGACAACAGCATCATCGGATCGTGCGACGTCGGTTATAGCTGTGCGTACAGCAGCACGATCTCCTGGCTGACGCCGACGCTGCCGCTGATGACCGAGAACAACCCGCGCTTCGTGTTCGAGCGGCTGTTTGGCGCAAGCGACAGCACCGACCCGAAGGTCCGTGCGGCACGGCTCCGTCAGGACCACAGCATCCTGGATTCAGTGACTGATCGGGTGAACCAGCTTCAGCGCCGGCTGGGAGCAGCGGACAACAGGCGGGTGAACGATTACCTGACGTCGCTGCGTGACGTGGAGCGGCGCATCCAGAAGACCGAGGAGCAGAGCACCAAGGAAATCCCCGACGTGGCGCGGCCCTCGGGTATTCCAGAGAGCTTCGACGAGCACGCCCATCTGCTCTACGACTTGCAACTCCTCGCGTATCAGGCCGACATCACCCGCGTGACCACGTTCATGTACGGCCGCGAGCAGAGCCCGCGTCCGTACCCGCAGATCGGCGTTCCAGAACCGCATCACCCGGTGACACATCACCAGAACGATCCGGTGAAGATGGAGAAGTGCGCCGCCATTCAGCGGTACCACTTGAAACTGTTTACCGATTATCTGGAAAAGCTGCGGAACACCCCGGACGGCGACGGATCGCTGCTCGATCACGCGATGATTTTGTACGGCGCCGCCATCAGTAACAGCGACCGCCACACGCACGGTCCGCTCCCGACGCTGCTCGTTGGTGGTGGCTCGGGCGCGCTCAAGGGCGGCCGCCATCTCGTGTATCCGGAACACACGCCGCTGACCAACCTGCAGTTGACGATGCTGAACCTGCTCGGCGTGCCGACGGAGAAGCTGGGCGACAGCACCGGGCAGTTCAAGGAGTTGTCCGGGCTGAGCGTGTAGCCTGTCGATTGAGCAAGGCTCATCCCAATCCCGGGCGCGAGTCATCTCCCGATTTGCGCGTGATTCGCCAGAATCTGTCCCTACTGAAAAGTCGGTCTGGCGTGGGGGGAGAATCAATCGCGGCGATTCACGGCGTTACCAACGCCGGTCGCGAGGGCGACGAGCCGCAAATTAAGGACGACAGGACTTCGTTGAGACGCGACGCCCTGGTTTGAGCACGCCGCCACTGGCTCGAGCGTCGACGATGTGACTAACCTGCGACAAATCCGAGCGTACGGCCGCTAACCGCAACGAGGAGTGATGGAGGGGCGGCGTGGGTCAGGCCGCGCGGCGTTCGTACCGATGATGTAGGCCGCCGACCTGTGGGATCGCCACCACGCGCCCATCGACTGGCGCCGCGATCGGGCGCGGGATGGGTTGTCCCTACCAGAAACTCCATCGGCACTTCTGAGGCGATCCGATCCGTCGTTAGGATCTCGTCCGGTGCGAAAACTGCGCCGAATCGGATCACTGCGTGAATTGGCGGATCGATTCAGTCTGAGGAGGGCTTCCACCTCAGGAAACTCGCCCCGATCGACGCCCAATCGATAGCAAATCCTTGAACCGCAGCGGCCCCTCGGGCACGCTGTCGCGATGGATCCGCTGCCGCCGCCGCTCGCCTTCTATGAGGCGTGTGTTGTCAACCCCCTGTTTTCAGGCGTAATTCGGCCGGCAATCAGACACACCTCCAATGAACCGCCGGAGCGCGCCCCCCGTCCAAGAGCGGGGGGCGCGTAGGCGGCGTAGGCCGACATGTTCAATTGTCAAAGACCTGTGTTCTCGATCGCAGTGACGATCCCCGATCCCGGCGCGCGCGTTCTGAGCTCGCGGCTTCGACCTCGCAGGAGCCGTGTGGCTCCTCCGCACCTTCTATCCGTGGTGGTGCCGCTTCGCACCGCACACCCGAGACTCCATTCAGGAAGCCTGGAAGCGAGTCGCCCTTCTTCTTCTCGGTTCCCTCGCGGGAACCCGGCGAGTAGGACGGCGACGCGCACCAGCTCCTGCGCCCGCGCACTCGTGCCGCGCGACGGATTCGGTCTTCAGGCCGCCTCGCTTTTCAGAATCGCTTCTTCCGGGATTTCGCCCTGTTCGGCATACCGCCACAGCGCAATCAGCAGCTTCCGCGCCAGCGCCACGATCCCAATGCGCCGCATCCGTTTGCTCCCGCTGCCAAATCGCCGCTGATACCACTGGGCCAGCCCGCTCTCCGGATAGCGCACCCAACTCCACGCGAGTTGCACCATGAGGCGACGCACGTGTTTATTGCCGGCACGTGTAATGCCATGATCGTGGGGCGTTTTGCCGCTCTGATACGGCACTGGCACCAAGCCCACCAAGGCGCCTAATTGCCGGCGGTTCTGGATCTGTCGCCTGTCATTCGCCAAAACTGGAT
>Ga0306922_10007813_pt1 | contig 10350 bp, 9 predicted proteins | sample sta12Cox44000082_FD_203758 | JGI IMG/M metagenome (GOLD analysis project Ga0306922, IMG submission 203758) | Lab enrichment of tropical soil microbial communities from Luquillo Experimental Forest, Puerto Rico - statoxic.12C.oxic.44.000.082 (v2)... | ecosystem: Environmental > Terrestrial > Soil...
CAGATCAACTGATGCTCGTCGGACAGCGTTTGCATCTTTGCGCCGACTGCGTGGGCGATTTCGCCCCCAACGTTGGTGTCGATCTCGTCGAAGATCAGCAACGGAATCGAATCGTGCGCGGCAAGTGCAGATTTGATCGCCAACATCAAGCGCGAGATTTCGCCACTTGACGCGATCGCGCGCAGCGGCTTTAACGGTTCGCCCGGATTCGGGGAAAAAAGCAATTCCACGGAATCAAAACCGCTCGCGCGCGGTTCGTCCAACGCGCTGAGCTTCGCCTCGAATTCGGATTGTTTGAACCCGAGATCGCACAAATTCTTTCGAATGGTCGCGGACAATTTTGGTACAGCTTTCGCTCGCAGTCTGCGCAGCGCGTCGCCGGCGCGATTCATTTGCGAGCGAACTTTTTCGATTTCCTTCGTGAGTCGCTCGAGTTCTTCGTCGCGCCCTTCGATTTTACGCATCCGCTCGGCGGCGCGCTCGCCGAAGGCAATTACCTCGGCAATCGAGCCGCCGTATTTGCGCTTCAAAGTTTCGAACAACGAAAGACGCTGTTCGAGTGCGGCAAGCTGTTCCGGATCGAGATTGAGTTTTTCCGCGTAATCGGAAAGCGACTGCGCGATCTCGGAAAGCTGTACCACGGCCGCGGCATGTTCCGAAGCGAGTTGGGACGTGGAGGCGTCGATCTTGTCCAATTCGCGCAGCAGCCTTTGCGTCTCGGCAAGTTGAGATACGATCGAGTCGTCTGCTTCCGAGAGTTTGTTGGCGACCGCGCTCGCCAGCTCGACCAAACGTTTGCTGCTGCTGCTCAGCTTGTAGCGCTTCTCGATTTCTTCTTCTTCACCGGCGATGAGATTGGCGGAGTTGATCTCGGCGATTTGATGACGCAGCAAATCGAGCTCCTGTTCGCGTACCGTTTCTGCAGTGTTGAGTGTGGTGAGGTCAACGGTCAGCACCTGCAATTTCCGAAAATGCTTTTCATATTCGGCGAGGTGCTCTTCCACGTGCGCGAAGGAATCGAGGAGGTCGAGCTGTTTGTCCGGTGAGAGCAGCGATTGGTGATCGTGCGGTCCGTGAAGATCGACCAACGCGTCGCCGATGTTCTTCAAGACCGACAACGTTGTCGGTGAGCCGTTGATAAACTGTCGATTTGCTCCGGTGACGGATAGCGTTCGCTTAATAATGAGATCCTCTACTGAGGGCTCAACGCCGGCTTCGATGAGTTGCGGACTTAGCTTTTGCAGTTCTTTCCCGGTAAAAATCGCTTCCGCGATGCAGATATCGGCACCGGTCCGAATAAGCGATTTGTCGGCGCGCTCGCCGAGCAAAAGTTGAAGGGCGCCGATGATGATCGATTTTCCCGCACCGGTTTCACCTGTAATCGCAGTGAAGCCGGGCGCGATCTGCCATTCCAACTCCTCCACGAGCGCGAGGTTTTTGATTCGCAGTAAATTCAGAACGGCGGACATTTTGAAAAGGTTGAGGGATGAGGGATGAAGGTTGAAAGTGCGATCTTCAAAGCTTGCCAACTCGACCGCTAACGCTCAACTCTCAACTCGCGCGCACTACTTCATCGCGCTGATTAGTTTGCTCTTGCTCGCGCCTGCGGTGCGTGCCGAGCAACCGCTTGCGACATCGACCATCGCTGTTTACCAGGCCGCGCGCCGCGCGCGCAATTGTCCGATGCTCGAAGATCTCGGATTGATGGAATTCGCCGATGGAAATTTCGCGGCGCGACCAACTATCTAAGCCAGGCGCACAGTTGTTATTCGACGCGCGACAATATTCTCCGCGTGATTTTGGAGGAATCGGCTGCATGGAATAAGCTGAAGAAACCGAAATGCGGTTTCGATCTGTTGTGCCACCGCACTGCGCATCAGTGGCGATGCGTCGGCTGCGCCGCTGTTGCGCAACATGGAACGAGAAGTTCGTGGCGTAGGCGACGCCGACTCCGGGTCCGAACGCGACGCCACGCGTGCGCATGCGATTTTGACCAGACCTAATGAATAATGCCGCGCTCGGTTTTCTCGATGAACTCGACGATCTCTCGCACTTCGTCGCTTTGCAGCAGTTCCTTCCGCAATGCGTCCAACGCCTGCTTGGTATTATATTTAGAGCGGTATATCAGCCGGAACGCTTCCTTGATTAACTTCACCTTGTCGGCAGGATAATCATTTCGCTCAAGGCCGACCAGATTAACGCCGCGGATTTCCGCTGGATTTCCGTCGGCAATCATAAACGGTGGAACATCCTGAACAATTTTTGAGCAGCCACCGGTTATCGCGAACCGCCCGATCCGGCAAAACTGATGCACGGCAGTTAGGCCGCCCATCACCGCGTTGTCGCCAACCTGCACGTGGCCCGCGAGCGTGCCGTTATTGGAAAAGATAACTTCGTTTCCAACCGTGCAATCGTGACCGATATGGCTGTAGGCGAGAAAGTTTCCGTGGCTGCCGACGCATGTTTTTCCATCTTTCGCCGTGCTCCGGTTAACGGTCACGAATTCGCGAAACGTGTTTTCGTCGCCGATCTCCAAATAGGTCGGCTCGCCCGCGTACTTAAGGTCCTGCGTCTGCTGCCCGATGGAGCAGTAAGCGTAGAATTTGTTTTTCGCACCAGCTCGCATCGGCCCTTGCAGCGTGACGTGATGTTGCAGCCAGCAATTTTCCGCGAGAACCACGTTTGCGGAGATCACGCAATACGGTCCAACGATTGTTCCCGCACCAAGCTCCGCGCCAGGGTCGACAATCGCCGTCGGATGAATCTGCACGTCGCTCATTTATCGAGAAACGTGAACATCAACTCGCCTTCCGACACGATCGCGTCGTTTACCACGCAACGGCATTTCGCTTTCGCCAAACGCTCGCCGCGCGCTTTCGTCAACTCAGCGTGAATGAAGATCGTGTCTCCCGGCATCACCGGTTTACGAAACTTTACGCCGTCGGCGCTCATGAAATAACCGATCCGGCTCGTTGTTTTCGCGAGCTTGAATAGCAGCAGACTCGCGACCTGCGCCATCGCTTCCACCTGCATCACGCCCGGCATCACCGGATGGCCTGGAAAATGTCCCTGGAAAAATGGTTCGTTGATCGTGACCGATTTCACTCCGACGCATTTGGTTCCGCCTTCGTCGAAGCTCACGATGCGATCGACCATTAGAAACGGATAACGATGTGGCAAAATCTGCATGATCTCGTCGCTGTCGAGTCCGCCGTCCCCTTTCGGCACAACTCGCCGAACGGCAAGAGCTTCACGCCGCGATTGTTCTTTGGCGATTGCGCGCGCGAGTTCAGCGTTTGCGGCGTGGCCTGGTTTCACGGCGATGAGATGGCCGCGAACGCGACAACCGACCAGCGCGAGGTCGCCGATAATGTCGAGGATCTTGTGTCTGACAAATTCATCCTGAAAACGCAGTGGCTCTTTGCTCAGAACGGCATCGCCGCGCACAACGATCGCGTTTTCCAAGCTGCCGCCCTTGATCAAATTCTTTTCCATTAGCGGCTCGACATCTTCGTAGTAAACAAACGTCCGGGCCGGAGCGATCTCGCGCTCAAAGAGTTCCGGCACAATGTCGGCTGACATGAATTGGGTGAAACGATTATTCGGTCCTACTTGCGTGCAGGAGATGCGAAATCCGTTGTCGTCCGGCAATAAGATCAACATCGTTCCGGTCTTGGTCTCGACATGGATCGGTTCCCGCACGTGAAAAAATTTCCGCGGCGCGTCCTGCGCCGTGACGCCGGCGCGTTTGATAACATCGATATACGCCTTGGCGCTGCCGTCGCCGATCGGCGGTTCGTTGGCGTCCATTTCCACGATCGCATTGTCAACGCCCATCGCTGAGAGCGCGGAAAGCACGTGTTCGACGGTGTGCACGCGCATCGATCCCTCGCCGATCGTGGTCGCGCGCTCGACCATTTTAAGGTTCTCAATCTTCGCGTCGATCGTTGGTTCGTCGGCCAGATCCTTGCGCTTGAATTTGATTCCGTGATTCTCCGGCGCGGGATGCAGCTTCAATGAAACCTTTTCGCCGGTGTGCAGCGATGTTCCGCTGAATCCGGCGGACTTCGCGAGCGTGTGTTGAACTTCAGGCGCGGCGGCCATGGGGCCTAACTAAACAAAGATTTCCAATTCTGACCAGGGGGTTACTTCAGCTCAAAAAACCCGCAATCGAATGCCATCATCTTATCGATGTTCCAAACGCGAAGATGTTCGGTGCCGGATGCGTCCTCCTGCCAAACATTGGCCGTTTTGTCGCCATCTCTTTCGATCGCAACGCGCGACAGATTTGACGCCGCCTTGATCGTTGCCAGCGGCAAACCATCCGTCGTTTTCAAAAAACTCCCTTTGGTGTCGAAGCCGACCGCGACCTCCATGACAGCTCTTGTATCGCTGGTTAGCGGATTAGGCACCAATTTCACCGGAAGGTGATCGATGGCGCCCCCCGGGGGCGACGCTACTTTCCCAATGTCGTCGATTTTGATCTTCCCGACCAAATAGCCGCGCGCGCGATATTTTCCGGGGACCAAATCCTCGCCCGCGTCGTTCTTTCCATCCCAAGTGGTTTTCAGCGAATCCTCATCGGTCGCGAAGCTGTCAATTTTCGCTTCCTGGTGAAGAACGCGCACAAGCTTATCGTTCGAGTCCCAAATTCCGAGACTGACTGTTCCTTCCATCGGCGGCGGAACAAACCGAAGCGGGACGCTGCGTGTCGCTGATATCGATGCGGAAGGTGAAGGCGACGGAGTTTCAAGCGGCGACGGAGCGGAGGAGTCCTGCGCGAATAGCGCCCACGTGGCGCAAAGCGTGACTAAGACGGCGACAATAAAACTTCTTGTCATGTCGAGCGGAATAGAGACATCTCTAAAGATTTCTGAACTAAATCACAGCCAGACAATAGTAAGAGATTTCTCGACTTCGCTCGGAATGACAAGTGGCTCGGATGTAATAGCGCCAATTGACGTTCGGGAAAAGATTGTCGCGCCATTCGCAATCGGCGAGAAGTTTTTCGTCCAGCGTCCCAGCAACAAATCGGTCGTGCAATTGGTTGAAGCGTCTTCCTCGAGAAAATGCTCGTGCTCCGGATGCCTGACGAAAGGCAAATGCGCGTGCAGAATGAGCGCGAGGTAGTTCACAGCTGAAGCGGAGACCGGAAAGCGGAAGTCAGAAAGAAACAAATCTCAGCCGTTAGTGAAATTCTGTCTTTCGCTGGCTATTGCGCGGTCTGTACCGCATCGATAAACTCACGTGCACGCTTTGTTAATTCAATCCAGTCGCCGTTTCGAATTAGCTCCGGATCGAGCACGCCGCTAACCGCACCAACAGCGACAGCGCCGGCACGGAACCACTCTGCGACATTTGATACGTCGACTCCGCTCGTCGGCATGATTGGAATGTGTGGCAGCGGACCCCGCACCGCTTTCAAATATTCCGGCCCGAATCGGACGGCGGGAAAAATTTTGACGATGTCTGCGCCTAAGAGATAGGCGGTATAAATTTCTGTGGGTGTAAATGCGCCGGGTATTATCACGACCTGAAGTTCGCGAGCGGCCTCAATCAATTCGGGCAGGACGCATGGGCTGACAAGGAACCGCGCGCCTGCTTCAACTGCTTCGTGGACTTGGTCGCGGTTTAAAATGGTTCCGGCGCCGAGAAGTAAATTGCACTCGTCCGCCTCGGCTAACTTCGCGATCGCGTCGGTTGCGCCGGCGAAGCTGCAAGTAATCTCGATTGCACGGAATCCGCCCGCGATGACCGCATGCGCAGCGGCCAATGCTCGCTCCATTGAATCTGTGCGAATGACAGCGACCGCGCGTTCGGTTTTGATCCGTGCAACAACTGCCGCTTTGTTCGGTGAAACGGTGGCGAGCTTCATCGCCGTCAAATCCCGGCGCTCAGAGCGTCCGGCAGAAATCCTGGAATCGGTCGAGTCCCTTTTTGATTACGTCAATGCTGGTCGCGTAGCTAAAACGAATCGTCCGGTCGTCCCCGAACGCCGCGCCCGGCACTATCGCGACGTTTGATTTGCTCAACAATCGGTCCGCGAAATTTTGTGAAGTTAGACCGAGTTGGCTGATATTGACCAAGACGTAAAACGCACCCTGCGGCCTCACCGCAGTGACATTTGGAATCTTCGACAGCCGATCCATCATGTAGTTGCGGCGCATGTCAAATTCATCGCGCATGTCTGCGACCGATTGCTGATCGCCCTTTAGTGCCGCGAGGGCGCCGCGTTGTCCGAACGAACAGGGATTCGACGTGCTGTGGCTCTGAATTGAATCGACCGCCTTTGCGACCGCTTCCGGCCCCGCGAGATAACCGAGCCGCCATCCGGTCATCGCGTAGGACTTACTAAATCCATTGATCGTGATCGTGAGATCATATGCTTCCTTGGAAAGCGAGGCGATGCTGACGTGCCTGGCATCGTCGTAAACGAGCTTTTCGTAAATTTCGTCGGATAAAATGTAAATGTCTTCGCCGCTCGCAACTTCGACAATAGCCTCCAACTCCTGACGGGTGTAGACCGCCCCGGTCGGATTGCCCGGGCTGTTGATGATCAACATTTTCGTCCTCGGCGTCATCGCGTTTTCAAAGTCCTCCGGACGTAGCTTCCAATTATTGCGCTCCATGGTCGGCACTATCACCGGTTCCGCACCGGCCAGCCGCACCATGTCGGGATAACTCACCCAATATGGCGCTGGAATAATCACTTCATCGCCAGGCTGGCAGGTCGCGAGAATGCCATTGTAACAAGAATGTTTGGCGCCGTTGCTCACGATGACTTGGCTCGCCCGATAAGTGAGCCCGTTGTCCGTCGCCAGTTTCTCCGCAATCGCCGCGCGCAACTCAGGAATGCCGGCGCTTGGTGTGTACTTCGTAAAACCAGCCTGCAATGCTTCAATCGCCGCCGCCTTGATATGCTCGGGGGTGTCGAAGTCCGGTTCGCCCGCCCCAAAACCGCAAACATCGATTCCTTCGGCCTTCATCGCTTTCGCCTTGCTGTCGATCGAAAGCGTAAGCGACGGAGTCAGTTGAGCGGAGCGTTCGGAAATTTCCATCGTGGATCTTCGTTTCTAATTCAGGAAGCACACAAATTATCTGCGGCCGTAAAACTCTTCAATCAAAGCTTTAAAATTATTCTCTTCCGGGCGCACGATTGCCATTTCACGCTTGGCATTTTCAACTGAGTCGGACGCATGCGCGGCGTTGATCATGATTGTCTGCCCAAACTCCTTTCGAATCGATCCGGGCGGCGCTTTCGCCGGATCGGTTGGGCCGAGCACTTCGCGAATTTTGCTCACGGCGTTCTCGCCCTGATAAACGAGCGTGATGCATTTTTCGCTGCCGGACTCACTCCGTTTTTCGGGAAGCGTGTCACTCGGGCGCGCGCCGGCCATGAATTGTACGATATCTTCCCACGCGTCGCGTCCTTTCGCGTGGCCGAGTTTTTCCTGTAATACCGACAGCACGGGTCCGTAGAAATCCTCCGCCTGGGCAACGCTCATTTGGTGAACCTTGAATCCAACAATGTAGAGACCAGTGCGGGAAAAAACTTCGATCACGCCGCCGGGACGGATGTTTGGGAATTTGAAATTATCCGGCTTAATTAAAACCAGCGTCTTCTCGATCTTCGCCTCCTTTGGAAATTGAATTGCTTCATCGAGAACGCCGCCATCGCTGTCTGAAAATTCCGCCCAAAGTTTCAGCTCGCGCTCGACCGACTTCGCGTCGAATGCGGCAACGACCCCAGGCTCGAAATAAGTGACCCTGCCCAAGTCGTCAGTGATGTAATCGCCAAACGTGTCACGGATCGTTTCACCTCGTGTCTCTTCATGAGAAATGTGGCCCACGGTCTGACGCATCTTTTCGCCTGCGTTGGGACCGCGGAAGACGAGAACAACCACGCGCGCGGCATGACCATCCTTTTCTCCCGTGAAATTTTTCAGAACGTAATCGCGAATTATTTCCTGGGTCGCGCGATGCGCTGGCTCCGTTTCGTTCACAACCGTCTCGGCATAGCGCCGCACCAGCTCCTGGCTCGGCACGAACATCCGCGCCGCGACCAGATCGAGACCTGTCCTCGAAATCAAACGCGCAATGATCCCACCGGTGCGCGATTTGCGCATCGAGTACGGCGTAATGATTGCGTAAGCCAGTTCTTCGCTCTGCATTTCAGTAGCCCAGCGGCTTAAGATTAAACCGCGTGGATGCAGAAAACCGTAGCCGCTAAGGGTCGCCGAACCTACCTGCAGCGCGCCAGGATCGCAACCCAGTTTCCGCGTCGCCGCAACTCGGCGATGTCGAACTTATTTCATCTGAAAGCGCATCTGATCTCTCGGTCTTGTTTTCGCAGAAAACCGGAGAGAATTAACCAGCGCAGTATCCGAGCTTCGGCAAGACTTCAATCAGCAATTCGCTGAACAAGTTCGCGGTGACGACGCCCGTTCCGTGCGGTGGTTTGATTTGACGAATATCGGCTAAACGGAATTGCACTCGGCGAATCTTATTCAACCGCGCGTTTTCTCTTGCGGTCGAGATCGCGATGGCGTCGTCGCCGATTCCGATCACCCGGTAGCGCCTAGACATTTTGCCGCCAGCGCGAGAATTCCAGTGCCGGTTCCGAGGTCGACGATCGACCGGCGATGAGTCCAATTGCGTGTCAACTTTTCGAGTAATCGCGACATTGCCGTCGTTGCATGTTCGCCTGTTCCAAAAGCTGCGCTCGCCGGAATGATCAGCCGTTTTGTCTCCCATTTTGAGCGGTTTGGTCTTGTGATGGCGCGAGCGTCTTAACCAATCGCGCGAAAGTTTTTCAACTCGTCTTCCAAATTGGGCCGCCACTCGTTCTAACTCGGTCTCGGATTTTGAAGCGACTTCGAGATGCAATCGTTTGCGATTCGACTGTTCGATGATTGCTAAAAGGTCGCCGGCAAGTCCGTTCAGCTTCTCTCCGTTTTTACTCCACCACGTTTCGTCGACCGACCTTCGCCACAAATACATGCGTTGAGTTAGTCGATGGAAACTTGTTAATGTCGTCGCTCGGTGAAACTGCGCGGCATCCATCACATCACCGCCATCGCGAGCGATCCGCAGCGCAATGTCGATTTCTACACTCAAGTCCTCGGCCTTCGCTTCGCCAAGCGCACCGTTAATTTCGACGATCCATCGACTTATCATTTCTACTTTGGCGATCGAACGGGCCGGCCGGGAACAGCGATTACATTTTTTGCCTGGCCGGGTGCGCGCCATGGCACGCGCGGGGCCGGGCAAGTGATTGCGGCGAGCTTCGCGGTGCCGAAGGATTCTATCGATTATTGGAAATCGCGCTTCGAAGGACACCACGTTTTCAGTGAACAAGTTCCTGCGCGCTTTGACGCAAGCGCTCTTCGCTTTACCGATCCCGACGGACTCGTGCTTGAACTGATCGAGTCCGCCGAACTGGACGATGTCGATCTTAAATACGAAAGCGAAGTGCCGAAGAAGTCCGCGATCCACGGATTTCATGCTCCGACGCTCGAAGTGCAGCAGCTGAAGCCGACCGAAGACGTATTCAGGGCGCTTGGCTTCGAATTGATCGCCGAACAAAAGTCGAGGAGACGTTTCTCGGTGAACTCCAAGTCGACGAGCGCGTGTGTCGATTTAATAAAAGGCGCCGAGGGACGGCTCGGAATCAATTCCGCGGGAACAGTGCATCACATCGCGTTTCGCTGCGCGGACGAGGAGGAACAGTTGCGTTGGCGCAAACAAATCGTCGATCTCGGTTTACACGTTACGCCCGTGATCGATCGCTTTTACTTTCATTCGATCTACTTTCGCGAGCCGGGCGGGATTTTGTTTGAAATCGCTACCGAAGGTCCTGGTTTTACCGTAGATGAATCGGGGGGCCATCTTGGCGAAAGTTTGAAGCTCCCGCCGCAATACGAGCCGCATCGGGCCGAAATCCAGCGCGCTCTTCCGCGAATTTTGCTCGCGCCGAAGTTGAAAAGCATGGGTTAAATTTGACCGAGGTGTATAATTTTCGGTAAGTAACGCCTTTTCACGCCATGCTTATTGTAATGACCGCCCATGCGGGCAAAGCCGAGATCGACAACGTGGTTCGCGTCGTGGAAGGGCTCGGCTTTCGCGCGCACGTGATGCCCGGCGCGACTCGGACCGCGATTGGCGTGACCGGGAATCAGGGCGCAGTCGATCTCTCCCATTTTGAAAATCTCCCTGGCGTTGCAGAAGCGATCCGCGTTACCAAGCCGTACAAGTTGATCACGCTCGATCTACGACCAGACCGCACGGTTGTAGATCTTGGCCACGGGGCGCGAATCGGCGACGGTTCGCTCGCGATCATTGCCGGGCCTT
>Ga0306922_10007814_pt1 | contig 10350 bp, 4 predicted proteins | sample sta12Cox44000082_FD_203758 | JGI IMG/M metagenome (GOLD analysis project Ga0306922, IMG submission 203758) | Lab enrichment of tropical soil microbial communities from Luquillo Experimental Forest, Puerto Rico - statoxic.12C.oxic.44.000.082 (v2)... | ecosystem: Environmental > Terrestrial > Soil...
AGCCCGTCAGAGCCAGCGGGCTGGACGGATGAGTAAATGTCGCGCCTGCCCACGGTGGAGTGGTCAGATTGGTGGTGTGGCAGGAATCGCACGTCGTCGGGAACCCGGCCTGGGCGTGGTTCGGCGCCGTCGTTCCGTTGTAATCGCTCATGTGGCAGTTGGCGCACGCCCCGCTGGCGATGTTGTAATTGCCGAAGGCGGCGGTGTGGCACTGGTTGCACTGCAGACTGGTGTGCGCTCCCGTCAGCGTGAAACCTGTCGTCGTGTGATTGAACGTCGCCCCGCCCCAGCCGGCCACGGTCGTGTGACAACTATCGCACGTAAGCGGGAAGTTGGCCGCCGTATGGCTCGGATTGGTGGTGCCGTTGTAATCCGTCATGTGGCAGGGGGCGCACGCCCCGCTGGTGATGTTGTAATTGCCAAACGTGGCGTTGTGGCATTGCACGCACTGCAGACTGGTGTGCGCTCCCGTCAGCGTGAAACCTGTTGTCGCGTGATTGAACGTCGCCCCGCCCCAGCCGGCCACCGTCGTGTGGCAGGTATCGCACGTAAGCGGGAAGTTGGCCGCCGTATGGCTCGGATTGGTGGTGCCGTTGTAATCCGTCATGTGGCAGGGGGCGCACGCCCCGCTCGAGATGTTGTAATTGCCAAAGGCGGCGGTGTGGCACTGGGAGCACTGCAGACTGGTGTGCGCTCCCGTCAGCGTGAAACCTGTCGTCGCGTGATTGAACGTCGCCCCGCCCCAGCCGGCCACCGTCGTGTGGCAACTATCGCACGTAAGCGGGAAGTTGGCCGGCGTGTGGACCGGATTGGTGGTGCCGTTGTAGTCGCTCATGTGGCATTGGGCGCACGCCCCGCTGGTGATGTTGTAATTGCCAAAGGCGGCGGTGTGACACTGGTTGCACTGCAGAGTGGTGTGCGCCCCCGTGAGCGTGAACCCGGTGCTGGCATGATTGAACGTCGCGCCTAACCAGTTGTTCATGTTATGGCAGCCGTCGCAGTTTCCCGGAAAGTTGGAGGCCTTATGGTCGGGATTGGTGGCGCCGTTGTAATCCGCCTGATGGCAGTTCAGGCAAGCGGCGCTGCTGATGTTGTAATTGCCGTTAGTGGGGTTGTGGCACGCCGTGCACGCTAAAGTGTTGTGAGCCCCAAGCAGCGCAAAGCCGGTAGTGGCGTGATTGAAGGCCGCCCCGCCCCAGCCGGCCACCGTCGTGTGACAAAGGCTGCAATCCTGCGGCAGGTTGCCGGCTCTATGATTGGGATTGGTGGTGTTGTTGTAATCGGTCTGGTGGCAATTCCAGCACGCCCCGCTGCTGATCGAGTAATTACCAAATTGGGCGTTGTGACATTGCGTGCACTGTAGACTGTTGTGCGCGCCGGTCAGCGCAAAGCCCGTCGTGTTGTGATCAAAATTCGCATTCAACCACGTTGTTGTCGTGTGACACCCGGCGCAGTCTTGCGAGAAATTGCCGGCCGCGTGATCCGGAGCCTTCGCCGTCATGTAATCGTTCAGGTGGCAGCCGACGCACGCCGCGGGCGTACCCGCGTACCGGTTCCCCACGTGGCATTGCTGGCATTGCAGGCTCGCGTGCGCGCCGGTCAGCGCAAAATGTGCGAACTGGGCATGATCGAACTTGGTTGCTTGCTGCCAGCTGTTCATGCCGTGGCAGGCCTCGCAAGTGGTCGGCAGTCCCGCGGTCACGTGATTCAGCGGAGTCGCCGTCTGGAAGTCCTTCTGGTGGCAGGAGACGCATTGCGTGTTCAGCCCGGTAAACACGCCGCTGGCAGCGCCGCGATGGCACTGGTCGCAGATCACCGCTGCGTGAGCCCCGAGCAGGGGAAACCGGTTGTTGTGGTCTTGAATCGCGGAGACCTGGACGTTCCAGCCCTGCACCGTGTGGCACTGCTGGCAGTTGGCTCCGAACTGGCGCCGGTGGAGATCCGCATGGCATTCCGCGCACTGGGTCGGTGCTTTCGAAAAGACCAGATCCACGTGGCAGCCGGTGCAGGGAATACTCTGGTGCATACCACGCAACGCAAAACTGGTCTGCGAATTGTGATCGAATTCCATCACTTTGCGAACCGGTCTCCACGCAGTCGTGGTGTGACAGCCCTCGCACGCCAAGCTAAGGTGCCCGTGCGGATTCGCGACCTGGCCCCTCACCGCGTCCTGCTGCGCTCCCTGCGCCCAGATGGGCGCGGCCCAGAGTGCGAGAAGTATCGGAATGAGCTGCCACTGGGCCCGGCTCGCCATCCGATTTGTGCGAACTAATCCCATACCAGTCACAGGTGTTAGGGACGGAGGCAATTTGTCGGCCACACGCATGGTTAACCTCTCAAGTGAGCACGAGTGCCCGCTCGTCTGTGCCATTTGACACAGGAGTGTAATTCCGCGTTGGGAAAAACGACGAGGTCAACATTTAACTATTTAGCAATCAGGCACTTACCGGTGGCAGGCGGAGCATTCCCGGGGGGTTCCGTGATATGTCACGACGGTCCGGCCGTTGATCTCCTTTCGTTCAGTATGGCACCGCTGGCACGGCACCTGTTCATGGGCGCCAGCCAGGGAGAATGAAGTCCCGGAATCGTGGTCGAACTTGCCCGCAGACCAATGCGCTCCCGTGTCGTGGCAGGTGCCGCACTCGACCGGCTCACCGATGCGTTGAAATTGCCCGTTGTGAATATCCTCATGACAGCCTACGCATTTCTCGGGCGCCGCCTTGAACGGAATCTCACGCGCGCTTCTCTCGGTCGCCGCCTTGACCGGAATCTCGCGCGCGCTGGCCTCGGTCGCGGCCGGACGATGACAGTCGAGGCAACCGAGGGCGCGGTGCAAGCCGGTCAGCGGCCATTTCGTAATGTCATGATCGAATGGCTTGACCTCGCGCCACGAACGCACGCTGTGACAGGACTCGCACAATTCCTGGCCGCGCTTCAGACGGGCTTTGAGAAGGTCCGGATACTCCCCATGATGCGGGTCCTGATGACACCCGTCACAAGACCGGTTCGCAAAATGGTACTGGCGGTCGGCCCCCGGCGGAGCGGTTTCTTTGCGATGACAATCCTGACACGCCACCGCCGTGTGCGCCCCGTTTAAAGCGAACGTGATGGACTGGTGCTGCGAAAGAGTGAAGCTCGATGGCTCGAACCCCTCCACCTTATGGCAGTCTTCGCACTTGTTGGCGTGCGGGTCTGAGGCGAATTGCTTGCCGTGCGGATCTTTGTGGCAATCCAGGCAGGCCTTGAAAGCCGGATAGTAGTTAGTGTCGACAACAGTCACCGAATGAACCTTGGCGTCCAGAATCGTCACGGGATGAACCTTGGCCCCCAAACCAGTCCCCGGGTGGCACTTCGCGCAGGCCACACCTTGATGTTTCCCAACCAGTGGATACGGTGTGGACCGATGGCTGGTTTCAGTAAAAGTCGAAGGTTTCCATCCCGCTTCCTGGTGACACGAACCGCACTCGCCTCGATCGGGGCGCCGCTTGAACTGGCCGTTGTGCGGGTCCTGGTGGCAGTCCATGCATTTTTCGTGGGCGATCGGCTCTTTGAAGTTGGACGCCTTGTGGCACACCTGACAGGCCAACTCGGTGTGCTTGCCGTTCAGTGGGAATTTGGTCTTGCTGTGGTCGAAGTTGTTCTGAGAAACCTGCACGCCCTTCCACGTATTGGTGTTGTGGCAGGCTTCGCAGCGTCGTCCCTCGAAGGCTCCGTGGTGCGGATCCTGATGGCAACCGGTACAAGTCGCAAAGTCGAGCCCCCTGTACTGGACGATCTTAGGATCGGCGGCGGTGGGCTTATGGCATTTCGCGCATTCGACCGCCTGATGCTTTCCGGTGAGGGGGAATCTGGTGTTGGAATGATCGAAGGACTTGACCGGCTTCCAGCCGAAAACGTCATGGCATTTCTGGCAGTCGGCGCCGAGTTGGCCGGTGTGTGGATCTTCGTGGCACGTCAGGCAGGCCGGGTGCATTCCTTCGAAGGTCCGGTCGAGATCGCGAACCATGATCCGTTTGTGGTCGGCCACCGAGATGTGTTTGGAACTGTGACACGCTCGGCACTTCAGACGGGCGTGGCGCCCTTCCAAGACGTATCCTGTCTGGCGGTGGTCAAACTCATCTTCGGAAGTGTCCCACTTGAAGATGCGGAAGTTCTCGCCGTTGTGCTCGGAATGGCATCGCGCGCAATCGTTGTCGCCTTTGGCACGGTCAACCACGCGTCCATGCATGCTTTCGTGCGCTCTCACCAGCGCCAAAATCTCGCCGTGGCAATTCATGCACTTGAGCTTTTCCCTCCCCGCGCCGAACGTATGACAGCTGGCGCACTTGAGCGGAGTATCCAAAGAGTGATGGGGTCTCGAGAGCGGGCCGGGCGAAACCTGCGCCCGCAGAGAAGTGCCGCCGAAAAACCCGGCACCGAACAACACCAGGAGACACCGGATTGGGAGAGTCAAGCCCCATGGATCTGCAAATCGGCTGCCAAAGCCGAGAGCCACCGCCGGATTTCTATGAATGGACATCGAGTCCCAGCAGCCGAATGGCGTTCTCCTTCAAAATCAGCGGTCGCACCTCATCTTTGATTCCGATCTTTTCAAAGTCCGCCAGCCAGCGATCGGGCGTGATCAATGGAAAATCCGAGCCAAACAGAATCTTTTTCTTCAGCAGCGTATTGGCGTACTGAATTAAGTTGGGGGGAAAATATTTGGGCGACCAACCGGACAGGTCGATATATACCTCGGGCTTGTGCAGGCAGATCGAAATCGCTTCGTCCTGCCACGGGAAAGACGGGTGGGCCATGATGATGGCCATATCGGGGAAATCCACGGCCACATCGTCAATGTCCATCGGGTTCCCGTATTTCAGCCGGACGCCGCCTCCGCCGGGCATGCCGGTTCCGATGCCGCTGTGCCCCGTGTGGAAAATAACCGGCAGCTTCGCCTCCGCGATGACCTCGTAAAAAGGGTACGCAACGCGGTCATTGGCGTGAAACTGCTGGAGCGGTGGATGCAGCTTGAAGCCAGCGACGCCGAGCGCAATCAAGCGCCGCGCTTCGCGCACGGCCTCCCCTCCCCGCGTCGGATTGACGCTGGCAAAAGCCAGCATCATGTCGCTATGCTCGGCGGCCAGCGCGAGTACGTCGTCGTTGGAAACCTGCGGCTTGCCCGTCAGCTGCTCATCGACCGAAAAGACAACGCATCCGATGTTTCGCGACCGATAGTATTGGGCCAGACCCTGGTGGTCACGCGGGGCTCCGGTTTCTCCGAAATATTTGCGGGCCGCCTCGTCGGCCGCATTATCCTTGACGTCCGGCTCGATGTGAACATGTGTATCGATGGCGGCTAGGCGCCCAGCGTCGAAGTGCTTTCGATTTTCCATGCTTTGGCGGGGTCCCACTCTTACGCCGCAAGCTCTTATCTTACCCCGCGCTCCGTGCCCCATGTCAGCAGACGACACCCCTAAACCCCAGCGCATGTTTGCGCTAGCGCAATCATCTAGTTCCAGGCACGACACTCGGGCCTCTCCGGCCTCGGCAGGGGCAAGCTCCGAATAGCCGTATCAGCCGATCAGCGTAAGTTCGGAACGAAATACTTCGGTGAGACAAGGCCGGCCGATATCCAAGTTAATCTATCGAACGGTCCTCTGGTTCTCGAGGGCCTTACTCCACGTTAGCCAGCAACATCGAGGAATGCGTCCGATAAAAGCGATAGGTCGCCCGAAATGCCACCAGCATCAGAACCGCGGCGAATCCGATGGTAATCGCCAAAGAAGAACCCAGCATTTTCTCGCTGTGAAACAGCCGATCGTTCAACAGGCCAGGCATTAGCGGGCCAAGAGTCAAGCCTCCCAAGTTGAGCAGAAAAAGAAACAACGCCGATACCTGGCCGCGCACCTGGTTGGGAAAAATGCGTTGGAGAGCGGCCGCTGACGTTCCCATGGGTAGGGCCAGAAAGAAGATGCCGGGCGCCATCAGCCAAAGGGCCGAATTCGCGCTCGGGAGCAGGTACGCGGCGGGCAGCATCAGGGCCGTGCCGATGGCCGAGACCACTCCCACCCGCAACGGAGCTTCCAACATGCCGTGCTTCTGCCAGTAGTCGCTCAACCATCCGCCCGCGTACATCCCGGTGCAGCCGAAGGTCAACAGAAGCAGCGCCAGGCCGCGCCCGGACTGGCCCGGGGTCCAGTGATGCAGCCGCTGGAAATAGGTGGGCGTCCAGGAGATCAGAGCATAGGTTGGCACGGCCTGAAAAATCGCCCCGATCGAAATCCCCACAAGCGATTGCCGTCGGCGCCCCATCGCGACAAGCGATTCCGAAAAACTGAGTTGCTGGATGCGGCCGTCTCGGCCGCGCATGAGCTCCCGGCGGACGGGCTCGCGGATAGTATACGCCAGCAGCGCAAACAGAACGCCGGGCACGCCCACGAAGAGGAACGTGATCCGCCAGGCGGCCATGGTCCCAAGCCAAGGCACGGCGACCGTCGGTGTGTGAGCCACCAGATCCACGATGATTCCGGTCACGACGAGCGAGAGGCTCGACCCGAAAAAGACGCCCATATAGTAGACGCTGATGGCCACGCCGAGCCGTTCGGCGGGAAAGTAATCGGCGATCAGCGAGTACGCTGCCGGAGAAAGGCTCGCTTCGCCGACTCCCACCCCCATGCGCGCCAGAAACAGCGACCAGAAGCTTCGCGCCACGCTCGATAGTGAGGTAAACAAGCTCCACAACACAATGCCCAGCGCGATCAGACCGCGACGGCTGCGCCTGTCCGCGATGCGGCCGAGCGGCAGCCCCATCAAGGTGTAAAAGAGGCCGAATGCCAAGCCCTGCAGCAGCCCCACGCGCGTGTCGCTGATCGCCAGATCGCGCTTCAGCGGGCCGACCAGCAGGCTGAGGATCTGCCGGTCCATGTAAGAGAGCATGTAGATGGCGGTCAGCGCCCAAACGACGTACCACGCATACGCTAGGCTGGGCTGCCGGGCGCCGGTTTCGGCGACCGGCGCCTGCGTTTTGGAAGCGGAAGGGCTCATGCGCCGGACCATTATGTCATGAATCGACGGCAGTACTCGGCAGCTCAAACTGTTCGAAAGTTACTAACCCCGGGGCTGGCGATATCTGGCGATAGCGATAGCTGGATGAATTTGCACACCCACCCGGCGATGATCGGTTACGATCCGGGAGGCGTTCATCGTGAGTGTCCCCGATGGGGCGAACGGGTGGCCCAGCTCCGAAGTCGCTTCGCAAACCGGTCGCGCCTTGTTGAACCTGCGAGAGATGCTCGTCCGGGGAGATCGAGCCCGGGGAGCGGATCTCGGAACTGCCCTTGAGGAGCTCGCCCAGGGGCTCTCGCGCACGCCGATCCGACTCGCGCTCGACTGTTTGGCCTATCCGGGCCTGCTTGATGTCTCGGCTGGCGGCGGCTTCGTCGTCAAGGAGTTTACGCTGGCCGACATCTTGGGACGCCATCGAAGTGCGCGGTGTACTGGAGGGCACGGCGGCGCGCCTCGCTCTGGACGGGCTCACTCACGATCGTACTGGACCGGTTACGCCGCTTGAGAGACGAGTTGGATGCGATCCTGGTTCCCGCGATCGATTCGTTTGCCCCCTATCCGGACCTGAACGAGGCCTGTCATACGACGCTCGTCGACCTCGCCAAGAGTCCCATGTTGCGGTGGATGATAAAACGGGTTCTGGCACCCCCGTTTGCTGCCCCGAGCGCTTGGTGTTGGCCGGCTCCATGCTCCCCAGGGCCGCGGAGGGATCGGCGTGGCGCATGAACCGCACCCGGCCATGGTGGAAGCGATCGAGATGCGTCAGAGAACCCGCGTCGAAAGCCCCGGCCCGGGAGCACTCCCTATCTCGATCTCGCGCCGCAACCTCGAAGCCGCTCTCGACGGTTGATTCGGTCGCAAGCTGCGCGCCGGGCACCACTTGGGTGAAGCTCGCGGGCGCCGTTTGACCCCCCGTCGGTTCCGGGAGATTGCCGGCGAGTCTCTTTGTTCGGTTCCACACGTTCCTGTAACCTACACATACCCCATATAGATAAAATTCTTGACGTGCTACTATATATTGGGCCAACATTACGGAGTCCCCAGAATAGGGGCCTTGAGAAGGGACGCTACCATGGGTCAACTTTCCGTCAATCTGAGTGAGAAAATAGAGGCGTTGAGAGCCAAAGCTACCGCAAAAACCCGGAACGGGATCCCGTTCCCACGGCATTTCACGGCACGGCTGGAGACCGGCAAAACCCCTTACGACGAGGTTAGCTGGGAGACCCGCACGGCCTTGATCGCCAACGATAAAGGTTCTGTTATCTTCGAGCAGCGCGAGGTCGAGGCTCCTGCGGACTGGTCTCAAACGGCCACCAACATCGTCGCGAGCAAGTACTTTTACGGCCGGCTCGGGTCGCCGGAACGGGAGGCAAGCGTGGCGCAGCTGGTCGAGCGCGTGGTCGACACCATCACCGGATGGGGCCAAAGGGACGGCTACTTCCGAACCACGGAAGACACTGACAACTTCCGCAGTGAGCTCGCGCACCTCATGCTCACCCAAAAGGCCTGCTTCAATTCGCCGGTCTGGTTCAACGTCGGGGTCAAGGATGCGCGGGGCTACGGTTGGGTCTATGACGCTACCGCCGAGCGCATCACCAAGCTCGAGTCGGTCGGGGGTACCTCCGAGGTCCGCCCGCAGTGCTCGGCCTGCTTTATCGTCTCGGTAAAGGATTCGCTCGCTTCCATCCTCGATCTGGCTAAAACCGAGGGCATGTTGTTCAAGTGGGGATCGGGTACCGGCACGAATCTTTCGCCGCTGCGCGAAGAACATGCGCCGCTCGGGGGCGGCGGGACGGCTTCCGGCCCGCTCTCGTTCATGAAAGGCTTTGACGCCTTCGCCGGCGTCATCAAGTCCGGCGGCAAGACGCGCCGCGCGGCGAAAATGGTGATCCTCAATGCAGATCACCCCGACGTCGTAGACTTCATCTGGTGCAAAGCGAAGGAAGAGAAAAAGGCGTACGCCCTCGTGGAGGCCGGCTACGACTCGGCGCTCGACGGCGACGCTTACAGCTCCATCTTCTTCCAGAACGCCAACAACTCGGTGCGCGCCACCGACGATTTCATGGAGGCTGTCCTAAGTGACGGTGATTGGTGGACCAAATCGGTGGCGAGCGGCCAGCCGGTGAAGCGCTACAAGGCCCGCGACCTCATGCGGCAGATCGCTGAAGCCACGCACCAGTGCGGCGATCCGGGCATGCAGTTCGATACCACGGTCAACCGCTGGCACCCCTGCAAGCACACGGCCCGCATCAACGCCTCTAATCCGTGCTCCGAGTACATGTTCCTGGACGATTCGGCCTGCAACCTTTCCTCGCTGAATCTGATGAAATTTGTCGCGCCGGACGGCCAGTTTGATGTGGAGGCCTTCCGCCACGCGGTGGATACGATGATCGTGGCGCAGGAAATCATCGTGGACAACGCCAGCTACCCGACCGAGAAGATCGCGGAGAACTCGCACAACTTCCGCCCGCTGGGCTTGGGCTACGCCAACCTGGGCGCGTTGCTGATGTCCATGGGGATTCCCTACGACAGCGATCCGGGGCGTGAGGTCGCCGGCGCAATCACGGCCGTGATGTGCGGGCAGGCGTACCTGACCAGCTCGCGGATCGCCGAAGCGATGGGGCCGTTTTCCGGCTACGCCGTCAACGCGCAGCCGTTTCTCGAAGTGATCCGCATGCACCGCGATGCCGCCGGGCGCCTCAATCGGAATAACCTGCCGACTGCGCTTTTCCAAGGCGCACACGAATGCTGGGACGACGCCTACGAATCCGGGCGGCGCCATGGCTACCGCAATGCGCAGGTTACGGTGATCGCGCCCACCGGCACCATCGGCTTCATGATGGATTGCGACACCACGGGTATCGAACCCGACCTGGCGCTCATCAAGTACAAGAAGCTGGTGGGCGGCGGGGTGATCAAGATCGTCAACAATACGGTGCCTGCAGCACTCATCAAGCTGGGCTACTCGCCGGCGCAAGTGGAGAAGATCGCGAGCCACATCGATTCTACCGGCACGATCGAAGGCGCGCCGGATCTGAAGCCGGAGCATCTGGCAGTGTTCGATTGCAGTTTCCGGCCGCAGAATGGAACCCGCGCCATCCACTACATGGGCCACGTGCGCATGATGGCGGCGGTGCAGCCGTTCATTTCCGGCGCCATTTCGAAGACCATAAACATGCCCGAGGAATCCACGGCGGAGGACATCATGAGTGCCTACACCGAAGCCTGGAAGGTGGGCCTGAAGGCGGTGGCCATCTACCGCGACAACTCGAAGAAGGCGCAGCCGCTCAGCTCGGGTTCGGG
>Ga0306922_10007831_pt1 | contig 10340 bp, 9 predicted proteins | sample sta12Cox44000082_FD_203758 | JGI IMG/M metagenome (GOLD analysis project Ga0306922, IMG submission 203758) | Lab enrichment of tropical soil microbial communities from Luquillo Experimental Forest, Puerto Rico - statoxic.12C.oxic.44.000.082 (v2)... | ecosystem: Environmental > Terrestrial > Soil...
GTTCAGCCGGATTCAACGTTGTGGGGATTTGCAATAATCCAAACGAACAGCTCTATGATCCGCTTTCGATTGTCGGAACGAATCCCAGCCGCACTCCGATTCCATTTAACAACGTATCGAACAGGATCAATTCGACGTCGGCGTTTTTGCTGAATAAGCTGATTGCAAATCCGACGGGCACTGGAACCCAAAGTCCGACTACCGGGGAGTTCATTAACAACTTCACGAAAGCAGCCAGCACCGGCGGCAACATCAACACCTACACGGCACGCGTGGACGTGACGGTCAACAGCAAGCAGCGGGCGTTTGTCAGGTATGCCAACTGGAGCCTGCTCAGCTTGGCGCAGGACCCGTTCGGCACGGGACTTTGCAAGGACCGTTGCGGGGAGGACACGACCAGCAACAGCCTGGCCGTCGGCTATAACATCACAGCCAAGCCTAATCTCATTATTGATCTTAATATCAGCGCAAGCCGCTTCAACTACGTGCGACTCCCGATCAATAGCGGCTTCGACATGACGCAGGAAGGCTGGCCGGCCGCTTACAATCCGTTGGTTCCAAACATCGAGCGCACTCCGCTGACCCCCTGCGCTTTCATTAGCGACCCGCTGGTGTCCTGCAGCCAGGGACAGAGTGCAATTGCTGACCATAATACCCAGTGGAACTTTTCCCCCCAAGTCACCTGGATCAAGGGGCGGCACACCTTTAAGTTTGGCGGGCAGCTCGAAATGGGCTTCGACAACTACCTGCAGACCAACGTGGGTGGCGGTCTCGTGGGCTTTAACGGAAGCTGGACAAGTAGCTTGGCCGGGGGCAGTAGCAGTGCGGTGGGTGGCAACGACTATGCCGATTTCCTGCTTGGATATGGTTTGGGACAAGGCGCGCAGTTTGGCAACCAGAGCACGGGAAACCTAGTCATCTCGGGTCCAGTCTCGGGCAAACAAACCTACCGAGGCCTTTATGCTGCGGATGATTTCCACTGGACCAGCAAGCTGACGCTCAACCTCGGACTTCGCTACGAGCTGCAAGGTCCGTGGTCGGAACGCTACAACAGGCTGACTTACTTTGACCAGAAAGCAGCGAATTTGTCTGTAACTGGCTGTAGTGGCACGCCAGGCAGTCCCTGCCTTGGAGACGTCTTCCTGGTTGAAACGGGCCGGAATACCAGCAGGAACAGTCTGCCCCTGTCCAAAACCCAGTTCATGCCGCGCTTAGGCTTCGCCTACGCCTGGAACGAGAAGACCGTGATTCGCGGCGGGTACGGCATTTTCTTCATCCCGAATTACGTTTCGTTCGGAGTCAACCCGTATATCGATCCTGTCTCCAGCGCGACCACACCCTTCTTTGCCAGCGTCAACCATGGATTGACGCCTAACGCCAGTCTAAGTTGTCAGCTTGACGCAGCATTTACATGCATCCCGGGGACCGGCCCATTCGGGGCAAACCTGGTTGCCGTCCCGGGTCGGAACCCGCAACCGAACGTTTCCCAGTACATCCTCAACCAAAACAACTTTTCCAGTACCGGTTATTTTGTTCAGAAGTACGGGTATATCCAGCAATGGAACCTCGACATTCAGCGGGACTTGGGGGCGGGTTTCTACGCCGATGTGGCTTACGCCGGCGCCCACGGCGTGCACTTGCCGGCGTTCAATCCCAACATAAACCAGATACCCGACAGTTTCATCACGCAGGCACAGGCACAGTTCAACCAAGGTCAAACGCCTACGATTGCCCAACCGGTATCTGTATATCCCTTTAGCCAACCTCTACCTGGCGGCTTGGGTCCCGGCTCTCTGATCCAGGGCCAGCTTGATCGGCCATATCCTCAATACGCCGGTCTGAACCTTAACGGACAGGGTTGCTGCAGCAGCAGCTACAACGCGCTGCAGGCTACCGTAAACAGGAGGTTTGGGGGTGGTGGAACGTTACTGGTCGCCTACACCTGGTCGAAGCTGCTAAGCAACACCGACACTCTCACTTCCTGGCTGGAAGGCTCGACTACTGGCGGCACGGGTGTGCCACAGGATTGGAACAACCTCAAGAAGGAGTACTCGCTGTCGTCTCAGAATGTTGCCAACCGCCTGGTCATCAGCTACGTGTTGGACCTGCCCTTCGGGCACGGAAAGAAATTCGGGGGCTCAGCGACGGGTGTAAAAAACGCACTGATTGGGGGCTGGGGCATCGACGGCGTTACCACCTTTCAGAGCGGCTTCCCGGTCAAGATTCAATACGCCGCCAGTACCCCTCTTTCATCATCAGGGCTGCTGGGTAATTCAACACTTCGTCCGGATGTAGTCGGGGGATGCAACAAAGGTCTGTCGGTCCAGCCGCTTCTCTGGTTCAATCCGAAATGTTTCGTCGCACCCGCTGCCTGGTCGTTTGGCGACGAACCGCGGGTGGACCCCTCTCTTAAGCAGGATGGCGTAGCTAACTGGGATTTCGCTGCTTTCAAATCGCTTATGTTCGGTGAACGAGTGAACCTGCAGTTCCGAGCCGAATTCTTCAACCTCTTTAACAGCCCAACATTCGGCCCGCCGAACGGCACTTGTTGTATAGCAAACAATGGAAACTTCGGCGTTGTGACCAGCACGGTGGGGAACCCCCGCCTCCTCCAGTTTGGCCTAAAACTAAGTTTCTGAGGAAGTCTTGATGCAGGTTTCACCCGAAGGGAGATCACCCTCACGCCGCGCACGAACTCGCTGCCGACCTGCCGTTGATAAGACGGTTCGCACTTGCTGACGCCAGTATTGGTTCCAGTCCATCAATACGCCCTCGGAGACAGGCGTGATAACCCCGCTTACCGGGATGCATTCACGGGCCGTCGGTGCTTGACCCCTGCCGATGGGTTTTTCGAGTGGTCGGCGTAACAGCAGGGAAAAGCGGCCCCTCCAGTTCGGAATGCATGACGATTCCTTGGTCGCTTTCGCGGGGTTGTGGGATCGACGATAGATTCGGCCGGCGCTGCGATTACAATAGTCTCGCTCGATCTTAACTACTGCAAACTTGACCTTCTCGAGGTCGAGGCGGGAACTTACCTGTCCGGTTCGAGAAGGGGCACCCACTCGTTCCTTCCCTATTTCTGTGCCTCCAGCCCTCCGCGACCTCAACTCGGGAAGCCCTACGCTGCTACGACCGAGCCGAGCTGAAGCTTCGGCAAGATTAGAATCGATCTCTCGGTCCTTTCCCCTATTCTGGCTTGGTGACTGCTACGGCCTGCTTCCCAACAAACCAATCCCTCCTTGCTTGGCCACGCCTACGGGGTAGCCAAAATGGAAGGCGGAGATGGTTTGCCTAAATTCGGATTTAACTCGATGGCTCCGTCGAAAATCACCTCAATTGAAGATTCAGCCAGTCGCGATTAGAACACGGTGGACGTGCAACCCGGCAGGTTCAATATCGATTTTGTAGCAAAAAGTAAGTACAGACCGACCGTGAATGATCTCCTCAACGTACCAGAAGACCTCCTCTCAGGGGAGTGCTATCCGAGGACGACCCGACGAATACTTCGTAATCGCCAGGTGCCAGATTCCAGCTGTCAGTCGTTTCGTCGAACGTCTGCAAGACTCGCGGATCGATCGCAACTGTCACAGTTTGCGATTCGCCGGGAGCAAGCGTGACGTGCTTCCACCCGACCAGCCGTTTGTAGGATTCGTCTGCGCCTTTCGGAAGCTTTGCGTACACTTCAGCGATTTCTGTGCCTGTCCGTTTACCGGTGTTCTTGACAGTGAAACGCACAGTCTTCCCGGATGAATCGACGCTTAAACCGGAATATGCGTAGGATGTGTATGACAACCCGAAGCCGAAGGCAAACAGCGGCTGCCTGTGCTCCGCTTCATACCACTTGTAGCCAACTTTGGCACCTTCACCATACTGGACGGTATAGCTGGAAACATGAGTGCCTGAATTCCCTGTTTGTTGCCCTTGATCCTCTGCTGGCAGTGCTGGAATGGCCGGATGTGGAAGGTCTTTCTCGCTCTTCGGGAAAGTGATGGCAAGCTTGCCTGTTGGATTGACGTCCCCAACGAGTACATTTGCCAATGCCTTATGTCCCGCACTGCCTGCGTACCACACCTCGACCACTCCAGCAACTTTGTCAAGCCAGGGCATTGTGACAGCCGTGCCGGTTTCGAGCACGACGATGGTCCGGGGATTCGCTGCTGCGACTTGCTCGATCAATGTATCCTGGTGGTCAGGAAGCGACAGACTCGGCAAGTCCATATCTTCGGATAACCACTGATAAGCAAATACGATTGCAATATCAGAGCTCTTAGCCAGGCTCGTGGCGGGTTGCAAGCCAGCTCCGGAATCAAAATCGATCTTCGTATTTGGCAGTTTGGCTCGAAGAGCTTTCAGCGGAGAGGTCGGAAACCAGATGTGATCTTGCCAATTAGTTGCACCCTTGCCCGGGGGCACAATGGCATTGCCAACCGGCGGGTCCACCTGCGCCGATCCTCCACCCGAGATCATTCCGACATCAGCGTGTCCCCCAATGATCGCAACGGTCTGGACCTGGGACGGATTAATCGGGAGCACCGCCTGGCTGTTCTTCAAGAGAACGATACTTTTCTCTTCCAACCGTTGCGCAACTTCTAACCCCTTTTCGACATCAACTACGCTCTTCTGAGGTGGGTCGTCAACAACCCCGGATAAGAACTCGGCATATAGAATTCTCCGCACATGGTCGTCAATCTCCGACAGGGGCACCTTCCTGGCATCAACCGCTTCTTTTAGCTTCAGACCGAAGTAGTCAGCCATTGGCTGTTCCTGGTCAAGACCGGCCGCAGACGCCTTCTCCGTGCTGTGAGTTGCACCCCAGTCTGAAATCACGAAGCCTTTGAAGCCCCAATCCTTCTTGAGCACATCCCGTAGAGTGTATGAGTTCTCGCAGCCGAAGTCTCCGTTGATCCGGTTATAGGAGCACATCACTGCCCCAGGATTTGCGATGGAGATCGCAATGTGAAGCGCCAACAGATCGGACTCCTGCATGGCCCGTTTAGAAATGATGGCGTTGACAACGAAGCGTCCAGTCTCCTGGTCGTTCATCACATAGTGCTTGATGTCACCGATGACATGCTGCGCCTGTTCGCATTTCATCATGTTCCCGACGAGCGTACCGGCAAGAAGCGGATCTTCGCCCCCATACTCGAATGTGCGTCCGTTCCTGGGCTCACGGGTGAGATTTATCCCGCCCCCCAAAGTCATGTTGTAGCCCTGCGCTCTAAGCTCGCGACCGATCACTTCGCCGTATTCGCAAGCCGATTGCGCGTCCCAGCTTGATGCTGCTCCCAGGTTTGACGGCATAGCGCTCGAGTATCTTCCGTTCGCACCGCTGTCCCTCACTCCGTATGCTGCGTCTGAAATGACAAGGGGCGGTATACCGAGGCGCTTGACGCCCTCGACGTAGCCTGCGCCGCCATTCGTAAGATGAGTGAGAGGCATTTGCCACTGTGAAGCGTGAGCCATCCCGTTCCCATGCAGGAGTGCCAACTTTTCATCGAGCGTTAACTGCTTCAGTATCACCTCAGCGCGTTCTGCCGGGGAAGGTACCGGGCTCATTAAAGGCCGGTTCGTCTCCTGCGCAACAAGATCACTAGCGCAGAGGATCATCCCTATGGCGGCAATGAGTGAGTAAAAAAAGTGGTAACCACGCTTGCGATTCTGCATTCGCCTCCGAGCCAGCCTGCAGATTGAGAAACCCCCTCTATTCGATCACGCGCGCAAGTCTGCAGTCCTTGAAGCACCTGGGCATTTATTATCTCGGCGCCACCGTCGACCGTGAGCAGGATGGATAAGTATAAGGTGTCACATGCGCTGGAGGTGAACCAGATTCGCTTAGTGCTCGGCATCCACGGTCAGCTCGCACGCTGCATCCGGAGTCCTTCATGTGCGTTTTGGATCTGTCACCTACAACTGCCTATACCGCGAGACTTGACTATTCTTCTTTCCGGTGCGGCTACCTCCCATAGCATCGAACAAAAGTCAGATGGCGTTGTAACCAGCACACTATGTTGGCCGCGCCTCGGCTTGAAGTGCCTGATGTTACCGGCAAGCAACGCGTCTGCGCCGCCGCTGCTCGCGAACGTCGAGAAATGGTAAGTCGTTCAGGTCGGGCAATCCCAGCAAAAGCAGTTCGGCGTTCACGTGTTCTTCCGCCAATTCAACGAAATCAAGTAGTAATTCCACATCCGAGCGCGGAAAACTGGAAGCTGGCCGCAACAGAACTTCGCTGTACTCGGACAGAATGCGTTCGTCGTGCGATACGATGATGGTCTCCAAAAGGAGAGGCATTGACGATGCGCCTCGGCGGGCCGTGAGGATTCAGGACTCCCGAGACCATCATATTCGCATCAATCACGACCCTCATGCCTACGTGCGCCGGGAGCGAACGGTGCGAATTTCCGTGTCAAGCCGAAGCCGACACGCGATCGGCACATCGCCGTGCTGCGCGTGTTTGCGCAGCCGAGAGAGCGCCACATGTGCTTCGCTTGGCGGATGGCGTGGGCCGTTTCTTCAAGCTCGTCTTCCTCAATTCCGGGAAGGATCGCGATCGGCTTGCCGTTTGTTGTCAGCAAACGACTATACGGACGGATGAACGATCTCTGGCGGACAGGTTCGGGTTTCTGAAACGCAACTCCGTCCGCGCGGTAGGTCAGAAGGGGAGCTCTTCGTCGGACGTACACTCCTGATCGCCCTGCCTTGACAACGCGTGACGACGGGGGCGGGGCGAAACGGGAACCGCTGGGATCGGTGATATCGGCTCTCCGGTCTCAAGCGCCTCCGCGATTTCTCGCAGTTCCACGCTGACCTGCGGCAGCACTTCGGGAGCGACCGCGCCCTGCGCCAGCCACGTTTGCAGATCGTCCGCGAGATTCATCAGGTAACAGATCAGATCCTCCAGCTGGGACGCGGCTTCTGTGACGCGCTTGCACGCGTCCATATCCCGTTGGGGGATCGGAAGCTGCTGTGAGCCCGGCTCCGGTCTATGTTGGTGATGGTCCAGAGGGTGGCCGCCAAACCGTTTCCGGTAGCATGCTTCGATGAACTCGCCGACCGGCAGCTTCCAGCCCTGCCGCGGGCCAGGGCGCAAACCGGGGAGCTTTTTCGGATTCATGCCGAGTGCGCGCGCCATCTCGACCTGCTGAGCATTGAGTTGGCAGATCCTCTTCGCGTTCCTCCATTCCTCGTCTTGGTGTGCTTGACTCTTCGCAGCCACACTATCACCTCGCATTGTCGATACCCGAGTTCTAAGCGCGTCCAGGTCCGGTCGGCTCGTGTGAAAGAATACCTCAATTCGCAGCCATAATTTATTTTAGTTTCCATTTGGTTCGCAGCACTGGTGCAGAAATTTAAAGATATATCATCGGTCTCCTCGGCACCTTCGACTGCTTCCTTCTTCGCGATTAGCACGGGGTAGATCACATTTCGCGTCCGTTTGATGCCCTCCCCGACCTCCTGCATGTAGACGTTGACCGAGTGTGCGCCTTGCCGTGTCCCAAGGTGGCTTGCACGTCGTTGACCTAGCCTTTGGTCTGGGCCAGCGTCGCTATCGTGCGCCGCATCACTGGAAATTCAGCTTCTACAGTCCGAGCTCGTTGGCAGTTCTTCAGGACCGGCTACGGTATTGCCCGTGAGGAGGAAGCCGTTCTTCTTTGCCCCATTGCGCTTCGCGCATCGGAGAAGATGAATGTCCCCGCTCTCACTGCATGTGGTACGTAAAACGGGGCATGTCAGCCCCATGGTCGATCCAGACCACAAAGCCCAACGCGGGTGGCGTCAATGATCATTATCATTGCGCCCACCCGCGATGATCCCGACGTAAGGAGCTGTTCAGCTATTCCCCCTTCACTTCGTACGCTCCCATGTCGCAGGCACCCAGATCGGGACGTGCGTGCATCCGCTGATCAATCTCCAGCCGATTCCCTCTGCCGTCGGTACAGCCACTCGGATTGCCGGCGAGAATCGCCGGGCTCCCCGGCAGTAGAGCCATGGTTTGCGTGGGGCCACCATTGTTCTGCAATGGGCCAAGCTTGGGGTCGCGGTTGTTCATATCTCCAGGGCCGTGGAGAGGGCAAGTGTTATCCCCGCTGATGTTGTAGCCCTCTGAGCTCAGAGCTCCGTTGCAGTTGCCCCCAGGATCACTGCCGAAGATGCTGTTCTGGAGAACCACTGCGGTCCTGGGGCCACTGTTGTAGAGGCCGCTACCAAAGCCATAGGCGGTGCCGAAGGGAGTCAAGTAAGTGGTCACATTCTGGCTGATGGTACTGTTGTTCATCTGTAGGGTGCCATTTTCGTTGGCAATCCCGCCCCCGTAGGTCCAGTTCGCAGGCCAAAAATCCAACACGGTATTTCCGTTTATCGTGCTGTTGGTGAGGGTAAGATTGCCGCTGTTGTAAATGCCGCCTCCCGCTGCCGAGGCGCCCGTACGAAACCGGGACGTGGTATTTCCGCTGACCGTACTCTGGATTAGCGTCAGGGTCCCGGCGTTATTGATGCCGCCACCCAGCCCGCCTCCTGGGTAGGGAATGTCAAAAGATTGATTTCCGCTGACGGTAGTGTTGGTAATCGTCAGCACCCCAGCATTGTAGATGCCGCCGCCGCCAAGATTCGAGCCGGAACCATTCTGGATGGTCAGCCCTGAAAGACTTACGTGTGCGCTAGTATTCCGAATGGTGACTACGGCACCGGCTTTGCGTCCGTCAACAATGGTTGCCTGGGCGGCACCGCTAATCGTCAAATTGAAGGGGATCGTCAGGTTCTCTTTATAAGTGGCGGCTGCGACCATGATTGCATCGCCGGAAGCAGAAAGCGAGATGGCATGCCCGATCGTCTTACAGGCGGTTTGCTGCGAGCTGCAGTTGTTGCTGTCACTGCCGTGCAACCCATTGACATACCGCGTGGTGTTGGCGAGAGCGTTTTGATTTACGGCCAGGAACAGGGCCAAGAGTAGCAGGCCGCCTATCGTCTGTTTGTGTTTCATCTTTTTCTCCATACTTGTGCAAACTATCATTCCGGTTAGGACCGACATCGCTTGTCTTGATTCGATTACTTCCGGATTGCCAATTGGCTAGGTCCATCCACGATCCTGCCCTTCCAAACCAGCCGGCACTCGCTCGGGAACAGTGCCACTACCGGTCGCCTTGCTTTAGACAGGCTGCGTCAAGCCCGACCCGGAACCTTGGTTTCCTTCGTTTCTTGTTCTTGGTCTCGTCCCTTATTTTGCCGAGCGATCGAGATTGAAATCCCTTCCTAATCAGATAGGCGAAAATCGCCTGGGAATTTTGCCGGAAAAATGAAGGAAAAACTCTCTTAGCCGTTAACACTGCCACCGTCAATCCCGGACTGGATCTGATTTTCTGGAATGAAAGATTGCTCCATTCCATTGCCAGCAACTGGTGGTCGTGGCCAGAGCTGACGGCGGGTCCGCAACATTTATTTCACCGAATGCACTTTGACTGGAAAAAGCACCAGTGGCGGGAGCGGTCGGCCCAAGTCGACCCTGGCATATATGCTTGCATCAGTTCTTGATACACATTGTGGTGGTGTCGGAAAGTCGACCCTACGGGCCGTATCAATTCCTAGAGCCACGATTGAAGGCTGATAAGAATAGCGACTGAGGCCGGATTGCTGCTTCTTACGAACGGGATTCTGTAATTGCTTCACTCCCAAGGTGCAACCCGAACGCAGCCTCGTCATCAACCGCCAGAAGCGTTGCAACGGCTGGGGGCAACAGGTGTTTAGTTCCATTTGTGACAACGCGGACAGCGAGATCTTTACCGTGCCTGCAGGTTCGTCACATTTCCCTGCAAGGACTGGAACCATTGTCACTGAGGATAGCGAAGCGGTCTTTCGGCCCGGATTATAGGGCTGGGCCACAACGGCAACCTCCGTCCAGACGTTAGCCGGACTCAGCGTGGGACGCCGACCGAGAGATCCATGCCGTGCAAGCATTGCACTGCTCGCGGTAAGAATTTCACTCGAAGATGGGTTCAAGAGACTTACAAAGAGGCTATTTGCGGTCCAGAGATTTGGCACATGGTTTGCTGTTCAATTGTCTCCAACAAACCAGCGACGCGAGTATCGCATGGGGTGAGAACTGGCTGTTCACGAAAGTCATCGCTTCTGGCAGTCCTGGTTGTGGCGGCAGCGATTCCGGTGTCGTATCGCGCCTACACTTGTCTGGCCCGCTCCTTCTACCAAAAACACGCCAACGAGGAGGCTGATCATGTTAAGAATTCCCCTGCTCCGGAAGCCTTGTTAGCGTTAGCAAATCATTTTTATTGGTTGAACAACGGGGCACGGGCCGGCCCTCTGTACGGCAAAGCGGAGGCTCTCTTCGTCCA
>Ga0306922_10007835_pt1 | contig 10337 bp, 10 predicted proteins | sample sta12Cox44000082_FD_203758 | JGI IMG/M metagenome (GOLD analysis project Ga0306922, IMG submission 203758) | Lab enrichment of tropical soil microbial communities from Luquillo Experimental Forest, Puerto Rico - statoxic.12C.oxic.44.000.082 (v2)... | ecosystem: Environmental > Terrestrial >...
CAGGATCTGGTGCGGGGCCGGCATGTCCTGCGCTATGCCGCGGCGGACGATTTCGGCCTGCCGGAGACCGAATTCCTGGTCTGCCGCTTCTGGCTGATCGATGCGCTGTGCCTTTTGGGCCGTCGCGACGAGGCGCGCACGCGGTTTCAAGATGCGCTGGCCCTGCGCAATCATTACGGCCTGTTCGCCGAGGATATCCATCCTGAAACGGGCGCTTTGTGGGGCAATTTCCCTCAGACCTATTCCATGGCGGGGTTGATCCTCAGCGCCATGCGGCTTTCGAAAAGCTGGGAGGAGCGCTATTGGCACGCATCTTCATAATCTCCAACCGGGTGGCGACGCCGCATGCCGGCCTGCACGCGGGCGGGCTGGAAGTGGTGCTGAAAGCAACGCTGAAGAACCATCCCTGCGTCTGGCTGGGCTGGAGCGGCGACATCAAGCGCCACCCCAAGACCCGCACGGTGCACCAGGGCGACAACAGCTTCATTGTCTCCGATCTCACCCAGGAGGATTTCGAGGAATATTACAGCGGCTTCGCCAATCGCGTGCTGTGGCCGATCCTGCATTACCGCCTCGACCTGGCGGAATTTTCCCGCCGCGACATGACCGGCTATATGCGGGTCAACGATCATTTCGCGGACGAGATGGTCAAGGTGCTCAAGCCCGACGACATTGTGTGGGTGCATGATTATCATCTGATCCCGCTGGCGCGGGCGCTCAGGGCACGGGGTCTGCACAACCGAATCGGCTTTTTTCTGCACATTCCCATGCCGCCGCCCGAGATCATCACGGCGATGCCCAACCATGAAAATCTGCTGCCGTCGCTGTGCCATTACGATCTGGTCGGTTTTCAGACCGACAATGATGCGGCCAATTTCGCCCGCTATCTCGCCAACGAGCTGGGCACGCCATCCCGCCGGCTGGGCACCGGCGACCGGGTGATGCGGCTGGGCGCCTTTCCGGTCGGGATCGAGACGCGCACCTTCACCCGGCTGGCGCGCCGGGCGGTCAAGACCGAACTGGTTCTCAAGGTGAGGGAGAGTGTACCCGGCATGCTGATGATTGGAGTCGACCGGCTGGACTATTCCAAAGGCATTACGCTGAGGCTGGAAGCCTATGAGCGGTTTCTCGCGGCCCATCCGGAGTGGCACGGCAAGGTCACCTATCTGCAGATCACGCCCCGCAGCCGCTCGCAGATCAAGGAATATGCCGACATGGAGCAGACGGTGAACCAGACGGCAGGGCGCATCAACGGCGCTTTCAGCGACGCCAGCTGGTCGCCGGTGCGTTATGTCAACCGTCCCTACAGCCGCACCGCTCTGGCGGGACTTTATCGTGCGGCGCGGGCGGCCCTGGTGACGCCCTTGCGGGACGGGATGAATCTGGTGGCCAAGGAATATGTCGCGGCCCAGGACGCGGCCGATCCTGGGGTGCTGATCCTGTCGCGCTTTGCCGGTGCGGCGGCCGAATTCCGCGATGGCGCCCTGCTGGTCAATCCTTACGATCCCGATTCGGTGGGGGCGGCGATCAGCCGGGCGATGGCGATGCCCAAGGACGAGCGCAAAAGCCGTCATGCCGCGCTTTATGCCGCGCTGCTGCGCAACGATATCAGCAAATGGGGCGACAAGTTTCTTTCAGCCCTGATGGGCACCAAGAGCTTCAATCTGGAAGAGGCAGGTCGCATGTCGCAAAACCTGCCTGCGCCGCCGCACTAAAAAGCGCGTTAAAGCGTGGGCGGCAAGAGACCCAGCAGCGCGGCCAGTGCGATCACCAACAGGCCCAGTCCCAGTTCCCAGGTGATGTTGCCGCGCAGGATCATGCGGGTCTGTGGCTTGGCCAGGCGGGGCATCAGCCGGAAGTGATTGCCCAGGGCCAGCGCGATCATCGCCAGCACCAGCACCAGTTTGACACCCAGCACGGTCAGATAGGTCTGGGCGGCATGCCCTTCGCCGCCCAATATGATGGTGGCTGCATTGATCATGCCGGTCAGCACCAGCAGCGCCACGGCAATCATGGCCCAGTCGGCGAACAGGCTGAGCGCCTTCAACAGCCGGGGCGCTTCCGGCCTCAGCGCCATGATCGCCGCCAGCACGCCAAGGCCGCCGATCCAATAGCCTCCGCACAACAAATGCAGCGCGTCATCGACAATACCGATGGCGGTGAAGCCGGCGGGGCTGGCGGCGGCGGCATGGCTGGTGACGGCGATCAGGATCAGGGCCGCGCCCGATAACAGCGCCGTCGACAATTCGGTGCGGATCGCAACCGCGCCGGCCAACAACAGAACAAGACCGAACCGCAGCGCCAGCATCTGCCCGAACAAGGTGTCCTGCAGAGTCAGCCAAAGGGTCTGTGGATCGATCATGGTGCCGGCATCGCCTGCCATCTGCGCCGTCGCCAGCCCCAGCCAGAGCGGCACCGTCACCACCGCAATGATGGAAGACGCCAGCCGCGCCCGGCGCAGGCCACCACTTTCAATGGCCAGTTCGGGGGCGCCCCGCCGCAGACGCAGCAACAGCACGGCGCTGCCGAACAGCAGCATCAGGCCCGCCAGGTGCAGGGCGCGTATTGCTGCGAACAATCCCGGCAATGGGGCGGTCATTTCACCACAATGAAACTGATCTCGCCTTCGGTGCGATGGGTGTCGTGGCCGACCGCATGCCAGCTCACATGATAGAGGCCGGGCGCCAGCCGGTCCGGCGTCAGGGTCATGACCGATCCGTCCACCTTGACCGGCGCGCCGCTGAAATTGCGCCCGTCACTGTCCATCAGCAGGGCGCCGCTGAAGGCCGGTTCCAGAGCTTCGGAAAAGGTCAGGGTGACATGGCGCGGCGACCTGATGTGAGATCCGGCGGCCGGAGACGATTTCACAAGATGTGCATGCGCAAAGGCCGGCGAGGCGGCGCAGATCAGGGCCAGGCACAGCAAAGATCGGGTCATGGCATTTCCAGTCTGACAGAGGCGGCGGCCAGCGCCAGCCAGCCGGCGACAAAGGCCAGGCCGCCCAGCGGCGTGATCAGGCCGAATGTGGTTATACCGGTCAAGGCCAGCAGATACAGTGATCCGCAGAACAAAACGATCCCTGTCAGAAACAACGCCGCGGCGGTGTTGGCGCGCTTTGCTGCAGCGCCCCGCGCCGCAAACGCGGCCAGGCCCATCGCCAGGGCGTGCGTCAGGTGATAGCGCGCGCCGGTATCGAACACGCCCAGCATGTCGGCGGACAGGCGGCTCTTCAGGCCATGCGCCGCGAAGGCGCCGCACAGAACGGCGAGGGCGCCATTGATGGCGGCCAGAAGCAACCAGACTCTCATGCGCCCATCATAGACAGGGTGCGCGGGCTTTGCGAAGCTGGTCCGTCCCGGAGGGCTGATTTGACGGAATTTGTAACGGCGAGCGACGGAATCCGGCTTGCCTTTGAACGGCTGGGTGCGGGCAAGCCGATAATGCTGGTGCACGGATTCGGGTCCAGCCGCGGCCAGAATTGGAAATCCACCGGCTGGTACGGGACCCTGACGGATGCCGGCCGCCAGATCGTGGCGATGGATTGCCGCGGGCATGGCGAAAGCGACAAGCCGCATGATGAGGCGCTGTATGGCCATGACCGGATGGCCGAGGATGTGCGCACCGTGATGGATGCGGCCGGCGTCGGATCCTGCGACCTGATCGGCTATTCGATGGGAGGGTTCATCGGCCTTCGCCTGGCGGCGCAATTGGAAACGCGGATCGACAGCCTGTCCCTGGGCGGCGTGGGCGCATATTACCTGACAGGCCCGCGCATTGCGTCCGAAGGCTCGCGCGCCGCTCTGTCGGCCGCGCTGCTGACGGACGACAAGAGCAGCATCACCGATCCGCGCGGGCGGATGTTTCGCGATTTCGCGGATCAGCCTGGCAAGGACCGCGTCGCGCTCGCCGCCTGCATGCGCGCCATGTCGCCGGCGCTTCCCGCCGAGACTCTGTCGCAATTGCAACAACCCATCCTGGTTGTTTGCGGCGAGAAGGACGATATATCCGGTCCCCCCGAACCTTTGGCCCGCGCCTTTCGTCGTGGTTTTTCTGCGACCATTTCCGGGCGCGACCACATGTCGGCCGTGGGCGACCGCAGAACTCGCCAGGCGGTCCTCGATTTTTTGGAACTTTGACGGAAACGCCTGCTCTGTTCCCGCGTTTTCTGGAAGCGAGCGCCCCCTCAACCCCATCCGGCGTGCGCCTGTGCGCGGTCATTTATCCGTGTACGGAATAATCTCTATTGTCTGTATACGGAGAATTATATGCGCGTGGCTTTTGTTCACCATCTCGTACGTTTCCGTACTGAAATAAGCGTATGTTTTTGCGGCAGGACGGCTAAGTTCGGGAACAGGGGTACAGCACGTCGCGAGCGCAGCTTTGCGATAAAAACAGGGGCTTTCGGCCATGTCTGCTGAGATGGCCGGAATATCATTGATGAACGACGCCATGCCGTCGCGTGCGGGCCTTCGCAACCGCCTGCTGCAAAAACTGACGCCGGAAGACTGGGCCCTGATCGGTCCGCAGCTTGAGCCCGTGACGCTCAAGGAACGGCAGATCATCGAAGTGCCCAACAAGCCGATCACCCATGTCTATTTCATCGAGAATGGCGTGGTCTCGGTGGTGGCGGTGAATGCCGAGGATCACCGCATCGAAGTCGGCGTCATCGGCAATGAGGGCCTTACCGGTGTGCCGCTGATCATGGGCGACAGCCGGGCCCAGCATTCCACCTATATGCAGATCGGCGGCAGCGGTTTGCGCATGCCAGCCGACAAATTCTGCGCCGCCTTGCACCAGAGCGAAAGCCTGAATGTCCTGATGCTGAAATCGGCCCAGGCCTTCATGATCCAGACCGCGCACACGGCGCTGGCCAATGGCAGGGCCAAGCTGGAGGAGCGTCTGGCGCGCTGGCTGCTGATGGCGCGCGACCGGCTGGACAGCGCGGCGGTGCCCCTGACCCATGAATTCCTGGCGGTGATGCTGGGGGTGCGGCGGGCCGGCGTCACGGTGGCGCTGCATTCCTTCGAACGGCGCGGCCTGATCGCCACCAGGCGTGGCCAGCTGACGCTGGTGGACCGCAACGGCATCGAGCAGGTGGCGGGCAGCTTCTACGGCATTCCGGAAGCCGAATTGAAGCGCCTGATGACCAGCACCGTTCAATAAATTTCTCGCATTTGAGCCGTCCGGCATGGGAAAACCGCTCCATGCTGCCCCCGCTTTTTCAGGATTGGTTCGCCACCAAAGGCTGGACGGTGCGCCCGCATCAGCTCGCCCTGGCGCAAGGCCGGTCCAGCGTGCTGCTGGTCGCGCCGACCGGCGGCGGCAAGACCCTGGCGGGTTTCCTGCCCAGCCTGATCGATCTTGCCGGCTTCGATCATTTGGCCGCTCCGCGGCCGGGGCCCAAGCGGGCGCGCAAGATCCTTCACACGCTCTACATCTCGCCGCTCAAGGCGCTTGCGGTGGACGTGGCGCGCAATCTGGAAACGCCGGTTGCCGACATGGGCCTGGCGGTTCGTGTTGAAACCCGCACCGGCGACACGCCCGCCGCGCGGCGTCAGCGTCAACGGCATATTCCCCCCGACATTCTTTTGACCACGCCCGAGCAATTGGCCCTGCTGATTGCCCATCCCCAGGCGGCCAAACTGTTCGCCGGACTCAAGACCGTGGTGCTGGACGAATTGCACGCGCTTTACAATTCCAAACGCGGCGATCTTCTGGCGCTGGGCCTGGCCCGGCTGGCGCAATTGGCGCCCGGCCATCGCCGCATCGGCCTGTCGGCCACCGTGGCCGATCCGGCGCCGCTGCGCCGCTTCCTGATGCCGCAACCCATGGAGGGCGAGGCGCTTTCCGAGCTGGTGGTGGCCAGGGGCGGGGCCAAACCCCGGATCGCCATCAGCGCGTCGGATTCCTATGTGCCATGGGCTGGTCATCTGGCCCGTCACGCCATGGCGGATGTGATGCTGGCGATCGGGCAAGCCAAAACCGCGCTGATCTTCGTCAACACCAGAAGCCAGGCCGAACGCACCTTCCAGGAACTGTGGCGGCTCAACGAAGCCAATTGGCCCATCGCCCTGCATCACGGCAGCCTGGCGCCCGAGCAGCGCCGCAAGGTCGAGGCGGCGATGGCGAAAGGTTCCTTGCGGGCGGTGGTGTGTACCTCGACTCTTGATCTGGGCATCGACTGGGGCGCCGTCGACAGGGTGATCTGCATCGGCGCGCCCAAAGGCGCCGCCCGGCTGGTGCAACGCATCGGCCGCGCCAATCACCGGCTGGATGAGCCCAGCGCGGCCTTGCTGGTGCCGGCCAACCGCTTCGAAGTGCTGGAATGCAATGCCGCGCGCGACGCGGTGCTGGCGGGCGAGCTGGATGGCGAGCGGCTGAAGCGGGGCAGCCTGGACGTGCTGGCGCAACATGTCTGGGGCATGGCGGTGGCGGCGCCGTTTGCACCGGACACCTTGTTTGCCGAAGTGCGCTCGGCGTCGCCCTATGCCGATCTCAGCCGGACCGATTTCGATGCGGTGGTCGATTTCGTCGCCACCGGCGGTTATGCCCTCAAATCCTATGACCGCTATGCGCGGCTGCGGCCGACACCCGATGGTGCTTTGCGGCTGGCCCATCCGAGATTGGCGCAGCAATACCGTCTCAATGTCGGCGTGATCGTCGAAGATCCGATGGTGGAGGTGCGGTTGCAGTCGCGCGGCCGCCCGGCGGGCGGCGGCGGCCGGCGCCTGGGGCAGCTGGAGGAATATTTCATCGAGCAATTGTCGGTGGGCGATACCTTCATATTCGCCGGCGATGTATTGCGTTTCGAAGGCCTGCGCGAGGATGCCGCCTATGTCACCCGCTCCAATGACAAGGAAGCGGAAATTCCCAGCTACAATGGCGGCAAGTTTCCGCTTTCGACTTTCCTGGCCCAGCGGGTGCGCGAAATGGTGTCGTCGCCAGAGCGGTGGCACCTGCTGCCTGAGCCGGTGCAGGAATGGCTGCGGATTCAGGAATGGCGCAGTGTCATTCCCAAGCCGGGGCAATTGCTGGTCGAAACCTTCCCCCGAGGCAACAAACAGTATCTGGTCTGCTATCCGTTCGAAGGCCGGCTGGCGCATCAGACCCTGGGCATGCTGCTGACCCGGCGGCTGGAACGGTCGGGGTTCAAGCCGCTGGGCTTTGTCGCCAATGAATATGCGCTGGCGATCTGGGCGGCGCGCGATATGGGCGCTGCGCCGCTGGACGCGCTGTTCGACGAGGACATGCTGGGCGATGATCTCGATGCCTGGCTGGCGGAGTCCAATCTCTACAAACGCACTTTCCGGAACTGCGCCATCATCGCAGGCCTGATCGAACGCAAATATCCCGGCAAGGAGAAAAGCGGGCGGCAGGTGACGTTTTCCTCGGACCTGATCTATGACGTGCTGCGTGCGCACGAGCCGGACCATGTCTTGTTGCGCGCCACCTATGCCGATGCCGGCAGCGGCCTGCTCGACATTGCCCGGCTGGGCGATATGTTGGCGCGGGTGCGGCATCGAATCATTGCCAGGCGGCTGGACCGGGTGTCGCCGCTGGCGGTGCCGGCGCTCCTGGAAATTTCCCGCGAAATGGTGGCGCGGGGCGAAGTGGATGAAGATATTTTGCGCGACAATGAAGACGCGCTGATTGCGGATGCGATGCGTGTCGACAAATCCTGAAACGATCGACCTGGAAATCCCGGTGAACGGCGAAAGGCTGTTGCTGGACGTTTCTGGCGCGGCCTGGTGGGCCAGCCGGCGGACGCTGGTCTTCGCCGATCTGCATTTCGAGAAGGGGAGTTCCTATGCAAGGGGCGGCCAATTCCTGCCGCCCTATGACACGCGCGCAACCCTGCAGCGCATGGCACAGGCGGTGGCGCGGCGGCGGCCGGCGCGTATTGTGGCGCTGGGCGATTCTTTCCACGATCCCCACGCTGCCGACCGCCTGGATGCGGAGGCGCGCGCGCTGCTGGCCGGGATGGCGAAGGCGGTGGACTTTGTCTGGATCGCGGGCAATCACGATCCCCATCCGCCGGCCTGGCTGGGTGGCGCGGTGATGGCGGAGTGGCGCGAGGGCGGCCTGGTCTTTCGCCATGAACCCAGCGCGGGCGCCGCGCCCGGCGAGGTGGCGGGCCATCTGCACCCCTGCGCCCGGGTCTCGAAATGGGGCCGCTTTGTGCGGCGGCGCTGCTTCGCCGCCGATGGCACGCGCATGGTGCTGCCGTCGTTTGGCGCCTATACCGGCGGGCTGGATGTGGGCGATGAAGCGATTGCCTCGCTGTTCGGGCCGCGGTTCCACGCCTACATGCTTGGTACGGACAGGGTCTATGCCATGGCCCGTCAGGCCGGGCGGCGGAAGATCACCGACGACATCCAGCCCATGATGACGGCCAGCAGGACCGCCGCCAGTCCATAGGTCAGCGGCGAATTGTGCGCAAAATTGTAAAGCCGCCGTTCAAGGCCGGTCTGGTCGATAAACAAGGGCGTCGACTGGGCGCTTTCGATGGCGCCGGCCCGGAACAGAAACACTTCCACATTGTACTGGCCGCGCGTCACCGAAGCCGGCACCGGCACATGGGCGCGAAACAGCGTGTCGCTGAGAAATTCCACCCCGCCCGGCGTTTCGCTGTAGAGTTTTTCCTGGCCCAGATGCCGCAGCGCCGCCTGGCGGAACGGCTCGTAATCATGATGGCTGTGCACCGAATCCGGCTGCAGATTCTGCAGCCCGATATCGTAGCGCGCCAGCATCGCCGCATTGGCGATGGCGGATAGCGGCCGGGTGCTGGCCAGGAAATAATAGCTGGGCATGCCGTTCAGGCCGGCGGCGTCGTGATTGATCCAGACGCCGGCGACGCGATCGCGCCGGCGCACCACGATATCGGTGTCGGGACCGCGGACGACCACCACGATGTCGCGGCCGGCGGCGCTTTGCTGGCCTTCAATGTCGCCGAACACGACAATGTCGCTGCCGGTATAATTGGAGGTGATCTGGATGGTGTCCTGGCTGACACCCGAGACAAGCTCTTCCGCCGCGGCTGCCGGGCGGGCCAGAAGCAAGAGCAGGACGACGGCGAGCTGTTTCATGCGCCCAGCGACACGCTGTAGAAATCGGGCGGCGTCACCACCAGCCCCCAGAGCAGGCGCAGGAACACCGCCAGCACCAGCAGGGCCAGCAGCAGGCGCAGCTGTTCGCCGCGCAGCCTGTCGCCGGCGCGGGCCCCGAACTGGGCCCCCACCACGCCGCCCAGGATCAGGATCGCCGCCAGCAGGATATCGACGGCGTAGTTGCTCGTTGCCTGCAGCAGGGTGGTGAGCGCGGTCACCGCGATGATCTGGGTCAGGGACGTCCCGATCACCATGCTGGTGGGCATGCGCAGCAGATAGATCATCGCCGGCACCAAGATGAACCCGCCGCCGATGCCCATGATGGCGCTGAGAGTGCCGACGGCGAAGCCGATCAGGATGGGGGGGATGACGCTGATGTAAAGCCGTGACTTGCGGAATCGCGCCTTGAGGGGCAGGGCCTGGATCCAGCCCCGGTTGAGCGGGCGGGCGGATGGTGGGACGCCGTTCCGCGCTGCCCGAATGGCGGCAAGGCTTTCGTTCAGCATCAGCCCGCCCACCGTGCCCAGCAGCACCACATAGGAAAGCGAGACCACCAGGTCCATCTGCCCGGCGCGGCGCATCACCGCGAACAGCCAGACGCCAAAGGCTGTGCCGGCAAAGCCGCCGCACAGCATGACGCCGGCCATCTTGAAATCGATGGCGCGCTTGCGCCACTGCGCCAGGGCGCCGGAGATGGAAGACGCCGTGACATGACTGAGGGTGGTGGCGACGGCGATGCCCGACGGTATGCCATAGAACACCAGCAGCGGCGTCAGCAGAAAACCCCCGCCCACGCCGAACAGGCCTGACAGGAAGCCGACGCCAAAGCCCATGCCAAGAATCACCAGCCACTGAACCGACATCTCGGCGATGGGCAGGTAGATTTCCATGGACCCGCTTTCGCGAAAATCAACGCAACGCGAATGTGCGCGTGCGGGCGCGCAAATTCAACAAACTTGCTGGCGCAAGTTTGTTGGCGCGCTCGTTTTTTCCCCCTCTGCCTTCGCTGGCCCAAGCGCCGTCCGTACGCTGTCGCTATGGACCGGCATCTCCCCCGCCAATGCGCTTGCGCGCATGCGGGGGAGCCTGACCTGTGATGCTTTGAGAAGTTAGAGATTAATGCGCCGGCAGATCGCCGACTTCCGGCGGAACATTGGCGGCGCGGCTGAGCGGCGCAGCGTGGAAAGCCGATGCGGCTTTCTGGGCCGCGGCGCGGTCGGCATCGCTGAG
>Ga0306922_10007838_pt1 | contig 10336 bp, 8 predicted proteins | sample sta12Cox44000082_FD_203758 | JGI IMG/M metagenome (GOLD analysis project Ga0306922, IMG submission 203758) | Lab enrichment of tropical soil microbial communities from Luquillo Experimental Forest, Puerto Rico - statoxic.12C.oxic.44.000.082 (v2)... | ecosystem: Environmental > Terrestrial > Soil...
TTGAATGCATGACATCGAACGTCTCACGCTAGCGCTGGTGGTGGCTGCGGCCGCAGCTCTGCGATGAGCCGCAAAATCTCCTGGAACATTTGCCGTGCGATGGCGACCTCGGCCATCTGGAAGATAACATAGCGGCCGTCGCTCACCACCTTCGCGCCGATCTTGATCAGCTTTTCCTTCAGACTCGTCAGCGACCAGTCCTTGATCGGCTCCAGCGTCGCCAGCGTGCGCAGGAAATTGCCGAGGTTGTAGGCGAGCGCAGAAGCTGGAGCCGCACCGAGTTTGGCGGCGAACGTTTGGCACGACAGTCGCGTCCGCTTGATCGCGCCTTTGCCCTCCTTGATCCATTGCTCGCACGTCCGGCGCTTGTTGTAGAAAGCAACGACGCGCTCGGCCGGGCGGCTCATGTTCGTCACGATGAAGCCGACGCGGGGATAAAGTTCTCCGGGATGCCACTCGACCTTGGCGGCTTGGTCCAGGTTCCGGCCTGATAGAAGCCCGGCTGTCCCTGGATCGGTGATTGAATTACCGCATCACTGCAAAGCCATTTCGGAAGCGGTTCACATACTGGCTGGTTCTTAGGCTCTTTTTCCGGTCACTCCGCAGCCTCGACGTTGGGAACTTCTGCCGCGTCCGCTTGCATGGTTGCGGCGAGCAGGTGGTAGACCTTGGCCCAGGCGGAGCAAACCTCCGGCGTGAAATCTTGACCGAGCCCGCGCTCGAGGGTCCAGAGCAGCGCTTCTCCGACGAGCCGATAATGTTCCGTCGTCACGCCATAACCAGAATGCCGGGCCCCAAGCGTTTTCACTGCCGGAACGAGCTGATTTAGATTGTTCAGACCGCCGACGGCTGTGGAGATCATCTGCATCCGTTTGCGCTTCTGCCCACGCAGATCGGCTGGAAACAGCTCACGCAGCTTCGGCGAAATCGCGAACAGGCGATCATAGAAAGGATCAGCGGCTGCGCTCTGAATCGGAACGACCCGTGCAAAACTCGCGCGTACAAACGCGATCTCATTGGCGGTAAGATTTGAATTTTCTCCGCGAGACCAACTGTTCCTTCCACCCCAGCTAGCCAGCCAGTCCGGTGCCGAGCCAGGTCAGCATCGCCGGAACTCGAAGTATGGGCTAGCTCCGGGTGTCCGCTGTGGCTTGCGCGCAACGCCGACCATTTGTTTCTGGGCCGGTCTTGACGCCGCGCGCATCGATCATGGACGCTGCTTCGTCCGCACGCCGTCTGCATGGCCGCGCGAAGGGTCAATCGTGTTGAGCGACACGCCTCATCTTTGGAGCGTAGGGGCGCGCCTGCATGTCGCGCCTGGCCGCATCCGCCTGAAGCGATGGCTTTTGGCCGTTGCGGTTTCGATCCTTCCGAGCGCGGCTTTTCCCCAGGTCTTCGTCTCGCAAGGTCCGGCGCCGGGCTTTGGCCCCCTCCCCCTCAGCATCAGCGGCGATCAGCCACCGTCGGGACCGGGACTGCCACGGAACGGATCGACCGCCGGCGCCATCAATGCGGTCGGTGCCGATCCGAGCGACCCCAACACGATCTATGTCGGCGCGGTCAACGGTGGCGTCTGGGTCACCCACAACGGGGGCATGAGCTGGACACCGTTGACCGACCAGCTGACCTCGCTGTCGATTTCAAGCCTTGCGCTCGATCCCGCCGATCCAACCCACAAGACGTGGATCGCTGGCACCGGCCTGCTGTCGGCCGGGTCGCTGGGGACGGGGCCACCAAGCTCCTTTAACTCGGGGACACCAAGCTTCTTTATCAACAGCGGCGGTTTGCGCACCGGCCTGCTGATGAGCACGGACGGCGGCAACACCTGGGCGCCGCCGAGCGGCAACGCCACAGTGGCGGGAGTTACCATCGTCAACGTCGAGGCGCGGGGCCCGCTCATCCTGGCGGCCGGGTTCGAGCCGCTGGCGACCGCCCGCTCCAACGATCCGATCGCGGCCCAAAACGGCGCCCTCTACCGAAGCACCGACGGCGGCCAGACATTCACGGTGGGAGCACCCGGTCTCCCACCGGGACCGGTGAGTTCGTTGGTGGGTGATCCGTCCAACCCTGCCAAGTTCTACGCGGCGGTCACGTCCACGACCAGCCCGACTGCAACCAGCCTGTATGTGAGCCTGGACTCGGGTGCAAGCTGGAGTCCGGTGTTTACGAGTGCCACGCCGGTGGCCGGCGGCAACGTCATCGCCTCCGCGACAGGCCAGGTATTCGCGCGGGCTTCCGCTGGACCGCAGGGCTCGGTGGCAATGACGACGATCGACGTCTCCACCGGTAAGATCAACGCGCTCTATCTATCGCTCAATTCCGGACAGACATGGACGCGGCTCGCGCTGCCATCGGATCTCAACATGAATGAGCAAGCCGCAAACAATGCCCACGTCGCCATCGACCCCAGCAATCCGGCCATCGTCTATATCACTGGCGACACGATCGGCGCTCCGAGTTTTACCGCCTCCGCTTATCGGGTCCAATTGCGTCCCGACGGTAGCTCCTTTTTTCAGCCGTTGACCGGCAATTTTTTCACGGCAGACGGCTCGACCATTCACGCCGATTCGCGCTCAATGGCATTTGATGCGACCGGACGACTGATCCTGGTGAACGACGGCGGGATCTATGCCCGCACCAGCCCGCAGACCACCACCGGCGTATGGACGGGGCTAAATGGGAATTTGTCGGCCTGGCAGATGTACGGCATCGCCTATGACGCGAACAGCAAGCGTCTGCTTGTTGCCGCTCAGGATACCGGCTCGGCGCTGCAGTCTGCCCCCGGAAGCGCGCTCTACAACAATCTGACACCGGGCGACGGAACGGTCGCGGTAATCAACGATCGCACGCTCAACCAGAAAAGCGCGATCTATTCTGCGTCGGAACACCTGAACCACCTGAACCGGACCATCATCGATGCGCAGGGAAATCCGCTCGGCGCCCACCCGACCGTTCTCATCACTTTCGACACAACCCCCGTCAACGTGGACAATACGTTTCGCGCGCCATTCGTTCTCAACCGCGTCGATCCGACCAGAATGGCCTTTGCTTCGGATCACGTGTTCATCAGCCAGGACCCGCTAAACAACCTCGACAGCGCCCAGCCCTGTGCCGGCGATGTCGTGTCGCAATACTGCATCACGCTGCATCTCACCGATCTGGGGCAGATTGGCACCACCGGCCAGGTATTCTCGCTGGCTTACGGCGCCAACGACAATCCTGGCGCGCTTCTCGCCGGCGTCGACAACGGTCCCGGGCAACGCTTGTTCCTGAGCACCGCGGCCGCGCCGGCGCCTGGAACGCTCAACGCGCTCCCCCAATATGTAGGGCTCTTACCGCTATCGCTCGTGTTCGACCCGCGCACGCAGGCGCGTTTTTTTGTGGCCGACAGCGTCAACCTTTGGTCGACGCAAAATGGGACCGCTGCCCCTGCAACCGTCACGTTCCAAAACCTCACGTCGAACCTCCCAGCGGGCTTCATCCGCCCTTACGCTGTCGAGTTCATCTCGAACAACGGCGTCGACGCACTGCTTGTCGGTGGGCTGAGTAACGTCGCTAACGCGCAGAGCCCGATTACGGTCGCCGATAGCGATGCAAACGGCAATCTCGCAAACTGGCGCTTGTTTGGCACCGGGCTCCCGAACGCTCCTGTCAGCAAGCTCGCCTATAATCCGACGGTCGACGCGCTCGCCGTCGCCACCTTTGGCCGTGGCGCCTGGCTGCTCTACGACCTAACCAGCAACTTCCCGCAGGCGACGGTGCTGCAGTTCGGTCTTGCCGACAACAATTCGAATCCGAGCGCCTCGATTCTCACCGACGGAACGGCCCTCGACGGATCCCATTTTGTCCGTCCCCTGATCAAATACGGCACCGGAACGCTGACCATCCCCGGGGATGCGGCCTATACCGGCGGCACCACGATCCTCGGCGGCGCCCTGCAGCTCGGCAACGGCGGCACGAGCGGCAGCATTCTCGGCAATGTCGCGTTCTGCAGCGATGCTGGCAATCCGCTGTGCGATCCGAGCACCGATAAGATGCTCGTGTTCAATCGCTCCGACACCTACACCTTCAACGGCGCGATCTCAGGTCCCGGTCAGGTCGTGCAGTTTGGCAGCGGCGAGACAATCCTCACCGCGGTGAACACTTATTCCGGTCCGACCTATGTCAACGCCGGCACCCTGAGCGTGAACGGCTCGATCGCGTCCTCGCCGGTCTTCGTCAATGTCGGCGGCACGCTGGGGGGCAACGGCACCGTGGGCCCGACCACGATCCTTGCCGGCGGCACGCTCTCTCCTGGCAATTCGGTCGGCACGCTGACGGTCAGCGGCAACCTCGTCTTCGCGGCGGCGAGCTCGTACATGGTGGAGGTGCAGGGCAATACTGCCGACCGCACCAATGCCAGCGGGACCGCAACGCTTGCCGGGACCGTAGGAATGGTGAACTTGGGCGACATTCCGACGCGCAGCTACACCATTTTGTCGGCCGCCGGGGGGCGCATCGGCACGTTCGATTCCGTGGCCGCGGTCAACCTCCCGGCTTTCCTCACCGCGAGCCTCGCCTATACACCGACCGACGTGCAACTGACCCTGACGTCGGGCATCGGCCAGATCGCGGGCCTCACGCTGAACCAATCAGCAGTCGCCGCGGCGCTCGACACCTCGTTCAACGCTGGCGGCGGGACCTTGCCCGGTTTGCTCGGCCTCAGTGCCGTCCAGCTTCCGGCAGCCATGGACGCGCTCTCCGGCGAAGGCGTGAGCGCAACGCAGGAAACCGCATTCGGCGCCGCCGGCTTGTTCACGTCGATCATGATGGATCAGGGCGCGTTCTGGCGTAACGGAGAAACGGTCGACGTCAACGGCGTCGCCTTTGCCGGCGAGCCGCTGCAATATGCCCCATCCAAAAAGTCCAAGACGGCGGACCATCCCGCCTTCAAGGAGATGGCCCCGCCCCCGCCTTACCAGCCGCGTTGGCGGGCCTGGCTGACCGGCTTTGACGGCACCGCGAAGCTCGATGGCGAAGCCGGCATCGGCAGTGCCACGCTGTCGCATAACACCGGAGGTCTCGCCGCCGGGCTCGACTATCAGTTCACCCCCGATCTCTTGGCCGGCTTCGCCATCGGCGGCAGCAGCTCGAATTTCTCGGTCCGCGATCGCATCACCAGCGGCCATCTCGAGGGGGCGCACTTCGGCGGCTACGGGGTCAAGACGTGGGGTTCGCTCTATGCGGCGGGGGCGCTGAGCTTCGGCACGTTCCGCAACAGCGAGACGCGCAGCATTGCCGGCATTGGTCCGACCGAGACGGCGACCGGCAGCTTCAGCAGCAATCTCTTGAGCGGGCGCATGGAGGTGGGCGCGAAGCAAGCATTCAATTGGCTTGCGGTCACGCCGTTTGCGGCCGTGCAGTTCGCCGAGCTTTGGCAAAACGGCTTCACCGAAACGAACCCGGTGCCGGCCGGCGCTGCTGGCCCGCTCGGCCTAACCTACGGCTCCATCAGCGTGTCCTCGCTGCCGACCTTCGTGGGCGCTCAGTTCGATACTCGCGTCGCGTTTGCCAATGGAATTGCGCTGTCGCCGTACGCGCGGGTGTCGTGGGTGCACGAGTTCAATCCCAATCGCGCGATCGACGCTTCCTTCATCGCGCTGCCAGGTGCCGCGTTCACGGTCGATGGTCCGCGCGCGTCGAGAGACGCCGTACGCGTCGACGCCGGCGCCAAGCTTGCCATCGGGCCGAACGCTTGGATGTTCGCGAGCTTCGACGGTGAATTTTCCGATCGTAGCCAGAGCTATGCCGGCAAGGGCGGCTTCAGGATCGCTTGGTAGCATAGACAAACCGCAGCCACCTCAGTATCGGCTCTGCGGCATCATTGTGTGTGTGTAGCGGTCTATTCGATGTCGTGAATATGCCGCACGATCTCGATACCTCTACCGGCGGGATTGGGGCGAGCCTGGTTCACCGCAATAAACAGCGCGAGGTCCTTGCTCGGATTGATGACGATGACCGTGCCAAAGCCTGCCGTTCCGCCATTTTTCACGATTACGGGATGCAGGTTGGGATCCCCGTGCCCCATATTGTTGACCCAGGCCATGGCCTGCTCGTCGAATCCATTGGGCATGATGTAAATCGGCTTCTGGGCGAGCCGCATGGCCGTGATCAGTTCACCGGGAATTGGCTTGCCGTTCACTTCCTTGTGCCCAAGGTTGGCCTCGCCGAAGCTCAGCATGTCGCGAGCGGTCGAACGCAGGCCACCGGCGGCATACCAGGCAAAGACCGGCCAACGAGGAGCATCGTTGCCGTTCCTGCGATGTCCCTGGGCCATGCGGTTCATTTGCTCCCGAGAGGGACGCAGCGTCGTGTTATGCATGCTCAGTGGCTGCAGAATCTCATCATTGAGTTGGTTATCCCAGGGGGTGCCGGTCGCCGTCATGACCAGGTAGCCGAGCAAGCCGACACCGGCATTGGAGTACCGATAGGGCGCCGGCAAGCGGGTGGCGGGCGTCCAGTGGGAAACCCATCTCAGGAAGTCGTGGGTGGTGTAGTGTTCGATGCTTCGCATCTCCAGACGGCGCGACAGGTTGGGTGGATCGTCAGGCAAGCCCGAGGTGAAGTCCGCCAATTCAAGCGGAGTCATTGGCCGCGCTCGCGGCCGCAACGTATAACCGGCAGGCATGTACCTCTGGACAGATGCGTTCGGGTCGATCTGATTGCGATTGATCGCGAGCGCGAACAGCGTCGTGGTGAAGACCTTGGTGCACGAGCCAATTTCAACCAGCGTGTCGGGGGTGAACGGCGCACCCGCGTCGGTCGCCTGTCCATAGCTGAAGAAGTAGCGACGCCGATGCAGCGACACTCCCACGATGGCTCCCGGAATATAGTTCTGGCTGAGGTACGGTTGCATGATCGTGTCGACCACTTGCTTAACGACAGCTTCCTCGTCGCCTGCGTTGGGGCCGACGCTTAGCTGCCCCTGCGCCGCTTGTGCGAACGCAGTGATGCCCGCCAGGGAAAGAATCGTGAACCCGAAGCCAACACGAGCCGCGTGGCGAACCATGGCATTCACTCCTGAAATCACGTGGATCGACCGCAACTGCAGAGCTGGTCTGTAGGGCGCGCGTGCGAATACACTACGCTCTGTTGCGCAAGCCCAGGCGCAGCGGAATGTGCACATCGCAACATAACAAACGTAAGTACTTGGAGGCTGGACAAATGACCAGATTCATCCTTCTCGCCCTTGTTGCGGAGCCTTGATGGCGGCACAGTTGGATGACGAAGCGTTGCGTGGCTGAAACGTTAGTGCCACATGTCGTCGCATTCGGCCAACTGCATGCAGACCTTCGGCGGCTTTGCGGCGGCGCGCCGAGCCGATATTTCTGGCACTCGAGGCCGAGGCTCACGCCAAGGCAGGAATGGACGTATCGCCTCCCGAAACCGACATTCCCACAGGCATTGACACCGCATCTTTCAAACTCGTTTATTCTCGGCGGCAGTTGTGCACCAGCTCCGGCCACAGGTCTTCGAGCACTGCCCGCATTTCATCCGAGATATGGTCGACGCCCTCGATCTCCAGCATGTACTTGTGCAGGCGTTCTACCTTGCCGCCGACAATACGGGCTTATAAACACGGCGCTCTTTGGCCATTGGGCTATAACCCGCGACTGAATACTAGGTTTTCTCCTGCAACCCGAGAAGGAGGCTATGGATGAAGAAACTGCTGCTGATAATGATTTTCCTCGCGACGACTGGAGCCATGGCCGGTGACGCCTTCAAGTGGGAGAAGGAGTCCAGGAACGCCGTCCCCCACCCTCGGGTGAAGGTACCGAAGGCCGAGGCCCTGGTCATCAGGGCAAACTCCCTGCTCAAGGGAGATCCCACTTGCGAGCAGATGCGTCAGGCCTCCAAGCTCCTGGACAGGGCCTTCAACATGTATGTTCAGGCGAACGTCTTCCGCGGAGCAGAGCGGGTAAGCGGGGGCGGCGCCCTCCTGGTAGGGAGGCGAGCGGCCTGGCTCGAGGGGATGGTCAAGATAGGAAGGTGCAGGAAGTAGTCGAGAGAAAACCCGAAGATGCAAGCTCCCTGCTGAATTCGCGGTGGAAGCGATTGGCGACCTTGTTCAGAAGGTATGGGAGGAACTCGTCGGTGAAAAAACTGCCTTCCAGCATCCGGCCGGGTGTCGGAAGCGTAGCGCGCATCGCGCGCGATTGCCTCGGTCGTCCAATTTTCATGACGATGATCGAACGGGATGATTGCTCGCCCTCACGTTGCATAGCGATTGGGCCGGAATGACCACGGCCCGCTCCGATAGGGTACTTGGAGCCGAAGATGCTGACGCGACGGACATTCCTGCAAGGCTGCACGAGTCTCGCGGCAAGCGCGATGGTCTGCGCCCGCGCGGGCGCCGTGAACGGCGAGCCAATCCGCACGATTCAGAACCGGATCGATAGGCTCTGCCGCCGAGCGCTCAACGAGCGCGACGCCAGGGCGGCAATCGTTGTCGGCGTCGTGACACCGGATACCGGTTCAAGCGGGCAACTGCTCTTTGCCGGTCGGGATACTCTGGTCAATCCGTTCGGCGACAAGTTAGTTCTCGACGCGCGAACGCCCTTCGCGATCGGATCGACGTCGAAAGTATTCACGTCCGGCATTCACTACATGCTGCACGGGCCCTACGAGGGTCGCCTGGGCACATGGCTCGGCAGCCGAATGACAATGTCGACAGGGGTGGCCGATCTCCAGCTCCGGAATCTCGCTATCTATGAGCCGGGCTTGGCGCAGGACAATAAGGGAGGCGTCTACCCGCCCGACATGATGAGGAGCTTGAGGAACCTGTTCGATTACATGGCGCATTTCGTACCGCCCTATGAGCAAGGCGCCTGCTATGCCTATTCGAATATCGGTTGGGCTCTCCTAAGCATGGCCTCCCTGCGGCTCAACAGCCTGGATACCGAAGCCTTCGTCACCGAATACGACCAACGCCTTAAGCAATTCTGTTCCAGGTTCGACGCATCGGACACGAGCGTTTTTCATCCGGACATGAAGCCGCGCCTGCCGATCGGCTACAATCGGCGTCTTGAGCCGCTTCCGGCGCGGAATCCCTATCGGCCATCCTTTCCCCCCGGCTATGGTTCGGGCGGCATCGTCAGCACCGGCGCCGACATGCTGCGCTACCTTCTGTACAACATGGGACGCCTGCCGGGCAGAACTCTTGGCTCCGCTGGACCAACCGCCTTAATAGCTAGTGGAGAGGCAAATGGGCTCGCCGGCCCACGTGACGACATACTGCATCGGCCGATCGGCGTCGTGCGGATAGAGCGCCAGATACTCGGCACCATTGCGCTCGGCCTCGAGCCGCGTCGGGCCATAGACAAGGATCGGGCGCGTCCGGCTGATTTCCGAAGCGAACGGCGAGCTCGTCAATGTTCCGAGATGCGCTTGATTGTGCGTCGTGTCACCATAACCTCTGATCCCCTCTAGTTCGTCCAACCCATCCCCGATCCGCTCGAGTGTTGCCGTTTCCAGACAGGTCCGCATGATGCCGAGCCCGTTGCAGATGCGGGCGGCGCCAATTTGGCTGTCGATACTGCCTTGAAACATGACGAGACGACCTCCAGGCAAATCTGCATTGCGGTGGCAGCCATAACTCCATAGCATCAGAAATCGCCACTGCATGCGCCGACAATTTCAGCGCTGAACGAGTCTTCCTCGCCCGTGAGCTGGACCCAGCTGAATGCGTTGGAGGCGGTATCGGCCGGACTGCTCGTCCGCAAAACAGGGAGAAAACGAGAAATGCGCACTTTTCTGATCGCTGTCGCGACCGCCACGAGCATTGGTCTCCTCGGCACGTCTAACACGTTCGCAGAACCAGCGAGGGGCTCCGTGATCCGTGATGCGGCGACGACCCCCCCGCCGCCCTCGTGCTCGACCGGAAAAAGTTGGCTGCATTTTCGGCCGCCGCCGGTCGATTTCTGCAGTTCTCGATTGGCGATAGGCGCTGCAACCGAACGCGCGCGAGCGCCAGCAAGCGCCCGGTAACGCGCGCCCAAGCCTTACAAACGCGACTCTAGCGGCGTCGCGCCTGCTTCACCGCAGGCCGCCTACCGCGCCTTGCTCGAAAGGGCTCGCGGCTGCGAGCCGGCTGATCGTGGCGGCGTCGACGGCATAGGTCCGCGCCACATCGGCCTGCGTCTCGCCGGCAATGAGGCGCTGTAGCGCTTGCTGGCGCTGGTGCGGCGTCATCTTGCGGGGGCGGCCGAACCGAACGCCGCGCTCCTTGGCTCGCTTGCGGCCCTCGCCGGTCCTGGCGCGGATCAGCTCGCGCTCCCAGACGCAAGCGCGCAAGGTG
>Ga0306922_10007841_pt1 | contig 10335 bp, 8 predicted proteins | sample sta12Cox44000082_FD_203758 | JGI IMG/M metagenome (GOLD analysis project Ga0306922, IMG submission 203758) | Lab enrichment of tropical soil microbial communities from Luquillo Experimental Forest, Puerto Rico - statoxic.12C.oxic.44.000.082 (v2)... | ecosystem: Environmental > Terrestrial > Soil...
AAATGGTTTTGGTCCCCAATGGAAGGCACACCTGCGAAGCGTTTGCGGATTGCGATGATATCGGCGGGAAAATGTAGACACCACGGCGGAACAAAAAGGAGAACTAGGGGATGAAAGTCCAACCGATGGATTTAAGGGATTGGTTTGCGGGGCAGGCAATTACCGGCCTCTTAGCAAAGGGTGGTCTGGCGGACGAGGTGGAAACCGCGGCAAAATTTGCTTATGAGATTGCCGATCGCCTACTGAAGGTGAGGGAACAACCCCCAAAAAGTAGCAAACCATTTTGATTCGTTTGGCCGGTCTGTTTTGGTCCGTTCTTTGCGCCTACTCAGGTTGGCCAGTCGGCCGGCGGTGACGAGCAATTAGGCAAGTCTCAGAGCTTCTATTAACCACTGTGTCGAAGTTTCGAGTCTCTTTCAGGGAGCTAGTTGATATGGAGCGAAAAATCGCGACAGTGAGCGCACGCTCAACAAGACAAATGCTGGGTTCCTTGAAGCCCAGGCTCATCTGCCACACCGCAATGCCGCTAACCGACAGGGTAAGACCGGGCCGCGCCATGCGCGCGGTTTCCGGAAATAGCCTCGCGCAGCGATTCCACCGGATTCCGCGGTGGATCTCGCGATTCCGCTAATGACCAATGAAATGACTAATGAATGACTGATAACTTAACCGATAATTTCCTGAACCACATTGCCTTTCACATCGGTCAACCGCATGTCGCGGCCCGCGTAGCGGTATGTGAGTTTCTTGTGGTTCACGCCGAGGAGATGTAGGATGGTCGCATGCCAGTCGTGGATGTGGATTTTCCCCTCGACGGCCTCGTAGCCGTAGTCGTCGGTGGCGCCATACGAGAAGCCGCCCTTGACCCCTCCGCCGGCCATCCACATGGTGAAGCCCCGGTGGTTGTGATCGCGGCCATCGCGCCCCTGGGCATAGGGGGTTCGGCCGAACTCGCCGCCCCATAGGACCAGCGTTTGGTTGAGCAGCCCCCGCACCTTGAGGTCGTGCAGCAAGCCGGCGATGGGCTTGTCAATGCTCAGCGCCTTGTTCCCCAGGGCGGTCTTGAGGTTTTGGTGGTGGTCCCACTGGCCGGATGTGATTTCGATGAAGCGCACGCCCGCTTCCACAAAACGCCGGGCCAGCAGGCACTGCCGGCCGAAGTTCTCGGTCGCCTGCTCGCCGATGCCATATAGCGCCCTGGTGACCGCCGACTCGCCGGAAATGTCCAGCACCTTCGGCAGGTCCTTCTGCATGCGGAAGGCCAGCTCGAATGACTCGATCGCTCCCTCCACGCCCGGGTTATGCGGCTCGCGCGCCAGCGCTGTGCGATTGAGCCCTTGGATGAAATCGACCTGCGTGCGTTGACTTTCCGGCGACTGCCCCGGATTGCGAATGTTGCTCACGCCGGGGCCGGCGCTTTGCCCCCCGGGACCACCGCGCGGTCCGAAGTTCCGGAAGCCCGTAATCGGTGTGCCCTGGTATACCGCCGGCAAAAAGGCGCTGCCGTAATTCGCCGGGCCCCCATTTTGCAGCGGCGGGCTGATCGTGACAAACCCCGGCAAATTCTCATTCTCCGTTCCCAACCCATAGATGGTCCAGGCGCCCATCGATGGCCGTTTAAACTGGAAGATGCCCGTGTGCATCTGGAGAAATGCCTGCGCATGCGCCGGCACATCGGTGTGCATGCCTCGCAAAAGGCACAGTTCATCCGCGTGCCTCGCAATCTCGGGAAACAGCTCGGAAATCCACAATCCCCCCTCGCCATGCTGGGCAAACTTCCAGGGCGATGCCAGCACCTTGGCAAACGTCCGCGCTTTCGGCATGTTCTGGCCGTCAAGCTCGCCCAGCCTCGGCTTGTAATCGAAGGTGTCCACATGCGACGGCGCTCCTTCCATGCACAGGAAGACGACGTGCTTCGCCCTCGCCGGGAAGTGCGTTTTCTTCGGAAACTGCGGGCTGTCTTTTTCCGCCGCCCAGGTCGAAAGTCCGGCAAAAGCAAGGTAACCAAAGCCGGCGACCGAATTCTTCAGTGCATCGCGGCGAGACAGTGGGTTCATATACGAGTTCATGGATGATCTCCCGAAAACTTTATCGTTGACCGAATTCCGCGCTGGCAAAAAGAGCCTGGCACAGGGCAGTCCAGCTCCGCCGCTGCGTTTGGTTCTTGCCGTAGTCCGCGATGAATTTCTGCGCAACCTCCAGCTCGTTGGCCGACGGCGGCCGCGAGTAGCAGAGCAAAAAGGCCCGGTTCACCCTGCTGGCTTCATCATCTTCGCTGGCCAGAAGGTTGTCGGCCATCGCCTCGGCCTGCCTGATCACAAAGGGGTTGTTCATCAGGTACAGCGACTGGGCAGGAACCGTCGTGGTGGCCCGCTCGCCGATGATTAGGCTCGGATCCGGAAAATCGAACAGCGTCAGCATCTCCGGCAATCCATCGCGAACGATCGATAGGTAAATGGTTCGGTGCGTGTCGGCGGCAATCGGATCGCCTCCCGGGCCCCGGAAGCGGAAGCCGGCGTTGCCTTCGCCGCCCCGGGCCACGGCACTGCCTTTCGGCCGGTTCAGATCGAGCCGGCCTGCCAGCGCCAACATGCTATCCCGCAGCGCCTCCGCCTCCAACCGGCGCTTCGGTATCCGCCACACCAACACGTTGTCCGGGTCCGCCTCATAGTTCTTCTTGTCAAACTCTGAGGAAAGCTGATATGCCCGGCTAAGCACGATGGTCCGGATCAGTTTCTTGATCGACCAGCCATTGTCGGCCAGGGTACAGGCCAGGTAATCGAGCAGCGCCGGGTTGCTGGCCGGCTGCCCGGAGGCGCCGAAGTTGTCTGGCGTCGGCACCAGACCGCTGCCGATCAAGTGCAGCCAGACTCGATTGGCCATTACCCGCGCGGTCAGCGGGTTTTCTCTCGAAGCAATCCAGTCGGCCAACTCCTTTCGGCCGCTGCCGGCCGCAATGGTGGGTTGCTGTCTGGTCAGAACCTGCGGGAAACCCCGTTTCACGGTTTCCCCGGGCTGAGACAATTCTCCGCGAATGTAGAGCTTGCTATCTGCCGGGTCCATGCGTTCTCGAACACCTACGGCCAGCGGCTTCGGCGTCCCATCAACCTCATAAACGGCCAACTGGCTTTGCAGCGTGGACACCCGACTTTGCATGAAAATCCGCTGCAGAAAGGCATTCTGACCCGTAATCTGCGTCATCTGGCTCCGCGTATCCTGAATTTGCTTTTCAATCCCCGACCGCCGCTCGGTCGTCAGGGGTTCCAGGTGCATGGTCACTCCCGCATCTTTCGGCAGGTCCACCATCGGACTCGGATGATTGTTGAGAAACACACGGATGGTGCCGTAGCAGGTCTGCGTGCTGCGGAAAATGCCCGCGACGGCGTAGTAGTCCTTTTGCGGGATGGGGTCGAACTTATGATCGTGGCACCGCGCGCACGCCACCGTCATTCCCTGGAACGCCTGGAAGGTCACATCGATCTGCTCGTCGGCGACATCCATCGCGAACTGCTGCCGGTTCCGTTCATCGTGTGTTTTCGGGCCGATGGCAAGGAAGCCCGTGGCGATGAGGAACTCGGCTTTTTCTTTATCATCTTTCGCAGGCAGGAGATCTCCCGCCAGTTGTTCGCGTATGAACTGGTCATAGGGCTTATCCTTGTTGAAGGAGTCGATGACGTAGTCCCGATAGCGCCAGGCATGGGGATAAGCGAAGTTGATGGATCGCCCGCTGGATTCCGCGTAGCGGGCAACATCAAGCCAATGCCGTCCCCAGCGCTCGCCGAATTGCGGCGAGGCCAGGAGTTTGTCTACTACCATTTCCAGGGCGGCTTGCGGCCTGGCCGGATATTCCTTGACGAAATATTCAACTTCCCCGGCGGAGGGCGGCAAACCGATCAGATCGAAATACACCCGCCGGAGCAGAGTCCACGGATCGGTGTCCCGGACAGGCTTGAGCCCTTTGGCCTCCAGCCCGGCGAGGAGAAAGCGGTCTATTTCGCTTTTCGGCCAGGCGCTGTCTTTCACTGCGGGGGGAGTCCTCTGTTGCAGCGGCTGGAACGACCAGAATGCGCGCCCTTTCTTGATATCAATCTCTTTTTTCGTCGAAGTGATGGTGCTGTCGCGCGGGTCAGGCGCACCCATCGCGATCCATTTCTGAAAGTCCGCGATCACATCGTCGGCCAGTTTTTTCTTGGGTGGCATCTTGAGCTCTTCCTGCGATTGCTGGATCGCCTGCAGAAGCAGGCTTTTCTTCACATCTCCGGGGACAACCGCCGGGCCGCTGTTGCCACCCTTCCGGATGCCCTCGCGCGTGTCGAGCGTCAGACCGCCCTTGATTTTTTCTGCCGTGCTCGCGTGGCAGGTGTAGCACTCCTTGACCAGAATCGGGCGAATGTTCTTCTCAAAAAAGGCGATCTCTTCCGGTGTCGCAGCGCCCTCGGTCGCCTGCGACAGGCTCGCCGTTGGCAAAACGTACGCCCCCAGCAATGCCAGACCCAGCTTGAAACTGCACGCTTTCATGAAGCAGACCCCCTGGCACCTGAAATTGCTTGGATCCTTTCTTGGGTGGCCCTCTCGCTCCGCGAGAGGATGGCAATCCCTTTATCTATATAAGACACGATTCAGAGCCGAAAACCGTCAAGAAATGAGAGACTTCTCGCTGAACACGACCGGCCCCACGCCGCTTGCCGGGGTCGAGCGAGGGTTTGTGGCAGAAAGGCGACCTCTCACACGACTGCCCCCACCCCACTCGTCGGGGTGGCGCGAAGGTTTTGCGGCGCGGGTAGAGGAACCTACGCTTCACCCCCGACAAACGGCGCGGGGGCATGACGGCAGTGGCGTTTGGACGGTACGGCCGATGGCCTTCGCATAGGGGTCCAGCACGATCTTGTTCGGGTTGAAGCGGTGGCCGGATTTTGGAGCCGCGAGTGGCTTCTACTACAGCCGCTTCCCCGAGCCGAAACCGGCCGAGAAGCATCAGGCGATCCCCCGCGACCAGAAGGTTTACTACCACCGGCTCGGCACGTCGCAAAAGGACGACGTGCTGGAGTCGGCCGACCAACTTGCGCCGCCGAACCGAATCCACTTCAGCTCGTCGGCGAGCAGCCGGCGCGTCGCGACTTTGATGCCTTTCACCGGCAGGGCGGTATTCGTCCGGCCGCCTACCGCCGCCAGCTACGCAGCGGTTCCGCCTGATTGGGGTCTTTCGCTACCCTGTCGGTTAGCGGCATTGCGGTGTGGCAGATGAGCCTGGGCCTCCAGGAACCCAGCATTTGTCTTTTTGAGCGTGCGCTCACTGTCGCGATTTTTCGCTCCATATCAACTACCTCCCTGAACCAAACGGGAGCGAACGGACTCTCTCAATTATTGCCGAACGTAGCGTAAGGAAGGACCACATGAGACGGGCTCTAGCTCTCCGCCCCTTGACCACAGACGAGACTCGACAGCTGAATTTGGGGGCCCGCTCGGCCAAGGGGATGACCGTGCGGCGAAGCCAGATTCTGCTTGCCAGCGCCAGAGGATATAGCCCCACCCAGATCGCTTCAGTCGTCGGCTGTCGTGCCAGTACGGTGACCCATGTGATAAGCGACTTCCATGCCCGCGGGATCGTCAGCGTGCAGGAACAGTGCTGCCGACCCGGGTCGCGTCGCCGCGGCAGACTCCGCATCGAAGAGCGAGAACCGGGCATCACCGCTGCCCTGGAGCGGTTGCTCGCGGATGAGATCGCTGGCGATCCCATGGGTCGGGAGTCATGGGTTCGCAGCAGTCTCCGGAGGCTGAGCGATGCGCTTGGCGAGCAGGGCTATCGGGTGACCCATTGCACCGTCCGCAAGCTCCTCAAGAAGATGGGCTTCACGCTCAAGCGGAACCAGAAACGAAGAGGGGGGTCCAAGCACCCCAACCGCGACGAGCAGTTCCGGTACATCGCCGCACAGCGGGCGGCGTTCGCCTCGGCGGGGTTGCCCGTCATCAGCATCGATACCAAGCAGAAGGAGCTGATCGGCAACTTCCGGAAACAGGGACAGGCCTGGCGCCGAGAACCAGTCGAGGTGAATGAGCACGACTTCACTAGCGCGGCGGAATGCCGGGCCGTCCCGTTCGGTATCTACGACGTGGGACGGAACTGTGGTCATGTGCGGGTCGGCATCTCCAACGACACCCCGGAGTTTGCGGTGACTGCGATAGCGGAATGGTGGCAACGTGACGGGCGGGCGGCCTACCCTGGTGTCAGCGAGCTACTCGTACTGGCCGATTGCGGTGGGACAAATGGCCACCGCCACCGGGCCTGGAAGCTGAACCTGCAGGAGAAGCTGTGTGACGCCTTAAGAGTGACGGTTACAGTCTGCCATTACCCGCCGGGATGCTCCAAGTGGAACCCGATTGAGCACCGGCTGTTCAGCCAGATCAGCACAAACTGGGCCGGCCAGCCGCTGCGTTCCCTGCAGGTCATGCTCGGGTACATCCGCGGAACGATGACACGGACCGGGTTGGCCGTCACTGCCCAACTCGACGAAGCCACGTACCGAAAGGGAACAAAGGTAACAGCAGATGAAGTGCGACTCCTCCATGTAAGGCATCACGCAACTTGCTCAGCCTGGAACTACACTATCAGTCCGAGGTAAAGCAGTCCAAAATGTCCACTGTCCCGCGCGCCCGCGGGCCAAAAGCCAGTCTGCGCGTCTGGTTGGTCGCCCACGATCTGTGAGCGTTACGGCGTTGAGCGTTAACTCCATTGTCGCGCAGTTTCGCTCAATATCAACTACCTCCACGAAAGAGACTCGAAACTTTGACACGCTGGTTAACTGAAGCTGTAAGGTTTCCCCAATTTTGTTGGGTCAGGTTCTCAATTCCGGGAAATCCAAATTCGAGTTCCATGAACAATGCCTCTTGAGCCAGGTGCAAAGTTGCCGCGGGTTGGGAAATCGGCAACGTTTCCGATTGAGTTCGAGTTGCCCCAGCATCTTGCGATTTGAGCGGCACGGGATTCATTTGCACGTCAGCCGAAAGATGGATGTTGGTAAATTCGGAGTGAGTGATTGCATGGGGAACAAATGCCGTTCCTACGAAGGCAGATTCCTTCTCATCCCCCTTTGCCAACTTGACTTCCCCCCGAAGTAGACGGGCAGCTCGCTGGCCTGACCGCCCAGGAGGCGGCTGACTTGCTCGCCTACCTCAGCAGCCGCAAGTAATCGGGGGAAGGGTATCGACCGCTGAATTGGCAAGGCGGTGCATGGCGGGCCAAGCGGCCGGCCCCCTACCAAAGCTTTTGGCTTGAGGCGCTTGCCGTCCTGGTCCTCACCGTCAATGTCGGGGGCTTCCTTGCCGATATTCAGGCCAGTTGATGCAGCCGATTCACCATTCGCGCTTACAGCCTCGGTTTCCGCTCGTCCTTCCGGTCAGTTGGGGATTCAGGGTAGGCCGATTTTATAAGTCTTTTTTCCAAATGCAAGAGAAAAGATCCGTTTTTGGGGGAAAAAAAGAATCCCGTTTTTCTGATAAGTTGCTTTGATATTTTGCTTGACAATCGGCAATGAATAAATGAATATATGAGAATTCCGCGATGCAATGCTGCCGGTTGCTCCCACCACAACGCCTGCCGTGTTGACGCGTTAAATTTGTAAATGTGTAAACCTCGGTTGACATTTGCATTCAATCTTTATCGTGCGCGGATTTGAGCGAGCAGGCGTATGGGAACTTGGCCGGGGATCTGCGCCGTTTTGCCGACGTTTGGTGAGAAGGACAGGGTCCGCGAGTGGTTTGACAAAGCCGTGCCGTGGATGGAACAAGGCGAGGGAGACGACGCCGAGTTGAAACGCGTTCGTGCGGAGACGGCGGAGTTGCTCGGGCTGAAAAAGAAGGACTGAGTGCCGTAGGCATGTGGCCGTCACCGCCATCGTGCTCCGCGACGGACCTTTCAGGTAATACGACTAGGTCGGTTAGGCAAGGTTGCCACGCACCCTTCCCACCGGCCCCGCAGCACCCGGGCGCCTGGTCTGCACGCCCGGAACGCTGTTCTTTTGGACTTTCGCAGACCGACTCTCCTTAGGAGGATCGAATTATGTTGACCTTTTTTTCCCAGTTGCTGCCGTCGCGGTCCTCGCGCCGCGGCGCCGAGCGGGTCCCCCGGCACCGACCGCACCGGCCACCGTCCGTCCCGCGGAGGCCCTTCGGACCTCGCATGAAGTTCACGAGTCTGGTCGGCACCGCGGCTGTCGTGCTCGCGTTGGCCGCGAGTTCAAGAGCCTATGCGGATACCCTGCTCGACTGGGATTTCCAGAACGTCCGCACCGTGGACCGAGTTTCGGAATCCGAAGGTTACTCTTCGGACCCGTCTATCTGGGGTATCGTGTCCCAGTCGGGCGGGGGTCCGGCCGAGGATTGGGGCGACCTGGGGGTGGCATTCTTGACCCGGTTCTTGGGCACCTATCACCCGTTCATTCTCCTCGAAACAACCGAGACGCTGTATCTGGAAGACCTGACGTTCCAGCACTGGCACAACCACAATCCCGGATTCCCCACCTATCCAAACTACAGCGTGCAACTCCAGCTCGATGGGGGTGAGGGCTTCTTCGATGTCGGCGAACCGCTGCTGCTGGATAATGACAATGCCGGCTCTACGGCTACGATTGCGATCGGCATAACCCTGCCGCCGGGGACCTACTTGGTACGCTGGGACCCGCGGGGCTTGGCGTACGGCACGGACACGAGCACGGACTTCTTCGCGCTGACTGACCTCCAGCTGAACGGGGCAATCGGGGAATAAATCCGAAGGCTCCGCGAACGAGAAGCGGCGGCCGGTGCCAGATTTCGGCAACTTCCGCCGTATTAGCAGTATCAAGCTCAATGGCGACAACCACCAATGAAGGCGGGCGGTGAGGTCATGCTGCCAAGCAACGTCCTTACCGGCTTACCCCTCACCCTAGCCTCTCCCCTCGCAGGGGAGAGGGTAGGGTGAGCGGTGGCAGCGCCCGGGCGCCTGGTCTGCGCGCCCGGAACGCTGTTCTTTTGGAGTTTCGCAGACCGACTTTCTTTTGGAGGATCGAATCATGTTGAAGCCTTTCACCTCTTATTTTTGCGGGGCTGAGTGCCCGCTTCATTCGGGACCCCCACCCATATGATCGCGGTGGGTATACAAGTCTGAAGCGCGAGCGAAGGGCCAATGCCAGCCCGTCCTGCGCCGGCGCTTCAAGCTTTTATCCCCGGTTTTGGCCGACGGCTTTTAGAATTCCCCGAGCAGGAAGGCCGCCTCCACCAACCTGCAACCCGACAGGGCGGACACATTTTTTTTGGGAGATGGACCATTGCCAAGTCGGATTACCTGGCCGCAGAGAATCACCTGGCTGCATGGTCAGAGCGGAACCGGCTGCATCAGGAACAATTACAATCTCGACTGCAAGATGCGGCGTTGCCCTGCGATATGTCGGCGTCGATCCAGATTGCCAAATGGGTTTATCAGCAGACCGAGAGGGCGAACGGCCAGGTTTGGGTGAAGGAGAAAGTGCTGAAGCATCTCAGCCCCACTTGGGCGCAGGTTTTTGCAGCGTGAATCACCTTTGAGGTCAACCGGCACCGGCGCCTTCGTGTGCCCGGTCATCTACGAAGGAACCACGGAACAACGGCGCAAATAACGGCCAAGCCGAGCAGAATGGCGGGGGAGGATGTTGCTTCCAACTGACACCCGTTTGTGCCATTATGGTTGAATCAATTCACGATCAGTGGACACGCCAAGCAATACTGGCTACACCAATTTTAGAATACCGGTCGTAATTGCAATTTATCGTTTCTTGAAGAGGAGGAACCCAACTCATGAGAGTACATCTGCTCATTTGGGGGTTAGTAGTGGCCGTTTTTGGGGGAGCAGCGATGCCGGCGCACGCGGACCCGCTGAACGTCACTGATTTTGATTCCCTGGGGGAGTTCCCGTGGGGGGCAAGTGTGTACACAATCAACACTTCAGGCGACCCAACCCTGACGGGACCGGATGGGACCGCTATCACTGGAGTCGTTTTTGACGGTATCGCAGTCTTCACCTTCGATTCAATCACGATCGGCAAAGGCATGACCATCACAGCCTACGGAGACCGGCCACTCGCCCTCCTGTCGTACTCGGACGTAGTCATGTGCGACACCGGCGCAGTACAGATCAATGGCAACATCGCGCAAGGAGGTCCGGGCGGAGGTAGCGGCGGGGGATCAAGTACTTCCGGCCAGGGCCCTGGTGGCGGAGGAATCGGCGGGGGCGGGGGGGTCGGGGGGCAGGGTGGGGGAAGTGGGGGGCCCAATTACGGTGATCTAGCCGTTGCCTTGGACGGCGGGAGCGGAGGAGGCGGTGGCGCT
>Ga0306922_10007843_pt1 | contig 10334 bp, 10 predicted proteins | sample sta12Cox44000082_FD_203758 | JGI IMG/M metagenome (GOLD analysis project Ga0306922, IMG submission 203758) | Lab enrichment of tropical soil microbial communities from Luquillo Experimental Forest, Puerto Rico - statoxic.12C.oxic.44.000.082 (v2)... | ecosystem: Environmental > Terrestrial >...
GATCTCGATATGCCGCGCCGGGGTCTGACACCGCTCTTCGAACTGATCGTGGCACACGTGCCGCCGCCGCGTGCCAATCCCGAGGCCCCGTTTGCGATGCTGGCGACGACGCTTGACTACGACCCTTATCTCGGGCGGGTGCTGACCGGGCTGATCCATTCCGGGACGGCGCGGATCAACATGCCGGTCAAGTCGCTCGACCGCGACGGCTATGTCGTCGAGCAGGCGCGACTGACCAAGCTCCAGGCGTTCCGCGGGCTCGAACGGCGGCCGATCGACGAGGCCCGGGCCGGCGACATCATCGCCGTCGCCGGGCTCGCCTTGACCACGGTCGCCGACACGATTTGCGCGCCAGAGGTCACCATCCCACTGTCCGCCGATCCGATCGACCCGCCGACCTTGGCGATGACCTTTTCGGTCAATGACGGCCCGCTCGCCGGTCGCGAGGGCGCCAAGGTGACATCGCGAATGATCGGCGAACGCCTATTCCGCGAAGCCGAAGGCAATGTCGCAATCCGTGTCGGCGAGAGCACGGAAACGGACGCCTTCGAGGTCGCCGGGCGTGGCGAATTGCAGCTCGGCGTGTTGATCGAGACGATGCGGCGCGAGGGCTTCGAATTGTCGATCTCGCGCCCGAGAGTGTTGTTCGAGAGCGATCCGGCGACAGGCAGTCGCCTCGAACCGATCGAGGAGGTCGTGGTCGACGTCGACGAGGAATTCGCCGGGATCGTCGTCGACAAGCTCGCCCGCCGCAAGGCCGAGATGCAGGAGATGCGGCCCTCGGGTGGCGGCAAGTTGCGGCTTGTGTTTCATGGCCCGACACGGGGGCTCATTGGCTATCAGGGCGAATTTCTCGCTGACACCCGGGGCACCGGGGCGATGAGCCGGCTGTTTTACGGCTATGCGCCCCACAAGGGGGCGATCGAGGGACGGCGCAACGGCGTGCTGGTCTCGAACGCCGACGGGTTCGCGGTCGCCTATGCCCTGTGGAACCTCGAAGACCGCGGGCCGATGTTCGTCGATCCCGGGACCCAGGTCTATCAAGGCATGATCATCGGCGCCCACACCCGCGGCAACGACCTTGATGTCAACCCGATGAAGGGCAAGCAGCTGACCAACATCCGAACCACCGCCAAGGACGAGGCGGTGCGGCTGACCCCGCCGCAGATCATGAGCCTCGAACAGGCGATCGCCTACATCGCCGATGACGAGCTCGTCGAGGTCACCCCGAAATCGATCCGTTTGCGCAAGCGGCTCCTCGATCCCAACGATCGCAAGCGAGCCAGCCGGGTCGCCGCGGAATAGGCTCTATCCCGGTGCCAAGTTTGACTTTTCCGCCGTGCCGACTATTGTCCGGCGCGGGTCGAAACTAGGTTTTGAATGAATGAGCAGCAAGCGCGACGAACCGAAGTACAAGATCAATCGCCGCCTCGCGGTGAATTTGTGGGGTCGGCCGAAGAGCCCGCTGAACCGCCGCGAATACGGTCCCGGCCAGCACGGCCAGCGGCGCAAGAAGCCGTCGGATTTCGGAACCCAGCTCGCCGCCAAGCAAAAGCTGAAGGGGTATTACGCCAATATCGGCGAACGACAGTTTCGCCGGCTCTATGAAGAGGCGGTGCGCCGGCGCGGTGACACCGGCGATAATCTGGTCGAATTGCTCGAACGCCGGCTCGACGCCGTGGTCTATCGCATGAAGCTGGTACCGACGCCGTTTGCCGCGCGTCAGCTGGTCAATCACGGCCACGTCCTGGTCAATGGCCGCCGCGTCACGATTTCTTCCTACTCGGTGCGTGATGGCGACACGATCGAGCTCAAGCCGAAGGCGAAGCAGATGGCGCTGGTGCTCGAAGCGGCAAGCTCCGGCGAGCGCGACGTCCCCGATTACGTCGAGATCGACCACGATCGCATGAGAGGCCGGTTTATCCGCGCGCCGAAGCCGACCGACGTACCCTACCCGGTGACGATGGAGCCCAATCTCGTCATCGAATTCTATTCGCGCTGACCGCGTCCACACCCTCCGTCAAAGCCGCGCTTCGGCGCGGCTTTTTTCGTTGCCCGATTTGCTCGACACTAGGATTGCGAGCGTCCTCGGCGGACGAACCTCGACAGGCGGTTGCGATGCTGACTCTGCACCTCTCGATCATCCTGTTGCTGATCGTCCTGAACGGCTTCTTCGCGATGGCCGAGATCGCCCTCGTGGCGTCCCGCAAGGCGCGTCTCCAGCCGCTCGCGGAAGCCGGCAACCCGGGGGCGCATGCAGCACTCGAGCTGAAAGCGGATCCTTCGAGGTTGCTTTCGACCGTGCAGATCGGCGTCACCGTGATCGCGATCCTCACCGGCACGTTTGGCCAGGCGACATTGGGGGACACGCTGCAGGAGCACCTCGAGACCTATCACGGCTTTCTCGCGCGGTATGCGCATGTCGTCAGCATGGCGGTTGTGGTGATCGGCATCTCGTATTTCTCGCTGGTCCTGGGCGAGCTCGTGCCCAAGCGGATCGCGCTCGTCTATCCCGAGCGAATCGCCGCGGCGCTCGCTCGTCTCATGCGGGCGATCGCCCGCGTTGGAGCACCGGTCGAGTGGTTCTTGAGCACCTCGACCAATCTGGTGCTTCGTCTGCTGCCACTGCGCAGCCCGCGGACGGCGCCGGTGACCGACGAGGAGATCAGCTTCATGCTGCGCGAGGGAGTGGCGACCGGCCACATCCCCGAGGCCGAGACGGCGATCGTCGAGATGGCACTGCGGCTCGGCGACCGGCGCGCGAGCGCGGTGATGACGCCCCGGACGCGGATCGAATCACTCGATCTCGACGACCCGGACGAGGAGAACCGGCGCAAGCTCCGGGACAGCGCCCATTCCCGCTTTCCCGTGGTGCAGGGCGGCTCACAGCAGGTGATCGGCATCGTTCAGGCGAAGGACCTGCTGATTGCGGCGCTCGCCGGTCAGCCCTTTGATCTGCGCACCGCGACCCGGCCACCGCTTTACTTGCCGAACACGGTGACAGCGCTCCGCGTCCTTGAGGCGTTCAAGAACTCCGGCGAGCCGATGGCCTTGGTGGTCGACGAATACGGCGACCTCGAAGGGCTGGTGACCCAGAGCGACATTCTGGAGGCGCTGGTGGGCGACATCCCGGGCTCCGCGGACGCCGACCAGCGGGTAGTGCGGCGCGAAGACGGGACGTTTCTGATGGACGGCATGGTCGGGCTCGACGAGTTGAGGCAGGTGCTCGGGGTTTCGCACCTGACCGGCGAGGATGCCGATTTCCACACGCTCGGAGGATATGTGATGGCACGCCTCAATCGGGTGCCGATGGTCGCCGATCGGGTCACCGCTGCCGGCTACCGGTTCGAAGTCGTCAAGATGGACGGCCGTCGGGTGGACCGGGTCTTGGTGTCACCCGTCCGGGCCAAAGGCCGGTGAAGATCCGCTGTCTTTAAGGAGAGAGCGATATGACGCTCGAAGCGAAGGCAGTCGAGCAGCTGTTGGGCTGCGCGGTGCCCTACGCCTACGCGGTCAAGGCCGGGCCGTGGATCTTTCTGACCGGTCACGAGGCCTTCGATTTCACCACCGGAGTGACCAACGCGGTGGCCGGCCCGCCCGGGTTCCCGCAGTTCGGTCGGCCGCGCTGGCGGCGCGAGGGCGATTTCATCCTAGAGCGGATGCACCGGGTCCTGCGGGAGTTCGGGTCCGATCTCGGGCACGGTGTGCGCCTCGACCAGTTCTACCCGACCCCGGCCGCGGTCGACCCCTATCACCTGGCGCGGCGCGCGGCGTTCGGTGATTACATCCCGCCAAGCACATCGGTGATCATGGAAAGCTGCTTTGGCGCCGAGAGCGGCATCTCATCCTCGCTGATCGCCGTGATGCCGAGCCCCGAAAGCGAGATCCGAAAAGTATATCCGACGGGTGTCACGGCGTCCGCCAGTTCCGGCTTTGTGCCGACCGTCGTCTGCAACGACCTCGTCTTTGTCGCCGGGCAGATGGCGAGCGGGCGAGAGCACGGGTTGGATCCGCGCGCCCACGTCCCCGACCACAGCCTGTGGGCCGGCACCGAGATCCGCAAGCAGACCGAATTCATCATTCAGGAACGGCTGAAGCCGGCGCTCGCAGCGGCCGGATCGTCGCTCGAGCTTTCGGTAAAGGCTCAGGTCTATATCCGTAACGTCGAGAATTTCCCCGACTTTGTCGATGTCTGGTCGCAGTTTTACCGGAACATCCCTTGCGCGCTGACGGTCGTGCCGGCCAAGGGCTTCGCGATGGTCGGCGGCATCATCGAGATCAATCTGATGGCGCTGACCAGTGGCGCAAAACGCGAGAAGCAGGTCATCGCCGCCGATATTCCCGAGATGGCAGCTTATGGGCCGTGCATCAAAGTGGGCGAATTCCTGCTGCCGTCCGGGTTGATGGCGATCGGCCGGGATGGCCACGTGGCCGTCCGGGCCATATCGCCGGGCTTCCCCGGGCTTTCCCATGCCGGATACACACAGGCCGCCGCTGTCCATGGCTATGCCCAGGCGTTGTGCGAGGCCGCTGGCACGTCGATGGCAAAGATACTCCGTGCCCAATATTTCGTCTCCGACTTGACGGCATTTCCCGGCATCGCGATGGCGTGGGCCTCCCGCTTTGGCGCTCAGCCGCTGCCGTTCGCTTGCATCCAAACGCCGCCCGAGATGCCCGCACCCGGCATGGCACTGATCGCCGATTTCTGGATCTCGACGCTCTGACCGGATCAGCTTTGCTGCGACTTGTCGAGCACCTCCTGCGGCGTCATCGAGACGATCTCGGCATAGGTCGGCACAAAACCTCCGCTCTCGATCAGACCGACAAACTCCGGCCTGATCTCACGCGCCACCCGTTCACGAATGCGCCGGTGCTCCTCGATATCCCGCCATTCGCCGATCAGGTAGAAGTGGTCGGGGTCCCCGGAGTCGCGGCAGAGCACCCCGTCCTTGACCTGTGCGGCCGAGCGGTGGAACGGGTTGTTGTCGCCGTAGTCGAATTTGTTGAAGAGTTCGATGAACTCGTCGCCCGTGCCGGGTTTGACCCGGAAGTCGTAGACGTGAAAGTAGTTGCCCTTGGTTGCCAGCGGTACCAGAGCCATTCGCCCCTCCTCTGCGAGGTGATTTGATCGGCAGACCGGCGATGGTAGCCTCGGGAAGCCCGCGGGGCCAGCTTTCGGGAGAGAATTACATGGCCGTCGTCGAGACCGAGCGTTTGGGACAGATCCTCGTGGTGCGGATGAACCGGCCCGAGCGCTTGAATGCGCTGAACCAGGAAATGCGCACCCGGCTCGCCGAGACCTGGACCGAGTTCCGCCACGACAGCGGGCTCGAGGTCGCGATCTTTACCGGGACCGGCCGGGGGTTTTGCGCCGGCGAGGACATGAGGGAGTCGTTGCAGCGCGGGGTCCCCGGCGGGCAGCGGCCGGCGATCGAAGACCCGTTCATGTCGGGAGCGCTCGAAAAGCCCGTCATCGGTGCGGTCAACGGCTATGCGATGGGCGGCGGTTTCATGCTGGTCGAGCGCACCGATCTCAGGGTCGCCGTGCGCGAGGCCGTCTTCGAGGTCTCCGAAGCCAAGCGCTGGCTGCTCGGCGGCTACAATCACGGATACGTCGCGAACTTGCCTTATCCAATCGCCATGGAGATGGCGCTGGGTTTCAGGTTTACCGCCGAGCGCTTCTACCAGATCGGCTTTCTGAACCGCCTGGTCGATGCCGATCAGCTGATCCCGAGCGCGGTCGCGATGGCCGAGCACCTGTTGACCTTGCCGCCCGCCTCGCGCGTCAACACAGTGCACATGATGCGGCAGATGCGTCCGATGCCGGCGCCCGAGATGCAGCGTCTGGCCGGTGCCTTGCGCGAGCACGGCGCCAAGAGCGACCTGATGGAATCGCGCGCCGCCTTCGCGGAGAAGCGCGCGCCCAACTTCAAGGGATGGGACAATCCCGAGGACCGCTATCGCCTCCCCTCGCTCGAAACCGTCAAGAGCTGAGGGTTGCAAACGCTCCCTTCTGCCGGGCCGTGAATACAGCGAAAATCGCGGTTTCTCGCCCCAAAAATGCCCAGACGCACGGATACAATCGCTTGCTATTTCAGCTGGTTACGAGAAAAATTCGCTACTTAGCGGAACAACTGAATTTCAACGGTAGATCAATGGAATTAAGCCGCCCTAACAACTGAAAAACAATCGAACCGTGCAGCATGCAAAACGAACGAATGGCCACCTCCAATCATGCCTTCGCCGATGGTGAAGGCCCGCTGCGAGGGGCTCAAGGTGCTCGATCTGACCGAGCACATGGCCGGGCCCTTCTGCACGATGATTCTCGCCGATATGGGGGCCGAGGTCGTCAAGCTCGAACGGCCGGGCAAAGGCGATTCGGTGCGCGCCTGGGGCGACGGCAGCGAGCGCAACCCGTATTTCCGTTACATCAACCGCAACAAGAAGGGCATCACCCTCGACTACAAGCAGCCGGAGGGGAAGGCGCTGTTTCTGCGGCTCGTCGAAACCATGGACGTATTGGTCGAGAACTATCGGCCGACCGTCATGCCACGCGCCGGGCTCGGGTTCGAGGCGTTGCACGAGGTCAACCCGCGGCTGATCTATGCCCAGCTCTCCGGTCTCGGCTATGACGGCCCCTATGCCGGGCGCGGCGGCTTTGACCTGATCGCGCAAGGCATGGGCGGGATCATGCATGTGACCGGCGAGCCCGACGGGCCGCCGACCTCGGTCGGTCTGCCAATTTGCGATCTCGGCACCGGCATGTGGGCCGTCCAGGGTATCCTCGCCGCGCTTTACGAGCGCCAGCGCACCGGCAAGGGGCGCCTCGTCGAATGCTCGCTACTGGAGACCGCGATCGGCTTTAGCTCGTGGACCTCGGCGCAATGGCTCGCCGACCACGAGGAGCCGACCCGCCAAGGCTCGCGCCATCGTCAGAACGCGCCCTACCAGCGCATGCAGACCAAGGACGGCTATCTGATGGTGGGGGCCGCCGGCGAGGCGATATGGGCGCGCTGTGCCAAGGCTTTGGGGCACCCCGAATGGTGCGAGGACCCGCGTTTTGCGACTAATCAAGCGCGCATGGCGAACCGCGAGGCGCTGGAGGATGTGATGAACGCAGTGCTGACGACCAAGACCACCGAGCATTGGGTCGAGGTGCTCGAAGCGGCCGGTGTCCCGTGCGGCCCGGTCTACGACTACGCGCAGATGTTCGCCGACCCGCAGGTGCGCCACCGCGGACTTGTGCAATATGCGAGCGACCCGGAACTGGGCGAGGTGCCGCACATCCGCACCCCGGTCAAGATCGGCGAAGGAGTGCGGGTGCGCAACGTCGCGCCTGAGCTCGGCCAGCACAATGCCGAAATCTTCGGCCGCCTCGGGGTGAGCGAGACGGATTTGCAGGAATTACACGCCAAGGGCGTGCTGTGAGCGCAACTATCGAGACGATAATTAGTGTAGATTATCCAAGAAGGTGACGTTTCAGTTAAGCCGACTCGAGCCCATACGCCGGACAGTACGCGAGGAGGGTTCTATGTGGACCAAAGGCACGCCTCGTCGAACCGCGTAAGCCACAACGTCGGCGGTTCCGCCCTTGCCTTTCGCCGGTTTGCCATTCCATACGGCCAACATGATGTCGGACAGTTCTACAACCCGCTTTCCTGCTGCAAGATATGCGTCCTCGTCCGTTCCAGGCGTGTCGAGGACTTCGACGGTCGCCTGCTTGGCCAGGCTACGATAAGCTGGACGATCCCTCGGTGAGAAAGTGCGCTCGATATCAGCGAAAGGTAGTACTGCGTGAACCACCCCGCCGCGTTCGCTCACCAGTCGCGCCAGGAGTTGATCAGCGCCGATTGCGAGGGACGACACGGCAACGAGTGGTGGCGCCATTTTAGCCAGCTCGTCGCGCATCATGCCGGCCACCCAACTCCACGCTTCCGGGTGATCGAGCCGTTGGTGACCGGTGACGCCGACGCGCGTCATGCCCGCACTTCTAGATCTTATCGTTGACTACAAGCCACCAATACTCTCGCCCCCGCGGCGTGAGTTCGACCGTTTCGCTGCGCCGTGCCGCCCAGTACAGCTGCGACTTTGGGTCCGATGGCTTGAGCAGGCCGGCGTCCCGATACGATTTGAATAATTGAGCGATCGCGACCTTCTCTTCATTTACCGCGTCCTTCACGTTTCCATGCTCGTCCTCCGGCTCGTACTCCGGGTCGAGTAGATATTTGTGATCAGCAGTCGGAAAATGCTTCGCGAGCTGTTGCAGTTGGAGCCGGGCGATTAGCGGCTCGCATTCACGTACAGTAAGCACCTCGGTCGCGTTCGTCTTGTAGACCGGCCGCTGTTCCCAGGCCGTGAAGCGCCGACTCACGTACTCGTACAGCGCAGGGGCCGTCACGAACCCCATGTGGTCTGCCGCACCTCCCTCAAGAGCGTCCAATAGAGCCCCGGTGAAAACGCCATGGCCGCCAGCTTCAATAGCTCCTTGCGTCGAGCGGGAGGCGGCTATCACCGTCATGTTCTCACGGAGGACTGCGAGCGGGTTGGTCCCGGCGTTCATTATCGCGGGGTTTGCAATGTCACCGCTGTGGCAGCAGTCAAGGATGAGGAGGATATGGCGCGCCGATGACTTCACCGCCAAGTCCACCACCTCCTGCATGGAAATACCCCAGTCGTTCTTGCATGCGTCCGATGTGCACAGCAGACCGCCGGTCTTATTGAGGAACCCGTGTCCGGAAAAATACAGCAGAACTTCACCGTCGAAGTTAAACAACTCTTCCAGCGCCTCGCGGAGCTTCGGCCGGGTAATTGACGACCCATCCATCATCTTATCGAGGAGCAGAATGCAATCGAAGTTCCTCTTTCCGTCCTTGTGGCGCGAGAGAACCTCGGCCATCGCTTTAGCATCGGCGACGCAAGCGTTGAGGTTGTTGGAACCGCTGTAAGTGTTGATGCCGGCGATCAGTGCCCTTCGCGCCACGTCGATGCCTTCCGTCCAGTTAGAGCGAGTTGAGGAAGCTCGCGATGTTCGGCCAGGTCCAGCTGACAACCCCGATGCCGGCGAACTCTGATGGAAGCGTTGTCGGTCGGTTGTCCACGGTGCAGTATATCCCGCGCACCGGCACCTTCTCCTCCCTCGCGCAGCGGACCTCCCACCGCGCGCCAGTTCCCGTCCCGATGTTCTTGCTCACGAGCGCGATGACCCCGTCGCAGCCTTTGATTCGGGTCCGGCAGTTCGTCTTCCACTTCTCGTCCCAAGGTTCCTTTGCGGACATGTCCATGAAGTCGAACGGGCTCTTCTCATTCCGAGCCTGGCCCCTGAGGAAGTCGCGATATTTCGCGTCCTCGATTGCGAACGCGATAAATATCCGGTTGGTTTTCGCCATAGACTTTTTCCTTCTGTACAATGACCCCAATTGGCTGCGGCCTAGTTTCTGCCTTTGTGGTGCGCAGGCTGAACCAGTGTCCAGCGATAGCCCGGCTTCTCCGTTGGTGGGAGAGGGTGCCCACGCGTCGAGTCCGCCTGTTCACCGGTTCGGCCACCTCGGGGCCCGACCTTCTCGTAAATCCCAGAAAGCGGGGTCGGTGTACCAGGTGGTAAGGTGTTTTTTGATTTCGGCATGAAAATCTCCTTGATCCCTGTCGGATTATGTCGCATCGAATGTGACGAATCCGTCAAGACCGAGATCCAAGAAAAAGGCCTAGGCGGCCATTACGACTTCGTCCTTTAATACGATACGGTTCCGTCATGAAAGAGTCAAGCCGGCCTACCGAGATATTTCCCGAACGGTTGCGAGCTGCCCGAGAGAGACGTGGTCTGAATCAAGGCGACCTGGCAGAGCGAGCCGGACTCCAGCCGTCCGCGATCTCACACTTCGAGACCGCGACGCGGAAGCCGTCTTTTGACAACCTGCGTCGCCTTGCGGACGCACTCGACGTCACGACCGACTATCTCCTCGGCCGGGTGAAAGAGCTTGATGGGCTGGCGGGAGCCGACAGGCTTCACCGGCATTACAAGCGGCTCACATCGGACGACCGGGATGTGGCGGACAGCTTGATGGAGCTGCTCGCCAAAAAAGCCGAGAGCCGCGCCCGTAGGGGCGGCAGATGAAACGCAGCGATCCTTTTATGCGCGCGAGCCTCCAAGCCGAGGAGGTCATTCGAGAGCACGGGATTTCGACATTTCCGGTCGATCCTATAGCCATCGCGCGCGACCGCGATATCGAGGTCGTCGCCAAGGCCGCGAAAGCGAAAGGCGTGTCGGGGATGCTGCTCCGGGTAGGCAACTCCTACGGGATTGCGTACGCGACAGACATCAACAACGCCGGATTCGG
>Ga0306922_10007846_pt1 | contig 10333 bp, 9 predicted proteins | sample sta12Cox44000082_FD_203758 | JGI IMG/M metagenome (GOLD analysis project Ga0306922, IMG submission 203758) | Lab enrichment of tropical soil microbial communities from Luquillo Experimental Forest, Puerto Rico - statoxic.12C.oxic.44.000.082 (v2)... | ecosystem: Environmental > Terrestrial > Soil...
GATCTTTGCCTTCAGTGCTGCGTCAATTTTGCGTCTCGTTCTGCTCGTCATCTTCCGCTCCGTCTGTTGCGACGGAACGGCTCCGAATCCAATTAGTCAACCGGTCCCAAATCCGGGGTCCACTTCAAAGTGAGACAAGGTCTCCTGGCGCTCGCGAGCTATATCTCTTAGAGCGTTCCAGAAATCATCCTCAAGGCTTACGCTGGTTTTGTGACCATCAATGATGATCGAGCGCTTGATAACTAAAGATTTCATGGCCTCGCCTGCCCGGACGAAGCGAATCGCCTCCCACAACAAAGTTATTAAATTCTAGGGCTCCGGTCAATTCATTATGGGGTTGCGGCGGTTGGTATCCTTGGACGGTAAATGTTCTTCCAAATGGGGCACCGCAGGACACCTTTCTCTGACTAGTGGAGGCCGCCGCTCCCCAACTATGGAAGAGCCCCCATTTGGTAGCGTCGAGAGATTAGCAGAACCATCAAAGGAAAGGCCAGCCGGTGAGGGCTGGCCAAGTAAGAGGGTATCTTTGACGTGGGGGAGTATAGCGCTACAACCTCGATATTGTCGAGTGGCTAACGTTGTAGCTCCTTCCAATATCCGCCAACGCCTCTCCCTCTGCCTTACGCCGCAACGCCTCAGCGATTTGGAATTGGGACAGCTTTGGTTTACGCCCGAACTGCACTCCACGCGCTAGTGCTCGCCTTCGGCCATCGGCAGTTCTGGCCAAAATCATGCTGCGCTCGAACTCGGCCAACGCTCCCAATACTGCAATGATGAGTTTGCCATGAGGACTGGTGGTATCAATCATAGCGTCAGCAATTGAGCGAAAGCCTGCACCTTTCTCAGATATGCTCGCCAAGACATTGAGGAGGTCCCTGGTGCTGCGAGCTAGTCGGTCTAGCCTAGTGACTAGCAGAACATCGCCAGCGTTAAGAGCAGCAATAGCTTTGGCAAGGGCTTTTCTATCCGTAACCGTGCCGCTGATCTTTTCTGCAAATACGCGATTAGCACCAGCAGCCTTTAACGCAGCTTCTTGAGCGTCTAGGGTTTGCCCATCTGTTGAGACACGGGCATAGCCGATTATCATTCTTGTTCTCCATTCTGAGCATGATATTTGCACCGGAATTATCGTTGCAGTTCAATGCTCCGTCGTTGGTGCATCACTTGTAATATGTGCAAGTGGAAAGCATGGTCCGCGTATCGGATCGGAAAGACAGGTGATTGGCATCGGCGGCGGAATAGGCTCGGGCAGGATCAAGACCAATGGCGCAGCCAATAGCGTTCTGCGCATTATTGCCGGGGAGTTATCGTGGGGATAGGATTGGGCAGCCTCAAGCATCGGATGGCCTCTGTGACTTGGGGTTAGGGCCGGATGAGTGTCCTGCACACTTGTCCGGTCCGCTGAGGCCTGCATTCGCCTTGGCCGGTTTATGCAGGCCTCGTTTACATAGGACTAGCATTGCCGGGGAGTTCTGACAGAGATATGCTTGATTAGCTTCAGCCATTGGACACCTTCAGGCACAGTGGTTGGAGTTAGAGGACCTGCATTTCCCTCGCAAGCTGATGCAGGTCCTCGTTTCATTTTATCAGATCATCTAACAGAATGCACGCACATTATCAGGTTTAGTTGCGCCGCTGACATTTCTAAGCATGCTTGCTCGACCCCAGTACGGCCCCCAAAAACGCTCGCGTTGGTCGGCGGCGGAGCCCCTTCTCCAATTTTTTGGGAATTCTTGCACCCATACTTTTGTGGAAAACGGCTTGGGTCAAACTGGTAGCAACAACCGCGACGGAGTATTCTCACGAACGAATGGCGTTGCTAATAAGTTGCTATGGGGACGTTGCTAAGAGTTTTGTTTTGTTAATTCAAACTGTTAGATTGTGGAAGGTGACGCCTCGCATGCACCGTCCAATTGCGGCCGCGTCGACAGTTGCGGCCGCTCAGCCGGCCAGTGCCACGCACTCGATCTCGCAGCCGTTTCCGAATCGAAGCTGCATCGACCAGGCCGTGCGCGCCGGCGGGTCGGTGGGGAAGAATTCGCGGTATACCCGGTCCATCTCCGCCATGTGCGAGATGTCGGCCAGCACCACATGCACCCGCACGACGCGCTCGAGCGACGAGCCGGCCGATTCCAGCATATGTCGCATATTGGCAAGCGTGATGCGGACCTGCTCGGCAATCGGCCCATGGCTGCGCTCGCCGGTCGCAGGGTCGACCGGAACCATGCCCGAAAGGAAGATGTAGTCGCCGATGCGGATGCCGGGCACGTGCGGCAGGTTGCCGGCGCGCGAGGCGTTCAGCAGCGGGTTCTTCGGCGCGATCGCCGTGCGCTGGAGCTTTTCGGTCATCGGATCATGCCAGCGCCGTGCATTCGATGATCACCTTCACGCCCACGGGAAGGCGCGCCCCGCACACGGTGCGCGCCGGGGGCGGATCGGGAAAGAAGCGGGCATAGACCTCGTTCATGTTCGGCGCTTCCAGCATGCTGTGGATGAGCACGTTCACCTTCACGACCCTGTCGAGCGAGGATCCGGCTGCCTCCAGCAGCTGCTTGAGATTACCAAGGATCACCCGGGTCTCGCTCGCGGTCGTGCCGGATACGCGTTCGCCTGTCTGCAGATCGACCGCCGTGAGCCCCGACACGAAGATGAAATCGCAGGCGCGCACTGCCGGTGAGGCTGGCGGACTGCCACGCTGCGACGGGTCCGGCGCGCCCGCCGGTGCAGCAATGATCTCGCGCCTGGCGCTCATCGCAAATCTTCACACCCGTCAGGCGGCGGCGATTGCATCGAGGGCAATCTTGAAGCCTGCCTCGATCTGCGCCGTCCATACCGTGCGCGCGGGCGGGCCATGCGCGACGTATTGGCGATAGACCCGGTTGAGCACGTCGTACTCGATGCTGTCGTAGATCAGCGCGTGCACCTGCACGAGCCGATCGAGCGAGGAGCCCGCCGACTCCAGCAGCAGCTTCAGATTTCCGAGAACGACATGTGCCTCGCTGGTGAGCGTGCCGTGGTGCCGCTCGCCGGTATGCGGATCGACCGGCAGCATACCGGAACAGAAGATGAGGCCGCCGGCGCGCACAGCCGGCGACTGATGGTGCCCGTAGTGCTGCCGCAGATCCAGCCCGGGAAAAGGCGCAGCGATGATCTCGCGCATGGCAAGAGCCTCGTTCTACCAATCGTAGCCCGCGTTGAGCGCAGCGAAACGCGGGGAAAGAGAACCCGGATCTCGCTTGCGCTCGATCCGGGCTTACCGGTTCCCGAGATCAGTCCGACAGCTGTGCCACGCCCGGCAGCAGGAAGCGCTCGACGTTGCCGGGCGCTTTCACGTCGCCGAGACCGACCAGCGCCTCGATCAGGGCATTCATCTTGACGCGGGAGATCTTTCCGGTGCGGTCGAAGAAGCTGTTCTTGCCGAAGAAGTCGTAGGACTTCTCGACGTCCTCCGGCTTCTGGTTGCTGACCTTCACCAGAATGTCCACTGCCTCGGCGCGGTTTTTGGGATCGTAGAAGTAATCGGTGCTCTTGCTCTGGGCGGCGAGCACGCGCTTGAGCACGTCGGCGCTGCGCGCCGCCCAGTCCTTGTTCACCACCGTCCCGGAGAATGCCAGCTCCGGCGCATATTGCATGGCAAGCCCCAGATCGTTGTAGCCTTGGCTTTGAATCTGAAAGTTGGAGGGGGGCAGCAGGATGGCGGCATCGACGGCGCCGCCGAGCAGCGCCTGGGCGCGCGCGGTGGTCGCGCCGGCATAGACGTAATCGAAATCGCCGCTCTTGAGCCCCTGCGGCGCCAGCATGCGGTCGACGTAGAGCCGGGTGATGTCCTTGGGTCCGCCGACCGATATCACCTTGCCCTTAAGGTCCTTGAGGCTCTTGATGGCCGGCTTGGCCAGCAGCGCGTAGGGCGGCACCTGCACCTCGAAACGCACCAGCGCGAGCGCGGCACCCTGGTCGATGGCTCGGATCGGATCCACGATGCCGGTGGACATTGTCATGTCGAGCGAGCCGGCCGAGAGCTGCTGGATCACCGATGCGCTCGACTGGATATAGACCACGTCGGGCTTGAGGTTCTCGGCGGCATAGAAGCCCTTCTCGATGCCGATGAAGAGCGGCCAGAGATTGGCCGAAGGCGAGCCGACCGTGCCGATGGTGACGGTATCCGCCGCTCGCGCGGGCGAGACCGACAGCAGTGTCGCAATGGCCAATCCCTGCGCCGCCCGCGCAAGCGTCGTCATCATTCGCATGATCATCCTCCGTGTTTGGCCTGTCTCGTCCTCGCGCGCTTGTCCTGCGTGACGGCGCCGTCCCGCAGCTGCGCGCGGTAGTGCCGGGCAATTTCCGACCCGGTCGCCTTCCAGACTTTCCTGTGCCTGCAGATGTACTTGAGCGCGGCGTCGAGCGCGCCGATGCGATACGGCATCCCGGTGAGATAGGGGTGCAGCGCAATGTGCATGACGCGTCCGGATGCGGCGCCTTCGCAATAGAGCGTCTCGAACTGCCGGCAGATCGCGTCCTCGAAGTCGGCAGGGGTCATGTTGGCGCTTTCAAAGGCCTGCTTGTCGTTGATGTTGTAGCTGTACGGCAGCGATACGATGGTTTTGCCGTTGCTCAGCGTCATTATGTAAGGCTGATCGTCGTTGGGACCCCAGTCCGCGACATATTCGCAGCCGGCCTCGCCCAGCAGGTCGAGCGTGCTCCACGTCTCCTGCAGGCCGGCGCCCAGCCAGCCCACGGGACGTCTCCCGCTTGCGCGCGCAATGGTATCAAGCGTGTCGCGGATGATTTTCGCCTCCTCCTCGGCCGGCACCTCATTGAGGCGGCGGGAATTGCTCTGGTTGTGTCCCATCCATTCCCAGCCGCGCTTCTCGCCTTCCTCGATGATCTCCGGATGGTGGAGGCAGATGTCGCTGTTGAGCGCAACGGTGGCGCGAACGCGGTAGCGGTCGAGCACCTTCATCAGCCGAAACACGCCGACGCGATTGCCGTAGTCGCGCATCGCCCAGACCGGAATGTCGGGAATCTTGCCCGGAGCCAGCCCGCCGGGACGCGTCTCCAGCGAGAAGAATTCAATGTTGGGCACCACCCACAATGCGACGCGGGCGCCGCCGGGCCAGGCAAGCCGCGGCCGCCGGATGATGGGTGAATATGGAAAGGGGCCGTACGGACCGGGTTTCATGGCGCCTCTCGTGCGCGGGGCTTTAGGCCGGCACCAGGCGGAAACGCTCCCATACGGTGGGCGTGCTCGCCAGCACGCCCGACCAGCCTGCGTTCTTGTCATGCTGCCCCGGCGTAATCTGTCGCCCGGCAAAGGCATATTCCGCCGAGCGCGCCGCGAACGGAAAGGGAGAAAGCTCATAGACCCCGGTGCCGCGGGGCCGCACCGTGATCGTCGTGTCCTCCCTCGCGCTGCGCGGCACGTGCTCGAATTTCGTTTCACCGCGCTCGCTCGGATGCGTGCGGTTGAAATAGAGCGCCAGCGTATCGAAGAACTGCAGTTGCTTGTAATTCTGGAACAGCCGCTGCTCGGCGAGCCATGACGATGTCTTCGGGTCCCGCGCAAGCTCGGCCTTGAGCCGTTTCTGGCGGTCGAGCTCGCCGTCGAGCATTCGCTGCGCCAGCGGGCGATCGTGGGGCGGGATCTTGTCGATCAGCACCATGCTGGAGAGCCCATAGCGTCCGTTATAGAGACCCCAGCTGTGCATGCTTGACATAAGCCCGCAGAACGGGTGTTGCCGCTCGTTGAACTCGGGCGAAAGCCGGCTGGTGACCGTAATGTATTGCCCCGGCGTGTCGACGAGGTTGTACGGCAGCCCCGTCCCCTGGTCCGTCACCGGGTCGCGGTCGAACTCGGCCCAGCCGGCGTCATGATTGAGCACCACGCTGAACATGAGGTCGTTCGGCTGCGTTGCCTCGAACTCCTCGTTGCCGAAGGTGCGCGCGAACTGATGCGACAGCGCCGTGTGCTCGTACATCATGATGGCCAGGCGCGGCTGACCGGCCGGCGCCGTTTGAATGATCATGTCAAGGCCCTCGCAGATCGGCAATCGCCGCAGCTGGCGCTCCCCGGCAGCGCCCTGCAATGCTATTTGAGCGGCGGTGTGTACGCCAGCGCCATCGATGGATGAGCCGGCAAGGCGGCGCGCTGCTGCGGACAGGCTAGTGCGTCGATTTCGAAATTCGAATCATATGCTGCGTCATTCCGGGTCGAGGCCCAAAGGGCCGAGAGCCCGGAATCTAGTAATCAATGGCATAGGTTACTGGATTCCGGGCTCGCCGCTACGCGGCGCCCCGGAATGACAGTTTCATGGAAACGATCAATTAGGACCACAGGTTCGTCGCCATGGCTTCTTTCCGGCAATCGGGCAAACGCCGAGCGGTCATCATAGGCGGATCGATGTCCGGCCTGTTTACCGCCGCTTTCCTGCGCCGGATCGGCTGGCAGGCCGACGTATTCGAGCGCTCGGGCGTGGAATTGGTGGGCCGCGGCGCCGGGATCACGACTCATCCGGAATTGCTGGCGGCTCTGGAAGCAAGCGGCGCCGGAGCAGCGAATCTCGGCGTCACGGTGGACAGGCGGATCGTGCTCGACCGCGACGGCAATGTCATTGCCGAAAAGCATCTGACCCAGATCCTCACCTCCTGGGACCGCCTGCAACGGCTGCTGCGCGGCACCATCGATCCGGGGCAGTATCACCTCGGGTGCAATTTCGTGCGCGTGGAGCGACGCGGCAACGGGGTTCGCGTTCATTTCTCGGGCGGCCGGTTCGAGGATGCCGACATCGTCGTGGGTGGCGACGGCGTGCGCTCCTCGGTGCGCGCGCAGATCATGCCGCAGGTGCAGCCCATTTATGCCGGCTATTTTATCTGGCGGGGCACGGCGAACGAAGCCGACCTGTCGCCCCGTGCGCTAAAGGAGGTGTTTCCGTATTTCTCCTTCTTCCTGCCCCCGCGGCAGGAGGTCATCTGCTATCCTATTTCCGGATTCAATGATGACACCCGGCCCGGCCGCCGCCGCTTCAATTTCATCTGGTATCGTGTCGCCGATGCAAATTCGCTGCGGCAGATGTGCGTCGACGACAATGGGCACCAGCATGAGTTCTCGGTGCCGCCGCCGCAAATCCGCAAGGACTTGATCGCGACGCTGCGGGCGCAAGCGCAAGCAGGCTTGCCTCCCGCACTCGACGATTGTCTGCGCGCCATCGGCCAGCCGTTCTTCACGCCGATCTACGACTTTATCGCGCCGTGCATCGTGTCCGATCGCGTCGCGCTCGTTGGCGATGCCGCCTCCAATGCCCGCCCGCATATGGGCTTCGGCGTGTCGAAAGCGGCCTGCGATGCTCAGGCCCTGGCCGACGCGCTGCGTGATCATGATGATATCGATCGCGCCCTCGCTCAATACAATCGCATTCGCCAGCCGGTCGGCGAGACCATCGTCAAGCATGGCCGCAGGCTCGGAACTCACATGGGAGTGGACCTGCAAACCGAGGAAGATCGCGCGATGCATGATCTGCTGCAGGATCATCGCGCGATGATGGACTGGATCGCGGTCCCAAACTTTCTGGACGCCTACCGATGACCCATGAACTGCCGAGCCCCGATCACGCGCGCAACATGCGCCTGATTGGATTTTCCGATCAGGGCGGCCGGCCCGATGGGGTGCAGATCATGGTGGCAAATGGCCATGCGTTCATCGGCCACATGTTCTCGAAAGGCTTTAGCATCGTCGATGTGCGCGATCCGCGTCGCCCGCAGGCGGTAGGCTACGTCCCTGCGCCGCCCAATACCTGGAATATCCATCTACAGGCGCATGAGCATCTGCTTCTGGTCGTGAACGCCAAGGACATGTTCGCGGCGGCGGAATTTGCCGACGAGCGCGCTTATTACCGCAGTCAGGTCGGGGATGTTGTCGGCATGGCCGGGACCAAAGGTCAAATCAATCGAGCCGAGCGCAACTGGACTGCCGGACTTGCCGTCTACGACATATCGCAGCCGGCCGTGCCGCGGCGGATCGGCTTCATGCCGGTGGAAGGCGCAGGCATCCATCGCATCTGGTACGTCGGCGGTCGCTGGGCCTACGTTTCCGTGCTGCTCGACGGCTTTACCGATTATATCTTCATGGCGGTCGACATGAGCGATCCGGCGCGCCCGCGCGAAGCCGGGCGATACTGGCTGCCGGGCATGAACCAGGCAAAGGGCGAGCGGCCGGATTGGTCCGCGACCAGCCGGTACGGTCTGCACCACGCAATCGTCAACGGCGACACCGCCTACGGTGCCTGGCGCGATGCCGGCCTGGTCATGATCGATGTTGTCGACCGCGCCAGCCCGAAATTGATCACGCATCGAAACTGGTCACCGCCTTTCGGCGGCGGCACCCACAATTGCCTGCCGCTGCCTGATCGCGACCTCCTCGTCGTTCTCGATGAAGCCGTGCTCGATCATCAGGAAGACGGACTCAAGCTGATCTGGATTTTCGATATTCGCTGCCCGGACAACCCGATCAGCATTGCCACCTTCCCGACGCCCTGCGAGGAGGACTATGCGCGCAAGGGTGGACATTTCGGTCCCCACAACATTCATGAGAACCGGCCGGGGAGCCTCGTGAGCTCGCAGCTTATCTTTGCAACCTATCAGAATGCCGGCGTTCGCGTCTTCGATATCCGCGATCAATATCATCCCATTGAGGTCGGCGCTCTCGCCCCGCCACAACCGGCCCGGCTCGTCGACACCAGGCCCAACCGAGCGCGCGTCATCCAGTCCACCGACGTATTCGTTGACCGCAACGGCATTGTCTACTGCACGGACTACAACGCCGGCCTCTACATCATGGAGTACCTTGGATGACGTATCCCTTGCTCTCCTGATTGCTCGAAATCAGCCGCGGCAGCTTTCGGGTCAGAATTTCCTCCGCCTCTTCTGCGATGCGCCTGACGATCTCCGCCGCAGGGGGAATGTCGTGGATCAATCCGGCGTCCTGCCCCATCGAAAGCGGGCCCTCGTCCTTATCGCCGGACTTGCGCGCAGCGTTGAGCCCTTCGAGCGCCTTGGCCCGGTCCTGTCGCAAGGCCCATTCCCGGCCGGACCAGCGCTCGATAAAGCGATTGCGCCGCGACCGCGTCATTGCGCCGGGCCAGACCAGACCTGCCGCGATGTCCGGTATCTCCGAGAGTTGTGTGTCATGGCCGTCGCTTTCCACGATCGCCTGCTTGAAATTCGCATGCAGCGGTGATTCGACCGTAGCGAGAAAGCGGGTTCCGAGCAGAACGCCGTCGGCTCCGAGCGACAGGGCGGCAGCAAGGCCGCGCCCATCGGCAAATCCGCCGGCGGCAAGCACCGGAGTTGGCGCGACCGCATCAACGACCATCGGAATGAGAGGCAGGCTGGCCATCCAGCCGACATGGCCCCCGCCCTCGGTGCCCTGCGCGACAATGATGTCGGCGCCGGCTTTCGCCGCGCGGATGGCTTCCGGCACGGCTCCCGCCATGTGGGTGACGATGCAGCCCGCTTGGTGCGCGCGGTCGAAATACGTCTTCAAGTCCTGCTCCGGCCGCGCCCAGGCGAACTGCATGACTGCCGGCCGCAGCTCGAGGGCTGCGGCGAGGCTGTCCGCCAGCGTATCGAAGAGGAGAAAATTCAGCCCGAACGGCTTGTTGGTCTGTCGGCGAATGGTTGCAGCTCGATCGCGGATCTGCTCGGGGCTCAGGTAGTGGCAGCCCAGGGCTCCCAGGCCCCCCGCATTTGACACTGCGGAAACGAGTTCCGGCGATGTCGCCGATCCCATGCCGCCCAACGCGATCGGGTGCTCGATCTTCAGCAAATCGCAGACAGGTGTCCGTATCATTTGCGCCCTCCAGCTCAGCGTCGGCGCCGGTCCGATCACACGATCCGTGGATCACGCGCCGCGCGCGTCTTCCATCATTGTTGTTACGCCGCTCAATGGCGGGCGGTCCAGGCCTTGAAATCATCATCCCGCACGCTCGGCAGCTTCTTGACGAAAGCCGCAATGGTCCAGATCTCCTGGTCGGGAACCTCGATAGCACCAAATCGCCCGCGCGATGCCGCAATGCGAGGCAAGACAACCGCGCCGACGGCGCGCTATAAGCTTCCGCGACATGAAACAGCCCTCGACCCCGCGCGCGCTTCCGGCTTCGATCGATGCCGCCGTCGCTCTCCTTGCCGAGGCGAGCTACCTCGCCGATCGCGCGCTTGGGACCGTGCTCTTCCTCGCGCTGCGGATGGGCCGGCCGCTGTTCCTCGAGGGCGAAGCCGGTGTCGGCAAGACCGAGATCGCCAAGGTGCTTTCCGCCACGCTTGGCCGCCGCCTCAACCGTCT
>Ga0306922_10007848_pt1 | contig 10333 bp, 9 predicted proteins | sample sta12Cox44000082_FD_203758 | JGI IMG/M metagenome (GOLD analysis project Ga0306922, IMG submission 203758) | Lab enrichment of tropical soil microbial communities from Luquillo Experimental Forest, Puerto Rico - statoxic.12C.oxic.44.000.082 (v2)... | ecosystem: Environmental > Terrestrial > Soil...
GGAAATGTTCGCTGCCAGGAACGGCGGCCGGATCGTTCCGTTCGCTGAGGTGCCGCGCGATTATGTGCTTGGCTCGGTGGAACAGACAGGCGCTGGCCATGCTTCGACGGAGTGAGGAGGACATGCGATGATACAACCGTTATCGCGTCGCCGTTTCATCCGGATCAGTACCGCGGCTGCGGGCCTTGCGGTCGTGCCGATTGGTTCCCCGGCCAAAGCCGTTTCCAGCCTCCTCACATGGCACGGCACGATGCTCGGCGCCGTAGCGACCATGCAGGTTCACCACGAGGATCAGAAGGAGGCGTGGCGCCTGATCTCGCTCGCATGCGCCGAGGCACGGCGCCTGGAGCGCCTGTTCAGCCTCTATCTACCGGATTCCGCGCTGGTCGAATTGAATCGGACCAGGATCTTGATTGATCCGGCACCCGAGTTCGTCGACCTCATGGCGATCTCGCAGCGCTACGCCGAACTGACAAACGGCACGTTCGACCCAACGGTACAGCCACTGTGGGATCTCTACGCGGATCACTTCTCCAAAGCCAATGCGGACCCGGCTGGCCCCTCGCTGTCCACGGTACGGGCGGCGCTTACGCAAGTTGGCTTTGACCGCCTGACCATCGGTCGCGACCGCATCGCGATGCCGCGCGGCACCGCGGTGACTTTGAACGGAATCGCGCAAGGCTACGTGACCGACAAGATCGTCGATCTGCTGCGCTCACACGGCGTCGTCCACAGTCTCGTCGACATGGGCGAGACGCGAGCGATTGGCGCGCGGCCGGACGGCCAGCCGTGGGTCGTCGGGATCGCGGATCCGGATGTTATGGGCAGGACCACAACGGCTTTGCCGATCGTGGACCGTGCGGTATCAACGTCCGGTGCCTACGGTTTTCAGTTTGACGCGAAGGGCCGTTTCAACCATCTCTTTGATCCGGCGACAGGCGGTTGCGCTGATCGCTACCGCAGCGTGACGACCGTTTCGACAAACGCGACCGCGGCCGACGCCTTGTCCACGGCGTTCAGCCTGATGTCCGAGCCGCAAATCCGATCGGCGCTGCCGCAGGTCGACATTGAAAGGGTCCATCTCGTCGACGCCACGGGCATCTCGCTTGACATCCTTCGGTAACGTCAATGCCGCGCCCCGCTCGCCGGCCAGCGCGGTCAGTCCCCCAGAGCAAGGAGGTCTCCATGAAACGCATCATTCTCGCAGTGCTGTTTGTCGCGGGCGGGTTCGGCCAGGCCAGCGCCCAGGACGCCGCCGCGGGCGAGAAGGTGTTCCTCCTCTGCAAGACCTGCCATCAGGTCGGCGACAGCGCGAAAAATGCTGTCGGTCCTGTTCTCAACGGCCTGTTCGGCCGGAAGGCCGGCACGGTGGCCCGCTACAGCTACACGAACTCCAACAAGAGTTCGGGCATCACATGGGACGAGACAACGTTCTCGGAATACATCAAGGACCCGAAGGCCAAGGTGCCCGGCACCAAAATGGCTTTCGCCGGCGTCAAGGACGAACAAAAGATCAAGGATTTGATCGCCTACCTGCACACTTTCGACAAGGCGCCCGTCGGCCTTGCGCAGTAAACTTCGACGGCCCGGACAAGGGCGAAGCGGACATCGCTGCGTGGGCACACGTTGCCGAAAATTTTCTCCAACCTGCGGCCGTTAAAGTTGGAGCGCCGCCGCGGTCGAAAAGGAGGGGGAGCCATCTTTTCGGACCCTCCCCTCCCTTCGAAATGGCTTCTCATGCAACGCAAGGAAACAGAATCTACGCGGGATGAAACCATTTTTCGGCTTTCACGAAGGCATGGTGAAACCGCCGGCCATTAGGAAAAGGCTTATTGGAACCGACGGCGATTCGGAGACTGTTAATGGCGGATAAGCGCGGCTTAAAACTGATAGGCCTCATCTTCGCAAGTTTCACGATTGCGGTGATGCTGGTCACGACCGCGGTGGTGGTGAAGAGCTATGCCGACGGCGGCATCTATGCACTGGAGAGCGCCAACAGCCGCTAGGCACCGTCAACGCGACAGCGCAGGCCGCTGATGCCTCGGCGCAGCCCTGCGCAGGCTCCATCTGGGTTTGGCGATTGATCTCCACGTCCTTGAAGAGACCGTCAGCCTCGGCCCCGACCTTGCTTCGGTTGTGCCACAACAGGAATCGAGGCTGTATGCCCTAACTCAAATTAATGCGCTTGCCCCAAACCGTCATCGTGTCCGCGCCGGCTTTCTGCCACTGATCCCCGAGCTGTGTCCAGAACTGTAACGGGTTCATTGGCCAAGCTGCCGAAAAAGTAATCGGGTGGGCGAAGCTAGATAGCTTGGACAACATCGCCGATGGCGAGGCTGTCATCGGGTTTGGTAGTTTAAGCTGCTCTTCCCAGGCGTCGATAATGTGATCGATCGTTCTGATTTGCACTTCGACGGCACTCAGCATCTGCGTGCGAGTGGCATCAACGATTTGCTCCGGCCATCCTAGCGCCGCGGCAGCCGCAGCGATTTTTTCGATGACTCGTTTGCCGTTTTTCTCGGTCGTGTCGGCTATTTCGTTGCGCCAATCCGACATGGCCTTAAGGACTTCGTTGACCGCCTCCCGCGCCTCATTCGTAAGCCCGCGAACTGACGTGACGCTGAAATCTCGGGGCTTCACCTCTAGGAACTGGGCAAGCATGACCTACACTCCTCTTGTTGCCTTAGAAGGAGGAAATGTCGACTTGTTTACAAACGCATTCGCAGAACCGTTTTGATTCAAGTCAAAAGGGCTTCCGTTCGCCCGCTCAGCAAACGGTGTCAGTCGTGGCTCACCGGCGATATCACCACGGGGAAATATTACGAAGCAGGGATAATAAAGCGCGTCGGCGACCTTCTGGTGCCCGAAACGCAAGGCTTGGGTCGGCTGAGTTTGGCGGAAGTACCCAGATCAATCGATCCGAAAAAAGGGCCGAAGCGCATGTATCCGCGGCCCTTTTTTAACGCTCAGACTCTTTTAACTCTCGGACTCTCGGAACGTGGCACGATCGAGCAAGGCGTTCCGGGTGTTGTAGACAGGTCGCTGTTGCCAATGCGCACCTAGTCTCGGTGAAATTTCATCATATCCCCGATTTTTTTTGACTGTGCATGTCCTCGTCCTCTTTTATGGATTTAGACGGAGGAGATCGCTCATGCTTTCTGCTGTTTTAGGAACGTGCTTCACTCTGAGCATCGGCATGCTGATGGCTCATGCCGTTGATGCCTTTCGTAACCGACTTCCTCAAAAATCTCTCTGAGAGCGTCGCGACGTTGCTTGCCCGGAGATCGCACGGCAAACCTTACTGCCTCCATTGCCGCATGGTGGTGTTGTAGAAGTTGAGAAGTAAGCACCAGCCTTGGTCAAATGCCTAGGTCGCTACTTCATTTCGATGTCGCATATTGGCCCAAAGCCGACATGACGGTGCCTGTACATGGATCGACGATGAAGGCTTGCCAAAAGCTCGTCCAATCGCCTTCAGCGACTCCCCGCGCTTCCAGCGATCCCATAACTCCGTCTTCTCTGCTGCAGAAAACCCTCTATGAAATCTGTGACCCATCAAAGCACACTCCATCTCTCCTTCAAGATAAAGTGTTGCGTCGACCGGTTGAGACACCGGGGTAAAGCGGACATCCGCTTGGACCCGCTGAAAGTCTGCACCTGACCCAAAGCGGACATTGCAGAACCAGACCAGCTACAAACTAGCCCATTGATGTAAATCAAATGGCGTCACCCCGGCGGTGACACCCTCGGATTAGCCGAACGGCAATCGGAGTGTCGGATATGAGCATCTGTCGCGGCACGTTTGCGGCCATGAGCATTTTTGCACTCGGTTGCTTCTCAGTATCGGCCCAACAGGTCACAGGCGTTCCAGGATCACCGAGTGCGACGACCACGATCGAGGGGAAGCAGCTCCCGCCGCCCGATCCGAAATTCGGAGGCATGATCAAGGAGAAGGCATCCGAGTCGACGCCGTGGTGGGCACCGCGGGTGGTGCCGCCGAAGGGCGCGCCAAATGTGCTGCTGATCATGACAGACGATCAGGGGTTTGGTGCACCCGGCACCTTCGGCGGTGTGATACCCAATCCGGCCATGGATCGCATCGCGCAGGCTGGTTTGCGCTACACCAACTTCCATTCGACATCGCTCTGTTCCCCGACGCGGGCCGCGATTATCACGGGACGCAACCACCACTCGGTAGGCTTTGGGGTGGTTGGCGAAATCGCGACAGGTTTCCCGGGTTACGACTCGATCATTCCGATCGAGAAAGGCACGATCGGCACCATCTTGAGGGCGAACGGCTATGCGACCTCGTGGTTCGGCAAGGACCACAACACGCCCTTCTACCAGTCGAGCCAGGCCGGGCCTTTCGATCAATGGCCGAATGGAATGGGCTTCGACTACTTCTACGGTTTCGTAGGAGGTGACGCGAGCCAGTGGCAACCAAACCTGTTCCGCAACACCACCGCGATCTATCCCTACCTCAACAATCCCGGCTGGAACCTCGAGACGGCGATGGCCGACGAGGCGATCCAGTACGTCAAGCAGCTCAAGGAGATCGCACCCGGCAAGCCGTGGCTCGTCTACTACGTACCGGGCGCCACCCATGCGCCTCACCATCCCACACCCGAGTGGGTCAAGAAGATCAGCGACATGCATTTGTTCGACGAGGGCTGGAACAAGGTGCGCGAGAAAATTTTCGCCAATCAGAGGCGGCTGGGCATTATGCCCGAGAATGCCAAGTTGACCCCTTGGCCGAAGGACTTGCCTGAATGGGACTCCCTGAGCTGGGACGAGAAGAAGCTCTTCGTCAAGCAAGCGGACGTCTATGGGGCCTATCTCGCCTACGCCGACCATGAGATCGGGCGGGTGATCCAGGCCGTCGAAGATCTGGGCGAGTTGGACAACACCCTCATCATCTACATCGGCGGCGACAACGGCGCGAGCGCCGAAGGCATGCTCAACGGGACGCCGAACGAGTTCACCACCTTCAACGGCGTGGCTGTGCCGGTGAAGGATCAGTTTCTCTGGTACCCGTTCTGGGGATCGGAGCGAACGTTCCCGCATTTTGCAGCAGGCTGGGCTTGGGCGATGGACACACCCTTCAAGTGGGTGAAGCAGGTGCCATCACACTTCGGCGGGACGGCCCAGGGCGTGGTGATGTCATGGCCCGGCCACATCACCGACCTCGGTGCCATCCGCCGCCAATTCCACCACGTCATCGACATCGTGCCGACGATCCTCGAAGCGGCAGGCATTTCGCAACCCGACACGATCAACGGGATCAAGCAGATTCCGATCGAAGGTGTCAGTATGGCGTACACGTGGGACAACGCCAACGCCGCAACACCCTCACGACATACTACGCAATATTTCGAGATGCTCGGCAATCGCGCTATCTACCAAGACGGATGGGTGGCGGCCACGACTCCCGTGACGCTTCCATGGGAGCTGAGCACCAAGACGCCGCCGGACGTGATCACCGGGTACAATTGGGAGCTCTACAACGTCCAGGAGGATCCCACGCAGTTTAACGACCTCGCAACGAAGATGCCTGACAAGCTCAAGCAGATGCAGGACCTCTTCTACGCCGAGGCGAGGAAGTACAACGTCCTGCCGCTTGATAACACGACGCTCGCGCGATGGAATACACCGCGTCCGAGTCTGACGGCGGGGCGCACGGTTTTCACCTATTCGGGTGAGCTGATCGGTACGCCAAACAGCGCGGCGCCTGACATCAAGAACAAGTCCTACACGATCACAGCGGAGGTTGAGATCCCACAAGGCGGCGCGGAGGGGATGATCGTCACCGAGGGCGGACGCTTCGGCGGCTACGGTCTGTTCTTGAGCAAAGGCGAGTTTGGATTCGACCGCGGCCGGGTGGTGTTCCTCTACAACCTGCTCGACCTCAAGCGCACGATGTGGGAGGGGCCTGAGCTGACGGCCGGAAAGCACACCATCGTGTTCGATTTCAAGTCCGCCGAGCCAGGTTTGGGCAAGGGCGGTACCGGCGTCCTGTCTGTCGATGGCAAGGAAGCGGCTCGGAATTCGTTGGAGCACACCACTCCGATCACCTTCCCCGAGGATGAGAGCTTCGACATCGGCCAGGACACGCGGACCGGGTTGGCGCTGATCGAGTATCGCTATGATCCACCGTTCAAGTTTACGGGCAAGATCAACAAACTTACTTTCAGGCTTGATCGGGAGCCGCAAACGCAAGGCAAGAACTAACGACCGATGCAAGCGCGAATGGGCGCGATGAAAAAGGTTCTGATCTTTGCCGCCGTCGCCGAGGCCTTGACTGGATTGGCGTTGCTGGTTGTTCCGTCGATGGTGGGTCAGGTGTTGCTCGGTCAACAACTTGCTGGCGTCGCAGTACCGGTAGCGCGGGTCGCCGGCATCGCCCTGATTGCTCTGGGAATAGCCTGCTGGCCAGCCACGCCACTCGTCGGGATGCTAACCTATAGCTCAATCGCAATGCTTTATTTGGGTTACGTCGCTCTTGCGGGCGAGTTTGTGGGCGTGCTTCTTTGGCCCGGCGTCGCGCTTCACGCAATCCTGTCGATCCTTCTTGGTCGGGTTCTGGTCTACCCCAAATTAGAGATGCCGACGGTTGCGTAATTTCGAGATCGGCTTGTGGCCCAAAGCAGACATGACGGTGCGTAACTCCGATGTCCGCTTCCAACCGTCGCCGGTCGCTGGCGGATTGAGACGATATCCTTGATATGCCCCCGTCTATCGCCATTCGGATCAACCGGCTTGGAGCAGCGCATCGAGCGCTTCTGCGGCTGATCTCCCGGCTTACCGTCGAGGGTGAGCGGCCAAGCAACTTGGCGATCGAGACGCGGAAAGGATCAAAAGGATCGTAAGCGCGTCCACCATTTCAACATGAGCACAAGCAGGAGCAGGGCAGTGATTCCGAGCGGCCCTTGTGCCGACCCGTGCAGCCAACCAATTGCATTCGGGCAGCATTTCGACCGAACGTCCGCCTCGGGTCAAAAGCAGACATCGGCGCATGCCCGCGCAACGTCCGCTTTACCCCCCGAAAGCAGACATGGATCAGCACTGTCGTGATGGCTGCAAAGGGCCACCGACCACCGAAAGCCGTCTATGACAACCTTACCCTGAACAACTGCCATTTCTGTTCGATGCCCTTGAGGGAATGCTCACCCGTGTCGTCGAACTCTATATCTGAGCCGGCGACGAGATCCCTTACGGTTCTCGAAACGATCACTTCGCCCGCCGCCGCCTCACCCATGATGCGCGCCGCAAGGTGAACGGCGATCCCCTGAATATCCGATTCGAACTGTTCCACCTCTCCCGTGTGCAGGCCCGCGCGGACCTGGATTCCAAGTGGCTCCATCTCCTCGGTGATCGCCCTTGCGCATCGAATCGCCCGAGCCGGGCCATCGAAGACGGCGAGAAATCCATCTCCCATCGTTTTGACTTCCCGGCCCCGAAAGCGTCCGATTTCTCGACGCACCGTCGTGTCATGGGCCGCCAGCAATTCGCGCCATGCTTTGTCGCCCGATTGCCGCGCGCGATCTGTCGAGCCCACGATATCGGTAAATAAAATGGTCGCCAGCCTGCGCTCCGATCCAGTCGGGCCCAGTGTCGCGGTGCTGGGATCGGCCATGAAATCCAGGATCATGTCGGCGATTTGCGCGGCGTTGGTGCCGACCCAGCCAAAATGGTCAATTCCATCAAGTTCAACGAGCTTCGCGCCCGGAATGTGTTTCGCCAGGAAACGGCCACCTTCAATGCCGACGGTCGGATCCTCGGTCCGGTGCAGAATCAAGGTGGGCACGCGGATCGATGGCAGGATGCCGGCGATATTGATTTCACTATTCATTCGCATCAGGCTCTGCACCGCCGACGGACTGCCGCCCTGCCTTTCCCATCGGCCCCACCAACGCTGAAAGTCGATGTTGCCTTTCTTGGACGGGGCGAAAGATACGAAGCTTGTGCCGCTACCCCAAGACGCGTCGACATAGCGGATAAAGGCGTCGAATTTCTGCTTGGTCGGGAACCAATCTGAGAAGCGCGCGAAAGCGCCATAGAGGATCAGCGCCGAGCAACGCTCCGGATATGTGCCGGCGAATAGCGTCGCAAGTGATCCGCCCTCTGAAAGTCCCATGATGGCGGCGCGCTTGCTTCCAACCGCGTCCATCACGGCCCGAGCATCGTCCATTCTCTGATCGAGGTTCGGCAGCTGGCCCAGGCGGTCCGAGAGGCCAGTACCCCGCTTATCGAAAATGATCACCCGAGCCCGCGTTCCAAGGTGGTGCAGCCACCCCGCAAATTCTGGCCACTCCCAATGGGTTTCAATGTTCGAGATGAAGCCCGGAATATACACGAGGTCCAGTGAGCCAGCGCCAAAGACCTGATAGGCAATGTGCACATCGCCACTCTTGGCGTAACGAATTTCAGGCTGCATCGAACGAAATCCTCGTCCGGTCTGGCTCTGTGAGGCTAACCCATCCGATCTACTAAATATAGGTGATAGAGTGGGCGCGGCTTGCCAATGTCCGGTTCGGGTCAAAAGCGGAAGTCGGACGCCGCCTTGCCCCATGTCCGCTCCACCCCCGAAAGCGGACATCAGAGTCAGGCAACGTCATGTCCGCTTAGGGCCAATAAGCGACACAAAAGCGGACATTCGGGCGATCATAACCGGATGTCCGCTCTACCCCCCGAAAGCGGACATCGGCCATGTGGATGTCCGTTAACGGCCATTTCGGACTCATGCACCGCAGCAAGAAATCACCTTCATTCGATCACCTCGTCGGCGCGGATAAGGAACGTCTCCGGTATGGTGAGACCAAGTGCTTTAGCGGCTCGCACGTTTACGACCAGTTCGAACTTCGTCGCTTGCTGCACGGGTAGGTCGCTGGGGCTGGCACCTTTAAATATCTTATCGACATAACTAGCTGCACGCCGATATACGAGGGGCAGGTTCTCGCCATAGCTCATGAGGCAGCCGGAGTGAGTGAATTCGGGGAAGGTGCCGACAGTTGGTAGCTTGCGCTGCGCCCCAAGTGCACAAATCCGCTCCTGCGCCAGCAAATTGATCGCCGAATTTTCGAATAGGAGCCCGTTAGTATCGGCCGGCAATGCCGCGAACACTTTGTCAATCTCATCTGGGTCGCGCAACGCAAACGGCCGCACAACCACATCGAGTGTGCGCGCGTGGTCCTGAATCTCCTTCAGCTTAGCTTCCCCGTAGACACCGGGGCGAGTAAGCGGGTCATAGATAAACGCCACCCTTGAGACTTCCGGCACCGCCTCTTTCAGCAAGGCAAGGGGCTTGATATGGTCCCCGATCAACGCATTGCCAGTTACGTTGCCGCCAGGGTGGGCCAAGCTGGCGACGACCCCTTTTTCAATTGGATCCTGCATCGAGCCAAAGACGATGGGGATTGTTTTTGTGGCGCCAATCGCAGCCAGCGTTGGAGGCGTTCCCTCGGTAGTGATGAGGTCAACTCGTGCGTGGACCAGCTCAGCCGCAAGCTCTGGTAAACGCCCGTTTTTTCCAACGGCGAACCGGTACTCCACGACTAGGTTCTGTCCCTCGACATACCCGAGCTCGCGGAGTCCTCGAACGAAGCTGCGGCTTAATTCGCTTGGACCGTATCTGCCCGAGAGAAAGCCTACCCGCCACACCTTGTTCGCCGACTGCGCTGCGGCAATGCGCGCTCCGCCCGGCGATGAAGTTGCCGTCGCAGCAATAAAAAGCGCAATGAACTCCCGCCGCCTCATCACCGCTCCGCAGGCTCAGGACGGGCTTATCGTATCAACTAAATCGAGCACTTCGGAAGAGGCTGGATTTGGTCTGGGGTATCGTTTTCCGAACCGATGAATGCCACAGATGGGTCAAAAGCGGACATCGCGAGGTTAACTTGCAATTTCCGCTTTACCCCCGAAAGCGGACATCAGAGTCACGCACCGCCATGTCCGCTATGGGCCATAAGGGGACATTCCGGCTTCTCGTTAGCGGCCAACTATCCGCAACCAAGCGTCTTACTGGTACGTCGATCTATCTCAAACATCCCCGCGTCCGTTCAAGATTTTATATTTGGGGTTATCTTGTTGGTTCGCGCCCCAAGTTGGGTGCGGGGTTCTCGGTCAACTTGGCTCGCGTCACCATTACGATGAAATGATGCTGGGCTTGCGTCGAAAGAAGAAGGGTCCTGTTGAGCTAAGGTCAAAAACATCCGGCGAGCAAAACCGGATGTCCGCTTACCCTCCGAAAGCGGACCATTCGGCGCGTTTAGAACGCCCACATTGGGCCAACAGGAACCTGGCGGCCACTCGCATTTGAGATGTCAGTCACCATTTA
>Ga0306922_10007850_pt1 | contig 10332 bp, 7 predicted proteins | sample sta12Cox44000082_FD_203758 | JGI IMG/M metagenome (GOLD analysis project Ga0306922, IMG submission 203758) | Lab enrichment of tropical soil microbial communities from Luquillo Experimental Forest, Puerto Rico - statoxic.12C.oxic.44.000.082 (v2)... | ecosystem: Environmental > Terrestrial > Soil...
GGACTCGTCGAAGACGCCGCGCGGCACCGCGATCCGCGCCGCGGTGACCGAGCCGGTGTTCTCTGCGGATCACCGCCTGATCTTCCCGGAAGGCACCGTGCTGGAAGGCGAAGTGACCTACGCGAAGCCGGCAAAGCGGTTCCATCGAAACGGGCAGCTCCGGTTTCTGTTCGAACGCGTGCAGATGCCCTCCGGCGAGGCATCGACGCTGCTCGCCTCGCTGCAGTCGGCGCATACCAGCGAAGACGACCGCGTCGTGCTCGACGATGAAGGCGGGGCGAAGCTGGAAAACTCGAAGACGCGGTTCATCGCCCCGGCGCTGGCCCTGCTGGCACTGCGCGGAACGCTCGACCGAGGCGAACATCCCGATCCGGACGGCGACGGACACATGATCGAATCGAGCAATCCCGGCGCCGTCACCGCCGGCGGTTTCTTCGGTCTCGGGCTGCTCGGCATTCCCCTCAGTCACATGGTGCCGCCGATCGGTGTGGGGCTGTCAATCTTCGGCGCTGCCAAGACGGTGTACGCCAACATCCTCGCGAAAGGGCGAGAAGTGCAGTTCGCCGCCGAGACGCCAATCCAGCTCCAGCTCGCACCCGGACCGTCGGGCACTCGATGAAACAGAATCGTCGTCAGCTCATGTTTGCCTCGATGGTTGCGCTGTCCGTCACGAGTCTCTCCGCGCAGGCTCCGGCCTTCCGATCGGCGACGCGGCTCGTGGTGCTCCAGGCGACCGTGACCAACAAGCACGGCGATCTGGTGACGAATCTCGACGAGCACGCGTTCTCGATCTTCGAGAACGGCAAGCGCCAGCCGCTGTCGCTGTTCCGGCGGGACGATGTTCCGGTCTCCATCGGCCTGCTCATCGACAACAGCGGCAGCATGCGATCGCTTCGGACGAAAGTGGAAGCGGCGGCGCTCGCGTTCGCGCGGGCGTCCAACCCGCAGGATGAGATGTTCGTGCTCAACTTTGCCGATAAGGCGCGGGTCGACGTGGAAATGACCGGCGACTTGCATGTCCTCGAGCGGGGCATCTCGCGCGCGGACTCGATCGGCGGCACCGCGCTGCGCGACGCGATTGAAGCGGCGGAGAGCTACCTCCGCGAGCATGCGGCGCGTGATCGCCGCGTGCTGCTCGTCATCACAGACGGGATCGACAACTCGAGCACGGCGACCGCCGAGGTCATTCAGCGGACGGCCGAGCGGACGGAAACGGTCATCGACGCGGTCGGTCTCTTTCACGCTCAGGACACGGGTCGCGCCGACCAGGGCCGGAAGGAGTTAAATGACCTCACGGAGCGCACCGGCGGCGTCGCGTGTTTCCCCGAAAACGTGGATCAGATCGAATCGGTCGCCGTCGATCTGGCTCATCGCATCCGCAGCCAGTACACACTCGCGTACACGCCGATCGTCCAGATTCTCGATGGTTCCTACCGTACTATCCGCGTCACGGCGAGCGGGCCGGAGCGGTATACCGTCAAGACTCGAGCCGGATATCGAGCGGTCCCCGAAGTGCAACCGAAGTAGCCCGTCTCGTCTCAACTGAGGAGAATGACATGCGACGACTGAGAGTAACCCTGACCGTGGGCATCGCGGTGCTCGCGCCCGTCGTGCTCGCCCAATCCGCGGGTCCGTACAAGGTGCTCAAGACCGCGAAGGTCGGCGGCGAGGGCGGCACGGACTACATCTATGCCGATACCGCCGGACGGCGCCTGTACATCACGCGCGGCGCGGCGCCGGCTCGCGAGGCGACGGCGACGACGCCGGCGGTGCCGGCGGCTGAAAAACGGCTGACGATCTTCGACCTCGACACACTGGAACCGGCGGGCGTGATTCCCGGTGTCGGCGGCAACGGCGCCGCAGTCTGCCCGAACACGGGGCACGGCTTCACCAGCGACCATCCCCAGCCCTCGATGTTCGATGTCAAGACACAGAAGCTGATCAAAACGATTGAAGTGCCGGAGCGGTTCAGCGCCGACGGGATCTACTGCGACACGTCAAGCGATCGCGTCTACATCGGCAGCCATCCGACGAAGAGCTTGCTCGTGGTCGATGCCAAGGACGGGTCGGTGCTCGGCCACATCGATCTTGGCGGTACGCCCGAGCAGACGATCGGCGACGGCAAGGGCACGATTTATCAGGTGCTGCAGGAGCGGCCGGGCGCCGTGGCCGTTGTCGACGCGAAGACGATGAAGGTGACCAAGACGTATCCGTTCGAGGAAAACGGCGGCTGCAACGGCCTCGCGCTCGACGCGAAGAATTCGATTCTGTTCGCGGCCTGCAGCGTCATGGGCCCGGCGGGAACGCCCGTCGATCCCGACCACCCGTCGCAGCGGTTCGTGATCATGAGCGCGAAAGACGGCAAGATCCTCCAGCGCCTGCCGCTCGCCGGCAGCTCCGACGGCGCGGCGTTCAATCCGCAGACGATGGAGGCGTTCAGCACACAGGGCAACGGCACGATGACGATCGTCAAGGAGAAGAGCCCCACGGGCTTCGAGGTCGAGCAGGATCTGAAAACGTGGCCGGGCAACGGCGCGCGCACGATCGCGTTCGACAACAAGACGGGCCGGCTCTTCGCGATGGCAACAGAACTCGGGCCTCCGCCTCCGGCTCCTCCGGCGGGCACGCCGCCGCCGGCAGGCGGCCGCGGCGCCGGACGCGGAGCGGCGATCCCGGGTTCTTTCACGATCATCATGGTCGGCAAGTAGACGATCCTCGACGGCCGGGCCCCACACACGGGCCTGGCCGTCGCTTCATCGTCAGTTCATCGGCAGAGTCGTAATGTGTTCGTGGTCACCGCGTACCCGCTCACCATCTCAGGGGTTACTCCTCACGTAGTGCTTCGATGGGCGTCAACCTCGACGCGCGGAGCGCCGGAACCAGCGATGCGGCGAGCACTGTGGCAAAGAATATGGCTGCCGCGCCCAGCAGTGTTCGGGGATCTTCGGGGGCAATGCCGTAGAGCCGCGCCCGGATCAGCCTCGCGGCCGCCCACGCGCACGGAGCACCAATGAGCACGCCGGGCACGGCAATCGCCAGACCGTCACGCACGATCATCCAGACGACCGTCCTCCGCGTAGCGCCAAGCGCCAGACGCACACCGATTTCTCGAACCCGCGCGGTCACAGAGTAGGCGAGCAGCCCATACACGCCGATGCAGGCCAGCACGAGAGTGATTGCCGCCGCAAACGTGCCCAACCCCGCCAGGAAGCGTTCCTGCAGCAGCGCGCGGTCGACCCACTCTCGTGACGTGATGAAGAAACTGCGCAGCGAACGGTGTCCAAGCGACTTCACGACGCTCGTGTACCCATTGCGCACCGTCGCAAGGTCGCCGCTCGCACGGACATATGCCATCGGAAACTGCGCCCTCGCAACTTCCTGCGTGATCGGCCGGAAGACGACGAGCGGACGCGGGTCGTCCAGCTTGCCGTACGGGGCATCCGCGACGACGCCAATAATTTCAACGGCACGACGTTGCGGTCCGGCGACCCGAATCTGCTGGCCCACCGCGTCGCCTGCCGGGAACAGTGCGCGAGCCAGGGACGCCGAGACCAGCGCCACGCCGGGCTTCTCCAGGCCGTCGTCCCACGAGACGTCACGGCCGCTGAGACGAGGGAGCCGGAACAGATCGAAGAAGCCGGGCGACACGAAATCGGTCAGCACCGCTGCATCAATTGGTGTGATGCCGTCGGCCCGGGTGTAGTGATAATCGGTCGGGAGCGGCCCGGTGACCCCGAAGTACGTCGGGTAATACACCGACAGCGCGGCCCCGTCCGCCCCCGGCATGTGGGCAAGGCCGGTGGCGAGAGACCGATAGTAATCAAGCGGCAGCAGTTGCTGATCTCCGGGTTCACGAAACGCTCGGCTGAAGACGATGCGTTGCGATTGAAGCGACGTATCGTTCGCGCGCAAGTGAGCCAGCGTGGTCGTGAAGAGTCCGGCTCCGACGAGCAGGGTCATCGACAGCGCGACCTGCGCAACGAGCAAGCCGCGGCCGATTGGTCCCAACGAGCCGGCGCTCCCCCGGCCGGGTCGCAGGCGTTCGTCAACCCGCACCGCGACCGACTGCCATGCGGACACGACGCCAATCGCCAGGCCAATGAGTATCGTCAGCAGCGCCGTCGCGGCGAGGACTCGGGCATCAGGCGTCACTGATGGAAACTTCGACGCCGCGCGGCCGATGACGAGTGACGCCGTCACGACCCGGATGATGCCCCACGCGAGCGGAAGCGCACCCGCGAACGCCGCGATCGACAACAGGAGCCCGTCGACCAGCAGCTGCCAGAACACGCGCCACGGGCTTCCGCCCAGGGCTATACGAATCGCAACCTGGTGCTGCCGGGTCAGTGAGCGCGCCAGCGTAAGGCCCGCAAGGTTCGCGCAGGCGACCGCCAGGAGAATACCTGTCAGGGCCAGGAGCACCCAAAGCGTGGTGCCGTACTGGGTCCGCAGATCCGAAAAGCCCGACGCGAGCGGTGTCACGTTCAGCCGCTGACGGAGCAAGGCTTCCCGGTCGGCGTCAGTCAGCGCGGGCGGCAGCGTTGCCGACTGAATCGACGGCCATCGCGTGAGCAGTTCGGCGCGCGCCGTGTCGATGGACACGCCGCGCGCGAGACGTCCGATGACGACCCTCGACGGAAACGGCTTCGCGGCGTCAGCAGCGGCCGCTCGTCTCACCGCGAAGGGCACGATGATGTCGGTGGTCGCGTCGAGTTGCAGACCGTCGAAGCCGTCCGCGACGACGCCGATCACCGTCGCTGGCACCGCGTCGATCTTGATCGCCTCGCCGATGCCTGGGCCATTCCCGAAGAGCCGCCGGCGGAAACCTTCACTAATCACGGCGACGGCGTCGTCTGTTTCGGTGAAGAACCGTCCCGCCGACAACCGCACACCGACGACGTCGAAATAGTCAGGCGAGACGGTTTCGGTCGACGCGTCCTCGGACGCTCCCGAACGCGCTTCCACACGCGTGAGTCCTCCGCCGGAGTACATCGACATCTGAGCAAACGATCGCTGAACGGCCCGGTACGCCTTGAACGTGTCCGCGTAGAAGTAGCCGGCCACATTTGCGCGGGGGTCGAAGGCAGAGAGGGCCACGAGCTGCTCTGGGCTGGGCACCGCGAGGCCTCTCAACACGAGTGCGTTGAGCAGGCTGCCCACTGTCGCGGTCGCGGCAACCGCCAGCGTCAGCGTGACGATGACAATCACGGAGAACGTCGGAGCCCGTCGCAAACTGCGTAGGGAATGCCGGACGTCAAGCCGTAGTGCGTCCCACACGCGAACAGTCTACCGTAGCGGGTTCGATTGAGCGGATTCTCCACCTTCGTGAGAGGTGGCCATGTCGACGGCGGCATCGGCCTGACCTGCCTCGCCGAGCTCCGTAGTCGGAATTGATTAGCGTCCCACTACTAAGTGCATCGCTGCCTCGGTGGAGACGTGCTCTTTCACTCTGTAGCCAAGTGCGAGAAGGTCGATGCCTTCGAGCAGCGGTTCGCCTTGGCCGAGCAGGACGGGCGAGATGACAAGGTGCATCTCGTCGAGTAAACCCGCCCGCAGATACTGGCGAATGGTGGCGGCTCCGCCGCCGATTCGCACATCCTTGCCTCGAGCGACCGACCGCGCCTGGTCCAGCGCCGCCTCGACTCCCTCGGTGACGAAGTGGAAGACGGTGCCGCCTTCCATCTCCAGCGGGGGGCGCGCATGGTGGGTCAGGACGAAGACCGGCACATGGTACGGTGGATTAGCGCCCCACCACCCTTTCCACTCATAGTCCGGCCAGAGTCCGCGCACAGGCCCGAACATGTTCCGACCCATGATCCAGGCGCCGAGATTGTCGAATGAGCGTTCCGCGAAGTCGTTGTCGATGCCGGTCGTCCCGTCGTTTCCCCTCAGGACGTTCCGCTGAAAGGTGCGGGTTGGAAAAAACCACTGGTGCAACTGTTCGCCGCCGCGGCCCAGCGGCTGGTCCTGGCCCTGGTCGGGGCCGGCGCCGAAGCCATCGGCCGACACGGTAAAGGCGTTCACGCGAAGCTTGGACACGCGCGTCTCCTCATTGTCGATGCATGGAGTTCTTGAATCGTGATGTCACACCGGTGGCGTGGCATCCTCACGTGACTATACAGCGCGTGGGACAATCTGGCCGTCGAACGGCCTGACAGCTATTCGTATTTCAACGCCCTCATCGGATCCACTCGTGAGGCGCGGTGCGCGGGAATGAAGCCGGCGCACAGCGCGACGAGCGCGAGCGCAGCTGCCGAGAGTGCCAGCACCGCTGGATCGGCACCGGTCATCTGAAAGAGCATCGACTGCGCCGCTTTGCCGACGGCGAGCGCGCCGGCGAGACCCGCGAGCGCTCCCACGAGCGTCATCATCGCGACCTGACGAAGCACCATTCCGCGAACGCGGTCGGGTGCGGCTCCGAGCGCCATGCGGAGGCCAATCTCGCGCGTGCGCTGTGCGACGGTATAGGCGAGAACGCCGTAGAGGCCGATTGCCGCCAGCAGCGTCGCCAGCAGCGCGAATGCCGCTGACAGCGTCGTCACCATGCGATCGAGAAAGGTATTGTTGCGGACCTGGTCGGGCAGCGTCTCGAGCTCCTCGATGGGCAGATTCGGATCCAGGCGCCGTACGACGGCGGCGATCGCCGACGCCGCCTGCGCGATCTCACTCGATGTCCGCACGTAGACGTGCATCCCGCCCAGCCCCTTGTCCTGGCGATACGGCACGAAGAATTGCGGCGGCACTCTCTGCTTCACGTCGCTGTACTTCGCATCCTCGACGACTCCGACGATCGTCGTATCGAGTTTGCTGCGGTAGCCCTCTCCCGGCGCCCATCCCATCGACCTGCCGACGGCGTCGTTCCCCAGCCCGAACTTCCTGGCGAACGTCTGGTTGACCAGCGCGACCTTCGGGGAATTCACGGTGTCGGCATCCGTGAACTCACGTCCGGCGATGAGCGCGATGCCGAGCGCGGAGAAGTAGCCCGGACCGACTCTGTTGTAGCGTGCGTTGCTGTCCGTGTCTGGCCCGGCCTTGAACCCTTGTACGGCAACATCTCTTGCCCGGTTGTGGCCAGCCAGAAGCGGCACGTTCGACAGCGTCACCGCCGTCACGCCCGGCGCCGCCCGAAGTTCGTCTTCGAGGCGCTGGAAGAACAGACGGGTTCGGTCGGGTGAGTAGCCGTTCAGGTCGGGTGACAGGCCGAACGTGACAACGTGATCCACCTTGAACCCGAGATCCACCCGACTGACGTTCAGCAGGCTCTTCACAAAGAAACCCGACGAGGCGAGCAGCACCATGGCGAGCGCGATCTGCGACGTGGCGAGCAGCAGCCGAAAGCGCGCGGCGCCCTTCGCACCAGCCGGTTGTCCCGCCTGGTTCTTGAGCGTCGAGACGAGGTCCGGCCGCGTGCAGTGGAGCGCAGGAAAGAGGCCGAAGAGCAGGCCCGTCGCGAACGTCAGGCCGATTCCGAACAGAATAACGGTTCCGCTGAGGCTGAATGTGATCGTGTGCTGCACTTCGGGCGGCAGCAGCGATATGACGAACACCAGCGTCCAGTGTGCGACGAGCAGGCCGGCCATTCCGCCAAGGACCGCCAGCAGCAGCGATTCGATGAGGAGTTGCCCGATCAAGCGCGCCCGGCTCGCGCCGACCGAGAGCCGGATCGCCATTTCCCCGTCGCGTGCCGCCGATCGCGCGAGCAGCAGGTTCGCGATGTTGGCGCAGGCGATGAGCAGGACCACCGCCGTGACGCCAAGCAGCAAGCGGAGCGGCGTCTTCGCCTGGTCAGGAACCGAGCTCTGGCCGCGTCCGCCCGGCTCGAGCACGATGGGCTTCGCGCGAAAACGCGCCATCGTCTGCGGGGTGATGTCCTTCTGCAGCGGCGCGTCGACATCATTGATGATGGCGTGATACTGCGTGCCGAGCGAGGCTCGCGCTCTCTCGATGGTGATCCCCGGCCGCAGGCGCGCAAACAGGTACGCCCAATAGTCGGTCCTGAGCGACCAGTCGGTGTCGGCGTCCAGCTCCGAGCGCAGCGTGATCGGGACGAACACGGCTGGCCGCATTCCTGTCGTCGTGCCGTCGAAGCCCTTCGGCCCGACGCCGACGATGGTGAGGCTGTGACCGTTGACGATGACCTGCTTGTTGAGGATGGTTGGATCGAGGCCAAATCGAGACGACCAATAGTTGTAACTGACCACGACCACGCGCGACTCGCCGGCGAGCTTGTCGTCAGTCGAATCGAGCAATCGTCCGAGCGCAGGCTGCAGCTCGAGCACGGGAAAATAGCTTCCGGACACGAGGAGGCCCTCGCCGCTGGACGTCTGCGCGTTGTATGCGAGGTTTGCGCGGAAATCGACGTGGGCCGCGATGTCCGTGAAGACGGTCTGGATCTTCTGCAAGTCGCGGAACATGGGATAGCTGAAGACCACCTCGCAGTCGCCCGCGCGGCCACAGCTTCCGAAACCGGGCTTCGGGCCAGGCGCGCTCAAGTTCACGAGTTCCGATGGATCGGGGACCGCGAGCGATTGCAGCAGCACCTGATGGAACACTGAAAAGATCCCGGCAGTCGCGCCAATGCCGAGCGCGAGCGAGACGATCGCGATGGTGGTCAGGAAGGGCGTTCTGAGGAGCGTGCGTATGGCGAACTTGACACTGCGCATCAAGACGTTGGACGAGCCGGGACACTGCGGGGTTTACCGGCTCGGGCGTAACGCGTCAATCGTTCCGTGCGCTCCTTAGGCTGGATTGGGGACCGCTAGTACCGGACGCTACAATGACATCAGCAATGAAGCGAACATTTGCTGTCACGCGGACCTACGGTGCCGCGTGGGATCACTCGCGGACGCTCGAGGAACAGCAGGCGTGGCAGCCGCACGCCACATTCATGAACGCGCTGCACGCGGACGGGTTCGTCATCTTCGGCGGACCGCTGGGCGGCACGCCCGACGTGCTGCTGATCGTTCGTGCGGACGACGAGGCGGAGATCCGGTTGCGTCTCGAGACAGATCCATGGAGTCGAATGAACCTGCTGACGATCGCGCGTATCGTGCCATGGACCATACGACTTGGCTCGGTATGAGGGAACGCACCGGCGCAAGGCCATGATGAGTCGTTTCAAGGCGGCTCTTGCGCGACGTCGACCCACGTGGCGTCGACCAGCTGCGCCAGGCGTTCGGGTGCGATGCGAACAGCGGCGTTCGTCGCACCGGCTGCGGGGAACACCGCTTCGAACTTCTTGAGTGTCACGTCGGCGAAGATCCTCAGTGCGCGGGGCAGTCCGAACGGGGACACGCCGCCGACGGGATGGCCGGTCCACTCGACAACCTCGGCCCCGTTGAGCATCTTCGCCTTCGTCTTGAACTGAGCCTTGAATTTCTGGTTGTCGATTCTGGCATCACCACCCAGGACGACCAGAACAACTTCGTCCTTCAGCCAGAGGGACAGGGTTTTGGCAATCTGTCCTGGCTGCACGCCGTGTGCTGCTGCGGCCTCTGCGACGGTCGCCGTACTCGTGGACTTCTCCACAATCTCGAGATCAGGCGCGTGCTCGGCGAGGAAGCCTCGGACGGATTGCAGACTCACCCGGACATCCGATCCACGACTGCGCGCGCGCGATAGACCGCGCCGAACATTTGCGACAATTCCCGCCCGCGTTCAGGTGTCATCGGATGGTTGTCTTCCTACGGCAGACCAGCCGTCCAGTTCAGCACGACCGCGATCGGCGAGGCCGTCTGCTGCGCGTTCGTGTTCAGCATGTTGACGAGAAAACGCTGCCCATCCCGTGAGACGTCATAGGAGCTCAGGAAGGGAGCGTTCTGCACGGCGATGGAAAACAACCTCGTTGGCCGACCGACGGTCACACCGTCGGCAGCGAGGTGAACGTCAGCCGACCGCAGTTCGCCCGAACGAATGAAGACGAGTTCGTGTCCGTCAGAAGCCCATCGCGGCTGCGTCGCTCCGTCAACGCTGACCCGCGTGTGACTGCCCGGTCCGGGAAACGGCGTGACGTACACATTCGGCTGTCCAGTTTCCTCTGAAACGTACGCGACCCAGCGGCCGTCTGGCGACAACCGGCCTTGTGAGACATTGAACGGCCGTTGCAGGATCGGAACCGCCTTGCGATCTCCCGTCGTGCGAACCATCCAGAGCTCGGTATGCGTCGACAAGCTGCCGACCCTGCTGCCGACCTCCAGCAGAATGATGCCGTCAGATGACCAGCTGAGCGGCACCCGTTCGAAAGAACGACCGAAGTCGTCGTTCGCCAGCAGCGGTTGTTCGACTGGCGTGCTGCCGTTCGCCGGCTTGATGAACACGTCCATCCGCCCTTGA
>Ga0306922_10007859_pt1 | contig 10329 bp, 11 predicted proteins | sample sta12Cox44000082_FD_203758 | JGI IMG/M metagenome (GOLD analysis project Ga0306922, IMG submission 203758) | Lab enrichment of tropical soil microbial communities from Luquillo Experimental Forest, Puerto Rico - statoxic.12C.oxic.44.000.082 (v2)... | ecosystem: Environmental > Terrestrial >...
ACCGCTACTATGGCCAAGGGACCGGCGAGGCATTTTTCATGGGGCCGTATCTCGACGTATTGCCGAAGGCGATCGTCGAAGGTGCCAAGAACGAGCCCGAATAGCGACTTAAGCCGCGCCGCGGCCTCCGATCCAGCCGGCTCACGCCGCCGCAGAATCTAGCCGCGCGGCAGCGCCGGCCGCAGCAAGGCAGCGAGCGGCAGCGTCAGCAGCACCATGACGGCAACGAGCGTCAGCGCCTTCAACACGCCAAAGGCGTCGCCGACGGCGCCGTAGAGCGTCGGCGCGATCGCGCCCGAGCCGATGGTGCCGGTATAGAAAATGCTCAGCGCCCGGGTCCGCCAGTCCGCCGCCACCAGGCTCGGCACCGAGCCGTAGAGCACCGACGACGTTCCGTTCAGCGCGATCCCGATCAACGGCAGCAGCAACAGCGCGGCGCCGAGCGGCAACGGCATGAGCGCCAGGATTCCCGCCGCAGTCAATCCTTCAGTCAGCCACACGGTGCCGATCGCGCCGATGCGCGCACCAATGAAGGCGCAGGCCAGTTTGCCCGCCGCGCCGCCGGCAAAGACCAGCGTGAGCGCCAAGCCGATGGTCGGCAGGCTCGCGCCCTTTTGCGTCAGCACGAACGGCAGGAACAACAAAAATCCCATGCGGGTGGCACTGTCGATGATGCCAATTCCGAGCAGAAGCGGAAATGCAAAGCGCGAGCGTGGCCGTTCGGGCACCCTGTCGTCGCTCGCGGCCTTCGCTGTGTCGCTACCGCGCTCGTAGCGCGGCGTGACAACAAAGATCACCGCCGCCAGCACGAAACCCAGACAGCCGAGGACGGCGAGCGCCGATCGCCACGCCATCACCAGCAGCATCAGCGACAACGTCGCCGGCACGGTCATCTTGCCGATGTCGCCGGCGAAATTGTAGGTGCCGAGCGCGGTGAGCGAGCGCGGGCCGGCAAAGGCGCGGGCGACCAGAGCCGACGCGATCGGGTGCTGCGTGCTGGCGCCAAGCCCGCCGATGAACAGCGCGATGAGCAGCATGGTGAAGCCTGAGCTCACGCCGGCGAGGCAATAGCCGAAACCCGCAAGCGCGGTGCCGAGCGCCAGCACCAGCGCGGCGCCGAGCTTTTCCGATAACAGGCCGGAGGGAATCTGCAGGCTCGCCATGGCGCCGACGAACACGCCGCGCAGCAGACCGAGCGCCGCATAATCGAGACCGAACTCCGCCTGCCACAACGGCAGCATGATGTAGATCAGATCGGTATAGCCGTCGTGCAGGGCGTGCGTCACCGATGCGATGCCGGCGGCGCGCCGCTGTTCCGGCGAAAACTGCCTTGTCAGCGCCGCAAAATTTTCCAAAGACAGTCTGGGCATCGGCACCTGCGAGGTCGTGGCTTCATGTGGCTCTAGTCAGCCCCGGCGACGGCGTCAATTGCCGCGGTCCCGCGCGATTGACCGCAGCTACCGGCAAGTGCAGTCTGCGGCGGTGGGAATCGCGTTTTTTGTTGATTGAGAGGAGAGCGCATGTTCGGCATCGGCGACCTGTTCCAGTGGGAGCGGTTCGTGACGCCCACCGTGATCAAGGTCTTTTACTGGCTTGCTGTCGTTATCGTCGTGCTGTTGGGGATCGCCGGAGCGGTGTCGTCGCTGCGCACCATGGCGTTCAATCCGTTCGAAGGCTTGATCTTCCTGATCACCAGCCTGCTCGGCGCATTCATGGGTATCATCGTCGCGCGCATCGCCGCCGAATTTGTGCTCATTGTCTTCCGCATCAACGAGCATCTCGGCGCGATCAGGAATCAAGGGACTGGCTTGCGAAATCCAGAGTCGAATTACCGCGGCCAGTAATCGGAGCAGTTAGCTCGCTGTCACCTAGTTCGCGAATCTGAAGTGCATAACGTCGCCGTCGGCGACGACATAATCCTTACCTTCGAGCCGCATCTTGCCGGCGTCGCGCGCGCCCGCTTCGCCGCCGCACGCCAGATAATCCTCGTAGGCGATGGTTTCGGCGCGGATGAAACCGCGTTCGAAATCGGTATGGATGACGCCGGCGGCCTGTGGCGCCTTGGCGCCACGCGTCACCGTCCAGGCACGCGCCTCCTTCGGCCCGGCAGTGAAGAACGTCACCAGGTCGAGCAGCGCGTAGCCGGCGCGGATGAGGCGGTCGAGACCGGCTTCGCTCAAGCCAACGGCGGCCAGGTAATCGGCGCGCTCGTCGCGCGACAGCACCGCGATCTCGGACTCGATCTTGGCGGAGATGACGATCGAGGCGGCGCCCTCGAGCTTCGCCCGCTCCTCGACCTTACGGGAATAGGCATTGCCGCTCGCGGCGGCGGCTTCCTCGACATTGCAGACATAGAGCACCGGCAGCGCGGTCAACAGGCCGAGCAGGTGAAAGGCTTTTTCCTCCTCGGGCTTGCGCTCGGTGAGCCGCGCCGGCCTGCCGTCGCGCAGCGGCGCGAGCGCGCGCTCGATGAGGTCGAGCGCTTCCTTCGCCTCCTTATCGCCGCCCTTAGCTTTTTTGGACAGGCCGTCGACGCGCCGTTCGAGACTTTCCAGATCGGCCAGCATCAACTCCGTCTCGACCGTTTCGATGTCGGCGACCGGATCGATGCGACCCTCGACGTGGGTGACGTCGCCGTCTCCGAAGCAGCGCACCACGTGCGCAATGGCGTCGACCTCGCGGATATTGGCGAGAAACTGGTTGCCGAGCCCCTCGCCTTTGGAGGCGCCGCGCACCAGACCGGCAATGTCGACGAAGGTCAGCCGCGTCGGCACGATGGTCGCCGACTTCGCCAGCGTAGCAAGCGCCTCGAGTCGCGAATCCGGCACGGCCACCTCGCCGACATTCGGCTCGATGGTGCAGAACGGATAATTCGCCGCCTGCGCCACCGCCGTCTCGGTCAGCGCATTGAAGAGCGTCGACTTGCCGACATTCGGCAGGCCGGCGATGCCGCATTTGAAGCCCATGGAAAAATATTTACCTGTTTGACCGCGACCCTACGTTTCGTCGCGCGGTTTCTTACTGTGGGCCCATCTCGTCGCCAAAGCCTTTCGCCACCATGGTGAGATGGACCTTGTTCTGAAAGCTTGCGTCCTCGCCTTTGACAAGGAGATCGGCGTTGTCAGCGAGTATGACAATGAGCGCCTCGACCCAGGGCCGCTCGCACTTGGCGAAATCGCTCAGCACATAGTGCTGGACCAAATCCTTGTCGCCCGGATGACCGACGCCGATCCGGACGCGGCGGTAGTCGTTGCCGACGTGCTCGGAAATGGAGCGCAACCCGTTGTGGCCGGCGATGCCTCCGCCGACCTTGACCCGGACCTTGGCGGGCTTGAGATCGATCTCGTCGTGAAACACGGTAATGCCGCTGAGCGGAATTTTGTAAAAGTGCGCCGCCTCGGCGACGGCGCGACCTGACTCGTTCATGAACGTCCCAGGCAAAAGCAGTAGCGCGCGCTCGCCGTCGAGCGGGCCCTCGCAGGCGACGCCCTGAAAACGCCGGCGCCACGGCCCGATGCCGTGGCGTTTGGCGACTTCCTGCACCGCCATGAAGCCGACATTATGCCGGTTGCCGGAAAATTTCGCTCCCGGATTTCCAAGTCCCACCAGGAGCTGCATCGGCGTTGTCCCGAGGAGAAAAACCTCACTTCTTCTCGGGCGCGGCGGCAGGAGCAGCACCAGGCGCAGCACCCGGGGCGGCACCAGGCGCCGCACCAGGAGCGCCAGGAGCGCCAGGAGCGCCTTCGGCCGGCGTACCAGCCGCGGCAGCAGCGGCGGCCGCAGCGGCGGCGGCAGCGGCGGCTTCGGCCTGCGCCTTCATTTCTTCGGCGTAGCCCGACGGCGGCACCACGGTGACGAGGGTTATGTCGCGGCCGGCGACGGCGCGCACGCCTTCGGGCAGCGTGATGTCGCTCAAATGTCTGGAGTAGTTGATCTCGAGATCGCTGACATCGACGTCGATGCCGGATGGAATGGCGTCGGCGAGACAGCGCACCTCGACGGTGTGGGCGACGACGCTGACGGTACCGCCGCGTTTGACGCCCGGCGACTGGTCGGCATTGCGCACGCGCACCGGAATATTGACGCGGATGGTGGCGCCTTCGCCGAGCCGCATGAAGTCCACATGCAGCGGCAGATCGTGCACAGCGTCGAGTTGGAAGTCGCGAGGGATGACGCGATGCTTCGCGCCGTCGATCTCGACGTCGTAGATCGTCGTCAGAAAGTGGCCGGCATAAATGCGGTGCTTCAAGTCGTCATAGTCGAGCGAGATCGGCAGCGGCGGCTTCCCGTCGCCATAGATGATTCCGGGAACGCGGCCGGCACGACGTTCAGCCCGGGCGGCCCCCTTGCCAGCCCGCGAACGCGCCGTCGCCTTGATCAGATTGACGGTCGCCATGATGGTATCCTTGTCCAAGACCCTGCTGTTAAAGGGAAATTCCGCGGCGAGCCTCCAGGGGTGCGATCGCGGCCGCGGGCGCCGCGCTTATAGCGGCGAAGCAATTGAAAAACAAGGAATGCCGGCGCGCCGTCGCCCGGCGCAATAAGCCCAGATCAGTTGCCGCCGTTCATGCCGCCTGACGTCGTGTCGCCGGCCTTGCCGAGCGCCGCCTCCAGGGCGGCGACGCGGGCCTTGAGCGTCTCGTTTTCCTCGCGCGCCAGCCGCGCCATGTCCTTGACCGCCTCGAATTCCTCGCGCTTGACCACGTCGAGGTCGCGCAAAAAGCGCTCGGCCTGGCCACGAAACAGGGTCTCGACCTCGCGCCGCATCCCTTGGGCGGCGCCGGCCGCGTCATTCATCAGCCGCGCCATTTCATCGAAGAAGCGGTTCGTCGTCTGCACCATGGCTGCCTCCGGACCCGCATCGCGCCGTCGCGCTTGCTATGCAGGCAGACAATGGCGATGGTGCGGCGCCCTCGCAAGAGGCGTGTCGCTCGTGGAACACTCCAATCGCGCCGCATGGAAGCGCCTCGATGCCAGCCCTGACTATCTTGCCCCTGATACCCTTTCCGGCGATCAATCCGGTGCTGTTATCGATTGGGCCGCTGGCGGTGCGCTGGTACGCGCTGGCCTATATCGTCGGCATCATCGCCGGCTGGTTCTATGCCCGGGCCATCATCGCCTCGGAGCGCTATTGGGGCGGAGCGGCGCCGCTCACCGTGATCGACTTCGACGACTTCGTGATCTGGATCACGCTCGGCATCATTCTCGGCGGCCGGATCGGCTACGTGCTGTTCTACAATCTGCCGCACTTCGCTGAGCACCCGTTGCAGATTTTCGAATTGTGGAACGGCGGCATGTCGTTTCACGGCGGCGTCTTGGGCTGCTTCGTCGCCATCTACGCGTTCGCGCGCCGCCGTCGCATTCCGCTCCTGTCGCTCGGCGATGTGACTACCGCGGTGGCGCCGATCGGTTTGTTTCTCGGCCGCCTCGCCAATTTCATCAACGGCGAATTGTGGGGTCGCCCGACCGACGTGCCATGGGCGATGATCTTTCCCAATGGTGGCCCGCTGCCGCGCCATCCGAGCCAGCTCTACGAAGCGACGCTCGAAGGCATCGTTCTCTTCGTCGTGCTCGCCTTGATGGTGCGCGCCGGCGCGCTCAAACGGCCCGGACTCGTGTCGGGGAGTTTCTTGCTCGGCTACGGTATCGCCCGCGTCATCTGCGAACAATTCCGCGAGCCCGACGTTCAGCTCGGCTTTTTGTGGGGCGGGCTGACGATGGGGATGATCCTGTGCATTCCGCTGATGCTCGCCGGCATCGGCCTCCTGACTTACACGCTGACACGCGAAGCAAAATCGAACGATGGCTGACGCCAGGGCGCTGCAACGCGAGATCCGCCGGCTCATTACAACAACCGGGCCGATGCCGGTTGCCGATTACATGCGGCTCGCGCTGACCCATCCGCAGCACGGCTACTACGTCGGCCGCGATCCGCTCGGCGCCGCCGGGGATTTCATCACCGCGCCCGAGATCAGCCAGATGCTCGGCGAGTTGATCGGACTGTGGATGGCGTCGGTGTGGCGGCAGATGGGCGCGCCCGAGAACGTGCGCATCGTCGAGCTCGGCCCCGGCCGCGGCACGCTGCTGCTCGATGCGGTGCGCGCCGCCCGTGTGGTCGAGGGCTTTCGCGAAGCGATCGTACTGCATCTCGTGGAAATAAGCCCGGCGCTGAAAAAGCTGCAGCAGCAACGGCTGCAAGCGCTCGACGTGCCGGCGCTATGGCATCCGACGCTGGAGGACGTTCCCGGCGGCCCGACCATCGTCGTCGCCAACGAATTCATCGACGCGCTTCCGGTGCATCAGGCGATCCGGCAGGCCGACGGCTGGCATGAGCGCGTGGTCGAGATCGGCGCCGACGGCAAGCTTTGCTTCGGCGTCGCACACGACACGCTGCCGCATTTCGAAACGAGCCTGCCGCGGGCTTTGCGCGGATCCCCCGCCGGCTCGATCTTCGAATGGCGCGACGACCGCGTGGCGCTCGATCTTGGACGCAGAGTGCGCGGTGAAGGCGCGGTGCTGATCCTCGACTACGGTCACGTCAATTACGGTCTCGGCGATACGCTGCAAGCGGTCGCCGGCCACGCCTATGTCGATCCGTTGCAGTCGCCCGGCGAGGCCGACCTCACCGCCCATGTCGACTTCGAGGCGCTGGCGCAAAGCGCCGAAAGCATCGGCGGCCGCATTCATGGGCCCATTCTGCAGCGCGATTTTCTGCTCCGGCTCGGCATCAAGCAACGCGCTGCGACGCTCAAGGCCAACGCCTCGCGCGACATGGCGCTGGAGATCGAGCTGGCGCTGTCGCGCCTGACCGCGAGTGGCGCGCAGGGCATGGGCGAGCTATTCAAGGCGCTTGCGATTGCCGACCCGAAACTCGGCGCGCTGCCCGGATTTGAGGCGCCATGATGATCGAAGCTCAGGTGTTGGCGCTTGAGGGCATCCGCCACGGCTTCTTCACCCGTGAGGGCGGCGTCTCCGGCGGCCTCTATGCGAGCCTCAACGGCGGCGTCGGCTCGCGCGATGCCGCCGCCCACGTCGCCGAGAACCGCGCCCGCATGGCGGCTGCGATCGGCGTCGAGCCGTACCGCTTCATCACCGCCTATCAGATTCACTCGCCGAAGGTGGTGGTGGCGGAAGCGCCCTGGCCCACCGACGCGCGGCCGCGCGCTGACGCCATCGTCACCCGCATGCGGGCGCTCGCGATCGGCGTCACCACGGCCGATTGCGGCCCGGTCCTGCTCGCCGACCCGGATGCGCGCGTCATCGGTGCGGCCCATGCGGGCTGGCGTGGCGCACTGTCGGGCGTCGTCGAGGCCGCGGTCGAGGCCATGGAGCGGCTCGGCGCCGAGCGCCACCACATCCGCGCCGCGCTCGGGCCGATGATCCGTCAAGGCAATTACGAGGTCGGCCCTGACCTGATCGCGCGCTTTACGGTCGAAGACCCCGCCAGCCACCGCTTCTTTGCGACGGCGGAACGGGAGGGCCACGCCGTGTTCGACCTCGCCGGCTATATCGCGGCGCGGTTAATGCGGGCCGGCATCCACCAGGTCGAGGACGTCGGGCTGTGCACCTATGCCGACGATGGCCGGTTCTACAGCTTCCGCCGCACCACCCATCGCGCCGAGCGCGACTACGGCCGCCATGTCAACGCCATCGCCCTGGTGTGACCCCCGGCCGACCTTCCCGCGGGCGCCGCTCACCATCCGTAAACCCATTGCGGTTGCAGCGAAAAAACCCCCGGGGAAAGCCCGGGATTCATGTTGCCAGCCTTAAAGGCGGCTTGTATCAGAACTTGGCTTTTGGCTGAGCGCGGACACGCGCAGGAGAGCGACGAATGGCGAGCAACAACGGAGCCATCAAGCTCGTCGCCGGCAATTCAAATCCCGCGCTGGCCGAGGCCATCGGCGGCTACCTCGGCACGCCGCTGACCAAGGCGATCGTGCGGCGCTTCGCCGACATGGAGATCTTCGTCGAGATCCAGGAGAACGTGCGCGGCGCCGACGTCTTCCTGATCCAGTCGACGTCGTTTCCGGCCAACGACCACCTGATGGAATTGCTGATCATCATCGACGCGTTGCGGCGCGCCTCGGCGCGGCGCATCACGGCGGTGATCCCCTATTTCGGCTATGCTCGGCAGGACCGCAAAGTCGGACCGCGCACGCCGATTTCGGCCAAGCTCGTCGCCAATCTGATCACCCATGCCGGCGCCGACCGCGTGCTCACGCTCGATCTGCATGCCGGCCAGATCCAGGGCTTCTTCGACATTCCGACCGACAATTTGTTCGCTGCGCCGGTGATGATGCGCGACATCCGGCAGCGCTTCGACCTGAGCAAGGTGATCGTGGTGTCGCCCGACGTCGGCGGCGTGGTGCGCGCCCGCGGTCTTGCCAAGCGCATCAACACGCCGCTCGCCATCGTCGACAAGCGGCGCGAGCGGCCGGGCGAATCCGAAGTGGCCAACGTCATCGGCGAGGTCGACGGCGGCACCTGCATCCTGGTCGACGACATCGTCGACTCCGGCGGCACGCTGCTGAACGCCGCCGATGCGCTGTTGGAGAAGGGCGCCACCGAGGTCTACGGCTACATCACCCACGGCGTGCTGTCGGGCGGCGCGGTCGCCCGCGTCGGCAAATCGAGTCTCAAGGAACTCGTGATCACGGATTCGATTCAGCCGACCAAGGGGGTCGCCGAGTCGAAGAACATCCGCGTGCTGTCGATCGCGACCTTGATCGGCGAAGCCATCAGCCGCACCGCCGCCGAAGAATCGGTCTCGAGCCTGTTCGACTGATACGGGCCGCCAGCCGCGTCACCCCCGAGTCAACTTGTCGCAGCCCCTCGTTGTGGACGGTCCGGCGGTGGCATTGTGCGGTGGGGGCAAATCACTTCATGAGTGCCTTACGGCGGCGGCGCAGGAGGCTCTAAGCGTCGAATTTGGCGGGCAGAATCAGGCCGATTATAGTCGGCGTGCGGACTGATTCGCGGCAATTGGTCAACCGACGCGTAAAAGTCTTCCCTGCGTCAAATTGCAGCCCGTATTCGGCGAAGTCCTAAGTGGCGTGCGCATATCCACTCTTATGCGGCACCGTGGAGGCGGCATGTCCATCATCGAGCTTGCGCGCGGTCAAGGCACGAACCCACTGGAAGTGGTCGAGCGCATGGCTGCCGGCAACAACTGGCCGTTCGAGCGTTCCGGCGAAGACGAGATCGCGCTGGTGGTCACCGGGCGCTGGACCAACTATCAGATCTCGTTCACCTGGATGAGCGAAATCGAGGCGCTGCATCTGGCCTGCGCCTTCGACATACGCGTGCCTGAACTGCGGCTGCCCGAGGTGCAACAGCTCATCGCGCAGATAAACGAGCAACTGTGGATCGGACATTTCGACGTCTGGATGCAGAACGGCATGGTGATGTTCCGCCACGCGCTGCTGCTGGCCGGCGGCGTGCCAGCCTCCGGCAAGCAATGCGAGGCCGTGCTCGGCTGCGCGCTCGACGCCTGCGAGCGCTACTTCCCGGCATTTCAGTTCGTGGTCTGGGCCGGCAAGACGGCGCGCGAGGCCATGGCGTCGGCCATGTTCGAAACGTCGGGCGAGGCGTGACGGCGGCGCAGCCCGACTTAAGCGATTTTTCCGGCCTGCTGGTTCTGGTCGGCGCCGGTAAGATGGGTAGCGCGCTGCTGGAAGGTTGGCTGCGCTTCGGCCTTGATCCCAAGCGCGTCGCCGTGCTCGAGCCGCAACCGACGCCGCACATCGCGTCTCTCACCAAGGCTGGCGTGCGGCTCAATCCGGCGGCCCGCACGCTCGCCGACGCGGCGGCGATCGTCGTCGCGGTCAAGCCGCAGATCGCAGCCGAAGCGCTGCCGCCGCTTGCGCCCATGGTCGGCGCTGCAACCGTCGTCGTCTCGATCATGGCCGGACGCACGCTCGACTTCATCGCCGGCGCCCTCAACAAACCCTGCGCCGTGGTGCGCGCCATGCCCAACACACCGGCCGCCATCGGCCGCGGCATCACGGTGGCCGTCGCGCGCGGCACGAACGCGGCGCAGCGCAGCCTCGCCGACCGTCTCCTGGCCGCCACCGGCAGCGTCGAGTGGACCGAGGCCGAGGCGCTGATGGACGCGGTGACGGCGGTGTCGGGATCAGGGCCGGCCTATGTCTTCCTACTCGCCGAAGCTCTCACCGCGGCTGGCATCGATGGCGGCTTGCCGGCGGCGCTCGCCGCCAAGCTCGCGCGCGAAACCGTCACCGGCTCGGGCGAGTTGTTGCACCGCTCGGAGCTCGATGCCGCGACGTTGCGGCAAAACGTGACGTCTCCGGGCGGCACCACGGCCGCAGC
>Ga0306922_10007861_pt1 | contig 10328 bp, 3 predicted proteins | sample sta12Cox44000082_FD_203758 | JGI IMG/M metagenome (GOLD analysis project Ga0306922, IMG submission 203758) | Lab enrichment of tropical soil microbial communities from Luquillo Experimental Forest, Puerto Rico - statoxic.12C.oxic.44.000.082 (v2)... | ecosystem: Environmental > Terrestrial > Soil...
ACGGGTCGTACGTATTCGTGCTGGCGGAGGAAGGCTTAGCTGAGGGCAAGGCAGATTGGAGGGTAATCTTCTCCTATAGGTCAAGCCCTTGTTTCACGGAAGAAGCGCGATCGGAAAATCATTCCCATTTGAATAAGTGACGGGGTCCTGGATTTCGAGGCTATACTTTTTACCGATCTCCAATAATTGGTCGCGAATATAGGATATGAGGCCGAGCACGGTTACGCGTCTTTCCGCAGTCCGTAGAACGGCATCCCCCTGTAAGCCTTTGAGGAGCGCGTAGGTAAAGACGCCATGGCCCAAATCCGCGACCTCGCTGGCATGCTGATCCCGCGCTGATGCGGCGATGATATAAACCCCGGTGGAACGACCCAGGAGCTCCAGAGCCATACGATCTTCAAAGCCGCGAAAAGTGGATATCAACGAACCCGCATAACAGGCATCGACGAGTAGGACCATCTTTTGCGACGGGAAGGCCTTAACCTCCTCTAACAAGCGAGCCTTTGATACGCCATGGGCCGACAACTCCGGTTCACTTTCCGGAGTGGTCAGGTCGTAGGGAATGAAGTACCACTGGTGCATGTCGGCGGTTTCGCCGGGTTTGTTGACACTGGCACCGTGTCCGGCAAAGAATACGATGACAACGTCCTCGGGCAGCGAGCGGCGGCGCAACGCGGACAAAGCTTGCATGATATTGGCCTCGGTCGCCGCCTCGTCGGATAGTTCAGTAATGTCTACCTCGCGGAAAAGCCGGGAGCCAGTTGATTTGTAGAAGGAAACAAGGCCGTCTGCATCCGCCTTTGGGTAGGTCAGGCTCAACCCTGGGTTCTTATAATGGCTGATTCCGACCGCAAGAAGCCTAAGCGCGGCGAGCTTTTTGGGTGCCCGCAGTTCAACTGTTACCTCGTGAGGCTTACTCTCCGTTCGGTCGGAACTGAAGGCCGTGACACGGAGTACATTTTGCCCTTCCAACAGAGTCAGTTTGTACGTTCGCGAGGCACCGCTCGCCTCTCCTAGCGTTACATCCCGGCGATCATTCTTGGGACTAACTAGTTTGCCGTTTTGAAAGAGGCGCACTTCACTCACACCGCCCCCGAGATCCTTGACTTGCACCGAGACTTCGACCTCCGGTTCGGTTAACACCTGGCCAGGCCTAGGCGAGACGATCAGCACATCCGGAGGCGGAGCCACGCCCCTGGATTCGGTCACAGGAGCAGGGGCCTTGCCCTGGAAGACTCGTAAGAAGAGGTCAGGGGTGTAGAACTTTTCAAAGAATTGATTCGCGTCGTAAACAGTGTTTCCAATGCGCCAGGTTATGAAATCCGCGCGACCATCTGAACCGGTGTAGTAGCCGAGCGGACTATACGCGATCCACTGCCGGCCTTCGAACACTCTAAGGCTCAGCAAAAGACTACCGTCTTTTGTGGACCAGATCTGGATTGTGCCGTCGCTTCCCCCGGCGGCGACGGTCCTTTCCTCGGGTCCAAACGATACAGAAGTTACAGCCCCTGTGTGTCCGGCGAGTGTGTTCAGAAGGCGTCCTGTCTTCGCGTCCCAAAGCTTGACGCTCTGGTCATCGCTGCCGGACGCAATCATGGCCCCGCTGGAACTATACGTCACCGAGCGGACCGGTGCAGAGTGTCCTGAAAGGGTGCGAACCACGTGGCCATCGTTCACGTCCCATACCTTCAGAGTGCCATCGTTGCTACCGGATACCAGCGTTCGCCCATCCCCGCTGAACGCCCCGGCGTTGATCTTCTGCGAGTGACCGGACAAGACGCGCAGGTCCTTGCCGGTCTCCCGATCAAAAATTGTGATCGTGTACCGGTCAATCACATTCCCCTCGTTGCTATGTTTGAAGACGATGCTGGCGCTCGCTATCATTTTTCCACTAGGACTAACAGCTACGAACCCGCCTTCGTGCAGCGAATGGGTTGAATACATCTCCAGTTTTGAATTGCTGGCCGTATCCCATACCGTCACACTCGACATGCCATCTGACACAACATCTCGTCCGTCGGGGTGGAAGGCAACAGAATAAGGAGTAAAGGCATCCAGGGTGCCTACGAGTTTCCCCGTACGGGCGTCCCAAAGGCGTATCGTTGCCTGGTCGCCAGAGTCCTTTGCAGAAGAGGCTATCTCCCTGCTATTGGGCGAAAATGAGAGACCACGGATTTCGCCGGCATGACCTTCCAGCCTGTGAGCGCTGCCGCTCTGCAAATCCCAGACTCTTACGATGCTATCCACGCCACCCGCTGCCAGCAACCGTCCATCCGGGCTGAAACTAATAACTGAGATCGGAACGCTATGACCTGTGACATCGCTTTGTGGGGCGCCGGAGGAAGCAGCGGAAGCGAGGGGCGAGCTGGAATTCCCCTCAAAATCCCCGACTGCAGCGAGTTGGTCATCGTCGACTTTCCAGATTTTGATCGCGCTGTAAGCCCCAGCGCTAGTGCGGTCCATGGAAGCGGCTGTAACCAGCGACTTGCCATCTGGGCTAAACGCGATAGAACTGATTTCAGCCGAGTGTCCCAGAACCTCTGGGTAGCCCTTGCCCGTCTCTGCATCCCATAGCCCCATCCAGCCGTGGGTATCCCCCGTCGCTACCAGGTGGCCATCCGGACTGAAGACTACACTTGTAAACTCCAACCTCTCGTTCCCATCGACGTATTGGTCGCGCACCTGACGAATCCGGTCACCGCGTTTGACATCCCAAATGTCAAGCCCGTATGAGGTCACCATGGCAAGGAGGTTTCCGTTGGGACTGAACGCACCCTGTACCACACGTCCCAGCCTGAATTGGTTGGAAACCAGCTTCCCGCTTCCTGTGTCCCATATCTCACCTGTGGTGCAGTAGACCAAGCTGCCATCCTGAGTGGCCGCAAGGAATTCGCAGAGGCCATTCGTCCTAAGGCTGCGGATGCGTTTGCCGGTTTTCAGGTCCCAAACTTCGAAGTCTCCGATGTCTTCGGGAAGTATAGGCCAGCCAGTCGGGTCCGGTTTCCCGGACCGCATGGCCTCTTCACTCAGGCGAGAAACAGAAATGATGGACTGATTGTCGCCGGAAAACCTTACGCCCGTGACCCAGAACTGCGGGGCCTCTTTGATGGTGCGGACAGAACGGCCGCTCTGGACATCCCACAACATGATGGTATGGTCCTGACTTCCGGAAACGAGCAAGCTGCCGTCCCGGCTGAAGGCCAGTGAGCGCACTTCGCCGGAATGGCCCTCAAGGGTCCGGATGAGCACGCGTCGTGAAACGTCCCAGATCTTGATCGTATGATCGGCAGCCGCTGAAGCTACCGTTCGTCCGTCAGGGCTAAAGACCACTTCATGAATCCGGCCAAGATGGCTGGTCTGTAAATTCAATTCTGGCTTATCCTGAGCAATAATCTTTGAGGAGTTACATAGAGCAAGAGGCTGAAGAGACAAAAAGAGCATCGCCCAGCCCTTCAAGTTCGCTTTGGCCATGATGGCCTCCTCTTGAGGTCGTATTTCATTGTCCTCAATGAACAGCACCTGAAACGGTTGCTGACCGAGTACGTTTCCTACTACCACGAGGATCGCACACATTGCGAGAGTCTGGCTGTGCCGCGATGTGCATTCATCGTGCTTGGTGCCGATGGCGACGGCTCATTAACAGACTTGTAGCTCAAGCAGCAACCACCCTCAACAACTCGACACCATCGAAGCGAAGCCGTTGTCTCGATGCAGCGTTTCAAGTGTGTCTCGGTTTTTCGGGGAGGCGAGCCCTTTAGGTTTAGGGTCTTGCCACAATGAAGGGTTGCGCTTCGGCCTCGCGCCGGTAAAATACACGCGGACGCTGCAAACTGCGTTGTTCTGGCGAGGCCGCCTCTTCCTCTTCGCCAGAGACAACCACCAATCTCCGCCCTTGCTTCTGCGCCTCCTGCATCGACGCCAACTGCAGCTGCGGAACAACCTGTGTCGCATAATCCAGCCAGTGCCGCAGTTCCACCTGGCCATCCACCGCAGCGTCTTGTGTCTTCAACCCCTTCTCCACCAGCGCGTACGTCAGGAAGCCGTGGCCTCCACCCAACTCCGCCGACTCCAACGCCGATTGATAGCTCTGCGATGCCGTCAGGATGTACATGCCCTTCTCGTAGGCCAACTGCGCCAGCCCTTTGGAGTTCATCGGCCCACGCCTCTTCTCCTCCGCTTCCAAAGCCTGACCCGAGCGGCAGGCGTCGATCAGAAACAGCGAGCGTCCGGCACCGATCTTCTCGAAGACATCCCCCAGTTCGAGATCGGAAACCGAGTGCGCCTCCGGCTTGGCGAAATCCTCACCCCGCTCCGGCATGACCATGTCATGGGGTAAGAGGTAGAAGCGCTGACCATGCGCATAGCCGTGCCCGGCGTAGTAGATGAACACACCGTCTTCCGGCTGTGCTGGCGCCAAGTCCGCGAACAACTTCTGCTGGGCTGGCGTGAGCTTGTCAGCCGAAGCACCGGCCGAGCGTTCGAGCGCAGCGAGGAGGTTCGCCTTGGTTGCATCGCTGTTCAACAGATAGGTCGTCTTCAGCGCGGCGTAATTCTGAAGCTTCCGCTGCTGCTCGGAAAAGACCGACGCGAACTCCTGGACGTCCCCCACGGCATACTTCAGGTTGAACTTCTTATTGGCATACTCGTCGACGCCCACGGCCAGGATGTAACCAATTCCGCCCCTCCTCAGCGATTCAGCGCCGGTCACGGTGAGCTGAGCATCTGAGCTCTTGATGTCCGACTTGCTGAAGACATAGGCCGTGAGTTTGTTCTCCCCGGCGACGACGGGTATCTTCGCTTCCAGCCGCGCGTGCCCTTGGGGATCGAGCTTCAGGTCTCCGCGCCAGACCTTTACCAGAGCGCCGTTGCGGAACAGACGAACGTCGCGCGCCCCGCTGCCTCCCTCACGCTCAGCGTCAGGAGGCACCTCACTAACCTGCAAACGCAGCTTGACGGTGCGTGATTCCACTACTGGATTGGCTGGCGACTGATCGTCTCGTTCGATCACGACTGCGGGCTGACGGCGGTCAATGTTGGCGAGGTCCGTAGTGGCTTTGGGGTGCTTTCCAGCGAAAATGTCCGCCAGCAGGCCTGGATAGTAATACTCACGAAAGAAGATCTCTACCGGCGCAACGTCGAAAGTATTGTTGTTGAACCGCCAGAGAATCTGGTTCCATGCCTCGGGTGAACCGTCGAACAGTCCATCCGGAGTGACCACAAGCCAATCTGCAGAGTCTCGCATGGACACGAGAGTTTCTGCTGGTTGCCTGCTCGCAACGTCCCACACTCTTGTGGGGAGCGCGACAAGCCTGGCAAGTGAACTTCCGCTGGCAACATCCGAAAGCACAACGGCGCCGGTATAGTCACCTGAGGCGATGACTCGCCCGTCCGGACTGAAAGTCACAGACAGAACCGCGCCGCTGTGCGCCGCCAGCTTTTTCAGTTCACGCCCGCTGGCAACATCCCATAGCCTGACTGTGTGGTCCCAACTCCCGGTGGCCAAGGTCTGGCCGTCAGGACTGAACGCTGTGGAGAAAACAACGTCGGTGTGTCCAGCCAGAGTCAGAATCTCCCGTCCCGTGGACACATCCCACAGCTTGACCGCGTGGTCGTTTGCTCCGCTCGCCAAGGTCCGCCCACTCGGGCTGAATGCGATTGCATAAACCGCGCCAGCGTGCCCGGCCAATCTGCGCATCTCGCTACCGCTATCGACATCCCAGAGCATGACCGTGCCGAACCTGCTTCCCGACGCCACGCGGCGCCCATCAGGACTGAGGGCCATGGACGTAACTTCGCCGGGTATTGTCTTTAGCTCTCGGCCGCTCGCCACATCCCAAAGCTTCGTGGTCTTGTCGTAACTTGCGCTCGCCAGAATACGTCCACTTTGGCTGAAAGCGAGCGAGTGAATCCCCTTCGTGTGCCCCAGCAGACTCGTCAGTTCGCGCTGACTGGCCAGATCCCAAAGCCTGATGCTGTTCCCGCTGCCGGCCGCGAGCAGGCGGCCGTCAGGGCTGAGCCTCACCACGGAATCGATCCCTTTAGAATCAGCCGCCAGAACGCGCAGCGCCCTATCGTTCGCAAGATCCCAAACCTTGATCGTGCGGTCTTGGCTCCCACACACTAAAGTTCGGCCATCGCGGCTGAAGGCCACGGACAGCACCATCTGAGTTGTCCCTACAAGTGACCGCGACGGTTTGCTGTGAGCCACATCCCACAGCCGTACCGCGGCGTTATCAGCGCTTGCCAGAATTTGGCCATCGGAGCTAAACACCGCAGGTGCAACGGGCCCTTTGCGGGTCTCCAAGGCACTTCCCCTCGTCACATCCCAAACCTTGACGGTGTTATCCCAACTTCCCGACGTTAAAGTGCGTCCGTCTCGACTGAACTTCGCGGCATAAACGACTTGGGAATGGCCAGACAGGCTACGAACCTTAAGTCCGCTTGATACGTCCCAAAGGCTGATCGAATCGTCGAGTCCCGAACTTCCCGAGGCCAAAATGCGGCCATCCGGACTGAACTCTAGCGGGGATACGGAAAGATCAGTGGAATTTTGCTTCGTCAACGTCCGCAACTCTTGGCCGCTAGCCAAATTCCATAGCCTGATCGTGTTGTCTTTGCTTGCCGATGCCAGCATCCGCCCGTCTGGGCTGAAGGCCACGCACATAACCCTGTCAGTATGCCCTGTAAGGCGGCGCGGTGCCTGACTACTGTGCACATCCCAGATGCTGATGGTATTTCCATCGCCTGCGGAGGCAACGACACGGCCATCAGGGCTGAACGAGAGAGCAGCAATACTCGCTGGCTCGCCGCTGCCCTCGGGGGAAGCAGCCGTCAAGGTTTGGAGGTCTCGCCCGCTTGAAGTCTCCCAGAGCCTGACGCTACGGTCTGCGCCACCTGACGCGAGGATGAGCCCATCGGGACTGAATGCTACCGATGTGACTGCCGCCGAATGGCCCAGGAGCGTCCGCAGTTCACGTCCTGAACTTAGGTCCCAAAGCTTAATTGTGCCGGCTATATCACTGGACGCCAGAGTACGTCCGTTAGAACTGAAGGCAACGGCGAGAACACGTTCTGAGTGTCCTGTCTCCAGAACCAGTTCGGGCTTCTGTGCAAAGCAGGTTTGACATAACAAACCGGCCAGCCAGCCCCAAAGAATGCTCGTCCTGCAGTGTGCTAGCACGGTCTCCTCGACCTTTGCGTGGGAGAGCTTGATATACCTTCTGCCCTAAGGAGCATTGCGGGTATAGTGACAACAGCTTCTGTAGCGGCGCTCGGAGCCTGCCCTGTAAGTGAGCGCCGAAAAGACGGCGGTCGCAAACCGCCGCTACAGCAATGGTCATTACTATATTTTGCCATCCTCGATAAGTGCCACCACCAATTACAGGGCATGGGAAACCCCACTACTCCACAGCGGAAAGGGTAAGTCCCCCAAAATTGGACCGTCATTTCCCCTGCATACCTGCGTTCACGGCTGCAAGAAGCTGAAAAGGGTTAAGGAAACGCTGACCGGTTTCGTCCAACAAAGCGAAGTTTGCAGCCTCGCCGGTCTTCATACGCACATGAAAAGCCTGATAGGCGGAGCCAAGAAGCCCATTCTTCTTGATCTCTTTGATTGAGCCGAGCGGATAGTCAAACGCGTGGAGGGGATGAGTTCCCTTTACCGCACGATACGCGAGGACACCATTTTGGATGGTCATCACTCCCACGCAGTAGTCAGTCGCCCAGTTTCCAGTCGTCGCCAGACCAAAATGAACCACGAGATAGCTCTGCCCGAGGGGGTTTGTTTGGGGGTTACCAAGCACACCCTGCGGATTCGGCGTTGTGAGAGGAAATGGCTGGGTTTGGGTCGGCAGCTGCACCGGGGGCGCTTGGACCGGGGGCGCCGGCGCCTGGGATGAACCTTGCAAAGGATGAGCCTGTGCGAAGGTCTCAAGCTGTTCGTCGCTCATCTGTTTAGGTTCGCCCTGGATTTGAGACTTTTCCCCTTCGAGCACCCGTTTTAGAGTCCAAATCTCCCGGCCTTCGACCTTCATGCTGACCATGCCCCATGCGTGCGCACCCGGCGAAGTCCAATACTCCGCCGGCTTGCCTTGGATGGTCATTCGAAAATGCTGGCAGTCAAAACTACCCGCAGGCACGGTTACGCGCTCGTTCGAACTGACCAACTGGACGGCGGGCGTCGCATCCGATGCCCGCTGTGTGGTATCGAACTCAAGCCCATAGCGCTTGATTTGACTGGGCGACGGCTCGATGGGCGGCCAGCCCGGAAGCTGGACAATCATCCGCTTCGACCGGGGGTCCTTGACCGAACCAACCAAGAGCATCTTAAATATCATCTTGCCCTGGAGGCTTTGAACTCCTTCCAGACGTGCTTCGAGCCAATGGCCGTCCTGGCCATCTACGTTCTCCTCGCCCACGATGGCAAAGGTAAGAGACACAGGGCCCAGTTGATATTCGGCTCCCGAGCCTTCCTCCAAATCCAGTTGCATTCCCGGGAGATTTGGAGGACGCATCAAATTCATAAGGCCAGACATATCCTGAGACCGGCCCAATGCAGCAAGACCGAAAAAGGCAGCGGCGGTAAGCCCCAAAACGCGCGCTGAAGTCATAGGAGCCTCCTTGATTCACGACCGTCTTGCAATGGACTTCCGCGAGAACGTTGAAGCGGCAACTCGCTGGTGAGCTTTGCGACGGCGAAGGGACTGAGGAGTTGAGCCATCGCATCCACACGCTCATGGTCGCCACGCTTGCCGTTGATGTGGTACGGTTCCCCAACCGCACTTACCCCTAATCCTTATAGTGTTGACCCTAGCTCCGCCGTTTCACAACCAGCACCTGTTGGACGGTGGACCATTTGCCGAGATTGAATTGCTGAATGCGGTGTCACTCCGCGAACTCGCGTTGCAAGCGCTTCGGCCTGAGCCGCCCAGATTACTACCTTGCCGGCGGCATAAGTCAACAGATTTCAAGAACCTTCAACACTTCTTGTTCCCAAAGCAGATCCTTAAACGCTTAACGGAACGCCAGGGCTTCTGACCTTCGGGGATCGAACAAAATCCCTTAGATAGTAGTGTGCGAGCCTATTCTCGCGTTTCACGAAACATCGTCTGTCCTTAGAGTTGGCAGTGAGGCCCTGTCGTTTCTTTTCCGATAGAAGTCCAGCAGACATTGTGGCCGCGCCATAGGTGTGGAGAAACCTACGAACTGCTCGAAACGCACAAAAAAGTGTGCGCTCAGAGGAGTTGTAACGGTTTCGCGGACCGCTGCTTTATTTGTGAAGAGATCGATCCTAACGGTCACGACGATTCGCACGAATTTTGTGCAATGGGATAAATCGGGATAAAGACTGTGTCCTGTGGGAAAAATGGATGTCGTCTAACTCCGGGTCTGGCTTGCGCTTACTGGCGGAGGAGGGGGGATTCGAACCCCCGAGACCCTCACGGGCCTAACGGTTTTCAAGACCGCCGGTTTCAACCGCTCACCCACTCCTCCGTTTCTAATTCTAACGTAGTCTGCGAGTTAGCGGCGAATTTGTGACACTTTGGGTTCCGACTGCCGCATTCTGGTGTGTCACGGAATTGCGAACGCGCATTCGGGAAACCCACCAGACCAACATCCGCCAGCAGCTTCGTCTCCCGACGGCCCTCGCTTCAACGAACACAGTTCTTTCTCCGGGCTAATTCTTCCGGGGTTCCGGTGGCAGGAATCCCAGAGACTTCAAAAACAAATCGATTTTCAGAAACGCATCAAACCCCATTTTTGACGCTTTGTCGCGCTCTTCCTTGTCCTCTCTGGGTGGCATCAGCATGTGCCCCACTCCAGGATAGATGTGCAATTCGCACCGATTGTGCGTTCGTTTCATTTTTTCGCAGAACTCTGCCATCTTTGCTGCCGACGGCATTTTATCCAGCTCACCCGTCACGATGATGGTTGCCGGCATCCCGCCGCGAATGTGGAGTTCCGGCAGGATTGCTCCCGCATCCTGGCCGGGCCTCAGCATCTTCTGAAAGTGCTCGCTGCTCTCCGCATTCAGCGCTGGCGAGAACAGCACCAGGGCATTCGGCACGCTATCTTTCTCTTCTTTCGTGGCATCCTCGCTCGTAATCGCCGAAGCCGCGGCCAGGAGCCCGCCAGCCGACTCTCCATAGGCTGCGATCCTTTTCGCATCGATGTTTAACTCTTGCGCGTGCCTGCGCACCCACTGAATCGCCGCTTTTGCATCCGCCACGCATTCGAACGGGGTGACTTCTTCGCCATTCGCCAGCCTGTATTCCACCGAAATCCCTGCCATGCCCAGGGAAGCGAAGTACCGCGCCTGCCCAAATGTC
>Ga0306922_10007863_pt1 | contig 10327 bp, 7 predicted proteins | sample sta12Cox44000082_FD_203758 | JGI IMG/M metagenome (GOLD analysis project Ga0306922, IMG submission 203758) | Lab enrichment of tropical soil microbial communities from Luquillo Experimental Forest, Puerto Rico - statoxic.12C.oxic.44.000.082 (v2)... | ecosystem: Environmental > Terrestrial > Soil...
TCTGTCTTCCCCTTGAAGGAGGGCAGCATGATCCACATTCGCAAGAGCGCTGAACGCGGCGAGGCCGACCACGGCTGGCTCCAGACGCGGTTCACCTTTTCGTTCGCCGACTATTACGACTCGAAGCACACTCATTTCCGCACGCTGCGGGTGATGAACGATGACCGGATCGCCGGGGGTGGCGGTTTTCCGACCCATCCCCACCGCGATATGGAAATCGTCACCTACGTGCTCGAAGGCGCGCTCGCGCACCGCGACAGCATGGGCAACGGTTCGACGATTAAGCCCGGAGACGTGCAGTACATGGGCGCGGGCACCGGCGTGGCGCACTCCGAGTTCAACGCCTCGGAGAGCGAGCCGGTGCACCTGTATCAGATCTGGATGTTTCCGGACCAGAACGGCTACCAGCCGACCTACGACCAGAAGAATTTCTCCGCCGCAAGGAAGCGCGGCAAGCTGTGTCTGGTGGTTTCGCCGGACGGGCGCGACGGCTCGGTGAAGATCCGCCAGGACAATGAATTGTACGCAACCGTGCTCGGCCCGGGAGAGAGCGTGAAGCACGAATTGAAGCCGGAGCGGCACGCCTACGTGCAAGTGGCGCGCGGCAGCGTTACCTTGAACGGCAAGGCGCTCGAGGCCGGCGATGGTGCCGCCATCTCTCGCGAGCCGGCGCTCGAACTCGTCGGTGTCAACGATTCGGAAGTGCTGCTGTTTGACCTGGCGTGAGCCCTGCCGCGTTCCCGGCGCGCCGGCCACGATTCACCCGACCGCTCAGGGCCCCGGCGGAAGAGTGATCACCGGGCTCTGCGGGAAGAAATCGAAAGGCCGCAGCACGAAGTCGTGCCACATGACTGGCATCACCGGCCAGTCTTCGGCGCGCGGGATGTGGTGGAAACCCAGGGTGTACCAGGCGACGATGTCGGTGTTTTCAATGGGCCGGTTGGCCTTGGTCCAGACGGCCAGACCGTCATCGCCCTTGCTGCCGATCGGATAGACGCCCGCCGCGAACCGTTCGTCAGCCTTATAAGGCGTGACCCAGAGCTGATGGGTCGAGAAGGCGCCGACTTTTTGCGGGCCGTCGTCGGCGTCGAGCAGCGAAGCGGCGGTCGCCCCAGGCATGAGTTCATAGCCGGTCGGATAGCCAAGAGGGCCTTTTACGTTGGGGTTGATGAAATGCCACATGGCCGGGTGGTCCAACTGAATGTCCAACATGGCGTCCTTTTCGGTCTTGGCGGTACAGGGCTCGGCAACCCAGATGCTCTTGCGCGCGGGATTAGGGAGCTCGCGTTTTACAAGCCGCATGGCCACGAAGCTGTTGTTGACGCCGTCCACGTCAAGGTCCAGGCGGTAGGACAAAAAGTGGTCGTGGTTGACGCCGACGGTATTTTCCGCGACGAAGTGGCCGAATTCGTCGGGAGCGCCAGCCATCCCGTGGCCGCCCGTCCCTGTGGCGTCCTTGGCCTTGACGGATTTGGTTTCGATGATGCCGGTGGCCCCGACCGCGACGCGCAGACTGCCGTCGCGGTCAAAGCGCCAGTCGAGAACGTAGTCGTAATTGCCGATCACCGCCGCGGTGCGCAGGACCAGGACGCGGGCCGCACTTCCTGAGGTCTCGTTTTCTTCGAAATGACGCCACGCCAGGTCGCCCGAATAACTCTCGAAAAGGCAGGCCATCTTTGAGTGCAGCACCGGGAAACCGTGGTCGTCGGGCGCCAGGCCGTCGATGTAGACGGCGTTACCCGGGCAGTCGACTTCTGGCCGCAGCGGCTTCAAGACGCCGCCGATCGGATAGAATTCGCCGGCGTCGATGAACACCCGGGTAGCCCAGCCGTTTGCAGGGTCCATGTAGGGCACGTAGAGCTCGGAAAGCGACCCTTCATAGAGGACGGAACGGAAGCGGTCGCCGTCTTCGATTCCCGCCAGATTGATGATGGCGCCGATGCGCGGGTCGAGGCGAAACCGGAACCGCCAATTCTGCCAGCTGACTTGTCCGCCCTTCACCTGAAAGCTCGGCCCGAGCGGCTGTGAAACGCTGATGGGCGTGGTGCCCGGGAGCGCCGCGGCCTCCAGATCCTGATAGTTCACCGCGGCGCGGGAGACCGGAACCGGCCCATCGTCCATGATCTTGAGGATCTTCTTGTCGGTCGCGTCAATTTCCACCACCAAGCCCTCGATGCCGCGGGACCAGTCGGTGTAAACGCCGTGGTAGTCGACGCACGAGCCGAACATGATGCGGTGTCCTGCGAGTTCGGGCAGAGCGAAATAGCCGAACGGTTCGCCGAAGCACTCGACCGTAGTGAGATCGCTGATGCCGCGCTTCTGCAAAGCTTCGATCACCCGGGGATCTTTCTTGATGGCCTCGCCGAGCTCGTGGAATTCGGCCATCACCACCGGGGCCTGCACGTCCGTGCGTTCCCTCCACGCTTCGAGCTTGTGGCCGGTGATGTCGACCAGGGCTTCGATGGTCACTCCCTTGTGCAGCAGAATGACCTCCGCCTCGCGGAAGATGGGATCGCCCGGTTTCCAGGCCAGGACTTTGTCCTTGGGCGGTTCGTGCAGCAGCACGCTGTGGGTGACCGTCTCCGGCGGCACTTTGCCGGAATCGCGCAGGACGTCGTAAACCGTCCAGTACTCCTGCGTTTTCAGCGCATCGAGAGGGTGCGACGGCGGAGTGGATTGCGCGGGCAACCCAGCGGCGAAAACGATGCCGCAAAACAACGCTAGAAAAATCCTGTCGAGTGAGCGCATCAACTCCTCCGCGGCGCGAGCCGTGTGCCTTACGGAAGCAACTGCTTGTGGGCCGAAAACGGGTTTGCGGGTTGGATTCTAACGGCAGGCTATCGGGAAGGCAAAGAAAAAAGCCCGTGGCGTCGGGACCAGTTCAGGAAGGCCGCCGCCACACCGAAACGGAAAACAACAGGCCCAGAATCAGCGCGACACCGAGCGCGAGCAACGATGGATTAAACCCCGATTTGGCGATCATGAGGTACACGATGCCGGCTGCCAGCAATACCCGCACCCGGATGGCCGTCAGCAGAAGCGGGTCGGACAGATGCGCGCCGAGATCGTCGCCCACCGGTTCGTTCAGGGAAGGCAGGGATCTGCGGATCGCACGCATGCGCGGCAGGATAAGGAGAAAGCCAATAAGAAGAGCCACGCCGATGGCCAGCAGCGCCGCCGGAATCCAGCCCTCTCTCATGGCGCCGGAGAGCGACGCGAGATAGCCGCCCGAGAGCAGCAGCACGCCGAGGCCCGCGCCCGAGAGCGGCGGAGAGACTTTGAACACCCGCAGCCAGGCGCGCACCTGCTCGGTCGAAGAAGCACCGCGGAACAGCGCCGAAGCCGTCCATTCGATGCCGTAACCGATGAACAGAGCGAGCGCGCCCAACAGATGGGCGTAGATGACGGCGATGCGGACGGTCATAGGCACCTCAAACGACATGCTCTGGCTACCGGATACCCGTGGAACGAGGCGGAAGACGTTAAAAAACACCCGGCCGGGAGAAATCGCGCTAGCCGCGCTCGCGTTCGAACTCGCGCATGAAGCTGACCAGTGCTTCGACCGAGGCGGGCTCCACGGCGTTGTAGAGCGAAACGCGCATGCCGCCGACCGAGCGGTGACCGGGCGTGCCGACCAGTCCCGCCGCCGCGGCTCGCTTCTCGAATTCCTTCTCGGCCGTCTCGTCGGGATGCTCCCGCGCCGACTGGCCTCGCGAGCCGGCGACGCGGAACACCACGTTCATCAGCGAACGCGACTCTTTTTCTACCGGGCAATGATAGAAGCCGTTACTCGAGTCGATCGCATCGTAGAGCAGCCTGGCTTTCCTTTCGTTGCGCTTGGCTATGGCCCCGAGGCCCCCCTGCTGGTCTATCCATTCCATCATCAGGCCGACGACGTAGACGGCGAAGGTCGGCGGCGTGTGATAGAGCGACTTTTCCTTGATGTGGGTGCGGTACTGAAAGAGGGTCGGCAGGTTTTTGTCGGCACGCTCGGCGAGGTCTTTTCTGACGATCACCACGGTGACACCGGAAGGACCAAGATTCTTCTGCGCGCCCGCAAAGATGAGGCCGAACTTCCCCACATCCACAGGACGCGAGGCGATGTCCGAGGACATATCGGCGACCAGGGGAACTTCGCCCGTCGCCGGAAGAGCGTGATATTGCGTGCCTTCAATGGTGTTGTTGGTGCAGAGATAGACATAAGAAGCGTCCGGGGCGAGCGAGAGCTCTTCTTTGCGGGGAACCCGCGTGTGCTTCACCGCTTCGGTATTCGCGGCCACGCGATGGGCGGTACCCTTGCGCAATTCCGCGAGGGCCTTGGCGGTCCAGGTGCCGGTATGGATCAGATCTACGGGTTTGCCGGGCACAAAAAGATTCAGGGGAACCAGGGAGAACTGCGCGCTGCCGCCGCCTTGCATGAACAGGACCGCGTAGTCGTCCGGAATCTCGAGATGCCTGCGCAGGCCGGCTTCCGCCCGGGCGTTAATGCCTTCAAATTCGGGCGAGCGATGGCTCATTTCCATCACCGACATGCCGGTGCCGCGCCAGTCGAGAAGTTCTTCACGAATGCGCTCCAGCACGGAGGTCGGCAGGGCGCTGGGGCCGGCGTTAAAGTTGTGAACGCGCTTTACGGCGGTGCGAATGACGGTGGATGACACGATCGAGGTTCCTCTCCTTGGCGATGAGTCGGAAGTGGCGCGTCGGCGCGGAACGCGCGGCCCTAACGAGCTTTTCAGGATAGCATGGCGCACCGGGCCGCGCAGGATTCGACTAACCCTCGAAGACGGGCAGTAGTAGAATCGCACCGGGAGCAAGCCCGGGCTATGAATCGGAGAGAGTGGATAGCGAGAAGCGGGGCCGCGGCGCTCGGAGCGCTCGGCGCTCCCTACGCCCGCGCCGCGGCGCGGCCGGAGGCAAAATTGGACTGCGTGTTCGAGCTTTCCGTCATTACCGACGAGATTACGCAGGATTTCGGCCATGCGGTGGAGGTGGCTGCGAACGAGTTCGGCTTGGGATTTGTGGAGCTGCGCGAGCTTTGGAAAAAGAACATCGTCAACCTCGACGAAAAAGAGGTGGCCGAAGCCAAACGCCTGCTCGCGCAGTACAACTTGCGGGTAACCGACATTGCCAGCCCGCTTTTCAAAGTGGACTGGCCTGGCGCACCGAAATCGAAATACAGCCCGACGGGCGACGCCTTTAATGCCAGCTTTTCCTTCGCGCAGCAGGGTGAGGTGCTCGAACGAGCCGCGGCCGTGGCCAACCAGTTCGGGACCAACAAGGTGCGGCTGTTCGATTTCTGGAGGCTCGAAGACGACCGGCCCTATCGCCAAGATATGGACGAAAAGCTGCGGGAATTTTCCGACCAGGCCGCCAAAAAGAACCTGGTGTTCCTGCTTGAAAATGAGTACGAGTGCAATACTGCCACGGCTGCCGAAGCCGCCCGCACCCTCGGCGCCGTGAAGAACAAGAATTTTCTCCTCAACTGGGACCCCGGCAATGCCGCGCGTCTGGGCGGGCAGACCTTCCCCGCAGGTTACGCGCTTTTGCCCAAAGAGCGCATCGGCCACATGCATCTGAAGGATGTGCAGCGCAACGCTAACGGCGCCTACGCCTGGGCGTGCATGGGCCGCGGCATCATCGACTACACCGGGCAGTTTCGCGCCATGATGCGCGACGGCTATCGCGGCACCATGAGTCTTGAAACGCACTGGAACGGCGCGGGAACGAAGGAAGAGTCCTCGCGAGAATCCATGGCCGGCACCAAGGAATTGCTACGGAAAGCAGGAGCACTAGAATGAGCAACCAGGACACCAAGAACGAGATGGACACTTCGCGGCGGTCGTTTTTGAAACTAGCGGGTACGGGCATCGCCATCCACTCGACGGCGGCCAGCTACGCCAAGATCATCGGCGCGAACGATCGCGTGCGGGTGGGGCTGTGCGGATTCTCCGAGCGCTTCCGCGACGCGCTGCTGCCTGCCTTCGAGCAGCACTCGACCGGGCTCAACTTCGAATTTGCCGGGGTGAGCGACATCTGGACCCTGCGGCGCGAGGAAGGCGTCGCCCAGCTGAAGAAAGTGACCGGCAGCGACGTGACGCCGGCGCGCAACAACGACGAACTGCTGTCACGCAAGGACATCGACGCGGTGTTTGTGGCCACCTCGGACTTTCAGCACGCGCAGCATGGAGTTGCCGCGGTCCGCGCCGGAAAGGACGCCTACATCGAGAAGCCGCTGGCCAACACCATGAGCGACGCGAAAGATATTCGCGCCGCGGTGAAGGAAACCGGAAGAATCGTGCAGATCGGCACGCAACGCCGCAGCGCGGAAAACTACCAGCGCGCCAAGGAGTTCATCGGCTCCGGCAGTTTTGGCGATATCGTCAGCGTGGAAATGACCTGGAATGTCAACCAGCCTGGCCGCTGGCGGAGGCCGGCTCTGGTCGAAAAGCTGCGCGAAGAGGATATCGACTGGAAACGCTGGCTCGGCAACCGGCCCTTTGAGAAATTCGATCCCCGCAAATATGTGGAGTTTCGCTTGTTCTGGCCGTATTCGTCGGGAATTCCCGACCAGTGGATGGTGCACCAGATTGATACCGTGCACTGGTTCACCGGGCTGGCGCACCCCCGCAGCGTGGCGGCCAACGGCAGTGTCTACCTGTGGAGAGACGGCCGTAAGAATTGGGACACCATGACCGCGGTGTTTGACTACGGTCCGGCGAACGATCTGTCCAAAGGATTTCAGGTTGTTTATTCCTCGCGGCAGACGAATTCCGCAGGCGACGTGAAGGAGTTGTACCGCTCGAATGGCGGGACGCTCGATCTCAACAAGAATCTCATCTCGAGCGAGGGCGGCTTGGTGGAGCAGTACGCCAAAGCCATGGGCATGAAAGCCAACCTGCTTGAGGACCGGCCGCTGGTCGAGCAGAAAGGAGGCGGAGTTGAAACCGGCTCGCACGCCGGCGGCGATGACGCCACCAGCGCCAATGTTCGCAACTGGATGGAGTGCGTGCGCAGCCGCAAGACTCCGAACGCGAACATCGAAGCGGGCTACAGCCACTCCGTCGCCCTGTGCATGACCATTGCGGCCATGCAGTCCGGCCAACGCGTGACCTTTGACGATGAGAAGCAGCAGGTGCTGGCGGGCGGCGAGCCCTGGCCGCGCGCCTAGCCCGCTAGCCGACGAGCGCGAATTCGACGCGGCGCCGCATCGGATCGATGCGTTCGGCGCGCACTTTTACCCGGTCGCCGAGCGTCCACGAGCGTTGTTTCGCTCGCGCGCCCGCCCCGCGACGGGAATGGTCTCGTCCGCCCAGCGCCACGATGGCGTGATCACGCTCGCGGTAGACGCAGCGCGCGTCCGCCGCCTCTTCGAGCGCGCTGATGGGCACCAGGCCCTCCACAAACACTTCCAGCAGCTCCACGAAGCAGCCGTACTTCTGCACGGAGATAATCAGCCCCTCGTACTCGTCGCCGAGATGCTGCTCCATGAACTGCGCGGTCTTCCACTCGCGTAGCTCGCGCTCGGCGGAAGCTGCGCGGCGTTCGGCTTCGGAAGTTTCCGTCGCCAGCTCTTCGAGCTGCTGGGCGCTGTAAAGAGCGGCTTCCGCGTGGGGAGCAGGGTGCGGATCGGCAGCCGCGCCCTGGCCGGGGTGAGCGAGCGCCCATTTGAGCGCGCGGTGCACGACGAGGTCCGGATAGCGGCGGATCGGCGATGTGAAGTGCGCGTATTCGTCGAAGCCCAGCGCAAAATGCCCCAGGGAATCCGCAGCGTAGCGCGCCTGCTTCAACGATCGCAGCATCAGGTAGGAGACGATCCGCTCCTCGGGCTTGCCGGCGAGCTTTTTGAGCAAACGCTGGTAGTGCTGCGGGGTAACGCGCAGTTCCGCCGTGCCCGGCAGAGTCACGCGCATTTCGCGTTCGCGGCCCCGGCCGCGCGCATCCAGGCGTCCTTTCTTCTGGGGCGCGGGTTCTCGCCCGTGCCGCACTTTGATTTCCCGCTGCTCGAGGTCGCTAACGCCCAGCGTCGAGCCGAACGCTCTGGCCATCTCTTCAAATTCCAGCACCTTGCGGGCATCGGGCTTTTCGTGAACACGGTGCAGCGTGGCCAGCCCCCGCCCCAGGAGGTAACCGGCCACAGCGCGGTTCGCGGCCAGCATGAACTCTTCAATCAGGCGATGCGCGATGTTGCGTTCGCTGCGCGTGATGTTGGTCATGCGCATATCGCTGTCGAATTCGATCACCGGTTCGGGAAGATCGAAATCGATGGAGCCATGCTCGCTGCGGCGCGCATTCAAGAGCAGCGCCAGCGTCTTCATGTCCTGAAAGCGGTGCACCAGCCTCGCGTAGCGCGCCAAGGCCTCGGCGTCGCCGCGCAGCACCTTGTTGACGCTGGTGTAGGTCATGCGCTCAACCGAGCGCATTACCCCCGGCGTCATGCGCGCGCCGCGCATATGGCCCGCAGCGTCAAACTCCATCAGGCAGCTCATCACCAGGCGGTCTTCCCGCGGATTGAGCGAGCAGATGCCGTTCGACAGCGATTCCGGCAGCATGGGCACGGCGCGGTCGATGAAATACACCGAAGTGCCGCGCAGGCGCGCTTCGCCATCGAGCGCCGTGGCCGTGCGCACGTAGTGCGCAACGTCGGCGATGTGCACCGCGAGGCTCCAGCCGCCGTCCGTGCGGCGCTCGACGTAGACGGCGTCGTCAAAATCGCGCGCGGTTTCGCCGTCAATCGTCACCACCGGCTGTTTGCGAAAATCCTCGCGGCCTCCGAGATCGTTCTCGCTCACGGCATGGGCGTGCCGCCGAGCTTCCTCGAGAACCGCGGGAGAGAAGATGTGGGGCAGATGGTGCTTGCGAATAATAATCTCCGTGTCCACCCCGAGATCGCCGGGCTTGCCAAGAATCTCGCTGACCCGGCCGAGCGGCGAGGCTCCTCCTTTCGGGAAGCGCAGCAGTTCGACGTTCACCACGGCGCCCTCGAGCTCGTCCACCCGTCCGAGGCGACGGGCGCGCGCCGCCGCTTCTTTGCCGTCCGTGATGCCGTACTTTTCCTTGAGAGCGGGGGTAAGTTCATCGCCCGGAAGAATTTCAATCTGGTGCTGCAGGCGGTTGTCGTAGGGCAGGACCACGTTCCCACTGGGCGCATAGCGGAACAAACCGACCACGGTAGGATTAGCGCGCCGCAGAATCCTGGCCACGCGTCCTTCGGCGCGCCGGCCCTCCGGCCCCGGCGTGATGCGGCCGAGTTCGACTTCGACTTGGTCGCCATACATGGCGTCGCCAGTAGCGTCAGGCGGAATGAACACGTCGCGATCGAGCCCGGGAACCGGGCGGTCGGGAACCACAAAGCCGTACCCGTCCGAGTGAAGAATGAGGCGGCCCGAAATGGCATTCTTGCTTTCTCTAGGGCCGCGGGTGGGCTCGACTCGCTGTCGACCCGGCTCGCCTCGCGCGTCCGGCGGGCCGAGGGAGGGCACAAAACGTCCCCCCGGAAGCTCTCTTACCATCTTTCTTTTCTTGAGACTAACGAGTATTTTGAGCAGCGGCCGTCGTTCACCCTTCGCGAGCCCGAGCCCGCTCTGGAGCTCGTCGAGGGAGACTCCTCCCTCTGTAAGTTGCAGAAAACGCAAGATGTTATCTGCACTCAAGGGGGAAGCAGGGCGCATGGGGCCTCGACCGGTCTCGCGCGGCGTAAGGAATTCGTTAGAATTGTAAACTTTTTTTCGTTGACCCCGAAACTCTTTTCCCCCTTGTTGGGTTTAATATGCAGGCCAACACACGACCGGCTGACCACCCTCCGTCAAGTCAGCCGGATTCCCCGCGAGGGGAAATAGGGAGGCGGGAAGACCTGGCCCGCCTCCTTTTTCATTTCTGACTCCACCCCTACTTACGCCCGATACCGCTCGCGACCATAGTAGAATCAAGGCTCCGAACGGACAGACTCTTCCAACAAGGTTCGGCTGAAACATGGCGGAGCGCATTCTGGTGACGGGCGGTGCGGGGTACATCGGAAGTGCGGTGGTTTCGCAGTTGCTCGCGCGCGGCTTCGAGCCGGTAGTCTTTGACGACCTGTCGCATGGACACCGCGCCGCTCTTCCGCCCGGTGTACCGCTGGTCGTCGGCGATGTCGGCGACCGCGTCGCCCTCGACCGCGCTTTCGCCGAGGCCCGGCCGCAGGCGGTCATGCACTTTGCCGCGTTTATCGAAGCGGGCGAATCGATGCGCGTCCCCGAGAAATATTTCCGCAACAACACGGCCAGCGCGCTGACACTCCTAGAAGCCGTTCTGGCGCACCAGGTTTCGCGATTTGTCTTCTCTTCCACCG
>Ga0306922_10007864_pt1 | contig 10326 bp, 9 predicted proteins | sample sta12Cox44000082_FD_203758 | JGI IMG/M metagenome (GOLD analysis project Ga0306922, IMG submission 203758) | Lab enrichment of tropical soil microbial communities from Luquillo Experimental Forest, Puerto Rico - statoxic.12C.oxic.44.000.082 (v2)... | ecosystem: Environmental > Terrestrial > Soil...
TGGTCTTGAAGTTGGACACGCCCCAGGCACGAATCTTCCCTGCCGACCGCAGACTTTCGAAAGCCCTCACGATGCCGGAGAAGTCGGTGATTCCCTGCGGCCAGTGCAGCAGATAGAGGTCGAGATGATCAGTACCAAGGCGAGTGAGGGTCGCCTCACAGGCCCGTGCGATGCCGTTTCCCGCGACGTGGCTGGGCCACACCTTGGATACCAGGAATACTCGATCGCGCTGACCGGCAATGACGCGGCCAATAAATTTCTCCGCACGCCCGTCCCCGTAAATTTCCGCGGTGTCGATCAGTGTCATCCCGAGCGACAAGCCTGTGCGCATCGCTTCTTCCTCGGCGGCTTCGGGATGTCGCCCCTGGGCGAGACTTGCAGAGCCTTGACCGAGCGCCGGCACAACCGTGCCGTCACGGAATTTGACCGTCCGTTCGGGCTCTTTTGCAGCGGCGTCAGCCCCGGCGGCGAGAGCCGCCCCGTCGGATAACGTCGCATTCATGGCGCTGACACTTGGTAGAAACACGGCGCCAAGTCGATTGAATTCACGTCGGCTGATCATGTCGCCAACCCGTTATGATGCCTTGGTAGGTAACGTGTGAGCAATGATATCACCCCGTTGATCGGTTCACGCAACCGTGGTGGCGTTCGGACGTTGGTGTGTTTCGAAGAAAGCGGAACCCGGAGACCGACTATGTCTCGCTTCGATCGCTCGCGACGTGTGCTGCTCGGCTTCGCAGCCACTGCACCCTGGCTGAGAGCTCTCCCTGCGCTTGCGCAACCAACCGGTGGCGACAAGCTGCGCATCGGCGTCATAGGCTCGGGCCATATCGGCGGCACCATCGGCCGCTTATGGGTCAAGTCGGGGCACCCCGTGCTGTTCTCGTCGCGTCATCCCGAGGAGCTGAAGGAGCTGGCCGCCGGATTGGGGCCGCTCGCGCACTACGGAACAGTGTCGCAGGCGCTTTCATTCGGCGATGCGATTTTGGTAGCAGTCCCGTATGGCGCCCTGCCGCAGCTCGGAAAAGATCATGCCGACGCGTTTGCCGGCAAGATCGTCCTCGACGGCTGCAACGCCGTGCCCGCCCGCGACGGCACCATCGCCGAAGAGGTGGAGCGCAACGGCATCGGCGTTACCTCGCAGAGATATCTGCCGGGCACGCGGCTGGTGCGCGCGTTCAACACGCTTTCATTCACGATCTTGGCGCGCGAGGCGAATCGGCCCGATCCCAGGCTTGCCATTCCCATCGCCGGCGATGATGCCGAAGCAATGCAGGTGGCCGCCGGACTCGTGCGCGACGCCGGTTTCGAGCCGGTGGTGGTCGGCAAGCTTGCCGATGCGCGCCGGTTCCAGCGCGGGGCGCCCGGTTACGGGCAGTCGGTCACTGCGGCCGAGCTCAGGCAGAAGCTCTCGCTCACGCGATGACGGTATGCGATGACGCTGTTTGAGCGCTGTTCGGGGCGGGCCCTGCCGGCGACGGCTGAGGAACGCGCGGCCGCGCTGTGGTCGTTCGCATATTTCTTCACTCTGTTGGCCGGCTATTACGTGTTGCGCCCGCTGCGCGACCAGATGGGCATCGCCGGTGGGGTGAGGGCACTGCCATGGACGTTCACGGCGACATTCATCGCGCTGCTCGTGGCGCAGCCGCTCTACGGCGCGCTGGTCGCGCGGGTGCCGCGGGTGCGGTTCATTCCGGTGGTCTACCATTTTTTCGTCGCCAATCTTGCGCTGTTCTGGCTGCTGCTCACGGTGGGCATCGCCCCCGTTACCGTGGCGCGCGTCTTCTTCGTCTGGGTGAGCGTGTTCAACCTGTTTGCGGTTGCGGTGTTCTGGTCGTTCATGGCCGACCTATTCACGAGCGAGCAGGGCAAGCGTCTGTTCGGATTCATCGGCGCCGGCGGCACCGCTGGCGCCCTGCTGGGCCCCGCGATCACCATTGGACTTTCGGTACCGCTCGGCCCGACCAACCTGCTGATCGTTGCCGTGGTGTTTCTCGAGCTGGCGGTGCTCTGCGTTCACCAGCTTGAGCGCACCGCCAAGAGCGGGGAGGGATCGCAGCACAGAGATGAACGCATCGGCGGCAGCGCATTTGCCGGACTATCCGAGGTGTTCCGTTCGCCGTATCTGCTCGGCATCGCGATCTGGGTCAGCCTCATGTCTTTCGGTGCAACAATTCTGTACTTCATGCAGGCCGATCTCGTGGCTGCGACGGTGCATGGGGCCGGTGCGCAGACGCGCGTCTTCGCCAGCATGGACCTTGTTGTCTCATTGATGACGCTGGTCACGCAGCTCTTCGCGACCGGGCACCTGCTCAAGCGGTTCGGCACCGGGCCGGCAGCCGGTGCACTGCCGGCGATTTACGTCGCGGGTTTCGCGGTACTCGCGATCACGACAAGCCTCGCCGGGATCATGGTGTTCCAGGTGGTGCAGCGCTGGATGAACTTTGCGCTCGCCAATCCGGCGCGCCAGGTTTTCTTCACGGTGGTCGATCGCGAGGAGAAATATAAGGCAAAGAATTTGATCGACGTCGTGATCTATCGAGGCTCCGATGCGCTGTACGGCTGGGTTTTCAACGGTCTACAGGCGCTGGGACTGAAGCTAGGCGCAATCGCGCTGTGCGCGCTGCCGGTGGTGGCCGGATGGCTCGTCCTCTCAGCGGCGTTGGGACGGACACAGGAACGTCGCGCCGCCGCTGCGGACTGCCGATGAGCCGCGCAATCGGCGTCGGCCACTCTGCGATTCATGCAATTGCGCATGGCAGGTAATCCAACGCTTGTTCGTCTTTGAGCCCCGTGACAAATCGGGTCGTCCTGCGCCCGCCTCACTGCGGGCACTTCCCCCGAAACCATTGTGACCAGCTCCGAAACTAAAATTCCCGCAGGCTCCTCCGCCGCCGATATTTCTCCGCGCTCGTTTGCCGCCATGCGCGATCGCGGTTTTTTGGTTTATTTCCTCACTTCGGCGGTGGCGATGATGGCTGACAGCGTTGAGCACGTGATCAGCTATTGGGTGGTGTTTCAGAAATTCCACTCGCCGGCCCTGGGCGGCTACGCCATGGTTTCGCACTGGCTCCCGATGCTCTTGTTTGGCGTGACTGCGGGGGCGCTTGCGGATCGCTACGATAGCCGGCGCCTGGTGCAGCTGGGCATGGTCCTGTTCATGGCATGCTCGCTCGCCTGGGGCATATTGTTCCTCACGGACGCACTGCAGGCCTGGCACTCCGCTGTCATCCTCACGATCCATGGGTTCGCCAGCGTGTTCTGGGGCCCACCGGGTCAGGTCCTGCTTTATGACATTGTGGGGCGCAAGCTGTTGCCGAGGGCGGTCCGGCTCAACGCGACCTCACGCTATCTGGGGAGCTGGCGGGCCCTGCGGTCGGGGCGGCATTTCTGCTGGCTCTCGGGCCCACGTTGGGTATTCTCGTCAATGCGCTGCTTTACCTGCCGCTCGTTCTGTTCCTGTGGCGGGCGCCCTACGGGCCGCGATATCAGCCGAATCGCCCCCCGGCGCGGCCGGTGCGCGGCTTCTACGATGTGTTGAGCACCGTCGACGCTATTCGCGGCAAAAACGTCATCGTCTCGATGATCCTGCTGTCTGGCGGCGCCGCCATGCTGATCAGCCATGCCTATCAGCCGCAGATGCCGAGCTTTGCGCAGGACCTCGGCTACGGCGCGGCCGGCCTCTTTTACGGCATGCTGCTCGCTGCCGACGCCGGCGGTGCTCTCGTCGCCGGGGTCCTTCTCGAAGGCACTGGTTTGCTGCCGCCGCGTCCGCGTACGGCTTTCGTGCTGGTGATTCTCTGGTGCGGAGCGCTTGCGGGTTTCGCCATGACGGCGAGCTATCCCAACGCGCTGCTGCTCCTGTTCGCCGCCGGCTTCTTCGAGCTTTCGTACAATTCGATGACACAGACGCTGGTACAGCTGAGCGCACCCGCGGCGATCCGCGGACGCGTGCTCGGCCTCTACAGCATGGCGGGCCTCGGGCTTCGCGCCTTCAGCGGCATCACCATTGGTCTGGGGGGCAGCCTGATCGGAATTCATGCCTCACTGGCGCTGAGCGCTGGACTACTCTGCGCCCTCACGCTGCTGTTGTGGGTGCGCAGGGGCTCCGGCGCGGATTTCGCCTTTTGATCGCATAGTGCGTCCCGCGACAAGGTGCGATCAAATCTCCACTTCCAGGCCGAGCTCCACGACCTGGGCCGGCGGCACCCCGAAATACGCGGCCGGCAGGTTGGCGTTCAGATGCATGGCGGCGAACAGGGATTTTCTCCATAGCGCCATGCCGTTGGGCTTGCCGGTCGGGATCACCATCACGCGCCTGAAATAGTACGTGATGCTTTGCGGATCGATGCCGGAAAGCTCGCCCTCGCAGCAGACGCGCTTGAGCCCCTCCATGATGTTCGGCGCCTCCATGAAGCCGAAATGGAAGATGACGCGCGTCATGCCGGCGCCGATCGGCACCAGCTTGACGCGCTGCTCGGGCGGCACGCGCGGCGCGTCGATGCTGGTCGAGGCGATCAGCAGCACGCGCTCGTGCAGGACCCGATTGTGCCGCAGGTGATGCGTCAGCGCGAGCGGGATGCCGGTGCTCGCTGCCGTGAAGATCGCCGCCGCTCCGGGCAGCCGGATGGGCGGGTTTTCCAGCACCCAGGCGATGAACTCGTCCTCGCGCTGGCGCAGCTTCGAGCGCTCGTGCTCCAGGAGATTCCAGCCGGTTCTCCAGGTCAGCATCAGGAACGCAATGATCCCCGCCAGCAGAAGCGGGAACCAGCCGCCCTCGACCAGCTTGGTCAGGTTCGCGGCAACGAAGATGATCTCGATGATGAGAAAGAACCCGTTTACCGCCGCCACCAGGAGCGGATTGTAGCCCCATTTGAGCGCGACCAGCGCCGCCAGTACCGTCGTCACCGCCATCAGCATGGAAACGGCGATGCCGTAGGCGCCGCCGAGCGCATCGGAGGAACCGAACGTGAGCACGGAAGCGAGCGTGCCCGCGGCAAGGAGCCAGTTCACGACCGGAATGTAGATCTGCCCCTTCTCGTGGCTCGCGGTGTGCCGCACCCGCATGCGCGGCAGGAAGCCCAGTTGCATCGCCTGCTGGGTCAGCGAGTACGCTCCCGAGATGATGGATTGCGAAGCGATCACGGTGGCGATGGTTGCGAACGCGACCATGGGATAGTGCGCCCACCTCGGTGCGAGCAGATAGAAGGGGTTCTCGACCGCGGCTGGGTTCGCCAGCAGCAAGCCTCCCTGGCCGAAATAGTTGAGCATGAGAGCGGGCAACACGATCGCAAACCATCCGAGCTGGATCGGCCGTCGTCCGAAATGGCCCATGTCCGCGTACATGGCCTCGGCGCCGGTGAGCGCGAGAAAGGCCGCGCCGAGCACGGCGAAGCCGATGCCGGGCCCAGCCTGCGCGAGATAGGCAATGGCATGATGCGGGCTGATGGCGGCAAGGATGCCCGGGCTCTGCATGATGCCGCGCACGCCAAGCGCGGCGATGGCGACGAACCACACCAGCATCACCGGTCCGAAGATGTTGCCGATGAAATGGGTCCCCCTGCGCTGGACCAGGAACAAGGCAATGAGGATCGCAGCCGTGATGGGGACGACGATCGGCGCAAGCGCGGGCGCGTCGATCTTGAGGCCTTCGACCGCGCTCAGCACGGAGATCGCCGGCGTGATCACGCCGTCGCCATAGAGAAGGGCCGCCCCGATCAATCCGACAATGAGGAGCGAGGCCCGCCAGCTCCCGCGCGGCGCCCGCCGCACGTCAAGCAGCGCGAGCAATGCCACAATGCCGCCCTCGCCGTGATTGTCGGCGCGCAGAATGAGGATGGCGTATTTGAGCGCGACGATCAGAAGCAGCGACCAGAGAATCACCGAGACGATGCCCGTCACCGTATCGGGGGTGGGCGCCCCGCCGGCCTGGACCGCCTGCTTGAGCCCGTAGAGCGTGCTGGTGCCGATATCGCCGTAGACGACACCGAGCGCGGTCAGCACCGCAAGCGTGGGGTGCTTGCGAGTGTCCTCGTGGGCCGCGCCCGAGGTCTGAACGATCTGCGCCATCGGAACGTCCTTCCCCCTGTCTTCCGTTAGTCTGCACGAAAATGGCGTGCTGAGAAGCGCGCACTGGCGCGTGCCAAAACCGGCCCGATACGTTCAGTTGGGCTGTGGCAGCCTGATCGGGCACAGCTCCTCGAACGCGCGCGCGACTCGCAGCACCAGGGCGTCCTGATACTTGGCGGCAATGATCTGAAGCCCGACCGGAAGGCCCGCGCTGGTGAACCCGCAGGGAATCGAAGCCGCCGGTTGCTGTGTTAAATTGAATGGGAACGAGAACGGCGTCCACTGTGCCCACTCGGTTTGCGGCGTTCCAGGCGGCGCGAGGTAGCCTGTCTCGAAGGCTGCAAGCGGCAAGGTCGGAGTGAGCAGGACGTCGAATTCGCGGTGAAAGCGGGCCATGGCGAGACCGATCTCGCCGCGCGCGCTCACGCTCCGGGTGTATTCGCTGCGCGTGATGGTCTCGCCGGCGGCCGCAATCCGGTCGAAGCCGGGATCGAGCAAGGGCCAGCGTTCGCGCGGGATTGCCGCACGCACATCGGCGGCGCCGCTGAACCAGAGCGTCTTGAACACCTCGGCGGGATCGGAGAAGCCGGGGTCGCGCCGCTCGACGATGGCGCCGGCCTCGACCAGCTTTCCCGCGGCTCCCTCGACCAGCGCGGCAATCTCTGGATCGACCTTCGCATAGCCGAGATCGAGGCTGAGCGCCATGCGCAGCCCGCGTACGCCCTCCGCAAGCCCGATGACGAAGTCGCGGGGATCATAGGGCAGGCTGTGCCAGTCGCGATCGTCGGGTCGAGCAATGACGGTCAGCATGCGCGCAGCGTCCTCGACCGACGCGGCAATGGGGCCGACATGGGCGATGGTCCCGAACGGGCTCAGCGGCCAGGCCGGCACCCGGCCGAAGGTCGGCTTGATGCCGAACACCCCGGTAAATCCCGCGGGGATGCGGATCGAGCCGCCGCCATCCGTTCCGAGGTGAAGACATCCCATGCGCAACGCCGCCGCGCCCGCCGCGCCGCCGCTCGACCCGCCGGGGGTTCGCTGTTCATCCCAGGGATTGCGCGTGATGCCGGTGAGCGGGGAATCGCAGACCGCCTTCCAGCCGAACTCGGGCGTGGTCGTCTTGCCCAGCAGCACGGCACCGGCTTCGCGCAGGCGAGCGACGGCCGGCGCATCCTCGCTCCAGTCCTGCCCCTTCTCGATGGTGCGCGAGCCGCGCAACGTGGGCCAATCCTTCGTGAGAATGATGTCCTTGATGGTCGTCGGCACGCCGTCGATCGAGCTTTGCGCCTTGCCTGCGAGCCAGCGCGCCTCGGAAGCCCGCGCATCGCGTAGCGCGCGCTCGCCGTCGACAAGGCAAAAGGCATTAATTCGGCCGTTGTGTGCCTCTATGCGCTTGAGGGCGGCGCGCGCGGCCTCGACCGGCGATGCCTGGCGCCTGCGGAAGAGAGCAACCAGCTCGCCGGCAGTTTTTGCAGCAAGATCGGATGCCGCCGGCATCAGTATTGCCTCGCGATATCGATGATGTTCATGAGCGGACGGCCGCTCGCGAATGCCTCATAGTTGGCCAGGAAGTGCGGCACCACGTCCTCCGGCACGAGCGGCCCGCACACATGCGGGGTAATGGTGATGTGCGGATTGTCCCAGAATGGATGGTCCGGCGGAAGCGGCTCGGTCGCAAGCACGTCAAGCGTGGCATGCCCGACAACGCGCTTGCGGATGGCGTCGGCCAGCGCAGATTCGTCGATAAGACCGCCTCTGCCGACATTGATGACGTGCGCTCCGGGCCGGCAGCGGGAGAGGAGGTCGCCTGCAAAGAGTTTTCTGGTCTCGTCGGTGAGCGGCAATGCCAGAACGATCACGTCGCAGGCCGCAACGAAATGCGCCAACGCATCCCTGCCGCAGAACAGCTCGTCGACCAAGGCGCAATGCTTGGGCGAGCGGCGCCAGCCCACAACGCGCGCCCCCAGCGCGCGCAGCGCTTTCGCAATCATCGAGCCGATTGCGCCCAGACCGGCAACTCCGACGGTGAGGCCCCGGATCGTGCCGACCTCGAAATAGTTCCAGTGGCGCCGGTCCTGCTGCCGGCGCGCGGTATCAAACCGCATGCTCTTGTCGAGAATGGCGCCCAGCACGTACTCGACCATGCGCGGCGCGATCAGTGCTCCGTCAGTTCGGGTCAGGAGCACCTGCCGGCCGCAGCGCCAGTGCTGCAAGATGTCGTCCACGCCCGCGCCCATCTTCTGCAGCCAGCGCAGCTTCGGCATTTGCTCCAGCATGTCGGAAGGAAAGCCCCAGCCGTAGAGGATCACGGCGTCATCGAGATGAGACGCGGCCTCTTCGGGAGTGCTCGCGCAGGCAATGGCGACGTCCGGCAAGGCGCCTGCCAGCAGCCGCTGGAAACGCACGAGGTCCGATTGATAGATCGAGTAGATGAGGATTGGGCCGGGCCGCGGCATAATGAAATTTCAGGAGAGCCCGATCTTACGCACGACTTTCAGCAGACGATTGGTATCCGCCACGAGGAATTGTGCAAATTCCGGCCCGTCCAGGTAGGAGACCTGGCTGCCGGCGCTCGTGAAGCGCTCGATGACGGCGGGCTGCGCCATGAAGGCGCGGATTGCACCACGCAGGATGCCGGTGACGTGCGCGGGCGTCCTGCTCGGTGCGAAAACCCCAGTCCAAAGGATGTAGATCACCCCGGGGTAGCCTGCCTCCTGCAGCGTCGGCGCATACGGGAAGCTGGGGAGCCGTTCGGTGCCCCATTGCGCCAGGATGTGGATATTTCCGGCATCGAGCTGGCCCTTGGCGATGGATTCGAGCGTCGGAAGGACCGGCACCTGGTCGGAGAGCAGCGCGTTGAACGCGGGTCCGCCGCCCTGGTACGGCACGTGCACCATCTTGAGCGCCGCGGCATTGAGAAACATTTCCATGGCGAGATGGACGGTGCCGAGGTGGCCGGACGAGCCGTAAGGAATGCGGCCCGGATCCCTTTGCACCGCCGCCACGAAGTCGGCGAGCGAATGCCAAGACGAGGATTTCTTCACCGCCAGTATCATCGGATCGGCAAACAGGCGCGCCAACGGCACGAACTGCTCCATCTCATAGCTGACGGACCGCCCCGCCAGCCGGTTCGCCTCTGGGATGACTGCGAGCGACGGGAGCGCCGTCATGATGGTGTAGCCGTCGGGCTCGGCATGCGCGACATAGGCGTGGGCGATGCCGCCGCCGGCGCCGGCTTTGTTCTCCACCACGACGTTTTTCCCGAATGCCTCGGAAAGGTAGGCGGCAAGCGGGCGCGCGGCCAAATCCGCAGTCCCGCCCGGTGGGAAGGGCACCACGAGAGTGATGGTCCGTGCCGGCCATTGCGAGGCGCTGCGTGGCCCCTTTGGCTCTTGCGCGCGCACGCGGTTTGTCATGCGCGGGGATACCGCCGTCAGAAGCGGGAGCGCGATCGCCAGATTGAGGAGCGCCCGGCGATTGGTCATGTTCTTCCCCGCATGATTCTGAAAGGTGAAAGGGTGAGCGCCGCGGCATACCGATTTTCTGCGTCCCATTGTTAGGACCGGACAAGGCGGGTCAAGTGCTCCGCGCAGCGCCTCTCCCCAGTGCCGCATGGAGGTGATATGCAATGCCGGCCATGACCAGCTTCACCGTGCACGATCTGGAGCGACGCGTGCAGCAGCGCGCCGAGATGCGCGCGGACGGCTCCTATACGCGCCAGCTCCTCGATCGCGGCGTGGAATATTGCGCCAAGAAGCTTGGCGAGGAAGCCATCGAGACGGTGCTTGCAGCCGTCGCCGAGGATCGCGGGCGGCTGATCGCGGAGACCGCCGATCTCATCTATCACCTGCTGGTTGTGCTCAACGCGCGCGGGATTGCGCTCGCCGAGGTGGAAGCAGCGCTCGCCGAGCGAACCAGGCAGACGGGGCTCGCGGAAAAATTGTCGCGCAACCGCGGCTGAGCAGAATCAATGGAGCAACGCACCGACGACGGCCTTTCCCCCTACCGCGTCTTCTCGCGCGCGGAATGGGCCGCGCGCCGCGCGGACACGCCCATGACGCTCACCCCCGACGAGGTGACGCGGGTGCGCTCCCTCAACGATCGCCTGGACATTGAGGAGGTCGAGGAAATCTACCTGCCGCTCACGCGCCTGCTTTCGCTGTATGTGGCGGCCACCCAGCGCCTGTTCCACGCCCAGCAGCACTTTCTCGGCACGGAAGACAGCAAGATGCCGTACATCATCGGGGTGGCAGGCTC
>Ga0306922_10007865_pt1 | contig 10325 bp, 12 predicted proteins | sample sta12Cox44000082_FD_203758 | JGI IMG/M metagenome (GOLD analysis project Ga0306922, IMG submission 203758) | Lab enrichment of tropical soil microbial communities from Luquillo Experimental Forest, Puerto Rico - statoxic.12C.oxic.44.000.082 (v2)... | ecosystem: Environmental > Terrestrial >...
GCCCAAGCTCGTTCAAGGTGTCAGGTTCACCAATGGGATCGAAGTCGCTGTCAATCCGGCATCCTCTCGCTCCCAAACCGCCGCCGCCTGAACCCTTTGGCTGTCACCAAAATTCGGCGATAGCTCACGTTAGCCGGCTCAACGCGCTACGGCATGGGGTGTTGTCGGCGCACACCGTGCTGCCCTGGGAAGACAAAGCAGAATATCAGGCACTCCTGAATGCGCTCGTCGAGGAATACACGCCGCATGGTCCGACCGAGGAGCATTTGGTAGAGGAAATTGCTGGCGTCATTTGGCGGAAACGCCGACTGCGGCTTGCTGAGGCAGCATCATATCGGACGGGTTTAGAAGGAATGCGTCAGCCTCTCTCCGATACACTCCAAAGGGCCCTGATCCAGGTCGAACCGATCATAGACTTCTTCACACAGTCGCCCTGGCGGACACCGGAAGATCTTCCTGAGTTGAAAAAGCGTCAAGCCTCAGCTCAGGCATTAGAAATACTGAGCACAGGAAAAGCAGGCGCCTACGACGCGGCACTGGCCGAGTTGGACGAATCGACGCGTAGATTCTGGGAAGAGCGGATCGCTCTAGAGCCTGAGGATTTGGATGAAGACGAAGACCCGGATGAGGATGTGGAACCGTAGACGGCCGATGCGACTGCGCTTGCGCAATATCGCGAGGAGTCGGTTCTGCCCAAGGTCGCGAAGCATGTTGGGTACATGGAGAACCCCACTTGATCCGCAAGCAGGTCCTGGGCGAGGCAGTTGAATGCACAAGTTTAGAATCACTCAGCCGATACGAAGTTCATCTCGATCGCAAACTCGAGCGCATGCTTACCGTGTTGCTGCGTCTGCAGAACCTGCGGCGATCGAAGGAGTCGGATTGATCGAGGAAATCCACTGTTTTTACTCGCAGTTTTCAATAAAGGTTCCTTCGCGCGAAACCATCGTCGGTGTCACTAATATAAACTGTCGCGCGCGACGGCCGAGGCATGTTATGAGAACTATTATTCCATGCCGGATCATAATCCGGCAAACCCGGCGCGAGCGGAGGAGGCGGGGATGACGAGCGCTGTTGAGGTCACGGAGCGCGACCGCGAGAGGGCGGTCGAGGCATACGTCAAAGTCCTCGAAGAAGAAGGCTATTGGACCAAGCCCGGATTTAAATGGGCCTCGACCGACCCGTCGATCGCGATCATCGCGAGACATATCGCCGCCGCCCGCGAAGAAGGCCGACAGGAAGAGCGGCGACGGTGGCGCGAGTGGTACGACGGCCTGCCTCAAGCAGATGGTCGTGCCGATTCCACCGAACCGATGACTGAATCGCGTGAGGTATCGAGCCACACGCCACTACCACCATCCACCGGGTCCTAAAAGCGACCCTGGGATGGATAGTGGCGCCCTCGTGGTGGCGCCATGGTGACACCTGAGGATTTTTGCAGATTTCGGAAATGGTAAGGCTGTACTTCAGTTCTCGTTAAACTGATCTGCCCCAATGCGTCGGACATGAGCGGAACATCGAGGAGCGATGATACGAGCCGATCGGATCGCACTGCGCCAACGCAAGCGCTATGAGAATGGGCGAGGGTCCTGCTTTTAGTGGCTTTTAGGATTTCTACATGATCCTAATCCCGGCCCCAAATCACGGCTCTAAAATCGTCTCGGTGATGTTCCTCACCCGGAGATGGGCTTAACTTTTACAACTTTATCGATTGAAATAGGGCACTAATACCAACCTGATTAATTGCCGACCCGTTCGAGCCAGGGATAGGAACACAGAGATCGGAGGCGTCCGGTTTGGCCCAGCAGCCAGTTCCAAGCGTCACAGCAGGTGTCGACGATCTCGTCAGTGGTCTGAAAAACGCAGTGCAAGAGACGATTATCTCGGAGATGCAGCCATAACCGCTCGATCGGGTTGAGTTCAGGCGAGTAGGGCGGCAGGAAGACGAGGCTGAGGTTTTTGGGCACGACAAGATCGCCGCTCGTATGCCAGCCCGCCTTGTCCATCAGCACAATGCCATGTGCCCCGCGCGCGACGGCTTGGCCGAGTTCAGCAAGGAAGAGGTTCATCGCGGCGGTATCGAGCCGCGTCATCACCAAGGCCACCCCGGTGTCGCGAGCCGGGCATACGGCTCCGATGATCCACGCCGACCGGTGGCCGACATCACGCAACCCGCGCGGGGTATGGCCGCGCTGCCACCAGACATAGCCGGTCCGTCCCTTCTGTCCGACCCGCGCCTCGGCCGAGCCGGGCCTCCGCCTGCGTCTGTTTGCGCGCGATCAGCGCCAGTAGCCCGGTGACGTCGCCACCGACAAACCGATGCAGGCTGACCTTGTCGGCAACCGGCGAATGCAGGGCCACCAGCCAGCTCGACTTGCTCAGTTCCAAAGCGACAAACATCGTAGCACGCTCGGCGGCGACGGCCGGAAGGGTGCTAGACGAGATCTCCATTGGCGGTCTCCTGGGTAGGATGTTGGACGCCAAACCCTACTGGAGCTCGACCGTCCGTCGCCCATAGGATCTTTTTGAAGGCTTGCTGGGCCTTCTCGCTGCTCTGCGGATGGCTCGGCCGGGTCTTCCGGTGCGACAGGTCGAGCGACCACAGCAGTCTGAGCATCCCGGTCTCGCTGTAGCTGACGCCCCAGCGCTCCTCCACCCACCGGCACAGATCGACGATCCGCCACCGCGCGACTTTGTCCACCACCGGATCGGGGCCGGCCAGCACGACCGCTTTCAATGCCGCCATCTGCCCTTCGGTTAGCTTCGGCCGGCGTCCCGGGGCGGGCCGATTGCTCAGCCCGGCGATTCCTTCCGTGTTATAGCGGTGAACCCAGTCACGCAGGGTCTGGCGGTCCATTCCAGCCAGCCGCGCAGCGCTTGCCCGATCCATGCCCTCCAGCGCGTTGGCGATCGCGATCAACCGGGCGCTGACGCGACCATCACGCTCCCGCCGCGCCCGCCGACGCAGTTCCTCCGAGCCAATGTCATCACGGATCGCCAACGCAGACATTGTGGTTTCCCCCTCCCCCGACCACAACATCCGCTACTCGCAAGCCGCTTTCGACGCAACTCTCTTGGCGAGTCAGCGTCAACTCAGGTCGGTATAAGGCCCCGCAAAGCGTCCCACCCCTACGCTGTTGCAGTGCGGTCAAGAAGAAGACCAGTTAGCCCACCCACCGGATCTGCGGAGAGCCCACCCAAAAAATGGGCCGCAGATCACTCTGCGGCGTGGTGTAACTCTGGTCGAGAGGCGGAGCGCCTCTGCCCACATGTCGAGTAGCTCCGGCAGATCGCGCCGACAGACAAAGAAGATACGCACAACGAACTCGACGTCTCCGGCTTGTGCGGTGGTCAGAGGCTCCAATAGTGGAGATTAGCCGGAATAGCGTCGCGGGCGACCACCGACTTGACATCGACCAAGACCCCGCCGGGGCCAAGCGCAGCAAATAGGGTATCCCAGCCAGCCTCTGCAAGCGTCCGGTGCGGTACGGCGAGGATCAGCCCGTCCAGTTCGACGAACGCCTGGCGGGGAACCAGCTTGATCCCGTATTCATGCTGCGCCTCAACAGGGTCGGCGAGGGGGTCTGTCACCATCGCCGCGATGCCAAATTCGCGCAGTTCGGCGACGATGTCGGGGACGCGGCTGTTGCGAATGTCGGGCACGTCCTCCTTAAAGGTAATGCCGACAATGCCGATCCTTGCACCCTTCACCGGCCGCTCCGCCGCGATCAGCAACTTGACGAGACGTTGCGCGATGAAGCTGCCCATGCCGTCATTAATCCGGCGTCCCGAGAGGATGACCTGTGGATAGTAACCGGCGGCCTCGGCTCTCGCGGTCAGATAATAGGGATCGACGCCGATACAGTGGCCACCGACCAAACCGGGCTTGAACGGCAGGAAGTTCCACTTGGTCCCGGCTGCTTGCAACACCTCTTTTGTCGGGATGCCAAGCCGGTCGAAGATGATCGCCAGCTCGTTCATCAGCGCAATATTGAGGTCGCGCTGCGTATTCTCGATGACCTTCGCCGCCTCGGCAATCTCGAGCGAGGAGACGCGATAGATACCGGCCTCGACAATGCGCGTGTAAACGGCAGCGACGCGCTCCAGGGTCTCCTGGTCTTCGCCGGCAATGATCTTGACGATCGTTTCGAGCCGATGCTGCTTGTCCCCTGGGTTGATGCGCTCCGGCGAGTAGCCCAGCTTGAAATCGATCCGCTGCCTCAGCCCGGATTGTTTGGCGAGGAGTGGCCCGCAGAATTCGCGCGTCAATCCCGGATACACCGTTGATTCGAAAACAACGACCGAACCTGGCTGCAATCGCGGTCCGATCGATGCGCATGCTCCTGCCAGCGGCGAAAGATCGGGGCGGTGCTCGGAATCGATCGGGGTCGGCACCGTTACGATAAAAAAGCTCGCTTCGTTCAACGCGTCAGCATCGTCGCTGAGCCGAAGTGTCGTCCCACGCAGGGCTGCCGCGGTCACTTCACCGGTTGCGTCGTTGGCATCCCTCAGCGCCGCGATGCGTTGCTTCGAAATATCGAAACCGATGACCGGGTCGAATTTCTTCGCCAGGGCGAGGGCGACCGGCAAGCCGACATATCCAAGGCCGATGACCGCAAATCCGCGTTCCATAGAAACGGCTGTTTAGTTAATCCGGTGATATTGCTTGTACCACTCCACGAACCGCGCAAGCCCGATATCGATCGTGGTCCTGGGCTCGAAGCCGAGATCGCGCCGCGAGTCTTCGATGTCGGCAAAGCTTTTGGGAACATCGCCGGGTTGCAGCGGCAACAGTTCCTTGCGCGCGGCTTGCCCCAGCTCTCGCTCGAGCACCGCAATAAAGTCGAGAAGCTTCTCGGGGCGGTGATTGCCGAGGTTATAGAGGCGGTGGGGGACACCGCCCGCTACAGGCGGCGGACGATCATGTGCCGCGATCGTACCCGCGACGATGTCGTCGATATAGGTAAAGTCGCGGGCCATTCGGCCTTCGTTAAAGACTTTTATCGGCTCGCCGGCCAGGATCGCGCGGGTGAACAGATAGGCCGCCATATCCGGCCGCCCCCAGGGACCGTACACCGTGAAATACCGCAAACCCGTTGCCGGCAGACCGTATAAATGGCTGAAAGTGTGCGCCATCAATTCGCAGCTGCGCTTCGTTGCGGCGTAGAGAGATACCGGTTCATCGACGCGATCCTCGACACTGAAGGGCTGCTTCCGGTTGGCGCCATATACAGACGAGGACGAGGCATAGGTAATGGCGGTCAGCCCATCAATCCGCCGGGCAGCTTCCAGCATTACCAATGTGCCGGTCACATTCGCATCGACATAGGCGTACGGGTTTTCCAGAGAGTAACGCACCCCTGCCTGCGCTGCGAGATGGATGATGCTCCGCAGGTCTTTGCGCCTATCTATTAGGCTGAGCACTCCCGTTCGATCGGCGACATCTAGCTTAGCGAACGAAAACCCGGCAAACTCGCGCAATATAGCGAGCCGCGCTTTCTTCAACCTTACGTCATAGTACTCGCTGAGATTGTCGACGCCCACGACCTGCTCGCCCCGCTGCAGCAGCGTTCTCGCAACGTGGAAGCCAATGAATCCGGCAGTGCCGGTGAGCAGGATCGTCATGACGCTCTATTTTCTCCGGCGGTGTCGTTTCGTGCAGCCGGGGCGAAGCGATATTTGAGCCGGCGGGCAAGATCCTCCAAGCGAAAAGCCAAGCGCGGCTGCTGGACGACCTGCCACAGCATCGGCTCGCACCGGGTGGCGAAACTCTCCTTTAAACGATTTCGGCCAGCCATGAAGTCGTACACCTCTGCACCGGATATGAAAGCGTGCCGGATCGACAGGGCATGTGTGACGACCCCGGGCCGCTCGCGCCGATCGGCATCATCGAACCCGCTTTGGTAAGCATAGATGCGATTGCCTAAGCGAAAGTTATAAAGATAGCCGATGACCCGGTAGCCAGCACAAGCTTTGAAAAGCTGGATGCCGCCTTCGCCAAAGGTGCGCTCGATCAGCAGCCGGTGAAACGGCTCGAAAAACTGGCCGGTAAATGAATGCGAGCGACCCCGGCGCTCCCAGGACGCGCAATGCAAGGTCTTCATCGCATCAAACCAGGCGAGGGCTTCCCCTACCGTTGCCGCCTCCTCCAGGGAGAGCGGGCCAAATCGCTCGAACTGCCGTTGCGCGCGCCGTAGCTGCTGGCGTGCATTGGCGCTCAGCACGGGTCAACCTCGCCGCCCGTCTGTTCCAGGCGGGCGAGGTCGACCGAAAACGAGGGCACCGCGGTCTGTCCGCTTGCAAGGCCGTACCTGCGCAGCGCTTCCGCAGGCAAGCGCACGAACGAGCCACTGAGATGGAGCTCGTCGCCCTCATCGCTAAGACCCGCGAACCATGCAAGCAGGTTATCCCAGATCACCGGCTCGTAAGCCGGCACTGCAAGAATGCCGTTGTGCTCGATCGTCAACGAGTCGAAGCGCGGATCGCCAGTCTCGTTTATATGGAGCCCGCGTGAATGCACCAGGCCAAATTGCCGGCGTGAGTCGCAAGCCCCCAGCAAGGCCAACGCGACTGTCTCGCCCTGCGCGATGCCGCGCAGCAGCTGCGGCCGGCTCGCGGGCGGCAGGGCGGTCAACAGGGTGCCGATCCACCGCCACGACGTGAAGAACGAGGGATGCCCGGCGGCTTCGAGCACGCGCCATTCGCGTTCCAGCACGGCTAGCGGCGGCAGCGCCTCGCGACTAAACAGGATCGCGCGAGCCGCGCCGATCTTCTCGCCCGGGTATTCTCCGGTGCAGCGATCAGCTTTCATGTGCGGTCGTAAGCCTGTTCCACCGAGAATGGCAACCCGACCATGGCTCTGGCGTATGCGGCCCTCATTGACCTCATCGTGCGTCAAAAGCCCGCCGATGCCGATATCGATACCGCCCTCGCGAGCCGGTGCGGACAGGCCGTCGGCGCTAGGCTCGCCGATAAGTCGACTTTTCCCGGAATGCGGCCAGATGCCGATCGATTTGTCCGCGGTTCGGGTCCACGGAACCCCTCAAAACCTTCCCCTTGCTCGCTGCTTTCAAAAAGGCCTTTGCACCCGCCCGGTGTGGCGCCATGGAGCGCGGATCTGTTCTGGCCTGTACTAAATCCCAGCTTTTCGCTAGTCTTAGTCAGCGTCCGCAATCCGAACAGCCTCTTGATGGCCGGCAAGGGCAGCGGCATCGAAAGGATCAGAAGATTATGCGGTTTTTCGAAACTGTCGGGAACGCGATACTCATCGCCTATGATGATAAACCTATACTGACAACCGATCCGTGGATCAATCAGGGTGCCTATTTCGGCAGCTGGACGCACGATTACGAGATCGCACCACACCAATTGGCGGCGATTCGAGACGCCGAATACCACTGGTTCTCGCATGGCCATCCCGACCATCTAAATATCGCGTCTCTGCCGATGCTGACCAGTGGCGAATTCCTGCTGGCCGATCAATACGGCAGCCGCATCCAGCGCGACCTCGCGGCTGCCGGACACCGCGCGCGTGTGCTTCCCGATCGGGAGTGGCTTCAGCTGTCCAAAGGGATTCGCATTTGCTCGATCGCGAACCGAAATCAGGACGCGATGCTGCTTATCGATATCAACGGGCGCCTTGTAATTAATATGAATGACTCTAGCGATTATGGCGAATCGTTTCGCGTGCGGCGCCTAGCCAAAAATTTCAAGGAAGTCTACATGCTTCAGCTGCATGGTTGGGGTGGTGCAGACATGCTCAACCTCTTCGACCCCTCCGGCCGCAAACTCGTTTCCATCGCGGAGAAGCGGCGTCCGATTGCACCGCGAGCCCAAAGAGCCGCAGCGGCGATGGGCGCCAACAAGTTTATCCCATTCTCGTCTTTTCAGCGTTACAGCGCGGAGACAGCGCCTGGGCCAACGATCTCATTCCCGAGCTCGCGGATTACGCGACCGGCGCGTTGCCGAACGGGCCGCAAATCTTGCCTGCGTTTGTCAGGGTCGACTGCGAGACAGATGAGATCAGGCGGCTCAATCCGCGGCGCTGTCCTTTGACTCTAAAAAAGCCGGAAGACTTTGACGACAGCTGGTCCGATCCTTTGACCAAGGAGGACAAGAAAAAAATACAGCATTATTTTGCGGTGCGCGATTTGCTGCGCGACCATTTTGGGTTCATCCAAGTGTCGGCGGGTGGTTCGAGCGTGACGGTCGACCTTAATCGCGACCGCCGCGACATTGGCATCTCCTTTGAGTGCCCCGTAGCTCGCTGATGAGTTGCATCGAGCAAGCGCTATTCGACGATCTGCTGATCGGCAATTACATGCGCACCACGTTACACAATGTCGAAAGCCTGTACCCTGACTTCACGCCATATGTGGCTAAATACGCGGATAATGGCGGCGCCAAGACGAAACGGGAGCTGACAAGATATTTCGGCCACTACTACCTGCGCGACCCGATCGTTCATAGCTTGAAGCATTTGGCCGACGCCAGTGAATCGGTGCTGCGTAGGGCTATTCCCGAAGGTACTGCAATGTTCAGGCTGGCAAAACGCACCTACTGTGCTTACGCATCGTGGCGAAATACACAGCCCGTCGGAAATATGAAGCTCGCCGAAAAGGCGGAGCCGCCGGTCTGATCAGGCGGTGCGAATTCTGCACATCCTCGACCATTCCTTGCCGTTGCAGAGCGGCTATGTCTATCGCACCCTCGGCATTGTCAACCAGCAGCGGGCGCTCGGCTGGGAACCGGTGTTGTTGACGAGCGGCAAGCATTACGCGCCAGGACCGATGCGAGAGCGGATCGGCGAGTGGGAATTCCTGCGGACCCCAGTGCCGAGCGGGCTCGCCGCGAGGCTGCCATTGCTTCGCGAGCTGACGATCGTCAACGACCTCAATCGGCGCCTCGACGATGTGATCGACGAGGTGCGGCCGCAGATCCTGCACGCCCACTCGCCCGTCCTTAACGCATCACCGGCGCTTCGCGCCAGCCGGCGCCATGCCATTCCGATGGTCTACGAGGTGCGCGCCCTGTGGGAAGACGCGGGGGCTGCCCACGGCACTCAGAGCCGTATAAGCCTGCGCTATCGCGCGACGCGTCTCGTCGAGACACGTGCGCTCCATCGCGCGGATGCGGTGACGACGATCTGCGAGGGTCTGCGAGCGGATATGGTTGCGCGCGGAGTGCCGAGCGAGAAGATCACGGTCATCCCGAACGCCGTCGATCGCGGGACGTTCAGCGGTCCCGGCGATCCCGACCCTGCACTCGCGGTTTCACTTGGCCTCGACGGCAAGACCGTGCTTTCCTTCTTCGGCTCGTTCTATTCGTACGAGGGTCTGTCGCTACTGTTGCGAGCGGTGCCCGAGCTGCAGCGCCGGCAACCTGATATTGCCGTCCTGCTCGTCGGTGGCGGCCCGGAGGAAGACAAACTGCGGGCAACGGCCCGAGAGCTCGGCCTCGGCAACGCCGTGCTATTCGTCGGTCGCGTCCCGCAGGGCGAGATCAGACGATACTATGACTTGGTCGATCTATTCGTGTTCCCGCGGATTTCGACCCGCTTGACCGAGCTGGTAACGCCGCTCAAACCGCTTGAGGCGATGGCGCAAGAGCGCATCGTCGTCGCTTCCAGCGTTGGTGGACATCGTGAGCTGATCCGCGACGGCGAGACCGGTTACCTGTTCCGGCCGGACGACCCGCACAGCCTCGCCGAAGGCGTACTCGCGGCGCTGGCCGATCGGCATTCCTGGCCACGTATTCGGGCGGCGGCGGCGGCGTTTATCGAGACCGAACGCTCCTGGGCGCGCAGCGTCGCGCGATATCGCGAGGTCTATCTTCGTATTTTGCAGCGTTAGTCCACGCTCCGCCGCCCCCGCGACCGCTGGTCCAAGACTTCACGGAACAGCGCGATCTGACCGTCCGTTGTGCTCTGCCAATCAAATTGCTCGGCATAGGCGCGGGTCGCGGCCCGTGACGGCGGCGCGGCGAGAAGCTCACGGATCGCCGTCGCGAGCCGACGCGGAGTGACATCGGCCACGATGCGTCCTGCGTCCACCGAGGCGACGATATCGGTAATGCCGGCGATGTCCGAAACTACGACCGGCGTGCCGCAAGCCATACTCTCCAGCAGGACGTTGGGCCAGCCTTCATGAGTCGAAACGAGCACTAGGAGGTCGGCTGCGCTGTAGAATCTGGGAAGGCGGTCTTGTGGTACGCGGCCGGGCAGTCGTACACGGTCGGCGATTCCGCGTTTCCGGGCCAGATTTTCGATCGCGCCGCGCTCGGGCCCGTCACCGACGATAACGAGCTCAACCTCCGGTAATTGTGTC
>Ga0306922_10007869_pt1 | contig 10324 bp, 12 predicted proteins | sample sta12Cox44000082_FD_203758 | JGI IMG/M metagenome (GOLD analysis project Ga0306922, IMG submission 203758) | Lab enrichment of tropical soil microbial communities from Luquillo Experimental Forest, Puerto Rico - statoxic.12C.oxic.44.000.082 (v2)... | ecosystem: Environmental > Terrestrial >...
TGGTCCCCATCGCCGGCGACCTCGCCCTCAACCTCGCCGGGAACCCATAGGCGCTGGGGTGCCCCAGCCCTTGCCGGCCTACCCATCGAGCGCCGCCGTCGCGTTGGTTGGGGCAGCTTATCCTCCTTCTTTGGGACGATAGGGCGGGAAGCAAAAAGGCGAAGAACGAACAGCGGGGTGCCCCATCCTTGGCCATCTTTTGGCGTGACTACTGATCAATCCAACAACATTCCCGGATTCTTCTTCGCAATGTGCAGCAGCTTCAGCGTCGCCTGTCGCGGCTCGCGAATGCCTTGCTCCCAGCTCTCCACCGCGTTCGAACTCACATTGAGCAGGCGCGCTAGCAGTGCCTGGCTGGCGTTCAGACTCTCCCGCAGCGCACGGATATCGGCGGGCTTCATGGGCTTGGGACGCCCCGGCAATTCCGCCTTGCGCAGATCCAGACCGCCTTTGGAAGGCTTGGCAGCAGCTTGGTGACGCGCTTCTTTTTTCTTGTTCTTCTTCTTGTCTTTCTTGCTCATAGCTCACCCCGTTACTGCCACATTGTGGTAGTGCCACAATGTAGGATATAGCACCGCCAATGGTAAATGGCCCAAAAGTGCCGTCCCCTCTCCCCAGATCTTTTCGAGTGGCAAAGAGCGAAACGCGAAGAGCGAAAGGCGAAAGCGATCTACTCCGCCGGACCCCGGTTCTGACCACTATCCCCAGACCACTGGTTTCGCCACTGGCTTCCCCTTCCCCCCCATCTCTACATACGCCAGCGGAGTCTGATGGTCATGCGTGAACGCTATCAGCCACTTCTCCGGGATAGCCTTAGCATAAAACTCGTGCCGGCATGCAATCGTCGTCAGCGGATACAGGTCATATCCCATCACCCACGTCGGATCCAGGTGGTTCGAAGTCGGAATCAAGTCGCTCGGATAGCACAGCACCGCATCCCCACTGCGCACGATCACCGCCTGCAAATCGCGTGTGTGTCCAGGAAGCCGCTTCACTGAAATTCCCGGAGCAATTTCTGCATCGCCGTCCAGTAGCGCCATCTGGCCGTTCTGAATCAGCGGATCGTAATTGTCCGTCAGATAACTCACTCTGTCCCGCTCGTGCTGCTCGTGCGCGTGCTCCACTTCACCCCTTTGCACGTAGTATCTCGCCTTGGGAAATGTCGCGACCGCCTTCCCGTCGCGATAGTAGGTGTTCCATCCGCAGTGATCGAAGTGCAAGTGCGTGTTGATTACGATGTCAATTTCGCCTGGCGACACCTCCGCCTGCTCGAAGCTTTTCATCAGCAGAACTTGGTTCTTGTGAATCGATCTGCTCTTTTCATTCAGCTTCGAGCCGATCCCCGCCTCGACCAGTACGGTCAGCTTTCCGTCGCGAACTAACAGACAATTCGTGCCGACCGTTAGCATATTGCGCGCGTCGGCTTGTATCCTCTTCTCCCACAGCACCTTAGGTACGACTCCGAAGAAAGCACCGCCGTCCAGCTCGTAGGTTCCGTCCGACAGCACCGTGACTTCAAAGTCGCCTACCGTGACCCTTTGCACCCATCCGCTCCGATTACAACTTAAACAAACAAATGAGGTTACTTGGAATTCAGGACTTCCAGAATGCGGTCAAAATCCTCCAACGAGGAATATTCCAACAGAATCTTTCCCTTTCCTATGCGATCTGTGATCGTGACCTTCACACCTAAAGCCCGCTCCAGTTGTCGCTCCGCTTCCTTGACGTTCGGATCGACCATCCGTTCCACGATCGCTTTTGGAACTACCATTGGCGGATGGACCAGATTCTCCACTAGCTCTTCCGTTGCCCGGACTGAAAGCTGCTTTTGGAAAACGCGCTCAGCAATCTTGGTTATGGCGTCGGGAGAATCCAGGCTGAGCAGTGCCTTGGCATGCCCAACGCTGAGATGTCCGCCCTCGATGTAGGTCTGCACCGGCGGCGGCAGCCGCAACAGGCGCAGGAAATTCGCTACCGACGACCGCTCTTTACCAGTGCGCTGGGAAATCTGCTCCTGCGTCAGCCCAAATTCTCTCCCCAGGCGCTCGAAGGCGCGCGCCTGCTCGATCGGGTTCAGGTTCTCGCGCTGCAGGTTTTCGATGATTGTCATTTCCATCGCCTGCTCGTTTGAAACCTGGCGCACAATCGCCGGGACCGTCGCTTTGCCGGCCTTTTGCGATGCCAGCCAGCGCCGCTCGCCGGCGATGAGCTGATATCGGCCTCCGGGAACCGCCCGAACGGTGATCGGTTGCAATATTCCGGAAGCTTTGATCGAGTCCGCTAGTTCCAGCAGAGCCCCCTCATCGACACGTTTACGCGTTTGGTAAGGATTGCGGTCGATCAGCTCAACTGCAAGCTGATGAATGCTCTCACCGTGGTGGGCCGCCGGGGCGGCAGTTGACGCGGGCACTTGGCGGGACGGCAGCAGGTTATCCAGCCCCCGACCCAATACTTTTCGCTTCTCCATTCCCTCTCCCACCAAACAACTAGGAAGTCGCGGCGTCCTGTGCCGGCGCCTGCGGTGCCTCGGCGTTCTCGGGGACTCCACTCCGCCGACGGATTTCTTTGGCCAAATCGACGTATGCCTCGCAGCCTCGCGAGCGGGGATCATACAAGAGCGCCGGCTTGCCGTGGCTCGGCGCCTCGGCCAGGCGGATATTGCGTGGAATCGTTGTTTGGCACATCAAGTCGCCGAAAAATCCCCGCAGGTCCGCAGCCACCGATTGAGCCAGGTTGGTGCGCTCGTCGAACATCGTGATCACGACACCTTCTACCAACAGACCTGGATTTAGCTCGGACTTGATTCGTTCAATGGTGTCCAATAGCTCGGTGACACCTTCCAGCGCGAAGTATTCGGCCTGCATCGGGATCAGCACTGAATCGGCCGCCACCAGGGCGTTCAAAGTCAGCAGATCCAATGCCGGCGGACAATCCAGGATGATGAACTCGTAATCGCTGCGTGCAGGCTCCAGTGCCTGACGCAGACGAAATTCGCGGTGATCCAGCGTCACGAGCTCGATGTTGGCCCCAATCAGGTTCTTGTGCGCCGGGACTGCCTGGAGGTTCTCAATTTCAGTCGGGTGCCTCGACTCGGCCAGGCTGGCTTCACCCATGAGGACTTGATACGTATTCCGCCGATCAGGATCGCGGCCAAGGCCGACACCACTGGAGGCGTTGGACTGGGGATCGCAGTCGACCAGTAAGGTTCGTGTACCCAGCGATGCGAGGGAGGCCGCCAGATTGATGGCGGTTGTAGTCTTCCCCACGCCGCCCTTCTGATTGGCGACTGCAATAACTCGACTCACTGGCTGAAAACCCCGACAAGAAGACTAGACCGGGCGGCAGCAGCGGGCAACGCCCAAAGCTGGTGCAAAAACAATTTTTAGGAGGAAAAACTGTGCAATTCAGCGACCCGTAACCGGAACCTACTGATTCTAATAAGCTAACCGTGAGAGTAGTTGTGCTTTTTCCTACACATAGAATGTTCCACGTGGAACAATCAAGGTAAACAACCATGATTATTGACGCTGGGCTGAGCTTCAACTGGATGTTCCACGTGGAACAATTGACTATGGGTCAAATGCAGCCATCCAGAGATCGACTCGTTGTCGAGATCTCCATGGCTTTGTCCACTGAATGCGATCTTGGCGGCTGTCGGATGAGCTAGTTTCCCACCAGACGTACTATTAGGCCATTTTTTGCGCTATAAAAACCACTCTCTGTTGGCTAAGCGGGATCGGGTGCTCATTGTGATGTATCCAACCGTGCTGGGGTAGGTGCGCCTCAGGATGCTGCCCCTTGCCGACAAGCAAGCACAGGGTTCCATCAGGCCCCACCAAGCGCCAGGCTACCTGCATCGCGCTCTCAAACTTCTCGACGGCCCTCAGGGCGACTACCCGGTAGTTGGCGGCGGTCACCGTCTCGGCACGCCTGCAGAAGACTTCGATATCGACAAGGTTCAAGTGTCGAATCACTTCCCTGAGAAACGCTGCTTTCTTGTGATTCGCTTCGATCAGAGTCGTATGGGTTTGAGGCGACAGCAGTTTGATGGGAATTCCGGGAAGGCCAGCGCCTGAGCCGAGATCAGCCAAAGTTGTTGCCTCGCCGCCAGAATCCAACGCGCCGCACTGAAGCAACACCCGTCCTGCCAACAGCGATTCGCCAAAGTGGCGGGTAACGATCTGTTCCGGATCGCGCACCGCTGTGAGGTTGATGCGCGCGTTCCAGCGTAGAAGAAGATCGAGGTATGTCTGGAGCTGGGCAATGAGCTGTGGCGGAGGATGGTGGTCGGCGAAGAAAGGGGTGAGTAACGCAGAGATGCGAGCTGCTTCGAGCATTGCAGGCAAGGATAGCAACTAGCAGCTCGCAGCAGCGAGCAATTAGCTCGTCGGTGGACCAAGTCAACTATCTGAGCAGATAGCCTTCCTTTGCTGGATGGGTAGCTCTGCTCGGAGCGTAGCACCGTGCCTTATTCAAAGATGCTGAAGATTTGCCCGTTTTCGTCTTGGCATGTAGAAAAAAACATCACCACAGAGACACAGCGAACACCGAGAAAAATATTAGTTGCTAGCAGTTGAGGCGCCACTTGGTCTCAACAATCTGACTGGACTCGCCGGCTGGCCGACGGTCGGGGCAAAGGAGAACACCATGCCGACTCACGTTTATCTGCAGCTTGATGGAATCAAAGGCGAAAGCACCGACGCCAATAGCAAAGGAGCCATAGAAACCGACTCGTTTAGCTGGGGAGCGAGCGGTATTGCTGCGGCCAAGCCCGCATTCAGCAAACTCACCGTGCATATGCCGACAAGTCTGGCGAGCCCACAACTCTTTCTTGCCTGCGCTAAGGGAACACACCTTAAGAGTGGTCTGATAACGGTCAGAAAGGCGGTAAACGGCACGCGCCCCTACCTTTCGATCAAATTGACTGATGTGCTCATCGATTCTTACATCGACGGCGTCAGGACGGGCGATGATCCGGCTGAATCCATTTCGATGACCTACGGCAAGATTGAATTCGACTACACCCAACTCAAATCGGATGGCAGTAGTGGTGGCTCGTCGGATGCGGGGTGGGACCGGAAGAACAATAAGGCCGCGTGACCCCCACGGGCTCTCCAGGCGCCGTCCTCAGGATGACGCCGCGAGGGGTTGGGGTTTGGCCAGCTCGATAGTTTGCGGTGCGGGTGCAGCGAGTTTGCCGCTGAGCAGTGCCTCGAAGAAGCGGTCCACGGCGTCGAGGATCTGTCCCTCATTGTGGGACTCGTAGATCGCTTTGCGGAGCTGGGCTCCGTGGGCGACGCCGTGCGTGAACCACGAGGCGAACTGCTTCATCTTGCCGGGCGCGCCGATCATCTTCTCGTCGTGCAACATGGTGAAGTAAGTACGGATCATCTCGTAACGGTCGGCTTCGCTGGGGGTGTCGTAGCGGCCGGTGGAGGTGTATTGCTCGATCTGGCGGAAGATCCACGGATTGCAAGCTGCGGTGCGGCCGATCATGACGGCATCGCAGCCGGTTTCGGCGACCATGGCGGCGGCGTCCTCGGGCGAGCGAATGTCGCCGTTGCCGATGACGGGAATCTTCACGGCGCCTTTGAGGGCGGTGATCCACTCCCAGCGGGCCTGACCGGAGTAGCCCTGTTCGCGCGTGCGGGCGTGGAGGGCAAGGGCGGCGAGTCCGCAGTCTTCGGCCATCTTGGCCAGCTCGATGTGGACGATTTCGCGGTCGTTCCATCCGGCGCGGAACTTGACGGTGAACGGGATGGTCACGACAGCTCGCACCGACTCGAAGATCGAACGAATCAGCGGCAGGTTGCGCAGCAGGCCGGAGCCTCCGTTGCAGCTGACAACTTTTTTCGCCGGGCAGCCGAGGTTGAGGTCGACAAGATCGAAACCCATGTCCTGAACGACGCGGGCTGCGTCGGCGAGGATAGCGGGGTCGCTGCCGAAGAGCTGCGCTGAGATGGGGTGCTCGTTGCCGTAGAAGGTGAGATAGCGCTGCGCTTTTTTGTCGCGATGGCGGGTGAGGCCGTCGGCCGAGGTGAACTCGGTCATCATCAGGCCGCATCCGCCGAGGTTGCGAATAAAGCGGCGAAAGACCGTGTCGGTGATGCCGGCCATGGGTGCGAGGACAGTGGCGGGACGGATTTCGACTCCGCCGAGCGTCACAGACGCGGGAACGCAAGCACTGGGAGGGGCGGTGCGCGCGGCCGGGTTGTCGAAGAATTTGGGCACCTGGAGATTGTAGCAACTAGCCACTAGCAGCTAGCGACTCGCTCTTGGCTGTTCGTCCTTGGTTTTTCGTCATTGGCACTCGCGGCGCCGCAGGTATGATTTCGGAATGACTTTACGACTGCTCGCAATTGCCGCCTTGATTGGTATCGCTGTCTAGCATCGCTGCACACTGAAGCCTTGCCTTGACTCACTCTCGTCGCGCAAAGGGAATCTTCGGGGTAAGGTTCCTTTCGCCACGTTAAAGGGCGTGGTGCTTCCGGCTCGAAAAGTCACCAACACCGCCGTTCCGCGGCTCGATCGCGCGGCGGCCGTTGAGCGCGCGCTTACGCGCACGCCGAAAAGCCTCATCGCACCTCCGCCGCTAAAGGAAGCAACCGAGAGGTCAGCTTGCGCCGCCGAAGGCGCTGTCGGCGACGTTGCGCAGATATTTGTGCGGATTGACTGGCGTGTCGTGGATGCGCACTTCGTAGTGCAAGTGGGCTCCGGTGCTGCGGCCACTCATGCCAACGTAGCCGATGACCTGTCCTTTGCGGACCGATTCGCCATCGGTCACGGCAAATCCCGACAGGTGGCCATATCGCGTCACGACGCTGTTGCCGTGATCGATCTCGAGCATGCGGCCATAGCCGCTATAGAAGTCGGCATATGTGACAACGCCGTCGGCGGGCGCGAGAATCGGCGATCCATAGTGGCAGGAGATGTCGATCCCGGCGTGGAATGAGCCTTCACCGTTGAACGGATCCTGCCGCGCACCGAAGGGGCCCGTGATCGGCCCTGTCACAGGCCAAAGAGTCGGCGCAGTGGTAGCGGCGATCCAGTCGGAGAGCGAGGCGCGATGGGTGAGTCCCATGTTCATGCCCGCTGCCGTCGCCCCAGTCAGCGCCGAGCTACGCAGAGCGTAAAGGCTGTTGATAGCATCCGTTACTTCTTCGGGCTTCAGCGGCCTGTCAGGCTCGGCCAGGAATTTCTGCTTGGGCTTCAGTCCGTAAATGACCGAAACTTCGTTGGCGATGGAACCCAGAGAGGCGACCTGGATGTCTTTCTCGTGCGTGACCTGTTCAAGTTGCGAATACTTGGTCTGAAGCGCAGTTTTCTCGGTGCGTAGCTGATTGAAGCTGGCTACCTTCCACAGCATGCGGGCATACGAGCCCGCCATGCCGGTGATGGTGGACATGCCGATCAGGGCCCCGGCGAGGAAGACGTAGAGGTAGTGTATGGGAATTGGGATCTTTCGTAGCTGCCCTTCGGCGTCACGCGCTACGAATAGGATATAAAAGCGCTTGCGCAATACGATAACCCTCAGTTCAAAGTTGCTCCGGTAGAAATTCAGCTTGCCTATAAAAACCAGAGTCTCTGTGTCCAGCGGGCCCAACTGCGACAGCGGAATCCCAGGAGAGTCATGAGGTTAGACCCTCCACCACCCGAGCCTTACAACGTGGCGTTCAACTCAGGAGCCTGGCCTTATAGAAGACATCAAACCGTAACAGATGCCCACAACCTGAGTCAATGACACTTGAGCATGGCCTTGCGACAAAAGTGGGAGAAGTGGATTTTGGCTCTTTTGATGCCGATTGCCTCGTTTGGGTTATTCGGACAGAACTGCTGTGCCCCAGCCCCGGAGTCCTCTACGAGCGCTTCGCCGAGGTGGGCTCGGTGGCCTGGCTTGTCGCCGTGCTTTGGCGATAGGGTCGGGAACAAAGTTCTTCCGATCTCAAGTCTTATCAACGTGATCCCTCCGATCGGTTGACCTTGTTTGACTACTTTGACTAACTGGCGACTGGCAATTGATAACTGGGTTTCTACTTGAAAGTTGCAACTTGAAACCTGAAACTGCTTTGATGCCGCTTCCGGAACGTCAACTCATCAACCGGATTCGTCGTACGGCAGACAAATTAGGTGCCGCTATCGGTGACGATTGCGCTGTGCTAGATCTTCCTCGCGGACACAAGCTCCTGCTCACCACAGACTTCTCTCTCGAGGGCATACACTTTCGTCGCGAATGGCACCCTGCTGACTCGGTCGGCCACCGCTGCCTGGCGCGCGGACTGAGCGATATCGCCGCAATGGGTGGGATTCCGCGATGGGCATTTCTGTCGCTCGCCCTGCCGGGCGCCCTGCCGCAGCGCTGGGTGGACAACTTCATGAGCGGGTTGCTAAAGCTCGCCAGGCAGTACAACGTGGAACTTGCCGGAGGAGATACTGCCCAATCGCCGCATGGCGTTCTCGCCGACATTGTCGTAGCCGGCAGCGTTGCTCGCGGCGGCGCCGTCATGCGTTCGGGCGCAAAGCCCGGAGACTTCCTCTACGTCACCGGCCAACTCGGCGTTTCGGTGGTTGCACTGCAAGAACTCCGCGCCGGCAAAAAGCTGAAGCCTTCCAGGTATCCGCAGCATTTCTATCCCGATCCGCGCATCGCGGTCGGCCAGTTTCTGCGCGAACACCAACTGGCTTCGGCCATGATCGACACCAGCGACGGCCTGTCCACAGACCTGAAGCATGTCTGCGACGAAAGCGGCGTCGGAGCGGTGGTGGACCAGATCGTCCTTCCCGCGCTCCCTTCAGACGAGTCGTTTCGCCACGCGCTGCACGGGGGAGAGGATTACGAGCTGCTGTTTACCGTGCCGCCTGATAGAGTGAGACGCCTTCCAGAACGGATCGCGGGTATTCCCATCACGCGGATCGGAGGGATGACTAAAGACCGGCAACTCAAGCTGTGGATGCCCGATGGCACAACGCGTCCACTTAAACCCGAAGGCTGGCAGCACTTCGCACAACGATAGAGATAGTGAAGCACTGAAACAACAAATGAACCCGGGTGCCCAACTTATCGCCCGTCTTTGGCGATAGGGTGGGACGAGGAAGCCGAACCGCGCATTATTCTGCGCTTTGGGCGACAAAGATTATTTCTCGCGAGCGCGCCTCGTCGAACGGGCTACCGTCCCAGACTCCGAAGACGTGTCGGACAACTAACCCTGAACGTACCATCAACTCCTCGACATGTTCTTGCGATGGAAACCGCAACGTGCTCCTCGTGGTCAGCGTCTCGTGTGCAAAGCGGTAGTGAGTCTCGAATGAGATGAATTCCCCATCCTTGTTCGTAACCTCCAACGTCTCGACAATTTGTTCGCCGCGCAATGTGTGGACGACGGGAGGTCGCGCCGTCCACTCGCCAGCCCAATCCATTCGCGGATTGCGGGTCTCAAACGCAACCCTGCCGCCCTCGCTGAGGTGCAGACGCATGGTCGCCAATGCTGCCAGAATATCGACATCGGTCAGCAGGATCTGGAAGCCATGTCCGGTCATCAGGATCAGGTCGAAGCGTCGCTGCGACCGGTAGCTCTGCACGGAGGACTCGACCCAATCAACCGTTTCAGCGTGAGGTTTTCTTCTGGCCACGTCCAGCATCGCCGCTGCTGGATCAACGCCTGTGACGCGATGACCACGCTCGGCCAGCGCGCAGCATAGAGTGCCCGTACCGCAACCAAGATCCAGGACACTACACGGGCGCTCGCCGGAGAGCGAGACGTAGAAGTCGGCATCCGGCGCTCGCGGGTTAGCGATGTTGTAAGTCTCGGCGATTCGAGGGTCCTGATAGTCCATACCGTATAAGGCTTTGCTTTCTGCTAGTTGCTAGTCGCTTGCGTAATCCGGGTTCACCTGTGGGTTGCTCGCGTGTCCACCGCCGGACGTCGTTTTTTACTCTTTCCTCCGTAACCCCTTTTGTTTTCAGTCTCTGACATTGGCGCATCACGTGCTATTCCATCCCCTGAGGTGGTCCGTGCGCACTCTGCTCCGTAACGTTCGCTATGGTCTTCGCGGTCTGCGGCGCCGTCCGGGCATGACGGTTGCGATTATCGCTACCCTCATGATCGGCATAGGCGCCACCACAGCCATCTACACTGTGGTGTATGCCACGCTGATTGCGCCGCTGCCCTATCCCGATGCTCACCAGTTAGTCATCGTTTGGTCCTTCGTGAATGGCCATCGCAATGGCGTCTCGGCCGGCGATTTCCTCGACTGGCGGCAACAACAAGAATCCTTCCAGCAGCTCGTTGCCTGGTCGGGAGCCAGCTTCAATGTCGCCACGCAAGAC
>Ga0306922_10007876_pt1 | contig 10321 bp, 14 predicted proteins | sample sta12Cox44000082_FD_203758 | JGI IMG/M metagenome (GOLD analysis project Ga0306922, IMG submission 203758) | Lab enrichment of tropical soil microbial communities from Luquillo Experimental Forest, Puerto Rico - statoxic.12C.oxic.44.000.082 (v2)... | ecosystem: Environmental > Terrestrial >...
GTTAGTTCTGGCTCGCACGTCGGGCAGACCCGTCCCTTGGGCCACACCAAGGCTTCCACCAAGCGGCGGCACCGCTCCTCGTCGGCGAATGCCTCGATCATTTCAGCGACCGTTCGGATCGCCAAAAGCACCTCGCGAACCGCGCCCAACACCATCAAAATCCCCCATCCCCGAACGGCCCTAGAATCTCACGGAAAAGCTTCTGTCTTCTGTTCCTAGCGAGATCGCTGTCTTTGGATGATAAAGGCCCCGTGCTATCCTGCTCGTTCTATGGTGTGACCCCCAGTAGAGAAAACCGTCGCTAGGGGGTGTCCAGAGTACGAGTACACCGACCGCGCCAGCGAGTTCGAGAAGCCCCGAAATTAACGGGACGTGGCGGTGTGTGCGCTCGGTCATCCGCGCCTTTCGCTACTTTCCAATGATTTTCGCAAGAAAACCCCGCCGAGCGGCGCGCTGATCTGATACACCATTTCGTTCTTTGAAGTCATCGGTATACTGTCTTGCAATGTCTTTAATAATTGAGAGCCGATCCTTTTTTAATCATCCGTGTAGTTGCCGCACCGGCAGATCCATGTCACTCCAAATTGCTCTTTCAATTGCCATCTGAAAAAGTTCTTCTGCTCGATCAGAATTAAATCTTTTTCGTATCTGCGCCTCATACAGCAATGAAGATACTACTTGCGCAATTTTAGATTTTGCTTTGGGAGTCGCCAGTGCTCCTTCAACCATTTGGATGAGAGCGTCATGAGTTGGAGTGTCTAATTCGTCATTCATACCCGCTCCCCTCCTGCCCGCACGGCAGCGAGCGCGAGGACGACGGCAAGTGCGGCCTCGGTCGCCGATATTTTGCAGATTCCACGCCATACCGGCAACGGTGGGATGCCGCCGGGCTAGCGGCTTGATGATTCCGGCCAAAAAATTGATACGCGCGTAATCGATCGCGCGCGCGGCTGAGCGAGCTTCAGCGCTCTTCGAGGCTTCCGAAAACGCGTGGCACCGGGGGGGTTTAGCCTGACGCATGGAGAACCGATCCGTGCGTCAGCCGCTCTCCGAGCGCGTCTCACCTCCTCGTCAACCTCGGCTGCAGCGCCAGCTCGCCCTGGCGCCGGGAGCTTCGCAGCTGCTGCACCTCATCGAGTAGATCGAGGATGACCTCGGTCTGGCGGCCAACCTTCCGTTCGCCGTGCAATTGCTTGTAGAGCCCGTTAGGGCTGAGCCCGAGACGCTCTGCCGCCTCGGTCTGCGTGATCCCGAGCCGTCTGATGCGAACACGCAATTCAGCCGCAGTAAGCGGCATTACCAACCCATTGTATCTGTCGCCACCTAAGCCGATATTATGTTTTCCAATGTATCGGGTTACAAGGAGGCCGCCGAATGGCGAGTGTTTATAAGCGCACCTGGACCGGCCAGGACGGCAAGGAGCGGGTGCGCTGGGTCGCCGCGTACAAGGACCAGCATGGCCGCCGGCACCGAGATCGGAGCGCCGAAATCGGCCGTCGGCGCCCGCATGATCCCAATCTCGCGCTCGCCGGCGGCGAATTTCGCGTGGTCGTCATCGAGACTGCCGAGCCAGTGGCCGTAACGATCGTAGGTCATCTGGATCGAGCTGTGCCCCAGCAATGTCTGCAATCGCTTTGGCGCAAACCCCATTCCAATGCCCCAGGATGCGAAGAAATGGCGTAGCGAGTGTTAGCCGATAGCGCGGCCGGTTCCGCTCATCTACGAGTCCCGCAGCGCGCTGTAGAGGCTCCCAGCCACGGCCGGCGACATTGGCGTGCGATTGCACACTGCCGGTGCCAGTCGGGAACACCAGGTTGAGCCGGCCCTTCGGACAGGCCAGTTTCCATTCCCGCAATGCATTGCCGACGATCGGCGCCATCGTCACTGCGGCGCGGGTGATGGAGGCTGCGGAATGATTACCGCAATCCGCAATGTCACAACCGGGGGCATCGCCGCGAGTGCCGCGCTCACCTTGTTAGCTCCCCTAGCCATCACGAGGCCCGTATCCGCAGAGCAATATCTGTGTGTCCCGGAGCAAGCGACGGGGTTCTCTTACAACACAACCGTCAAAAAATGGCAGATCACCAAACTCAAAACCCCACAGTTCGTAATATCTCCTTCCAAAACGCCAGATACGGCATACGATATTAGAGACGTCACGAGCGACGGCACCCCACCCGGCGGATCATTTTGTCCTAAGGACTTCAACAGCTCTGGGATGCTCTTTTGTAATGTGGCGTGGGGCGGCGAGATAAGTGTAAACAAAGCGAACGGGCGCTTTGTACGATCATTTACCGGCGCCTACTGGAATGTAGATATTCCCTACCTGGGCGTGACCGACGAAAACACCGGGACGCCGATGATATCAATTGGGAAATGTACTCCCTTCTAAACTTAGAGGACCGTTATCGCTCGGCTCCCGGGCACTCCTCGATCCAAATGACCTATGACCGCTACTAGCTTTGCGAGCGAAAACACGCCCCGCACACGCGCGCGCGAGGCGGTCGCTGGCCCCGGCACCAGGCGCCCACCACATCTCAGGCCGATGGCAGGCTCTCCGCTCAAACGAGCACGCAAGCAGGGCGTCCGTCTCGAAGACGGCAGCATTATCGCCTTCCCACACATGCCGCGCGTTGCCGATCTGCCGCCCGGCTGGCGGCATTTCCCCACGGCACAGAAGATCGAGCACTTGATCGGCCTCGATCGCTGCTATGAGATTCTGTCTTGGCCTCCCAGTGAGCTCGACCCACTGTGCCGGTCGATGCAGATGCAGGTGATGCGCATCCTCTGGCGGATCTGCATCAAGGCGGTACTCGATGGCAGTCTCGACCGCGAAATTGCCCGCGAGCGCAACCGTGCCACGGTCCTCGAAGAACTCAATCACAAGTTCGGAGCAAAGGACAGCGGGTTTGCGTAGTCGCATGCAGCATGCAGCGTGCGTACATGGATTCTTGTACGGGGAAAACCGGGCCCGCACGTCGGGGGTCGCGGAAAATCGCTTGTGGGCCTCCGAAACTGCGCGCAATTTTTAGGATTTCTTCGACGGCGCTTCGGTGCGCAGTCAGCTCGGAGGCGCGGATGACCGCCGACCCGTTGTTCCCGGCACGCTGTGGGCGGCGGAATGCGGTGTTGCGAAACTACTGGCAACAGCTGGGCCGCATCGAGAGGCTATTGCGCGTGGTGGGCTAACCACGCGCAGCCGCGTGCGGATGACCGTATAGCGCTGGAAACCGGACGTTGGGTAATCCCTGGGTTAACGAGTCAGATCGTAATCGCGTTCGACGGCGAAATTGCCGCGTCCGCTCGATGAACGCGGTGTCACCTTGATACCTTATTAGGGCGATGATCTCTCGCGGCTTTACCTCTAGTAAGCTCGATACCCGCGGCTTTCGCTATCTTCCAGACTACGACATAGCTCACGCCGCCGATTTGCTTGGCAACCTTTGAAGCGTTCGGGTTGGCCTTGAGCGCATCGATGATTTGAGCGCGCTGCTCCCCCGAAAGCTGTCTTCCAGATTCTGCTGGGGTGAGCGTGATGCCCGCAGCTTTGGCGATTTTACCGACCGTCGTGCGGCTCACGCCACCAATTTTCCGAGCAGCTTGTATTGCGTTCGGATTCGCCTTGAGCGCACCGATGATTTGGGCGCGCTGGTCTGTCGAAAGCCGTTTTCCAGATTGTGCCGCGGCGAGCGTGATGCCCGCAGCTTTGGCGATTTTGCCAACCTTCGTGTGGCTCACGCCACCAATTTTCTGAGCAACCTGTTTTGCGTTCGGGTTGTCCTTGAGCGCATCGATGATTTGCGCGTGCTTCTCCGGTGAAACTCGCGGATGGCCCCGCGCTGCCTTGCCAGCGGTAAGGTCAATGCCGGTTCCTTCAGCGAGCCTCACAACCGTTCTGTAATTCACGCAACCAACTTCTCGAGCTATCTGTGTTGCATTCGGGTTGTCCTTGAGCGCGGCGATGATTTGCCGGCGTTTTTCTTGTGAGATAATTTGCCTCATCGCGGGACCGTTCTTCGCGACCGTGAAGGCCACGTCCGTCGCCGCACCTTTGGCCCCGCCCTCACATTTAGAGCAACATCGCGAGGTGATCCATCAGAATTCAGATTTCCAGACATTCGCCAGGTCCGTACCGGGTTCCGTTGCAGATTAAGGTAACGAGCCGTGCATTGACTGGTTTAAAGGTCCGATAAAAAAGGGGCGGCCATGGCCGCCCCTAGAAACTGGCGCGCCGACCTACATCGGGCAAATTTTCCAGATCACCCCGGTCCCGGGAATCTGGACGAGCGGGCCATTGGCGGCGCCGACAAAATGCGAGTCAGAGCCGAGATCCCGCACTGCGCCGTAATCGACGACATAGGCGCAGCCGTCCGGGCCAAACCTGACATTGGTTGGGCGGTTGAACCCGTTGATGTTGGTCACGAATGCCTGGTCGCCTGTGCTGTTGCGAGCAAAGTTCTGGAACTTCAATGCGAGGGGTGAGCCCGCCGCTTGATTGAAGTTGATCAGCTTGACCTCGTGTCCCACTACGGGCGCCGGTGCGGTGGCATTTTCTGCAGAGAACCCGAAATCCCCTTCGAGGCTGTATAACGCCGCACCCGGCTGCACCGGCCCGGTAACAAATGCGGCGGGCGCGAAGTCGATCCCGGTGAACGACGAGTCCGCCGCCTCGATCGCCAATGGCGCGGTGATTTGCTGCGGCGGGAACGCCAATACGTCGGCGATCGGGATGGCTCCCGCATTCTTAAGGTTCGCAAGGCAGGTGGCCTGATCGAACGGCGGTGGGCATACATCATCGCTAGACCCGCCAACCGGATTGAACACGGCCTGGCTCGTCGGCAGGAAGCCGTAGCGGTCGGGCCAGCCGTGATAGACCGGTGTGCCGTCTGGGTTCAGCTGGTCGGTCGAGACCACTTCCGGGGCATTGTTCGAGGGTCTGGCGCCCCGTTCGTCGGCGCCGTCCTCGCCGACCAGCAAGTTTCCGGTCAAAGGATGATCAACGGGCGCGAAACGGATCGCATAGCCGTTCCGGTGCCCCCAACCGAAGGCCTGGATGTTGCTCGGATTGTTCAGTTGTGCCCGCAAAGTCGCGCCGTCGCAAACCCCCTGCCGAACCTGATTCGTGAACGAGTTGAAGAAGGCCGGGATCGTACCTCCCGGATTTTGCGTGTTGAAAGGCGAGTAGCCGCTGGTGAACTGACCGTTACCCGAAGAGAACACGTTCTGGCTCAGCGTGATGTCCTGACACGGGATATCGGATTGATTCTGGCCGCCGCCATTGTCGAGGCCGACAACGCCGCTGTTGGTGGTCGACCCCTGCGACCAGTAGATCCATCCGTCTCCCCGGAACGCCAGCTGCTCGGTCGGGTGGTCACCAGTCGGCAGATTGATGATGAACGGGGTCACTGCACCGGTCATCGGGTTCACGGTGACAATTCGCGAACTGTTGTTTTGCCCATTATGCTGATGGGTCGACTGATTGGAATCGGTCGCGAAAAGCGCCCCCCCGGAGATGCCATTGACGAAGGCGATGTCGATTGCCGGCCCTGAGGGCTGGAACCCTCCCCCGGAGGACGTCGGTTTACCCAAGGGCCCGCGGATCAAGTTGCCGTTCTGGTTGAACACCAGAATATCGGGCGTGAAGGGGTTGTTCATGTCGAACGGACCACCGGGCCATGCCATTTCGTCGTTGCACACGCTCGGTAGGCCGTGCCCGGATTCCAGAACATAGACCTGGAAGCTGCTCGAATTGCCGCGAAAGGCGATGCCCGTCGGAGCGTTAAGACCTCTTGCGAAGACAGTTGCCGTGAACCCCGGGGGGAGATTGATCGACGGCGCCAAGTTTGGGTTGAAGAACGCGGTGTTGTTCATGCAGTCGGCCGCAGTCGACGGATTCGATACCGTCTGCGCCGAGACAACCGTGGGCAGTGCCAATATCGGCAATGCCAGAACGCCGGCTGTTAAGCCGGACAATCGTTTAATTTGCATTTGTCAAGTCCTCCCATTCCCTTACACTTCGGCAAGCGACAATGTCGTTGCATCATGTTCACTTATTTTGATCCAAGGCGGACCACGGATAGACCAGCCCGCGGATCGCCGCCCGAAGCAGTCGTGAGCGCGCATTTCCTCCCCCAAAAGGATTAATTTAACCTTTTAGGGTGAGCGTGCGCGTCATGGAATGAAACGTCAAATGAATTAGCGGTATGGGCGATACTATTTTCAAGGCTGGTTGAATTTCTCAACCGTCTCGACCTGGACAGCGCTGTGCACCGCCACCGGAGAGGCGCGGCACACCCTGGCTCTCACGACTAGATAGGTGCGGTGACCTTCGCGGCTGATCGTAACGGGCGAGGCTAGCAACGTCACCGACTCCCTGAGTTCACACCCGTTGGGCGATAAGCCCGATCCGCGAGAGTCGGTGGTAACCACTTAGGGTCGGGTGCGGAAGCCCGAGCGCTATGGCTCGGAGGTCCGTTTCCGGCGCGACTCGGTCGCCCTGATGCATCGCGGCGAAGGTCGGCAATCCACCCAATTTATCCGATCCCGACGGTTATCGCGAACGGCAGGTATCGGGGCATGGGCTGCTATTTCCATCGACGGAACCGGGCGGGCCATTGAGCGTCTTGGCTGGAGAGCAATGCGCGCCGCGCCATATCTACGACGATGACGCGGGCCGGCTGGTTAAGAAAGCTTGCAGGTGAGCGATGATGATACACGCATTTCGATTGCTGGGCGGGGCTTTCGCTCTAGCAACCAGCGTATTCGTCGCCGAGGCAAGCGGCGCCGAGCTGAAAGTGCTGAGTGCTGGCGCGATGCGCGCGGCCTTGCAGGAGCTAGCTCCGGCTTTCGAGGCCGCCTCCGGAAATAAGCTAAAGATCGAATACTCGACCGCGGGCGACATCGAGAAAAAGGTTGCCGCGGGGGATGAAATCGATGTCGCGATCCTGACCAAGCCGCGCGTCGACAAGCTGGTTAGTGAGGCCAAGATCGTCGGTGGCAGCACGCGGACGCTAGCGCGCGCCCAGATCGGTCTGGCGGTACAGAAGGGTGCCGCAAAGCCCGACATCAGCTCTGTCGAAGCGTTCAAGAAAGCGGTGCTCATTGCCAAATCGGTCGCGTATGCCGATCCGGCGAGCGGCGCTACCAGTGGGCAGTACCTGGCGAAGGCCTTCGAGAAGCTGGGCATCTCCACGGAGCTCAAATCGAAGACGCAGTTCGTTGCGGCAAGTACCACCCAGGGCCCGTTGGTTGGAGAAACGGTGGCCCGTGGCGAGGTGGAGCTCGGTATACAGCCGATTACCGAGCTGATGGAGGTGCAGGGCATCGACGTGGTCGGGCCCCTGCCTGCTGAGTTGCAAAGCCCTGATCTCGTCTACGTTGCTGGCGCTCCGTACTTGTCAGAGCAGCCAATCGCAGCAAAGGCGCTGATCGACTTTCTCGCGGATCCCAAGGCCGCGGCGGTGTACAAGGCCAAGGGCCTGCAACCTGGCTGACGCGGCACGTCGGATGTCCACCCCAGTGAGCCATTCGATCCCGCAGCGCCGACAGTCCGCATTGGGCAGGACGGCCAGTTCGTGCCGCCAACGCTGAGAGGCCGTTATGCGTTCAGTGAGGAGACCTTCGCCGGAAGTGGCGGCAACGAGAAAGATGCGCCGATAGCGGTCGCCGACTATCGGAGAGGAAATATTGAGCCTAACTCACGAGCAGTGGGGCATTGGAGCAGCAGCGTGGACCGATTTGTCGTCATCTCCGGGTGCTCAAGCGGCGGTAAATCGACATTGATTGCCGAGCTTGGTAAACGCGGGTACGCAGTCGTAGATGAGCCTGGGCGGCGGATCGTCAAAGAAGAGTTGGCGAGAGGCGGGTCTGCTCTTCCCTGGGTTGACGGGGTCGCTTTTGCGCGTCGCGCCATGGCGATCGCCCTTGCTGACCGAGCGGCGGCGGGCTCGTTGGACGGCTGGGTGTTCTTCGACAGAGGGCTGATTGATGCCGCTGCCGCGCTTGGGCACATGACAGGAAAACCGGTGCTGACAGCGCTCGGTCAAGCTAACCGTTACCATCGGCGCGTGTTCTTGGCGCCGCCTTGGCCGGAGATTTACGAGACCGATTCGGAACGGCGTCACGGATTGGATCTGGCCTTGGCCGAATATTCGCGCTTGGTCAAAACTTATCCGTCGCTCGGCTACGAAGTCTTGATTTTGCCAAAAGTTGAGGTTTCAGAACGTGCCGACTTTATTTTGAACACGCTTGAGGCGTGATCCGGACCCCGAGGCTGCGTCTTGAGGGCTCGATGCGTGGCGCGGTCCGCCCGAACTCGTCGATCCACGTGCGCAGCCGTCAATAGATGTCTGGCACGAAGCGCTGACTTGTTATCTTCGGACGCTTGTAGTCGCTATCAGATTGACGCGGAGGCAGCGCAATCTCGACGGGGTTCAGGTCGTTGTAAGGGACTCGCGACAACAGATGAGCGATGCAATTGAGCCGGGCTTGTTTCTTGTTGTCGGAGTTCACCACGTACCACGGGCTTACCTTAGTGTCAGTTCGAGCGAACATAAGGTCTTTTGCCTGTGAATAATCGACCCAATGCCGGCGGGATTCTATGTCCATCGGGCTAAGCTTCCAGCGTTTTATCGGATTTCGCATTCGGTCTTGGAACCGTTTCTCCTGCTCCTCATCATTCACCGAAAACCAATACTTTATGAGGATGATGCCCGAACGAACCAGCATTTCTTCGAAGAGGGGGCAAGATCGCAGGAACTCCTGATATTCCTCCTCCGTGCAGAAGCCCATGACGCGCTCAACGCCGGCGCGGTTGTACCAGCTCCGGTCGAACAGGACGATCTCACCGGCCGAGGGCAATTCCGCCACATATCGCTGGAAATACCACTGCCCGCGCTCCCTCTCGGTCGGAGTGGCGAGGGCGACGACCCGGCAGATACGGGGGTTCAGCGGATCCGTGATGCGCTTGATGACGCCACCCTTGCCCGCTGCATCCCGCCCCTCGAAGATGACGCACATCTTGAGGCGGTTGTGCCTCACATATTCCTGCAACTTAATCAGTTCGATTTGGAGGTCTATGAGTTCCTCGACGTAGTTGTAATTCTTCGGGGGTTTGCGTGGTTCGGATCGGTCACCCACGATCCAGTACTGCTCGACTTTTGCCGTCTCCCTCGCTAATTCAGTCACTTCGCCGCCAGCGTGTTGGTGTTTGTGCTTCCTCTTCATGTCGACCGTCCTCTTCTTATCGCGATGGCGGGCGGGTTACCTTCCCGCATAACTAACGAAACCCGCAGGTTACGCCCTTTGCTCAAAGGTTCAACCAAGCACTGCCTAGCATCGAACTGCGAAAGGTAGCTGACCTCGCTCTTACCTTCCGAGACCCGAAGCGGATGACCAACTTACATCCGACCGCGTGGTTGTTATGCGGCGCCGGCAATGGCCGTTGAGGGGCAGGACCGGCCCTTCATTCACTCAGCGGGCCCCCTTCGGTCCCTCTACCCTGGACTTCATTGGGAATCCCGTGCCCGTATTTGCAGTCAACATCGACTCGCGCCTTGAGGCTCGGCGGAGGCACCACGTGCCACTTATGAACCCCGAGCTGATCCGTCACATGGATAAGCACAGTGCCGGATCGTCCGGCACCGCGACCGCGATCGCGCCGCTCGCGCCCTTGTCAGGGATTTCGGCGATCAAATGGACGACGCCGTGTTCGTCGAACTCCACATGCAGCCGGTGGGGGCCATCCGGGCCAGTGCCACGGTATTCCCAGGTCTCGTCGGCCTGGCCCGCCATCGCCTGGCCGCAATCGTCGAATTGCACGATGCGCCACGGCGCACCGAGCCGCGCCCTGAGCTCGGCCTTGGTCGAGTGGCCGGGGACGATTTGGGACAGCGCCTGCGAACCGAGCGGATCGGCGGCGCCAGCCGGCGTGGCACCCAACGCGCCGAGCGACAACGCCGCCAATAACACAAATAATCGCATCGTACCCGATCCTACTGCACCGCTTTCAGTGCGTCGCCAGTCAGCGACAGGATCGTGGTCCCGCCGCCGGCGCGATCCGCCGTGTAAATATACCCCCGGTCGTCCCATTCGATATAATCATTCATGGCCGCATTTTGACATTTCCTGACACCGTCGATATTGGCGCACGAGGCGATCGTGTTGGGGCCGGGCGCCTGGATGTAATACGCGATCGGCTGCGGGTTCTTAGGGTCGCGAATGTCCCAAATGCGGGCACCGCCGTTGAACCACGAGACTCCGATGATCTTGCCGTAGTATGGCGCATAGATCGCCTCGGTTACCGCATGCGCGCCGAACCGCG
>Ga0306922_10007877_pt1 | contig 10320 bp, 9 predicted proteins | sample sta12Cox44000082_FD_203758 | JGI IMG/M metagenome (GOLD analysis project Ga0306922, IMG submission 203758) | Lab enrichment of tropical soil microbial communities from Luquillo Experimental Forest, Puerto Rico - statoxic.12C.oxic.44.000.082 (v2)... | ecosystem: Environmental > Terrestrial > Soil...
CGAGCACGACGCTGAAGGGCGTCGAAGTCGCCGACGGCGCGCTCGAGTCTGCGTGGTCGGCGCGCCGACGGGCGAGCAACCACACCACGATGGGGTACATGACATACACATAGAGGACGGTCGCCACCGCCAGCCAAAACATGCCTTTGAGCAGAAACTGATCCCAGACGGGAGTTGTTGTGGCGATGAGCCCTCCTGGCAAGCCGACGGTGTCGCGTCGGCTGATCGTCACCGTGAGACGGAACGTATTATAGACCGGTCCGGTTTCAGGGTGTTTTGACGGGGCCGTGCAAGATGGGTTATGAACGGCCGCATGTTCCCGGTTTGCGCTGGACTGCGCAATCCGAACCTTATGCTGGGCTTCACGCCCAGCAAAGAACACCCGGGCGTGGGACCCGAGCTGAGTCATCGGAGGATTCAGTGTTATACGGCATCAAATTCGTGGCCAGCTATCTGTTGGGTACCGACGTTGCGGGCCGCAATCTCATGGTATATCCCGATGACACCTTCATAACCTCCTATCCGCGCTCGGGGAATACCTGGGCGCGCTTCCTGATCGCTAACCTCCTGCATCCGGATCGGCCAGTGACTTTCGCCAACATCGAGAGCCTGATTCCCGACGCAACGGTGGTATCGAGCAAGACTATCAAACGGGTCCCCCGGCCGCGGCTGATCAAGAGTCACGAGTACTTCGACCCGCGTTACCCGCGGGTGATCTATCTGGTGCGCGACCCGCGCGATGTGGCGCTGTCGCTCTATCATGCTAGGCGCAAGTACCGATCTATCGAGGACAGCTATCCCCTCGAGCGTTTCGTGTCCGAGCATTTCTTACCCGGTGACTTAGACCTCTCCTGGAGCGAGCATGTCAGCAGCTGGCTGGCGACCCGGTTGCATCATCCCGCATTCCTGCTGGTGAGATACGAGGACCTCCTGCAGGATGCGGCGCGCGAGCTGCGCCGGATCGCGCTCTTCCTCGGCGTAACGGCACACGACGAGACGTTGGCGCAAGCGGTCGAGCGGAGCACGGCGCAACGTCTGCGGGATCTCGAGAAGGTGGAACACGAACGCTGGCTCGGGGTCAGGGGAACGCGCGCAGATGTCCCCTTCATCGGCGAAGCAACGGCGGGCCGATGGAAGCAAACACTCCCCGAATCCTCGGTTGCCCTCATCGAGTCGAGCTGGGGACGGCTCATGAACACCCTCGGTTACGAGACCAGCACTGCACCCGTCGCCAACACTCGCGTCATCACAGGCTGACAGATGCCGGGCCGAAATCCCGTTCGCCGGGCAGCAGCACCACCCCGTGAAGATCCGCGCTTTGCCGCCAGCGCATTGCGTCCAGCATGAACCGCTGGCTCAAGGAGCGTGCACTCTCGGGTGTGCGCTGGACGGTGTCCGGCCGACTCCTGGTGCAACTCATCACCTGGCCATCAACCATCATCGTGATGCGGCTGCTGAGTCCCCACGACTACGGTGTCGTGGCGGTGTCGACGATCGTGGTCGGATTCGTGAGCCTGTTCGGCGAGCCGGGACTGGCCGCTGGCCTGGTGCAGACCGAGGTGCTACGCGACGAGACCAGCCGTGCGGCGAGCGCGCTGATGGTGCTGCTGAACCTTCTCTTGCTGGCCGTGCTGATATTTGCGGCGCCGACTATCGCCGTCTGGTATCGCGAGCCGGAGCTCACGCGGGTCATCCAGGTCGCCTCGCTGTCGCTTGTGATGACGGCGATCGCCACAGTGCCACAGGCACACCTCGAGCGTAATCTGTGTTTCCGCGAGCTGGCGCTGGCGATGATCGCGAGCAACCTCGCTGCGAGCTTCACGACCATCGTTTGCGCGCTGCTCGGCTTCGGCGTCTGGTCACTCGTGTTCGGCGTCCTGGTCCTCTCGGCGGTGCGCTCGACCGTCATCGTTGCGTACAACCGCTCGGCGGTGTGGCCCGACTTCTCCAGGGGCTTCGCACCCGTCCGTCACCTGATGCACTTCACCGTGCACATGCTCAGCAACCGCATCCTCTGGTACTGGTCGATGAGTCTGGACGTCCTCCTCCTCGGCCGCCTGGTGCGCTCGGCTGAGCTGGGCATCTACAGCGTCGGCGCCAACCTGGCTGCGATCCCGGGCGACAAAGCGATGGAGGCAGTCAACAGAGTGTCCTTCCCACTGCTGAGCCGTATGCGCCCGGGGCAAACGCAGTTCAATGAGACCTACGAGCGCATAGTGCGCATGCTGGCGTTATACGGTTTTCTGGTGGCCTGGGGGCTCGCAGCGGTCGCCCCGGAATTCGTGCACGTCCTGCTGTCGGAAAAGTGGCGATCCGCGGTCATTCCTCTTGCGATGCTGTCGATCGCGGCACCGCTGCGCATCATGACGGCGTTCCAAAACACGGTGAACAATGCGGCGGGGGCTCCGCAGGCCACGACCAGGGTCTTGATATTGACCTGCGTGGTGCTGCCGGCGGGGATCCTCATCGGAGTGCGCATGGATGGCATCAACGGCGCTGCCGTCAGCTGGGTGGCGGTCTACACGCTGCTGTTCCTCGTCTCGACCCTGTACACGTGCCGTGTGACAGGGCGCGCCGCGCGCCACAATCTGGGGTTGATGCTCGTGCCGTTGGCCGGCGGCATGGCGATGCTGGTGGCAGCAGGGGCGCTGCGCGCACTGTTGTCCGCTCAGCTGTCACCGGTCGTACTGCTGTGTATCGAGATCATCGTTGCCGCAGTCGCGTTCTTCGGCACGGTCCACCTCCTCGGCCCCGCGATGCTGAGCGACGCGCGTGCCCTGCTGCGCGACCTGCTGCGGCCCGAACGAACGGCGGATACGGGAATTGCTTCATGAGCCCGTCGGTGAGCGTGATCGTCCCCGCCTTTGGCGTGACGCCGTACATCGCCGCAGCGCTCGATTCGGTCCTCGCTCAGACCTACGGCGATTACGAGCTCATCGTGGTGAATGACGGCTGCCCGGATAGCCGCGCGCTGGAGACGGTGCTGCGCCCGTATCTCGATCGCATCGTGTACGTGAAACAGGAAAACGGCGGCGTCTCCTCCGCGCGTAACGCCGGCATGCGCGTTGCGCGGGCTGCGCTGATAGCATTTCTCGATGGCGATGACACGTGGACGCCTGACTACCTTGCCGTGCAGACCGAGTTTCTGCGGACGCATCCACAGACGGACATCGTCTACAGCGACGGGGTAGTGTTTGGTGACGGCCCGCTTGCAGGCCGCCAGATGAGCGACTTGTCACCCTCGCACGGGGAAGTCAACTTCGAAAGCCTGGTCTCGTGCCGCTGCTCGGTGACGACCTCCGTACTCGCCCGCAAGGCGGCGATTCTCGCCGTGGGCGGGTTCGATGAAAGCCTGCGACGGGCCGAGGACTTCGATCTGTGGGTGCGTGCAGCTCACGCAGGCGTGAAGATCGCGTATCACGAGCGGGTGATTTATCGCTACCGGCAGCGCAGCTCGGGACTGTCCGCGGATGCCGTGGCGATGCGCGAGGCGGCTGTGGCCGCGCTCGAGAAGCTGGGCCGGACGCTGTCGCTGTCCGCCGACGAAAGAGCGGCGCTCACAAAGGCCCAGCAGGAATTTCGCGCCGATATCCTCTATTTCCGCATGATGCACGCGCTGCGCGCCAAAGATGCGCCCGCGGCGCTGAGCGCTCTGCGGCAGCTGCTGCGCCTTCGCTGGACGTTGAAATACGCCTTGCTGGCGATCGGCCTGCGCTGCGTGCCACAGCTCGCGCTGCGAGTTGCGGATCGGCGCGCCCGGTCATAACACGCCGCGGACGGCGCCTGAATCGCGGTGGAAGCGAGCACCCCTCCGCTGCCGTACAATCCTGACTCGCACTCAAGGAACAGGCTGCGTCAACAATGAAAATCGCCGTGTTTGGACTGGGCTACGTCGGTGTCGTCTCCGCCGCCTGCCTCGCCCGCGATGGGCACAGTGTGGTCGGCGTCGACCCGAACACACTCAAGGTCGAGTTACTGCGCCAGTCAAAGAGCCCGATCGTGGAGCCGGGGCTCGAGGAGCTGATCGCGGCAGCGGTCGCCGCGGGACGCCTGGTCGCGGGCTCGGATCCGGCTGCAGCGGTGGCGCAGTGCGAGGTGCTCATCGTGTGCGTCGGCACCCCGGGGCAACCCAACGGCAGCCTCGATCTCGGCTATGTCCGCCGTGTGGTCCAACAGATCGGCGCGCAACTCGCAGGCGCCGGCGCTTACAAGGTGGTCGTCATCCGCAGCACACTGCTGCCCGGCTCGATGCAGAACGTCGTGATCCCGATACTGGAGCAGGCTTCGCGCCGGCAGGCCGGCAAGGACTTCGGCGTGTGCATCAACCCGGAATTCCTGCGCGAAGGCTCGGCCATCCACGACTACGATCACCCGCCGAAGACGGTGATCGGGGCCTCCGATGAGCGTGCGACAACCATGGTGCGCGAGCTGTACGCCGCACTCAGCGCGCCGCTCATCCTGACTGACCTGCGCACCGCGGAGATGGTCAAGTACATCGATAACTCCTGGCACGCACTCAAGGTCACCTTCGCCAACGAGGTCGGGCGACTCTGCAAGGCGATGGGCGTCGACTCCAGGCTCGCCATGCGACTGTTCTGCATGGACACTAAGCTCAACATATCGAGCACCTATCTGCGCCCTGGATTCGCGTTTGGCGGGTCGTGTCTGCCGAAGGACGTGCGCGCCCTCGCCTACCAGGGAAGACTCCTCGACGTCGACACGCCGGTTCTCAGCTCGATCCTCGCCAGCAACCAGCTGCACATCGCCCATGCGCTGGCGATGATCCGCGCGACCGGCCGGCGGCGCGTGGGGCTGCTCGGGCTGAGCTTCAAGGAAGGCACCGACGACCTGCGCGAGAGCCCGGTCGTCACCCTGGCCGAGCAACTCATCGGCAAGGGATACGAGCTCGCGGTGTACGACCGGAACGTGAGGCTCGCGAGCCTCACGGGAGCCAATCGCGAGTACATCCTGGGTCAGATTCCCCATATCGGCCGGCTCATGGTCGACCGGCCCGAGCAGCTGCTCGAGCATTCCGATGTGGTGGTGGTCGCCTCGGCGGAGTTTGCACCGCTGCTCGAGCAGCTTCCGGCAGGTAAATCGGTCATCGACCTCGTGGGGTCATGGCACCGCAGCCCGGGCGCGGACGCGGCCCACCCGGAATCGTATGCCGGTATCGCCTGGTAACTGGCCGCACAGAGAAATGCCTGATGACACCCGAAATCGCCGTACTGATCCCCTGTTTCAACGAACAAGAGACCGTCGGCGCCGTCGTGTCTGCATTCAGAGCTCACCTCCCGCAAGCGATGATCTTCGTCTACGACAACGCGTCCACGGATTCGACGATCGAGCGCGCCCGCAACGCCGGTGCGATTGTCAGGAGCGAGCCGCTCAGGGGTAAGGGCTACGTCGTCAGAAGAATGTTCGCCGACATCGAGGCCGACATCTACGTGCTCGTCGATGGTGACGGTACCTACGATGCCGCGCGCGCACCGGCGTTGATCGACGCGCTGGTGCGCGAGTCCCTGGACCTGGTGAGCGCCGTGCGCGTCGACTCGAGCCAGAGAGCCTATCGAAGCGGACACCGTTTCGGGAACTGGCTGCTGACGCGACTGGTGGCGCAACTGTTTGGCAAGCGTTTCTCGGATATGCTGTCCGGGTACCGGGTGATGTCGCGGCGTTTCATCAAGTCGTTCCCGGCGCTCTCCACCGGATTCGAGATCGAGACAGAGCTCACCGTTCACGCGCTGCAAATGCGTATCCCGATCGCCGAGCTCCCGACCTCGTACCGCGAACGTCCCGAAGGCTCCGCCAGCAAGCTCCGCACGCTAAGTGATGGGATGCGCATCATGCGCACCATCGCGTACCTCCTCAAAGAGGAACGGCCGCTGGCATTTTTCGGCACGGTAACCACCGTGCTCGTGGTCGTGGCGCTGACGCTGGGAATCCCGGTAATCCTCGAATTCCTAAGGACCGGCCTGGTGCCGCGCTTGCCAACGGCGGTGCTCGCAACGGGCCTGATGATCCTGGCGTCACTCAGCCTGGTCTGCGGTCTGATCCTGCAGACCGTTACCCGCGGCCGCATCGAGATGAAGCGGCTGCACTATCTTTCAGTCCCGATCAGATTCCGCCCGCGGCCGACTCACGGCTGACTCGTGGCTCGCGCACTGCACGCAGTTCGGCTTCGGACCCTGGGGTGGTTTGCGCTCGTCGGCTTCCTCGGCTTCCTGGTGGACGCCGGCGTGCTGCATCTCCTGGTGGCGGCCTGGAACACCAATCTCTTTCTGGCCCGAGCCTGCTCATTTACTTGCGCCGCCACGACGACGTGGCTCATCAACCGGGTCGTCGTGTTCTCATCCACGCACCGGCAGCCGCAGCGACTGCTCGCCGAATGGGCCGCTTACTTCGTTGCGAGCCTGGGGGGCGGCTGCCTCAACTACGGGGTATTCGTGATCGCGGTGCGAGTCTCGCCCTTACTGCATCACATCCCCTCGATCGCGGTTGCCCTCGGCTCGCTGGCCGGCACGACCTTCAATTTTCTGATGTATGCGAGGTATGTCTTCCGGACGCACGCCCGACCGGTTGAGCCCGTCGGGCCCGATGTCTAAGCGGGATTCTCCAGGCTGAATGCCTGGCGGTTGTCGTCGTATGCGAAACACTCGGCGTAGCGGCCCCAGCTGATGATGGTGCGCAGCGACTGCTCGGCCGCCTCTTCCGCCATGTAATCCTCGAGCTCATCGAAGAAGCGGCTCTTCGGGGCCGAATGGCTCGCGCGCTCATCGAGCACCCGGCGGATGTGAGCTGCGAGCGGCACATAGGTAATCAGGTGACGGGCGAAGAGCTTCTTGCGCTCATCGGTTTCGCTGCGCGCGAACTGGAGCCCCGCGTCAGTCAGCTTGATGTCACCGCCCTCCACTTCGGCGAAACGCAGCATCTGCAGCGCTTCGGCGGCCGGGAACAGGTCATCGACCTCGAGATGCTGCTCCTCGGCGATCGCGGGCAGGTCCGCCTTGCCGTTGTAAGGGGGCTCATTCACCGTTTCCATGAGTCCGGTGAGCACGTTCGAGGACACGTGGGTCAATTGCGTGCCGATCCCGGTGCCGGCGAAGCGCTCGGTGCGCGGCCCGGTGCGTGGCTCTCCGCGAGGCCGCGCGGTCATCTCGATGTACACCCGATCGATGAGCGCACGGAAACGGGGATCCTGGGCGTGACGGGGCTGGGGCAGATCCACCGGGATCTCGCCGATCACCCTCCCGGGATGGGTCGAGAAGATCAGCATGCGATCGCACATCTGCACCGCCTCCTCGATGTTGTGCGTCACCAGCAGCACCGAGCGGATCGGCAGCTGCCCCTCGCCCCACAGGTCGAGGAAATCGCTGCGCAGCGTCTCCGCGGTGAGCACATCGAGCGCCGAGAAGGGCTCGTCCATCAGGAGTACGTTCGGATGCACCACGAGCGCCCGCGCGAACCCCACCCGCTGACGCATGCCGCCTGAGAGCTCGCGCGGATAGGCGGACTCGAAACCATCGAGACCGATCAGATCGATGGCCTGCAGCGAGCGCTTGCGCCTCTCGGCCTCGGCCACGCCGAGCGCTTCGAGTCCGAGCTGCACGTTCTCGAGCACCGTCAGCCAGGGAAAGAGCGCAAAGCTCTGAAACACCATGGCGATCCCGGAGGCGGGACCCTCCACCGTCTCGCCCAGATAATTCACCCCGCCGCTCGAGGGCTCATCGAGGCCGGCAATGATCCGCAGCAGGGTCGACTTTCCCGAGCCCGAGCGGCCGAGAAGACCGACGATCTCCCCGGGGCGGAGCGTGAGCTTCACATCCTCGAGCACCACGAGCTGATCGCCATCGGGCTTGCGAAAGGATTTGCACACGCCCTGCACATCGAGCAGCGGCGCGAGATTCAGTGCGGGAGCGACTGCGCTCACAGGTGCCTCCTCACTCGTCCTCAGCTGATACGGAACTTGCGCTCGGCGCGCGCATACAGCGGCCGCCAGAACACACGGTTGATTATCACCACGAACAGGCTCAACACCACCGTGCCGAGCACGCTGCGCTGGAAATCGCCCGAGGTGGTCGCTTCGGCAATATAGGCGCCGAGTCCGTGCGCCACGAGCTTCTCGTTACCCCAGTTCGCCACCTCCGCCACGATGCTCGCATTCCAGGAGCCCCCCGAGGCCGTAATGGCACCTGTCACGTAGAACGGGAACACCGCCGGCAGTGCCAGCCGCTTCCACCACAGCCAGCCGTGCACGCCGAAATTCTCACCGGCGTAGCGCAGCTCAGGTGCGATCGCCGAGGCGCCGACGATCACGTTGAAGAGAATGTACCACTGGGTGCCGAGAATCATCAGCGGGCTCAACCAGATGTCCGGCGTCAGCTTCAGCATTACGACTGCCGATACCACGATCGGAAAGAGCAGGTTCGCCGGAAAGGCGGCGAGGAACTGCGCGATCGGCTGCACGATGCTCGCCACGCGCGGCCGCAATCCCACCCACACCCCGATCGGTACCCAGATGAGGCTCGCGAGCGCGATGAGCACCGCTACGCGCAGGAGTGTGATGAAGCCGAGGCCGATGACGTGAGCGATCTCCCTCGGAGTCACTTCGCGCAGCACGAAGCCCGCGGTCCGGGCGAGTGCGAGGAAACCGATGAGCAGTAGCAGTCCATACCAGGCGTAGTCGACCCAGCGCGCACGCCAGGCGTTCTTGCGCTGCGCCTGCGTATCAGTTGGAGCGCGCGGCTTCATGCCGAGCCGCAGCATGGCGTCGAATGCATTGCCGACGACGCCGAGCAGCTGCGAGCGGCGCATCATGGTGAGCGCCCAGGAGTGACTCGGCGTCTGTCCGGTCTCCTGCTCGAGGCGGAACCAGTCGGCGCTCGCAATGAGCGGGCGGAACAGCAGCTGATCGAACAGCAGGATCACGATGAACATCGCGGCGATCGCCCAGCCGATGGCGGCGAGGTTCTTCTGCTCGATGGCGAGCGCAATGTAGGAGCCGACTCCAGGGAGCGTGACCGTCGTGTTGCCGACGCTGATCGCTTCGGACACCGTGACGAAGAACCAGCCGCCGGACATCGACATCATCATGTTCCAGATGAGCGCCGGCATGCCGAAGGGCACCTCCAGGCGCCAGAAACGCAGCCAGGGCCCGAGCTGGAAGTTGCGCGCCGCCTCGATCATCTCGTCCGGGATGCTGCGCAGCGAGTGGTAGAAGCTGAACGCCATGTTCCACGCCTGGCTGGTGAAGATGAGGAAAATGGCGGCCATTTCCGCCCCGGCGACCCGCCCGGGTGTCAGCTGGAGAAAGAAGAGGATGGTCAGGGAGAAGCTCAGGATCGGCACCGACTGCAGGAAGTCGAGCAGCGGGACCAGGATGACCTCCGCGCGACGGCTCTTGGCGGCAAGCGTTGCGTAAGAAAAGGTGAACACCAGAGACGCCACCATGGCGATCAGCATGCGCAACGCCGTGCGCGCCGAGTAGCCCACGAGTGCCGAGGGAGCCAGCGATATCGGCGTCGCCTCCAGGTGCGCGAGCGAGCCGACGAGTCCGCGCGCGGCCTGCGCCATGTAGATGAAGAGGCAGAACACCAGAACGAACGCGAGCAGGTCCCAGCCACCCGGCACATAACGGGTGCGCAGTACGGAAATGGGCAGGCGGTCGAGACGCATCCGGCGAAGTGTGCCCGAATGGCGTGACGTTTGGCACCGCAACGCTTACGTGCTCGTGTGAACCGAGACACGCTGCCGCGGCGCACGCCGTGCAAATGAGGACACCGGTGTCGTACGATACTTCGTCATGAAAGCAGGCTTCATTCCGGCGGCTGCCGCAGCCGTCACCTTCATGCTGGCTCCGGCCCTCGTGCCGGTCTGGGGCGCCGACGGTTCCGACACCGGCCCAACCATCAAGGACGACGCCAGGTCGGCCGGCCACGCGGTGGCGCACGGGGCGACGACCGCCGGGCACACGATCGCGGACAAGTCCCGAGAGGCGGGGCACACGATCGCCGATGGCACGCGCACGGCCCGGGATACGGTGCGGGATGACTCGAAGAAGGCAGGTCACGCGATCGCGGAAGGCAGCCGCAACTTCGGCAAGAGCGTCCGGGACGGGTTCAACAGGTTGAAGGCCGGTATGACGGGCAAGTCGCCCAACGGGCCCGCCCCCAAGAGCTGACCGGCGGAGATCGCCTCCCCGATGCGTACCTCACTGGGCCGGCATCCGGATTACGAGATCGAGGCTGCCGCCACGCACCCCGAGGCAAGACCGGCCGCCATCACCGGCGTGCAGGCGAACGTGACCCGCTCCAACACCCA
>Ga0306922_10007878_pt1 | contig 10319 bp, 11 predicted proteins | sample sta12Cox44000082_FD_203758 | JGI IMG/M metagenome (GOLD analysis project Ga0306922, IMG submission 203758) | Lab enrichment of tropical soil microbial communities from Luquillo Experimental Forest, Puerto Rico - statoxic.12C.oxic.44.000.082 (v2)... | ecosystem: Environmental > Terrestrial >...
ATGGTCGCTGCCGGGTTTGGAATCTGCTTTGTCCCGGAGTTCTCACCGACGATACCAGGCGTCCTCACTCGCATAGTTGCCGAGCCGGAAGTCGTCCGCGAGGTCTCGCTAGTGTCGATCGCCGGTCGGCGTTTCTCGCCCGCCGTCGCCGCCTTCGCCCGCGCGATCCGAGGGTACAGGTGGCCGGAGGCGCGCGATCCGCCACCCTAGGCCGGCGGTACCGCCGCGCGCAGACTGTGCTGTCGGACCCTTAGGCTGGAGCCACCAAGATGAAGCCAGGACCTTGCACGTGATGCGTCAGGCAGCGCAGGGCGCGGCGCATGCAAGACCGCGCGCGGAGTTGGCGGTTGCGGACGGTTCGCTGGCGGATCGAATGCCGAATCAGCGACCGTTCTCAGTCGCTGCGCGTATGGAGTTGAAGGTCGGATTTGTACTGGCCGCTCGCGACCCCAGTGCCGAGTGGCCGGTTCTGGCACATGAGAGAAGATCCGGCCAGTGGGAATGCTGTCAGACTGATCGACATTGAGCAGACACTGACATAACGCAGTCGATAAATTGGGCATGTCGGCCTCCCGCTACCGGCCAGGATTAGCTCCGACCCGCAGCGACTTTCAAGGTCTAGGCCTTGTGCGAAAACGACCGTTTGCGCAACACTGCGGCTGCGGAAGCACGGATCGCCGGCCCTCAACACGCCGCGGTTCAACTTGTCGTGCTCCCATCGGCGTCATACTCGATGGGCACAGTACCAGCGCCTGGCTCACCACCGGCTCGATGTGCGCCGGAGCGCTGTCCAGCTCGTTTCTCCCGCGCGCGTAACCGTTCGGTCAAATGCGATAGCGCGCGCCCCGGTCCGGTCAGCCGGTCTCCGGCAAAATAGCATGCGCGCGACCGGCTGCGCGGTGACCCGGCGCGCGCGGCGAGAGGCGGTTGGAGCATCGGGCTGGAAGGGGCATTCCTTCAATAGACATTGAACGGTGCGCCAGTCCGCCCGGCAATACCGGACCACTTGCGTCAATCTTTCAATAGCTATTGAACAGTGGCTCGATCCGCGAGGTGTCTCATCAAGTAATTATGGTAACCCTCAAATCAGTGCACGTACATCGTCCCGTATCAGTAGAATATCTCCAGTACTGGCGAGCTCCGGGGACTAGCACTGACCCGAAGCATGACGGGACTGTTTCCCCCCAGGCCCTCCGGGGTACCCAGCCACCCCCTTTGCCGAAGGGGGGTCTCGGGTCAGGCCGCGCGCTGCTCCCCCCACCGCCGCATGGGACCCAACTCGCGGCAAGTACCTGGAAATTTCAAATTCGCCAGCTCTAATTTTTACATCTTACGATAGTTAAACTGAAACTTTGCCACCTTCGCCCAGTTCCTCGGGGAGACACGAGGGCGAGCGTGACCACTCCGGCTGACGGTTCGCTGACTGCCGGAATATAGGATCAACCCTGGGTTTGGCGTTCTCCTAGCGGTCCAAGCCCGGTGTGTAGAGCGGCGTCGGGACCTCCTTGTCCAAACCCGGCGCTGCTCCTCCCCCGCAGCCCTCCCTTCCGACCGCGCAACGCCCTCGCGCGCCGGCCCGATTACCGCTCGGAACGCGAACCGACCTGGGCCGAAGTCGGAGCCGTGAGGCGAGCGCGTACGAGTGACATCTCTTTTACCCGGAACGCGTATAGGATCGAACCGGGCTGGGGGTGCCGGGCCGAGCCTGGGAGCGGCGTCAGAGATGTTCCCTCCAGACCCGGCCCGGCACTGCTCCTTTCCTCACTTGTGCCGTAGAGCGACCTGACGTGTGCCGTTGCTGTGGCGGCATCGTGCCGGCTCAAAAGAGATCAAGCAATCCCCGCGCCACGCGTAAGACCCGTCCGGCCGCGGGAAATCAGGAGCGGTAGTCTGTCGACCCCAGCTTATTTTACCGCTGACCGGGTGGCTTATAAGCGCTGTAGATCTGCCGCGCCTTTTGCCGAATGCCGGCGATCTCCTCCATTGTGAAAAGGCGCGTCAGCTCGACGTTCTGTACAGAGCCAGCCGATACGGCCACACCGCACATCGCCGGTGCCATCGCGGGGTCAGGCACATCGAAGATCACCATCGCCCCAGGACCGTTGGTAGCTCGGCCGTACATGGCGATAAGCTTCCCTCCAGCGGCTGTAAGCAATTCTTCCAATGCCGCTCGGCGGTCGGTATTGGGGTTTTCCCTCATCGCGTTCAGGGCTTGCGGCGTGTAGTCAGCCGTCAAACAGAATAGCATCGGCATTGTCTCCCTTGCACTGCCGCTCGGGTGACCATTACGTCGCCAGATCTCGCCCGCTCGCGTCAGCTCGCCGGCAATCGCGTCGACTGTCATCTTTGTTGTGTAATAGTTCAACAGCTCGAACACGATGCCGGCGATATTCGGACAGCGGGGCAAGGTATACTCCAGGAGCTCCCAGACCGGGGTAGGGACGCAGCCGTCATGCGTGTCCATCCAATACCCGTCTTCCCTCCGACCCCCCGCCACATGGATTTCTATCACCTTACCGAGCGCTATCCGGTCGATGGCGGCGAACGCGTCGAAGCCGTGATTTACCGCATTGCAGTATAAATTAGGGAGGTCGAGAAGCTGACCGCAATGCCCGTGCTCGGTAATCGCGGCCATTGCCCTACCTCGTCACCGATTTCCGGCTCGTAGACAAGCCCCGTCAGGAAATGCGCAGGGTTTTCGAGCAAAAAGGGCACACCGTAACGGCGGCGGATTGCAGCGGCCCGGGCACCCACGAGATGCACGACCTCCGCGGTTCCGGGCAATGGCAGCGGGACACCGATACTGAGCGGCTTCTGATCGTCTCCGGGAATCGTCTGATAAGTAAGATGCTCACTGTGCCAGTGGAACGGCCAAATTGCCTGGAACCGTTCCAGCATATCGAGATAGCCGGCGTTCCAATGAAGGGCGGAGCCGATCGACAGCTCCACGCCGTGCACGACGATCGGGAGCTCGCCACAAATCGCGCGTGCCCGATCGAGCTTGTCCGGAACCAGATCCATTGAGGGTATCTCACCGTCCCGCCGCGCCCGGCACAGCAACTCCGGAGTTATCTCCACGAAATCGAGCAACCCTGGCCGATAGAGGTCGGCCCGGAGCGTCGAGATGTAAGGAAACCCAATTCCGAGAACTTTGGCGGAGGCCACATCCTCGGACGATGCCGAGCGGAGCGCGGACGAGACGGAAGGCATCACTTGACCGCGATATTAATGGAGCTGGTGTCCATCTCAGGACAGTTGGTACACCGGCCCAATGCCGCAAGTCGGACAGCACCTGCCGCTAACGCCGGCGACGGCTTTCGCGAGACCGGCCGCGACCTGTTCTGCTTCCTCCTGGGTGAGTACGACAGGCTCCAGCAACAGCTGAGAGAAGCCGTTGCGGTCGGTTGATGGGTTCTTTTCCATAGTCGATCTCCTCAAATAGATGTTGAGACTGTGCCGACCCAACGAGAGTGCGGCGAGGTGTGAGCTCGGGAGATCCCCGTGTGACCTTGTCCGAGGCCCGGCCACGGGCGAAATATGCGTCTGGCGATAGCGCGAAATCTATGAGATCAGCCTAAATTCTTCCAAATCGTGCCAAAGCATTACAAAACCGAACTTCAGCCGAGCGCGGGTCCTAGGCCACTGCCAGGCGTTCGTGCGGCTCGCTCAACTGGCCGTCACAGAGCATCAACCAGCGTGGCGCAGAGGCTATCGTTTCCGGCCGATGCGCAATGACGATGCGCGTCAGTCCGAGGGCCTTGACCGCGGCCGTGACCTGCCGCTCTGTGGCAAGATCGAGGTGCGATGTGCCTTCGTCCATGAACAACAGTCGCGGGCGCCGGTAGAGCGCTCGGGCCAACAGGATGCGCTGCTTCTGGCCCCCGGACAGCGAGGTGCCCATATCGCCGATCAGGCTGTTGTAGGCCATCGGCATCCGGCAGATTTCCTCGTGAATGCCGGCCAGCTGGGCACAGCGCATCATGTGCTCGAGCTCGAAGCTCTCGTCGAAGAAGCAGATGTTGTCGGCGATCGAGCCCGATAGCAACTGATCATCCTGCACCACCACGCCGATGCTTTTGCGAAAGGCTTGATGTCCGAGGATGCGCAATGGCACGCCATCGATCAGAACCTCGCCCGAAGTTGGCTCGAGCAGCCCCAGTATCACCTTCAGCAAGGTTGTCTTCCCGCAGCCTGACGGACCGGTGATCGCGACATAGTCGCCGGCTCGGACGCTGAGATTGACGCTGCGCAGCACGAAGGGCTCTCCCTCGGCATACCGGAAGCAAAGATCGCGGACTTCGAGATTGCCCTCTATCGGTTGCTGATAGGCGACAGGCCGAAGATGTCCTTGCTCAGGCTCGGCGCCAGCAACATCCGCCAGCCGCTCGAGATGCAGATCGAGCATGCGGAACTCGATCGCCCGCTCGATCAGCCGAGCCGCCTTGTCGACGAACTGTTGCTTGTACGAAAGAAAGGCGAACAGCATGCCGACCGTCATCTCGCCGGCGAGTGCTGCTTGTGCGCCGAGGTAAACGACGACGATGTTCTCCAGACCAAAGATCGCGTCGTTAGCTATACGGAAGGCCTGCTTGAGAAGGCTGGTCGACGCCTCGGACCGGACAACCTCGGCATCACGGTTCATCCAGACCGCGCATCGTTCGGGTTCGCGCGTGAAGATCTTGATGCTCTGTACGGAACGCATCGTCTCGATGAAGGTGGTGCTTTCGCGGCTCCTTGCCTCGATCAGGTCGAGCGAACGGCGGCGCATGATATGATAAAAGCCGATGCGAAGGCCGAGATAGAGCCCAAGTGCAATAAGCACGACAAAGCCCAACGTCGGCCGATAAACGAACATCATGGCCGCTGTCAGCACGGCCATTGTGCCATCGATCACCGCCGTGACGAGTCCTTCCGCCAGCAGCGCGCGGACTGGTTCGGTCGAGGTGAACCGCGACACAAGATCCCCGACATGGCGCTTTTCGAAATACGACATCGGCAACCGCAAGAGATGCCGAAACAAACCGGTACCCATCTGGAATGCCAATGTGCTCTGCGCATAGGTCAGCAGCTTCGCCCGGATCAGGGTGGCACCGGTGTTGATCAAAAGGAACAGTGCGAAGCCGAGCGCCAGCACAAAAAGAAGATCGTGGTCGTCCTTGGCGATCGCGTTGTCGACGACGATCTGCATGTAGAACGGGCTTGCGAGCACATAGAGCTAGAGCACCAAGGACAGAATGAGGGTCTGGATCAGGATCGGCGCGAGACCCGAGATCTGGCCAAGGAAATCGAACAGCGAGAGCTTGGGTGCAGTCCGACGGGGGCGGAACGTCCCAGCCGGGGTCAGCTCCAGGGCGACCCCGGTAAAGTGCTTCGATGCCTCCGCAAAGGTCTGGCGTCGGGCACCGGAGGCCGGGTCATGTATCGTCAACCCCGAACGGCCGACATGCCGCAAGACCACGAAGTGGTTCATATCCCAGTGCAGGATCGCGGGAGTCCGCAGACTGCGCAGCTGCCCCATCTCCAATCTCAGCGGCCTGCCCGCCAAGCCGAGCTTGGCTGCGGTCTCCATCACCATCGCGAGCGTCGCACCCTTTAAGGAGACGGGATACTCCCGGCGCAAGGTGTTGAGGTCGCTTTGACGACCGTAATAGGACGCGATCATCGCCAGGCAGGCGAGGCCGCATTCGCTGGCGGCCGCCTGTCGAATTTCCCTCAGGCGACCCACACCACCGAACGTCGCTGCGATGGGCATTACGATCTCCCCCAGGCGCTGAGCAGCGGGTCGAGAATCCAAGCGAGCAAAGTCCGGCGTTCGAACAAGATTGGCCTCGAAAATGAGTATCCCCGAGGGCCTGCAACCGTAGGGCGAAGGCAGAATGACCAGCCGAAAACTGACCGATACGGCTGTTCACCTCGGCGGGGTGGAAGCGACAGCACGGTGACAAGGACATGCTGAGCAACTGGAGAAACCCTCCTCGTCCCGGCGAGAAATCGCCGGAGCAAGGTAGGCCGTATAACCGGTTCGGCCTGAAGCTGCAAGTCCGGCTCGAGCGGCAGTTCGGCCCCGTAAGCCCGTATCGTTTGCCGCTCAAGGGCGACAGCGACACGGTAGGAGGGTTCGCGCAAGAGCATCGGGCCGACGATCTCGTCCGGTTTCAGAAATGTGCGCGAGACTGTGCGAACGCTGCCCCGCGCGAAGCCGAACTGCTGGAATGGAAACGTATCGTAGCTGAGGTGGACGCTCTGACCGGGATTGATGAAGCCGATGGCCCGCGCCGGTACGAGCAGCTCGGCCTCCAGAACATCGCCGTCAGGCACGATCGACAAAGCGGGAATCTTTGGGTCGGCGAGCTTGCCGACCCAGGCCTGCAGAGCGGATATTCGCCCCGCGATCGGTGCCGACAGCAGATAGCGCGCCGCGCCTCTAACTCCTTGAGATGCACGTCGAGCTCGGCGATGCTGGCTTCGAGCTGCGCCACGCGCTGGGCCGTTTTGATCGCCAGCTGCTGCAGTTCGTTCCGCAGCTGCGAGAGGCCAGACTGCTTACCGGCGAACTCCTTCGCCAGCGAGCTCTCGCTCTGGATCTCGGCGAGATGGGCGTCCTGTCGGCGCCTCATTTCCACCCGGGAGAGATAGCCCTTGCCGGCCAGCTCGACCGCACCCGCGAGCTGCTGACGGGCAATTTCGATACGTTCGCGCTGGATTGTTTGCTGCCGCGCTAGCGCGGTGATCTCGGCCAAGGCGCCGTCGATCTGCGATTGCAATCGCTGCGCTTCGGCATCCGATTTCTGCCGCTCGGGCAAAATTTGTTCTCTAAGGAGATCACGCTGCGCCCGCAAGCGATCGGCCTTCGCGTAGTCGATGTCCTCGCCGCGATCGGAAGTCTCGGCATTGGTCACGGTCAGAAGCGGCGCGCCGCGCTCGACATGTTGACCTTCGCTAACGTGAACCTCGGTGATCGTTCCGTCGCGCGGAGGAATAATTCGAGCAATGCCTTCGGTCGGCACCAGGAACCCGGCTGCATGCTCCTTGCGCGCGGAGCTCTGCGTTGCGATGAACAACGCCATTGCCAGAACGGAGACGGCGATAAAGCCGGTGACCAGCGCATAGGATCTGGGCAGGGAGAGCGTGACCTCGCCCCAGATCCTGAAGCGCTGGTGGTCGATCGCTTCCCGTCGGAACAGGCCAACGGCCATCGAACGCCCTCCGACCTCAGCCTGCGACAGCAAGATCGAGCTCGCTCGGGTTGCGTTGCTCGGTTGCCACCAATGGGCAGCGCAGGCACGCCTCCCGTCCCTCCTGGCGGAACCACCGGCACCTTGGACATGGCGCAGCGCGGCAATGCGCTGACCGCCGGATCGAGCATTGCAGTGACCCGCACGGCGAGTTGGCAATTCGCGCCGTCAAAATGCTTGCAGCCCCGTTCTACACAGGGCGCCGCGGCTCGAAACACTTCGGTCGGCTTGGCCGGTGCCGCGGCGGCGAGAAGCTCAGGGGTTGCCGGAAGGGTTTCAGTCAAGTACCCGACTCGAAGCCCCTCGGCAGCCGATCCCGTCCGCACCCCGAACACCCGCGCGTCCGGGCCAATGGGGCTTATGCTGGGACACAATAGCGTCGGCCCGGCTTTGGCGGCCTGCGTCACGATTTCCTCCTGCACCGCTCACATGTTTTCTGAAGGTGGGCCCACGGCCAAGCGGTCTGAGCCCGGACGTCGGCCAGATTTTGGCGTTACTTAGGAACCGCCAGCAAATAGTCGTGTTAGCTCACTTCTCCGTCATGGCCGGGCTTGACCCGGCCATCTGCGGGGCACACCGTAGACCCGCGGGTCAAGCCCGCGGGTGACTGAACATAGTGCGTTCACGCGATTATTCTCTGCCGTATCCCTAATACGCCCGTATGCCTAGCACGATTGGTGGCTTTACGCCTGGCGCCAGCGCCGCCGCGGTACCGGCTGCGACCTGCTGAATCTGCTCAGGGCTCAGGGCGACGGGCTTTGGCAGGATTTCAAAGTCTTCGTTCAGGTTGCGCTTTGACATTGCTCGCGATCTCCTCTTTCAGCGGATTGGAAACCTTTACCAGGGCACAGGATCAGGGCTGGCCCGACAAGGCGGCGGCAGCGGGAGAGTGGGGCTGCCACCCGCCACTCGTTGCGTTTCTGCGGGACTAAGCTCAATGAGCCGTCGCAGAACTTGACGCTCGACACCCTTTTGCGGGTTCGACATCGCTCGTGATCTCCTCTCTGAAATATTTGTGAAGCGACCGATCACTCTGTCCTGGCGGAGGACCTCTCTTCTCCTGGCGGCAGCGGTTGCGGGTTGATGCCGCCCGCTACCGGTTTCGTTTCAGACGGTCTGAGCGCGATGGGCTGAGGCTGGGCTCCAGCCTCTCGATCCTTTTCGGCCTTTGACATCGGTGGTGATCTCCTCTCTGTGGCTTCAGTCACTCTCAGTCCCGCTCTATGCGGGGAGGCAGGGGTTGGGGGTTTAGTCCCCCTGCCACCTGTTTCGCGTCCTCGGCCGACAGCACGATCGGCTGCTGCGGCAGGGGCCAAGAATAGCCTTTGCGGTCGCTTGCTGCCTTCTCTTCCGTGGTCGATCTCTTTGAGGGATGTTTCAGTTGAACCGACCCCACAAGAGCACGGCATGTTCTCGGGGATCGCGCTGAAATATGCGGCGACCAGTGGCGCGGCCGATATGAGAATGGCCCAAATTCTTCCAAATCGATCCAAAAGAACCCAAAAGCCCTGCCGCACCGACGCCCACATCGGTCACCGTCAAGCAGTGGCACGCCGCGCTCGACGTGCTGACCTTCGCTGAGGTGAACCGCGGTGATCGTTCCATCGCGGTGCGTGGTCTTTGCGGGTTGCCGGCGTAGTTGTGCGGGGGCGACGAACAGCCCAGGGCAAAAACGGAAAACGGGATGAAGGAAAGCGGCGCGACGGAGAAGCGTCACGCTTCTCCGTCAGCGACATTTGGCTATTGCAACGGGTGCCCTAGGGTGGTTTTGACTACTCCAGTTCTGGTGGCGGCCTGTAGCCAGTCGTGGTGCCTCCTCCACTAAGGGTTTTCAGCACACAGAGCACGTTTGGAGCGCCTGGCCGCCTCCGTAGCGACTCAGGCGATCCAGGACCTCTTCGCGCAAGTCAGACCGTTGCGAGTGGATGGACGTCCACACGCGCGAACTGCGGCTATTCGCGCCGAGGGTTGTGGTCGCCGGGATCGTCGGGCCCGTTGGGAGCCGGAGTGTTGCCGGGAGGTGGCCGGGGAGCTCCAGGACCGGACGCCCAGGTCCCGCCCGATACACTCTCTGTTTCTGCCAGCGTAAGTACCGTGGGCTGCAACAGAGGCGACGACAAGTCACTGCGGGCGGCTGTTGAATACTTGTGCATGATCCATCTCCTTGAACGATTGTTGACATTGCGCCGAACCGACGAGAGTACGGCGAGGCCGGGTCTCGGGAGCCCATCGGCGTCTTGATCCGAGGCTTGGCCACGCTTGAAAATAAGCGGCGTCCCGTAGCAAAGCCGCTATGAGAGTATGCCAAATTCTTCCAAATCGATCCAAAACGGCTGAAAACTGCGCGGCATCGACAGCCACCAGAACAAATTTGCTGATTGTGAGGTCGCTCACATCCGAGCCGAGCCGAGCACGATAGTTTGAGGCGGTGCCTATGGTGCGGGGAGCGAGAGCATGGACGGACGCGGCCCCTCTGATATTCTTCTCTTCGAGGGTTTCCGGTTCGATCTGCGTAGCGGCGGCCTCTTCCGGCTGGATCAGGCGGGTATCGCCGCGCCGGTTGCCGTCGGCTCGCGCGCGCTCGAACAGCTCGGACTACTGGTCAGGCGGAACGGGGAACTGGTCTCAAAAGACGAGATCCTGGCAGCCGTCTGGCCAGGAAGGGCGGTCGAGGAAGCCAATCTAAATGTTCAAGTTTCAAAACTCCGCCACATCCTCGATCAGAACCGACAGAACGGCAGCTGCATCCAAACGGTAACCGGGTATGGCTATCGCTTCACCGCCGATGTAACGCGGGCCGATCCTGCGCCTCCGCCGCAAACCCTCCCGCCTTTAGAACATGCCGGCGGCGCCAGCGAGGACGAGAGACTGTATGAGCCACGCGCGGCGGACCCGCCGACGGTCCAGAGCGGTGGCGGACCGCCCCGGCCAACGATGCCGCCGCCGCGTCGATTCTCGGCTGGCGTCTTAGCAGGCTGCGGAAAAAGTCGCGATTTTGGAAAAACGGTCATGAAACGGGCTCGCAACGGGAACCCCGGTCTAATTAAATCAACGGGTTACGAAGGGGCAAAAGGCGACGAATCG
>Ga0306922_10007883_pt1 | contig 10317 bp, 12 predicted proteins | sample sta12Cox44000082_FD_203758 | JGI IMG/M metagenome (GOLD analysis project Ga0306922, IMG submission 203758) | Lab enrichment of tropical soil microbial communities from Luquillo Experimental Forest, Puerto Rico - statoxic.12C.oxic.44.000.082 (v2)... | ecosystem: Environmental > Terrestrial >...
CCTCGCCCGGCGGCGGCGGATCCGTTCCGTGTTGCCGCGCGGCGCGGCAAGCGCGCGCCCGCAGGCGCAAACCCCGCCACTGCCCGCTAGACCTGGCGATCAAGCGATCGCGGTTGCAGGACGCGGAGCGTGAGAATCGTCCGTGGTTTTCCACGTCGAGTCGATATCAAGCGCAACCTTTGTCAATCATATCGTCTATCAGATCGCTCTCGATGTCTATCGTATCTTGTCCGATCGGCGCGCACGCCTCGCGACGAGTTGCCCACGACCGCTGCGGTAAAAATCGCGCGCCCATCCAATCCCTGGAATCATGCATCGATCGGCCACCGCGCCGTTGTCCCGCGATGCCAACACCAAGGCAATCGGCCTGGGGCAAGCCCGCGCTTTGGACCGCTTCGGCCGTGTCGTTTGCGCGGCAGTCGATCGGCGGTCCGCTCACCGACGCCCGCGGCCCCGAAGGTGTCGTCGCCGAATGTCAGGACAGACCCCGGGATCCCCGGGCAGGTGATGAAAAGGTATTTATGTCTTGCGTCAAGGCGTTACGGCCGGACATAATCGTTGTCGCGCGGCGATGTTCCCGCCTGCCACAAAATTGCTCGTGTTTACCCCCAAAGGCTCGACGGTGTGGGCAGGGAATTTTCATGGGACTCACGATGCCGTCACCATAACCTTGCTTTTTCCCTCGGGGAGGGTCTCCCCGAAACGCGACGTTCTGTGCAAATCCGGAAGGTTAACGGCCGGGTTACGTCTCGGTTGCACAATAGCCGTATGCCTGCGTGTGGACGACACCATTCCAAAGCCTACCCTGGGACTCGCCGAACCGAGCTTGCCCGGGATTCGGTGGGGCTAGGGAAGCGTCGAGAATCGACCCTATGCCTGTCGTCAGGCACAGGTATTGCATCTTCATTCGCTTTGTCGGGCTTCCTTCGGACGCGGGTGTGCCGATCCACGTCCAAGGCGGGTACCCCGGTCTGCGGATGGGTGGTGCAGGGTACGCGGTCGGCAGTTCTACTGCCTTGGCGTCGGCGCGGCGGCGCAGTATGCGCTTCCGGCTTGAGGTGTCGTTGCGGTTTGCTGTTCGGCCCCGAGAAGCAGAGACGGCAAACCGGGCATCGATCGAACTGGACCACAAGGTGCGCGAGGTTGCGAGCAATCGCCACGATCGGTTCGAAAAGTCACGCGCATCGCGGACAACCTTCACAACAGTCAGACAAGATGGAGCGGCGTCTTCTCTCCGGTCTGAAAGCCGGTGCGCCGAATATTGCATGAAATGGCTAGCCTGGATGCTCGCGCCACTGATGGCGCTTGGGTGGGTGGTATCTGCCTCGGCAACGGTGCGAATTCATTCAGACCCCGGTGGTCGGATTGATCAGTATCTCGATAGGTACAATCAGATTCGCCTCTCGGGGCAGCATGTCGTTGTCGATGGCACCTGCAATTCGGCATGCACGCTCCTGCTTGGCAGCGTGCCCCGAGACAAGATTTGCTTCACCGAGCAAGCAAGCCTGGGTTTCCACGCCGCTTGGCAGTTCGACGACGCGGGAAGGCCCGTCGCGAGCCCCTCCTGGACACGCGTTTTATGGCGCAATTATCCGCGACCGGTCCGAACTTGGATCATGCGCCACGGTGGCCTGACACCCCACATGATCTTCTTGCGGGGCGAAGCGCTCACCGCGCTCTATCCTCGGTGCTCGGCCGCGGCAGGCTTAAATTACCGATAATCGGCGCCCGTCTCTCTTTTTCTAAGGGACGACGGGCCCGTTCAGCGGCCCCCCGATGAATCAGGTCTTACGAATTCGGCGGTGGCGCAAAAAAGCACCGCCGCGTTCCGTCGGCACGCTTGCACCGCCAGAATGCCCCGTCAGGGCTCGTCTGCGTCTCGTTGTAGGGAACCACTTCGCCGTAGCTGCGCAGGATGTAGCCGCTGCCCGAGGTTGCCACGTCGTCCTTGGGGACCACGAAGCAGTCACCGCTCCCGCAACACCATTCACCGGCTGTGTTGCGATAGCCCCCCTGGTTAATCCATAAATCATGAGCGTTTCCAAGCGATCCGGTGGCGAGTACTGTCGTCACGACCAGCGTGACTAATCGTGGAATCATGTCAAACCTCCGGTCCCCAAAGCCTGAATGGGCGAAAAAGTTCCCTCGGTTCGCGTAAAAGTGTCAGCAAGGAAGCGCTCGCGCCTGTGCATCGCAGAGCGCGTCATTGTCGAAGCGCAGCCAACGTCTTTAAGTTTTCCTGTCGACTCAGCAGCGATCGTCTTTGAGTGCCTCCGTTCTCTCATGAGCGTGTCTGCAGGCCGTTCATCTCGGCGAGTGCCGTGAGCCGCCTCGGGAACTCACGGTACGATGCAAGCTTCGTGCCCCCAAGGATGCCGGCGGCAATCGGGCAATGTCGGCATGCAATGAGCGAATGCTCCGCCACTGCCTGAGCTCATCGCATCGCTCAGCCGCGCTTGCTTCTTGATTTCAGACCAACGCGAGACCGTTCGCTTGAGCGAACGCGATGCGCGCGGACCTCACGAAAGCGAAACGGCCGTCGGTCCGATGGGCAACGGGCAACAATTGCATCACCGCGCGTTGGCGGAATTCCGCTAAGCGATCCGCGCGCAACGATCACAGACCGGGACCATCAGTTTGAGAAACGTGGGGGCCGCATCAGCGGAGTCATGCGGTGCGCTTGATCTCGCCCGCCGGGCCGATTACACCGCTCGAAACGAGGGGATGAGCGCGTGAATGCTGCGAGTGCTGGCCTGCTTAAGACCTGTGCTGCAGTCCTGTTGACGGCTCTGCTCGCGTGTTGGCTTGCCGAGGGACGCGCGGCGCTAGGAGAGCCGCTTCTCGTAGGCAAGGCCGCGTTCGGTGATTGGCGGACGGACATACCCGGCCGACGACGGCGCATGCTTCCGGTCGACCTGCCGCCCCCCTTTGCGACGCGCTCCGTCGGGAACCCGCCGCACGTGATCGCTCGACCGCGATCTGAGCATCTGGCCGTACCACCGGGCTTCCGCGTCGAGGTGTTTGCGTCGGGCCTTGAGGGGCCGCGCGCTGTTAAGGTGGCTCCAAATGGCGATATCTTCATCACCCAGCCATGGGCAGGCCGGGTCAGCGTGTTGCGCGCTGCCGACGGCGCATCCCAACCGACGCAGAATCAGGTGTTTGCATCCAATCTAAATGCACCATTTGGACTCGCGTTCTATCCGCCCGGTCCCGATCCGAACTGGCTCTACGTCGCGCAAGCCAATTCGGTGGTCCGCTTCCCCTACCACAGCGGCGACTTGCACGCGCGGGAACGGCCGCAAGTGATTGTCCCTTCGCTTCCTTACGGGGGCAGTCATTGGAGCCGCAACGTGGCCTTTTCAAACGACGGCAAACGGATGTTCGTGTCTGTCGGGTCGCAATCGAACGACGGCGAGGATTTAGCCAAACGCAACGCCACCGAGATCGCTGAGTTTGAAGCCGAACACGGCATGGGAGCTGCCTGGGGCGATGAGACGGGCCGCGCCGATGTGATTACTTTTGCGCCAGAGGGCGGACACGAGCACGTCTACGCAACCGGCCTACGCAATTGCGTCGGACTGACCGTCGATCCTGCCGGCGGCGATGTCTGGTGCTCGACCAATGAACGCGACGAACTCGGCGACGATTTGGTGCCTGACTACGTCACTCGGGTTCGCGAGGGCGGCTTTTATGGCTGGCCGTGGTATTATATTGGCAATCATGAGGATCCCGTTCACCGTGGCGAACGACCTGATCTCAAGGACAAAGTCACGGTTCCGGATGTGCTCATTCAAGCACATTCCGCGTCACTGGAAATGGCGTTTTACACTGCTACTCAATTTCCTAAAGAGTATCGCGGCAGCCTGTTTGTAGCCGAGCACGGTTCCTGGAACCGTAACAAACGCACCGGTTACAAAGTTATCCGCGTCGTGATCAAGGACGGGGTCCCGACCGGCGAGTATGAGGATTTCATGACGGGTTTTGTCGTCGACGATCGTGATGTGTGGGGTCGGCCAGTCGGAATCGGGGTGATGCACGACGGCTCTTTACTCGTGACCGAAGACGCCAACGGAACCGTATGGCGCGTCTGGTACGACGCTAAGAACAGATAGCGTTTCGCGGTCGGTCAGTTCCGCGCGAGCGCAGCGCTGTTTGCGGCATCTTGATCAGCACATCGTTATCGACCGAGCCGGTTTTGGACAGCGCCGTGGTGGCTCTCGCCATGCAGCGGCGAGCGATCGCTCGGCTTTGGCCGCGCCCTTGATCCGACGATTTTACCACTCAGAGCGCTCAGGCCCGGCCTCGTGGCTGTGATCCGCCGTCCTCCCATACCTCTGATCATCGCCGTGCGTCTTCTGCTGCAAATGGACGCGCTGCAATTTCCAAGGAACATCCGACGGCTACGAGCGTTGGCAGGTGACAGCCCCCGCATGGGTCGGCTTGAAGGGCATTCTGCGTCCTCGTGCCGGGGTGCTCTCGAAAAATGAGAATTGCGGCCATGACAGCCTAACCCGGCGTGGTCAGTCTCTGCACCGCGGGTGGCGGACTTGTGGACGCCCGACAGCGTGGCCGGGTTTGGGCTGCGAAAAACACCATCGACCGACGGGAGAGAACAGGGCATGGCGCCGTCGACCCGACACGCCCGAGAATCTGTGACTCGGACTCTCTCTCGGCCGGCGCGGCCACGCGCGGCCCAAGTTCGTCCGCGTGGCGCAGCCGAGCCTAGGCCTCGCCCCTCTCGGGGCGGCAAGCTTGACGAGGGGGTGCGAGAGACCATGCTAAATGCGGTCCCTCGGCTGCGGGCCTTCGCCATTTCACTTTGCAGCAACGTCGATAAAGCGGACGATCTCGTCCAGGAAACTCTGCTTCGTGCGCTCTCACACATCGACCAGTTCGAGCCCGGCACCAACATGTCGGCATGGCTGTTCACGATTCTGCGCAACCTATTTCGGTCTGACTATCGCAAGCGTCGCCGTGAAGTCGAGGACGACGATGGCAGCTATGCCGAATCGCTGAAATCTCAACCCGAGCAGACCGGGCGGCTGGAACTCGACGAATTGCCAGCGGCGCTTGCCAAGTTGCCCGCGGACCAACGCGAAGCCGTCATCCTCGTGGGAGCTTCCGGGCTTTCCTACGAAGAGGCCGCAGACATCTGTGGATGTCCGATTGGCACCATCAAAAGCCGCGTCAACCGTGCGCGCGGTCGACTCGCAGAACTGCTTTCAATCGAAAGTGTCGAAGACCTTGGCCCCGACCAGACCACCCGCGCCGTCCTCACGGGGGACGGATAGCTCGCGGCGAGATAGCACAAGGCTCCGCCGAGAATTTGAAACAGCGCGAGGCGAAACCTGCCTGTCGGCCAGGGCCGGAGCGCGGGTCAACGTAAAGCAATGATGCTCCCGCGAAGCCAAATTCGCAGCAAGCATCTTGCGCGGGAGTCAGGGACCCTACGCGATCGCAATTCCAATATAGAACATCGTTACAATCCAATACAGCATCCTTATCCTCCTCAGAATGCATCAGACGATTGCGAGCCGATCGCGCACAACGCGGTTGTGCGACTAACACTGTCCCGATGAACGTCGATCCTGTGGCCCGATGACCTTGTTTGCCTGCGAACGGCTCGGTTTTGTCGACACCGAGTTCGAGCACCGATAACAACATGTTGAAATCCCTTTGAAGCAGGCAGCGTCCAGATCCGTTGTCGTCTCCGATATGAACGATTTCTGCCCGCCGTCCGTGTTATTACTTGCAGATCATACTCTGTATAACCACAGCACCGTCGCTGATGCGGCAAATGTTTTGGCGCCTCGTCGTATTCTTTAACTGAGGGAAGCGGCGACAATCGCGTGAGTATTTGGTCCCTACCGGCTGGTCAGTTTAAGCAGCCTTTTCAATGTCAGGCCGCATCCATGATGCGGCTCGTTCTGGGACTGCACTTGGATTAGTGGCTGAATAACCCGCCAATTAAGCAAACACCGTTGCGTCGTGCGTGTAGCGGCACGGGCCGCCATAGCGGCCGCGTTCGTCAGCACGCTGCCGTTTTTGAGATACGCCGTGATGCCAGTTGCGCGAAACGCGTGATGACCGACGCGGGTCGCAATGCCAGCGGCAGCTGCGCGCCGACGGATCATCCCATGCGCGTCCCGTTGGGGCAGGGGCTTTTGCGACATCGTACCTGCGTTCGATCATGCGGAATAGCCAACTCTTGGGATCGCGAGCGATGCCGGCTTGGTCGAGACATTCGTGCAGGTAACTTTCTGGATTGTGGTGGCACGGCATTTCGTGGCGCTTGCCACCTTTCATGCAAGCGCACCCAGAGTCGACGATTCTACATGAAGACGCCTTCGACTTTCATCGCAAACCCCCCGCCGACGCGCGCGAACGAATGGACCATGAGGCCGATCAGCGCGCGATCGCGCAAACCGGTATCCGTGCTAATGTCGTCGAGCAAGCGCCGAGCTTCATCCGGCGACAAAACCGGCGTCTTGCCTTTTTTTATCACGTGACGCGCGCCGCGCACGGACGCGGCCGGATTGACCGGCACAGCCGACGACAAGCCAATGGTGGATCGCCGCGAGGCGGGCTTTGAGCGTCGGCGCGGTGCCTGCGCGATGAAGCTTCGGATCAGGAACGCGGCCGAGTTCCGCCAGATAAGTGGCGACATGTATCGGCTGCACGGCCGTGAGGGTGCGCTGTCTATCTGTCGCCTCATTAATCGTGTCTCTCGGTTCCATAAATCTGCGGATCATCGCGAGAACGTCTCGGGCGGCGTGTGCGCGTTGGCAGGCGGTTCTGCCAAGATCTGTCGAAGAGTCCCGGCAACCCAGCCGCTCCACGTCGTGCCGAGGATCGCGACCGCGAGACCGCGGATGGTCTGAGAGCGGGTCGTGACCGATTGGTTACCGGCGCGCCATCGTTGTGGCGCAGCGCGCATCGCCCGCAGCGGGGCCCGCGTGGCATGGGCACGACCCCCCGCTGCGATCAAAGCATGGCAAGAGACGCTGCTTTCGGGACTTCGCCCCGTCTCGCCTGCCGCAGTGCAACCGCTTGAAGCTGCGCATGCGCGTCTCCCCTGGATCTTAAGGGGGGCCGCGGTGAAATCGATTGCTGCCGAGTTGCCAAAATAGGAACTTTGCAATAATCCCTGCGTTGCTCGCGTAGGCTCAGCAGCCCGACTCGGAGCTCTTCATGACAAATCCGGAACGTTATGCGACTGTAAAGGAGTTCGACAAGACCGCCGCGACGGTGGAAGACATTCACCGAGAGCTGAAGGTCATTCGTGATGATATCACGCGCTTAGCCGAGCAGATCAGCACGCTCTCAAGCTCGGGTGGCAACGATGCCATTCGCGAGGTCAAGGCGCAAATCGATCGATTTCGGGATAGGCTCGACAATGTGCTGACCGATGCCGGTACTAAGGGTCTCGATGCAATCGGCGGCCTGCGCGATTCGACCGACACGCTGCTAGATTCGATGGAGGATGCCGTTCGCAAGCGTCCGATCTCAACACTCGGGATCGCGCTGGGGGTGGGATTCCTGTTCGGCGTGACTTGGCGCCGCTGAGAGGATGGCGTGCAGTTCCCTGGCTGGACTGAGGTTAAGTTACGGCTCGATGCCGGCAGGAAAACCCTGATCTGGGCTGTTGTCGCGATGGGCGCGGCCGTGGTCGCGGTCGGGCTTTTGTGCGCAGCGTTATTCATTTGGATTGACGAACATTTCGGTCCGATTTGGGCCTGTTTGGCACTTGCCGGAGCTTTCCTGCTCGTTGTCTTAATCGCGACTGCGGCAATTGTCGCGATTCGACGTCGTCAAGCGCGGGTTCTCGCTGTTCGTAAGCAAAGCGCGGCGACTCTATTGCGGGATCCTACTGTCCTTACCCTCGCGCTGCAGGTCGGTCGCACCCTTGGGTTCAAACGTGTCATACCAGTGGCGCTGCTCGGGGCCTTCCTGGTCGGTATGGTGCTGAGCCGATCGGCGGCGCGCGACGGCGGCGATTCCCAATCCGATTCCCGGGACTGACGGTCAGGTTTGGCCGCGACAGCGCTGCCGAGAGCAACGCAATGGATTTTTGAATGTCGTGATGGCCAAGAGCGCGCGCGAAAGTTTGCGAGATAGTCTGGCTCTCATGATGGGCCGTTGCTTGCTTCGTAAAGCCGTCCGTTATCCCAAAAACCTCTCCGCGAGGAAGATCCACAACAGGGGCGCTCGCCGCCGCTGGGTACCCGCAACGCGGTCGCAAACGCGAGGGTCGGGCGGTCGCCCGCTTCGACAGACCGTGGCGGCCGCCACTTCAAGGCGCTATCTTGCCGGCATGTCGAGAGCGGCCGAAGCCGGATGACCTCGCTCATCTTTGGCGGCAGCGCGCGTTCCGGAGGTTGCGGGCAAGTCGCGGCAACCGATACTGATCCACCGCGAGGACACACCAAAATCATGGCAGCGGACCTATGAGAATGATTCAGCGCGCGCTTTACACCTTGGTTTTCTCCGCAATGTTGCAGCCGGCGCTCGCCGATGACCCGCCTCGCCATGCGCAGGCGAATGCGCCGCTCGAGCACCGTGGACCCGGAGTCCTACAGCTGTTGCCCGGTGATGCCGTCACCGAGCACACGATCGATCTGCCAAAAGGCCAACTCGCCTACACGGCAACCGCAGGGACGTTCCCGTTGTTCGATCCGAACGGCGAGCGCAAGGCCGACATCTTCTACACGGCTTACGTGGCCAAGGGTCCCAATGCCAGCACCCGGCCAGTGACGTTCGTGTTCAATGGCGGCCCGGGGGCTGCGTCGACATTTCTGCACCTTGGATTGGTCGGGCCAAAGATCATCGACTTTGGTGCCAATCATCGCGATGGTGCGGGCGCCAGGTTAAAAGACAACCCCGAGACTTGGCTCGAGTTTACCGACCTCGTTCTCATCGATCCGATCGGGACCGGCTGGAGTCGGACCGCCAAGCCCGAAGACGCTGAAGCGTTCTGGAGCGTTCAGGGAGATGCCGAAGAGCTTGCCAAGGTTATTGCCCTCTATGTGGCCAAAAACAACCGATCGGACTCACCGAAATATCTCTTGGGCGAGAGCTATGGTGGTTTTCGGGCCGTGAAGGTCGCGCGGACGCTGCAACAACAGCAAGGCATCGTCATCTCGAAAATGATCATGGTTTCTCCGCTCTTGGAGGGCGCCTTCCAGTTCGGTTCCGACCGTTTCGCCCTCGGCGCGGCGCTGGAACTCCCGAGCCTCGTCGCAACCGAACTGGAACGTAAGCATGCCTTCAGCGCTGATACGCTGGCGGCAGGCGAGCGCTTTGCCATGACCGAATACCTGACGACGCTCGCCGGTCCGCCCCCGAGCGGCGAACAAGCCAAAGCATTCTATTTGCGCGTGGCGCAATGGACGGGTCTGCCCGTCGAGGCTGTCGCCAAGGCACGCGGGCTTATACGCAGCAGCTATGTTAAGCACCTGCGGGAAGGAGAACAGGAAGTGGTCAGCCACTATGACGTGTCGTTTGCGGCTATCGATCCTTTCCCCGAAACCTATGCGGCGGAAGGGCCCGACCCCATTCTGGACGGGTATGTTCGTGCACTCGGTGGCGAATTCGTCGGTTACGCGGCCAATCAGCTCGGCTTTAAGACCGAGATGACTTACACGCTGCTTGCGCAGGAAGTTAGCCACAAATGGAAGTGGCACGAAGGGGCCAGCCTTGTGCCGCCGAGCGTCACGGACGATCTTCGGGAACTGTTGTCGTTGAACGCGTCGTTGCGCTTGCTCATTGGCCATGGCTACAGCGATCTGGTCGTGCCTTACTCGGTCAATCGCTATGTCCGCGACCATTTGCCAAACCAAGGCATCGCCGAACGCGTGGGTCTCAAGCTCTACCGTGGGGGTCATATGTTCTACCTGGACGACCGGGCTCGTCAGGAGTTCACCGCGGACGTCAAGGCGTTCTACGGTTCGGACGTGGCGCCGACGTCACACTAGCCCGGCCTGCGGGAGACCCATCGGCCAGACAGCCTTTCCGCGATGAGGGCGCGCCCATGACCGCAGGGCGCCCATGCGAGCGCTGGCGAGTCTTTCCGGGCTATCTGGCCAAGCGTCCGGGTGTCAGGCCCTGGTCTCGTTGCACACCGGAACCAATGCCTGTGGGTAAGTCAATATTGGGCTGGGATAATCACGATTGTCGCTGTGATCTTAATATTGCCCTTAATCAGGGTCATGCAGCCGTCAAGGTCAACGAGCGGGTGAAGACCCGGCTTCGGGACGGATCGCAAGATTGGGGACGGCGCCGCAGCTCTTCTCAACAGCGACGTCTGCTTCCGAGGCG
>Ga0306922_10007885_pt1 | contig 10316 bp, 7 predicted proteins | sample sta12Cox44000082_FD_203758 | JGI IMG/M metagenome (GOLD analysis project Ga0306922, IMG submission 203758) | Lab enrichment of tropical soil microbial communities from Luquillo Experimental Forest, Puerto Rico - statoxic.12C.oxic.44.000.082 (v2)... | ecosystem: Environmental > Terrestrial > Soil...
GCCTGTCGATCAGCGCCTTTGTCACGCCGGCGCTGATGGGAAACCCCCGCGAGCGAATGGTTGGGCCGCAGATCTATGACGAGGTGCTGGTCTCCTTCAACTGGCCGGGCGCCGCCAGCCTTTCGCTCACCCTCGTGCTGATCACCGCAGCGCTGATCTTCGGCGCGTTGTTCGCAACTCGCCATGCCGGCCGGCAGGAGAAGGGGTTGTGAGCGCGCGATCGCCGCGGCTGTTGGGGCCGTTCGTCATCGCCACCTATCTCGGGCTGCTGGCCCCGCTCGTTGTCGTGATCGCGGTATCCTTGGGCCCGAGCGCCGTGTTCGAATTCCCCCCGCGGGGCCTAACCTTGCATTGGTTCGAGGCATTCTTCGCCAGCCCGGCTTTTGTCACCGCCTTTTTCCGGGTGAGCCTGCTGGTCGGCCTGCTCGCGGCAACGCTTGCGACGGTACTAGGAACCAGTGCCGCCTTGGGGCTGGTGCGCTTTCGGTTTTTCGGGCGCGAAGCGCTGGAAACCTTCTTTCTCGCGCCATTGCTCGTGCCGGAAATTCTGCTGGGAGCGGCATTGTACCTGTTCTATGCGCGGCTTGCGGTGCAGGCATCGATCTGGACCTTGCTTTGCGGCCATCTGGTGATCTGCACGCCCTATGTGATCCGCAGCGTTACCGCCGGTCTGGTCGGGCTCGACCCGCGCCTCGAAGAGGCGGCGATGAGCCTCGGCGCTACCCGCGTGCAGGCGTTCTTCAAAGTCACATTGCCGTTATTGCGGTCGAGCCTGGTCTCGGGCGCAATCTTCGCCTTTATCATCTCGTTTTCGGACATCAATCTGGCGCTATTTCTATCCGGTCCGCAATCGACCAGCCTGCCGGTGCACATCTTCTCGCAGATCCAGTGGCAGGGAGATCCGACCATTGCCGCTGCGTCGTCGATGCAGATTGTCGTTATCGGGCTGCTGATCCTGGTCGTACAGCGAATTTTCCGGCTGCGCCTCGTGGTGTGAACGCCTCGCCCGAACGCAGGCGGTGATCCTAGCAGCGCCTGCGCTGGCCTCACCCTCCGGGATGATCAGCACCCTTGAGCGATATCAAAATTCTGTCCAGTTGCGAGACAACCGAAACGGTTTGGTTTTACCTGGCGGTGGCGCTGAGACCGCTTGGCCGGTCGAAACTCGACTAGCCGCGTGTCGCCATTCGCCTGCCGGTCAGTCGTCGCGGAGGCGTAACACGGCGCGACCAGTGATACGGCGGTCGCGCAGTGCGGCGAGCGCCTCGCCGGCTCGAGCCAACGGAAAAGCTGTCGCTGCAGCGGGCCTGACCTTGCCTCGCTCGTAGAGGCTGAAGATCTCGGTTAAGCATGCTACGACCTGCGCTGGACGGCGCTTGCGGTAGTCGCTGATCTGCAGACCATTGATCTCGATGTTCTTCAACAACAGGTAGTTGACCTTGATCGTTGGGATCGAACCTGTGGCAAAGCCGATCACCACCAGTCGACCGTGCCAAGCCAGCGCACGCACGGCCGCCTCGAATATCGCCCCGCCAAGCGGGTCGAGAATGATGTCAGCGCCGCGCCCCTCGGTCGCGGCGTAGACTTGCGCGCGCAAGCTGTTGCGCAGATCGGCGGCCGACAAATCGATCACCGCGTCGGCGCCAGCCCCTTCCACCGATGCTGCCCGCTCCGGCCGCAATATCCCGGCAAGCACCCGCGCACCCATGGCATGAGCGAGCTGGATTGCCGCGTGACCCACCCCGCCCGAGGCGCCGAGCACGAGCACAGTCTCGCCGGTCTCGAGCCGGGCGCGCTCGCGCAATGCGAACCAGGCGGTGTCATAAACCAGGCTCAGCGACGCGGCTTCAGTAAGTGACATCGAGGGCGGCAATCGATAGCATTGATCAACGTGCACCGTGACCGCCTCGGCATAGCCCCCCTGTTCGGCCATTGCCAGCACCCGGTCGCCGACTCGCAAGCTGGTCACTTGCGCTCCGAGTGCTGTCACTAGGCCAGCTGGGCCCTTGCCAGGGATGAACGGAAGCGGCGGCAGAAACTGGTAGGTGCCACCGATCACCAGAAGATCGACGTAATTGACAGGCGCGGCATGCACGCTGACCAACACCTCATCCGGCCCCGGCTCAGGCTCTGCGACCTCGCCGACGCGCAGCCGCTCGGGCGGTCCGAATTTGTCGATGACAATCGCGCGCATTGGGCTAATCGTGCGCCACAGACCGGCGGCGGAAGCGCACTGGCAATGGCTGCAGCTGCCCTTCGGCAACCCTCCGCACCAGTTCGCGTTTTAGCAACTTGCCGGTCGCGGTAACCGGCATCTCGGACAATTGCAGGAAGAATTCCGGCATGTCATATCTCGACAAGCCGGACGCATCCAGATGTTCGAGAATGGCTCCCGCGTCTACCGCTATGCCATAACGGGCCACTACGGCCAGGCAGACGCGTTCACCGAGTCGCGCATCGCCAATTGGAAATGCGGCCGCCTTCTCTATCGCAATGTGGCGCAGTGCGAGCGCCTCGATACTGGCGGGATGGATGTTGCGGCCGCCGCGGATGATCAGATCCTTCTTGCGGCCGGTGACATGGAGATAGCCTGTCTCGTCGACCCAGCCGAGATCGCCGGTCATGAACCAGCCCTGCGCATTAAAGGCTGCCTCGGTCGCCTGCTGGTCGTCGAAATAGCCGAGCATCAGGCTGGCGCCACGACCGCCGATTTCGCCGATTTCACCCGGCGCGGCCTCGATATCCGGATCGGCCTGGCGCCAGACGCGGATCTGGTAGCCGGCGCAGGCGCGCCCGCAGGTCTCGACGATGCGTTCTGGCGAGTCTTCGGGGAGCGTATATTGGTGCGAGCACGTTTCCGTCATGCCGTAACCGCTCTGCGGCACGATACCGTACTGCATCAGCTCGGCAATGACCGGCGCCGGCGCGGCGGCGCCCGAGATCCGGAAGCCCCGCACCGCGCCGACGCGCCGAGTGCCGCCGGATCGCAATTCGGCAAGCAGACCGATCGCGTGGGTCGGCACGCCGAACAGAAACTCGGCGCCGGTTTCCTGCAGCCGATCGAGCAGACTCGCACTGCGCGGCAGATCATGGAGGACCAGTTCGCCGCCACTGGCCAGCGCGGTGATCAGCGCTCCGAGCCCCAGATTGTGGCTGAGGGGGCTCAGCGTATAGAGCACAGAGCGCTCCAGCCGCCAGTCGCGCGCCATCATCCGCGCCGTGGCGAGCAGCGTGTTGTCGCTGTGCATCACCCCTTTCGGTTCGCCCGTCGTTCCCGAGGTGAACGGCAGATACATTACTTGGTTGGCGTCCTTGCTCGGTTCTGTTTCGAGCGCGGGGCCGCGCAACTCGCCGAACGGCACAGCGCGGGCCGGGCCGACGCGCCTAGCACAACGCAAGGACGCACGGTCGGCCAACGCGATAAAGATGTCATGACAATCGGCATCCGCGCCGTAGCCGGGTTCCGCGATCAGCGCGACGGCGCGCATGCGGTCGACCAGCGCGACGATCTCGCCGACTGTATGGTCGCGGTGCAAGGACGGGCAGCAGACATAGCCGTTGCGCGAGCAGGCAAGCAGCGCAATCGCCGCCTCGACCCGGCTCGGCAGCCACACGGCGACGCGGTGACCGGAACGTATGCCCTGGCCGGCGAGGTGCGCCGCGAGCCGGTCCGCAGCGGCAACCAGCTCGACATAGCTCAGCCGACGATGGCGGTCACGCACTGCGAAGGCCTGTGGCGTCATCCGGGCATGCCGCGCGGACAGATGATAGATCGTCTCCTCGCCCCAGAACCCGGCCGCGGTATAGGCGGCAACGATCGATGGCTTCAGCAACGTCAGCAACGGCGCCGAGAGGGAGCCACCCCTTGGCCAATCAGCTTTTGGGTGCATGAGCCTGCCTGCGACGTAGGTCCGGATGCGGTACCGGCGCTCGCTCGCGGTTGCCCACAGCCAACTCCTCCTTCACCACCGATATGCCCTGATCCTTTTCACCGGATCCTTACCTGCCTTCGGCAATCGCGTCGTCGATCGAAGCCGGAGCCGCGGCAGTCGAGGGCGCGGAACCCGGCCCCGCCTTCGGGTATGTGGCGGCCCGCCATCGGCCCGACCAGCCCGGCTGTGCCGGTTTCTGATAGGAGCGCGCTGCCGTTCGACCGAAATCGGTCGGATCGAGTTCTTCGAAAGGGTTGCCGACGCTCGGTATCATCGCGCACGAGAACCGAAAACGGCGGCGCGATCGCCGCTCAATCAAACGCATCGGGCGATTCCGGGAGAAATGATCAACGAGCAGATCTGCGAAGTGCAGGCGCGTTCGCCGATATGCGCGCACGCTGTAGCTGAGTTGTCGGGTCTGGCGCGGCCGGGAGTGGCGGCATAAGTGAGCCATAATTCGTTTATTCAGGCCGGAGCGCGGACCCGCGAACTAATGAACACGGCGGAAGACGGGCTCCCGCTCCCACAAAGATACTGGGCGATCCTAAACCTCGCGGTCGGACTCGCCCTGTCCGTGCTCGACAGCGCGATCGCGAATATCGCTCTGCCGGCCATCGCAAGGGAGATCCACGCCAGCCCGGCCGATTCGATCTGGGTCATCAATGCCTACCAGTTGGCCGTCGTCATCTCGCTGCTGCCGTTTGCGTCTCTCGGCGACATTTTCGGCTATCGCCGCATCTACATCATCGGCCTCGTCTTGTTCACCGGCGCCGCGCTCGTCAGCGCATTGTCGCAGTCGCTGTTCATGCTGACTTTGGGTCGCGCGTTGCAGGGGCTGGGCGCAGCCGGCATGATGAGCGTCAATACGGCCCTCGTGCGTTTTACTTACCCACGGCGGCATCTAGGCCGCGGCATTGCGATGGTTTCGGTCGTCGTATCGATATCGTCTGCCGCGGGCCCCAGTGTCGCCGCGGCGATCCTCGCGGTGGCCTCGTGGCCGTGGCTGTTCGCGATCAATGTGCCGATCGGCGTTGTCGCCTTTGTTATGTCGCTGCGGCTGTTGCCGTACAACCCGCCGTCGGATCAACGTTTCGATCTGGTCAGCGCGTTGCAGTGCGCTGCCGCTTTTGCGCTGCTGATCAGCGCGATCAACGGCGTTGGCCACCATCACCCGGCTGGTTTTGTCATCGTCGAGCTCGCCGGCGCTCTGCTTGTCGGCTATGTCCTCGTGCGCCGGCAAAACGCGCTGGTGATGCCATTGCTGCCGATAGATTTGTTCAGGCGCCCCATCTTCGCGCTTTCGGTCGCGACCTCGATCTGCACCTTTGTCGCGCAAGGGATCGTGTTTGTCGCCCTGCCTTTTTACTTTCAGGACGTGATCGGCCGCTCGCAGGTCGAAACCGGGCTGCTGATCACACCGTGGCCGGTGACGGTGGCGATGATCGCGCCGCTCGCCGGCCGTCTGGCTGACCGTTACCCTGCCGGGATCCTCGGCGCGATCGGGCTCACCGTACTCAGCATCGGCTTTGTTCTACTGGCTCTGCTGCCGGCTGCGCCCGGCGACGCCGACATTGTCTGGCGGATTGTCGTGTGCGGGCTGGGGTTCGGCTTTTTCCAATCGCCCAACAACCGAGCCATTATCAGCAGCGCGCCGCGCGAACGCAGCGGCGGCGCCGGCGCCATCCAGTCGACCGCCCGGCTCCTCGGGCAGACCATCGGCGCCGCCATGGTGGCGCTCGTCTTCGGCTACGCCGGACCGGCTGGCGGGGCCAGCCCAACGGTCGCGATTCTGCTGGCGGCCCTGTTTGCGGCAATTGCCGCGGTCGCGAGCCTCTCGCGTCTGTTCGGTTTTGTGAGACGTCCGCGGCCCTCTCGGAAGCCGGAGTTGGCATTGCCAAAAGCGGCTGACGAGGGGCTGACCGTTCGCCCGCCGCCGTAAATACAAAAAGGTTGATAAAGTAGAAGAGGCGTTCGACTTGCGCCTGGCCCACGTTCGACTATCCTGTGGCTGCCTGCAATCGGGGATAGGGCGGGCCCGACATGTGTAGAGGGGCGCGGGGGCGCTCGGGCTTTCACAGGTTCTTCTTGGAGCGATTTGCCGGTTGCGCTGTTGCCGCAGCGTTGGCGATCGCTGTGCCGATGTTATTGGCGGCCGGTGCCGAACAGGTCTCGGACCGCGTCGTCCTTCACCTCCTGAACCGGCTTGCCTTCGGACCCAGCCTCGAAGAGGTCCGCCAAGTCAAAACCATCGGCGTCGAGCGCTATATTGCCGAGCAGCTCGATCCCGACTCGATCCCAGAACCGATCGAGCTGCGTTGGCGCCTCGCGCAGCTCGAGACCTTAAGGCTCAACCCGGTTCAGCTCCGCCAGCTGTACGGGCCATTGCGCATTTTGCGCGGTTTCAAACCCAACCCAGAATTGGAGAAGGCGCAGCGCGAACGGGTCCGGATCATCCTGCGGGACGCCAGCGAGGCGCGTGTCCTCAAAGCCTTGCTCAGCCCCCGGCAGCTACAAGAGGTCATGGTCGATTTCTGGTTCAATCATTTCAACGTTTTCTCCGGCAAGGGGCTCGACGATGTCTGGATCGGCAATTACGAGCAGCAGGCGATCCGCCCCTTTGTGCTCGGGCGCTTCCGCGACTTGCTGTTCGCGACGACTAAGCACCCGGCGATGCTGGTCTATCTCGACAACGCGCTCAGCACCGCCCCGGGAAGCCCGGGCGCCCGCGGCAGACAAAAGGGGCTCAACGAAAACTTCGCACGCGAGGTGATGGAGTTACACACGCTCGGTGCCGATGGCGGGTATACGCAGGAGGACGTGGTCACCCTGGCCCGGGTGTTGACCGGGTGGGGCGTTAACCCGCCCGACGCGCGCGTGTTTCCTGGACACGCCGCCGTCTTCGAAGGCGCGCGTCACGATTATAGCCCGAAAGTGTTCCTCGGCCGCCCGCTGCAGTCGAGCGGCAAGGGGGAGGGTGAGGAGGCGCTCGACATCCTGGCGCGCAGCCCGGCAACAGCTCGGCACATCGGGTTCGAGCTGGCACAGTATTTTGTCGCGGATGAGCCGCCCCCCGGCTTGGTCGAGCGGCTTGCGGCACGATTTGTCGAAAGCGACGGCAATATACGAGAGGTCCTGAAGACGCTCTTCGCCAGCAAAGAGTTCTGGGAAAGCAAGGGCGCGAAATACAAGACACCCTATCAATTCGTGATCTCGGCAGTGCGCGCCGCGGGCACGCCGGTCGGCAATGTCCGCCCGCTGATCGGCGCTATGGACCAGCTCGGGATGCCTCTTTTTGGCTGTCTGACCCCTGATGGATACAAGAACACCGAAGATGCTTGGCTCAGTCCTGACGCGACGACCCGCCGGATCAGCTTTGCGACCGCATTGGTCGGAGCCAACCCGAAGGTGGCGGGAGCGGCGCGAGCGGTCGACACCGGGCGCCTGGAAGCGATCTTTGGCTCGAGCTTGAGTGATGCCACCCGCACTGCCATCAAAGAGTCGCCAAAGGGCCTCCATGCCGCGCTGATCCTCGGCAGCCCCGACTTTATGCGCCGGTAGGTGGAGGTCGTGCTCCGGCGAGATCTTTTAAAAGCAGCGGGGGCAGTTCCGTTCCTAATTGGAACCAGCGGTTGGGCAGCGATGTCCAATGAGGATACGAGCCGTCTGATCGTCGTTCTGCTGCGGGGAGCCGTCGACGGGCTCAGTGTCGTCATTCCCTACGCCGATGAAGCATATTACCGGGAGCGGCAATCGATCGCGATCGCCCCGCCCGGCAAGCCGGACGGGGCGCTGGCGCTCGACGGGCATTTTGGCTTGCACCCGGCTCTGGCGAGCCTCCTGCCATTATGGAGCGAGCGCAGGCTAGCGTTTGTTCATGCCGCCGGCTCGCCCGACCCGACGCGATCGCACTTCGATGCGCAGCTCTATCTCGAAAACGGCACCCCAGGGCAGGGCACGACTCGGGACGGCTGGATGAATCGATTGCTGTTGGCGCTGCCTGGTCCGCGCGGCGCGACCGACGCGATCAGCATCGGCTCGACCGTGCCGCGCATCCTGGCCGGCAGGGCACCCGTGGCGACGCTGCCCCTCGGCCCCAATGGCGCGCAACCACTACCGATCGACCAGCCAGAAATCGCCAACGCATTCGATCGGCTCTATGCCGGCAATGACGACTTGGCGAAATCGTATCGCCAAGGCCGGGCGGCCCGCGCGCAACTAATCGGCGCCCTAAGCAAGGAACGGCGGATAGCCGACAACGGCGCCCCACCGCCGGCCGGCTTTCCCGGGCAGGTGACCCGGCTCGCACAGTTGATCCGCCGTCACCCCGCTGTCCGGGTGGCGGCAATCGGGCTCGGCGGTTGGGACACTCACATCAACCAGGGCAATCACAATGGACAGCTGGCCGATCATTTGCGCCCGCTCGGCGAGGGTCTCGCTGCCCTCGCCCGCGGATCGGGCGAGGCCTGGCGCGATACCGTCGTCGTCGTGTTGTCCGAATTCGGCCGCACCTTCCGGGAGAACGGCAACCGCGGCACCGATCATGGCCACGGCAACGTGATCTGGGTTTTGGGTGGAGCCGTCGATGGTGGCCGGGTGTGCGGCAATTGGCCTGGCCTTGCTCCGACGCAGCTCTATGAGCGGCGCGACCTCGCCGTCACCACCGACTTTCGCACGGTTCTGGCGACGATCCTGGAGCGCCACATGCGTCTTGGCGACCGTGAGCTCGAAGCGGTGCTGCCAGGCGCCCCGCCGGCGCCACAAAACTTGGCTGCGATCATTCCGGGATGATTTGAGCTAGTATCTTGCTGCGGTCTGCGCACCGTCAAACCTGAGAAATGGCAATCGGAGGAAAAGTGGGGAGGAGACGGCGACCGCGAGCACGGCGCATGTTGCGCCGCGTGTCGATTGCCAGCCAGCAATGACGGTAACGGCCGTCCGCGCGACACCCCGCGCGTGGCTTTTCGGCGAGGCCGATTTTCGCCGGCTTTGGGTCGTCGGCGTCGTCGTCTTTGCTGTGCGCTGGCTGGAGATGCTGGCGGTCGCCGTGTTCGCTTATCAGCACACCGGCTCGCCCTTTATCGTCGCGCTGCTGACGATGCTGCGCATGCTGCCGATGGCATTGTTCGGCGCGCTTGTCGGCGCGTTGGCCGAGCGCCTCGAACGCCGCACCGCGCTGATCGTCGTCGTCGTTTCGATGCTGCTGAGCTCGCTGGTCCTGGCGCTTCTGGCGTGGAGCGGCACACTCGAGGTCTGGCACGTCGCGCTCGCCAGCTTTGTCAACGGCATTGCGTGGACGACCGACAACCCCGTCCGCCGCACGATGATCGGTGAGGTCGTCGGACCGGAGCGGATGAGCGCGGCGATGTCGCTCGATGTCGGCGCCAACAATGCAAGCCGCATGCTCGGCCCGACCGTTGGCGGCGTGCTGCTCGCTACGATCGGGATCGGCGGCGCGTTTGCGGTCAGCGTCGCCTGCTATGTCGTCGCGGTCGCGGCTGCGATGCGGATCCACCACCGCAACAGCGTCCGGCCGACCGGCGCCGCGAGTGTCGTCGCGCGCATGATCGAAGGCTTTATGCTCGTCCGCCGCGACCGGCGGCTGATCGGGACATTGGTGATCACCGTCATCTACAATACCTTTGGCTGGCCCTTCACCAGCATGATCCCGGTGATCGGCCAGGATAACCTGGGCCTCGGCGCCGTCGGTATCGGTCTCCTAGCCAGCATGGACGGGGTCGGCGCCTTCTGCGGCGCGATAATGATCGCCCTCTGGGCCAAGCCCGCAATATTCGCCCGTCTCTATGTCGGCGGCGTCTTTGTCTACCTGCTGATGCTCCCGGTCTTTGCATTGGCGCCGGGTTCGCTGCTCGCGGGCACGGTGCTCCTGGTCACCGGGCTCGCCAATGCCGGCTTCAGCATCATGCAGGCGACGCTGGTTTTCCTCGCAGCACCGCCAGAGATGCGTAGCCGCATTTTCGGCGTGCTGTCGGTCTGCATCGGGGTCGGGATGATCGGTTTTATTCAGCTCGGCGTGCTCGCCGGTCTGATCGGCGCGGCTTGGGCGATAGCGGCGACCGGCATCGTGGGAATTGTGGCGATGCTGCTAACCCGGCGCTGGTGGCGCGCGATCGCATAAGTGCGCGAGCCGAATGCGTCGAAATCATCGCTAACTCGCTGCTCCCGATGTATTTTGGCCGCGCATTCGGGAGAAGAAAATGTCGTCGACCTTGCTTGACCTGCCCCGCGCCGAGACGCGCGGCCCCGACTACCTGGAACGCGCGCGCCGGCTTGCGCCGATGCTGAAGGACGCCGCGGACGACATCGAGGGGCGCCGCGAACTCCCGGAACAGATCGTCGAGGCATTGATCGAGGGCGGCTTTTTCA
>Ga0306922_10007889_pt1 | contig 10314 bp, 8 predicted proteins | sample sta12Cox44000082_FD_203758 | JGI IMG/M metagenome (GOLD analysis project Ga0306922, IMG submission 203758) | Lab enrichment of tropical soil microbial communities from Luquillo Experimental Forest, Puerto Rico - statoxic.12C.oxic.44.000.082 (v2)... | ecosystem: Environmental > Terrestrial > Soil...
TCATCGAGCGACGGCAATCAAGTGAGCCTGTACGACTACCGCGGTCGCTCCAATCTCGTACTATTTTTTGACGGCGGCCGCATAAAACACCGTGCCGACGGCCCTCTCCTCAGCGCCTTGGCCAAGCGCTACGGTGAGATCGCGAAGACAGATTCCGAAGTCGTTGTTGTACTCGCAGAATCCGTCGCACAAGCGGATGAATTTAGGCGCAAGATGCACTTTCCGTTTCCAGCTCTATCGGGTTTTCTACTCATATCGAATTGCCCACGAAGTCGGAACAGTGGTCGGCATCCCAGTAAAATTTTCTATGGAGACTTTCGAGCCGGCGGTGAAGAGAGGATCATTGGGTGGAGACGCTCACGTGTATTACCCTTTACTATTTATCAGGCTTGATAGCGGCGGGCTTCGCTCAACCAACTGTATCGTCACCGCTCCAGTCGACCACTTTCATCTATCACCGTACACTCGTTCGGCTCGCGAAATGACAACTTTCCAGCGATCGGCAGCACCCTTTCAGGGCGACGCTGCCGGAATGCCCAGCCGGCAGCATCGTTGTTGAATGCGAAAGAGGTCAGTCGCCCACTCCTGCTTCTACCTCTTCTTCTACTTCCACAGGATGGGACGTGTATTCGCCTTCTTCCACCGTTGCGGTGCGATCAAACGAATGTCCCGTGACCATGCCGAGCACGAACCAGCCCAACACGAGCGCTCCGAACGCGAACAGTGTGTCGCCGAACATCCGCATCCAGCGCAGGCGCGTCATCATCGGAGTCTGCAGAAACTCGGCCGAGCGCGCATACCACGTGCCTATTTCGACCGACGCCCACGCCTGCAGCAAGCCGAGCGGCAACATGCTCAGTACCACCATCGCCGCCAATCCGATGTTGATGGACCAGAATGCGATGGCCAGCGGACGGTCCTTCCACGCCAGCCCGGGCCGCAGCGCACGCAGGCAGAACAGCATCAGTCCGAGGCCGAGCATGCCGTACACACCGAACAAAGCCGTGTGCCCGTGTACCGGAGTCAGATTCAATCCCTGCACATAATAAAGCGCGATCGGCGGGTTGATCATGAACCCGAATAATCCTGCGCCGACGAAGTTCCAGAAGGCCACGGCGACGAAGAAGTAGATCGGCCACTTGTATGCGCTGATCCAGGGACTGTCGACCCTGCCGCGAGAGAGGCGAATGTTCTCCCACGCTTCGAAGCCGATGAGCACCAGTGGGACAACCTCCAGTGCGCTGAACACTGCGCCCAGAGCCAGCACCGAATTCGGCGCGCCGGTGAAGTACAGGTGGTGAAATGTCCCGATGATGCCGCCTGAGAGGTAGATCACCGTTGAGAACAGTACGCCGCGCGTTGCCGTCGAGACCGATAGCAGCTTCAGCCGCGTCAGCAGGAAGGCGATGACAACGGTGGCGAATACCTCGAAGAAGCCCTCGACCCAGAGGTGCACCACCCACCAGCGCCAGTACTCGGCGGTGATGAGCGGGCTGCGCTGGCCATACATCAGGCCGGCTGCATAGAACACCGGGATCGCAATGCTCGAGACCAGGAACAGCAGCAGCAGCGAGCGGTTCTCATCACGACGCGCCAATGCCGGTTTGATGCCGCGCCACATCAACCAAAGCCAGAACAGCAGGCCGACAAACAGCAGGATCTGCCACACGCGCCCGAGGTCCACGTACTCGTAGCCTTGCGCGCCGAACCAGAACCACAGGTTGCCCAACTTCTGCTCGATACCCATCCACTCGCCTGCGAGCGATCCGACAACCACGGCCACCACCGCGACAAAAAGAGCGTTCACGCCAAAGCGCTGCCCCGTGGGTTCTCGGCCGCTTACTGCGGGAACGATGTACAGCCCGGTCGCCAGCCACGAAGTTGCGATCCAGAAAATCCCGATTTGCAGGTGCCAGGTCCGCGCCACCGAGTACGGCAAGTACTTGGCCAACGGGATGCCATAGAAGCCACCTCCTTCGACACCATAGTGTGCAACGATTGCGCCCAGCACGACTTGCACCACCCAGAGCGCCGCGACCACGAAGAAGTACTTCATCGTGGCCTTCTGCGACGGCGTCGGCTTCAGTCCGAGCAGAGGATCGCGGCTGGGCATACGCTCGGTCGCCGGCTTACTCTCCTGCGAGCCGAAATACCAGACCATTGCGCCGATTCCAGCCAAGAGCAACACGAAGCTGATAACGCTCCAGACGATCGTGCTGCCAGTCGGGCGATTGCCAACCAACTCTTCATGCGGCCAGTTCTGCGTGTAGGTCACGTCTTGACCGGGGCGATTGGTACTGGCAGCCCACGCCGTCCAGAAGAAGAAGGTAGCCATCTGGTGTTGCTTGGTCGGATCACTCAGCGCGCCGGCAGGTATCGCGTATTCGTTGCGGCCTTTGCCGTACACGTCGGCGTAATACCCGGCGAGTTCATCGAATGCGGCTGCACGATCGTTGTCGAGGACAAGCGTGTCGGTGGCTTTGTCATAGGTATTGCGGCGGGTCAGTTCGGTCAGGCGTCCTTGCAAGGCCGCGCGCTGCTCTGTGGGCAGTGCACTATAGCTGGCTGCACCCTGCTGCCGCGCCCAGTGGTTCAGCACGATTTCCGACTGCCGGTGCAAATAATCGGCGCTCCAGTCGGGGGCGACATAGGCGCCGTGGCCCCAGATGGTGCCGATTTCCTGGCCCCCGGTGGACTGCCATACGTTCTGGCCATCGCGAATGGTTTCTCCGGTAAAATGCACGCGACCGTCGGCGGTCACGACCTTGCCCGGGATGGGCGGTGCGTTATGGATTGCCTTGTATCCAACCGTGCCGAGCACGGTGAACGAAAGCAGCATCACCACGCCCAGAGCAATCCATAGCTTTTTATATTCCATGAATGAAGACCTCCTGAGATCAATTGCCGTGCTTTGCCGCGCGCGTCGGACCCGCGTTGCGTATGTACACTAGGCGGGGTTGTACAGGTGGCTTACTAAGAAACGTGACAACGAGATTTGCAGCGAAGATCGTTACTGCGCTCAGTTCCAGGACTGCTGAGTAAGGCAGCCAGGACCACGCAGCAGGCAGAATGTCCTGATAGGCAAGAACTTCGCCGCTAACCCGCAAAGCGCAGCCGCAGGTGAGCAACAGGAGTCCGGTAAACATCAGCTTGCTGCTGTACAGCAGGCGCATTCCAGAGAAGGCGGGCAGCACTCTCTGGCCGACGCAAAACACCATCATGGCGACAAATCCCACAGTGAGCGCGTGGCGCGAAGCTCCCCAAATGCCCGAGGGGTTTGTCGCGTTGGCTGCCCATATGCTTAGAGCACCGGCTACGAGCAGCCATACATAGGCGCTGCGCAGAAAATATGGAAAGCTCGGATGCACACCGTGTGTTTTAGGCGGCCTCTCCGGGGGGCGGAAGATTCCCAGCGCACTAACAACGAGGAACGACGCCAGCCAAACAGCCACCATCGACAGGCGAAACCAACCGCTCAACCCGAGGGCCACTCCGGCAACTAATGTGCCAGTCGCGATTCCGAGTCGGCGTTCAGAGACACCACTGGTCCCAAGAAACGTCGGCAGCCACTTGGCGCTGAAGCCCCACACAAACGGCACCATAAAGCCCCACGCCGCGATTACCAGAAAGCGCTGATCGAATGCCATGGAGTACGCGGGGCTGGTTCCCCGGAGAGCCATCCAAACCGATGCGCCCAGATTGAGCAGGAGTGTGAGCAGCAGTCCGATGGAGCCGGCAATCACCACGAAGATCCACGTCTCAAGGTGTCCTTTGTTGCCATCGCTGGCCGGCTCAGGCTTGTGCTGCGAGACCGCGCGGAAGAAAATAAGGAACGCGACCAACTCCATCGTTGCCGAAGCAGGCACCAGCGTGCGCCAGTGCCACAGGTACACGTTCGTGAACCAGCGCAGCAGCACGCCTGCCATCCACAGCCCAGCGGTAAGCCACGCCACCCCAAGAGCGAAGGGCCGCGAGCCGCGGCGTAGCTTAGGGATGGAATAGTAGCCGATGCCGAGGATGAAGCTGCCAATCCACCCGAGAATCTGCGCGTGCCCGTGCGCCTGGATCCACGACGGCGACACGCTCTCCGCGGCGTGGCCTCCGCTGATCGAGATCAGGTTCCAGACGCCGAGCAACGTCCCTGGCAGCAGCATGAAAAGCAGCCCGCCAACGATGTAAAACGTCAGCAGGCGGGACAACTGCACTTTGCGAACTTTTGTCTGCTCGTAGGTCAGCTGCGAGAATTTCGTGACCTCGGGCTCCGGACTTAACCAGGGCAAAGCTGACATGTTTTCTCGCACTCTTCAGCGGCCGGCTTCCATCGCGCTGGCGCGGGGAAACAGGACGTTGTTCTCCAGGTGGATGTGCTGGTGCAGGTCTTTCTCGAACTCTTGCAGCGCGTCATACAGCGTGCGATAGCTGATGCACGCGTCGTCGGGCACTTTGTAATCGCTGGTGACCTTGCGCAGGGCACGGAGCGCACCGCCGGCGCCGTCGTGTTCCTGCATCATCATGCGGATAGGATTCATGACTGTGCCGAACATCGCCGGCGGCGCAGGTTCGCCCTCTAGCAAACTTTCTTCCATGCGCAATATGTGGGGGAACAGGATCTGCTCTTCCTTCATCAGGTGAACTGCGAGTTCATCCGATAACGTCGCGAACAGTTCCTGCACGGTCAACAGTTCGGGATGGTTGTTGCCGTGAACTCCCACCACCTTCGCCGCCAGCGCCTCAATGCGCGGGCACTCCGAACGGACGAACATGTGGTGCGTGTCGTTGATGTGCGCGATCAGGTCGGCTAAGAGCAGGGTTTGCCAGTTCTGGTCGCCCTCGGAAGTGGCGGTCTCTGCACACCTCTCTAGCCGGGCGAGCACTTCATCCATGCTAGCGTTGACTTGCGCACAGGCTTCGCTCAGAGAGCGGTTGCCGCCACAACAGTAATCGATTCCTAATTTTTCGAATTCGCGCGTGCAGCTCGGGGTTTCGGCTGCGATTTCGCCCACCGTCTTGGTTGCCGCGATTGTCATGATCTTTGCTCCTCTTGCGGACCTTCGGCGGTCGGCCCTGACCGCCTACGTGATGCAGACTACGGTCGCTCGCGCGGAGCAACTATGACTTCTGTCACGGGGAAGCGATTTTCTTGCGTTTTGAAAGAATTTGTCGCGCTGAGACTTTAGTCACTGTTTGATTAGGACAGCTCTGCTGAAATCAGCTCATGAATGAGAACGTGGTTTCCATCGACTTCAACCAGCGCCCTTGCATCGTGATCTGGGAGGTTATGCCTTTGCCGTCATTCAAGCCTCGAGGCGCGCGACCAATCATATCCTGCTCTTTCGTAGGAGCATCCGTGATCTCCACAGCTCCGTTGCGCCGCGCGGCAGCTTGCTGCTGCCATCAAGACTACGGAAGCGCCACATTACCGCCGTTACATCTTGTCGTGTTCATATCGCACACGGGCGAGGTTTTCCCCAGCGGATTCCTGCCGTTTGCGGCAGGCAACGTGCGGTCGGAGTCACTAACCAGGATTTATCGCGAGTCTCCAGTGTTCCAGCAATTGCGCGATGCCGACCAACTCGGGGGTAAATGCGGGGCCTGCGAATTTCGCCACATTTGCGGCGGTTCGCGCGCTCGCGCCTTCGCGCTGACCGCGGATCCCATGGCAGAAGAGCCATGCTGCGCCTACGTGCCAAAGAATTACGTACCGCCTGCGAATGTGCCCTCGCTGCAGTGGCGCAGACCGACAACTCTAAGTGTGCTGTGAATGCAACCATACCCTCGCTGAAGAAGCTGGAGGCGGAATTGCGGGAGTTCAGCGCGCGAGGACCTTAGCTCGATGGGCCACTTGGATAATCGGGATAATCGGCCGTTAGACGCTCTGGAGGAGTTCTCGACGAAGATAGCCAGTGACATCAATGACTTGCCGACAACGAGCCCGCACGGAACGCGCCAGATGCGTTTCTCGTTACCATGTTGTGAAACCTTTTTACAACCAGGACGAGGGGCATATCCTTGCGCGGGTGCACGGGCTTGGACGCGAAGGTGATACCGCGGTCCAGCAGGAATCCGAGAGACACGCCTGTCAGGGCGGGCGCTTATGTGCCCGCGAAATCTCATGAAAATTTCTTAGAGGTGGACAATAATCCGGAATGGTTGGGAGTGGCGAGATTGAGAAAACAGTGGAGAAGCTGAGACCGAACGCCTGTCTGATCCGGAGCGTGCGTGATAGAGCGAATTGACCGGCCAATGTGCACTCATTTTTAGGTGAGATGATCGAGTTCGCGACCTATGGTCAGGAGACGCTGGGTGAGTCGTCGAAGTTTACGGCGGGCGCCAGCATCTTCCAGTTGGAGGCGGAATAGCTGCAGAAGATGACGGGCAGCGGCAACGGCATCGCGAATGGTAGAGAGTTGGGGGCTGACTGGAGTCACGGTGGATGGAAGAGGAAGTTGAGGGATGGGATGCATTGGAGCAGTGTTTTGACGAGCGCGGTTAAATTCTCGTTGTATGTCTAGCTGCGCCACTTCGACATAGCGCAACGTCATGCGGATGTCTTTGTGACCCAGCATTTGCATGAGAGCAGGCAAGCTGACGCCGAGACGCACCATTTCTGTAGCGAAGCTGTGACGAAGACGATGCGGGTTGACCGGGGTGGTGCAAGCGGCACGCTGGGCGGCATCAGCCAAACTTCGGTGGAGAATGCGGTACAAGGTATTGCGTGCTCCGCGGCGAGGTAGCAGGAAATTGTGCGAGTTGGCCAAGCAAGAGGGGGGAGCGAGAGCGCGCAACTCCAGAATGCGCGCTATGATTCGCCGAGTTTCCTCGTCGACCGGTACCCAGCGCTCGGAATGGAGCTTTCCGACCGGCACATGAAGAGCCCATCGATTTCCACTCACGTGTTGTAAGCAATCCAGGGAAAGATCGATGCATTCGCCAACGCGGATTCCCGTGGCGCGAATCAGTCGCAGGCTGTTGGACTCTAAAGTGTCAGGGAGGCGGAGCTGCTGATCCACGTGTTGATCGTCTTCCGGGGAAAGCGGTCGAGGCAGATAGTGGTCGTGAGGTGGGAAGTCTTCGCGACGAATGAGGTCGGGGGGAAGGAGATGACCATTGTCCGCTAAGTCACGCAAGAGCCGGCGGAGCAAGATCAGGTGATTCTGGCGAGTTTGATTGCGTAGACCCTGGTGGCAAAGGAAGCCGAACCAACTCAGCAGATGAGGGTCGCGGCGCAGTTGGGAGAGTTTGTGCAGGTGGGGAAACGTAGCACGGAGATAAGCGAGAAAACCACGGGCAAGGGAGCGATATTCGTCCACGGTGGCTGGCCGGAGCGTGGTGGCCAGAACCTGGATGTGGGCGTCAAAAATCTGTTCGAGGCTCTGCCGCGATCGCTTCATGTCATTTTCTCCGGGCAGGACAAATGGACGCGCTGGGAGACGGCGTGGGCATACTCGCGCCAGACATCTTGGGGTGCGAGCTGCACGTAGAGCATGGTGGTATGAATCTGCGCGTGGCCCATCAAATGCATCAAAGCGGGCAAGGAAATGCCGGCGCGCACCATATCGGTTCCGAAAGTGTGGCGAAAACGATGGGGATTGGCTTGGGGAATTTTGCTTACCAGTCGGTGATGGCGAAACAGAGAGCGCAGTCCGGCAGCGGTCATCGGGCGTCCGCGCTGGCGGCCCTTTAAGGAAACGAACAGGGCCGAGGAGTTGGTGAGAGGTCGCTCCAGGTGCAGATAGTTTTGCAGGACTTGCAGGGTTTCGGCCGGCAGGGGCAAGACGCGCTCCTTATTGCCCTTGCCGAGGACGCGGATCTGTGCCTCTGACAGATGTAGATCCTCGAGCTGGAGTTGGAGAACCTCGCAGGAGCGTAGGCCGTCCAACAGCATCAAAGCCAGGATGGCGAGATCGCGGAAAGTGCGAAAGCCGCGCCAGAAATGAGCCACCTCGTCGGCCGAGAGCGGCACGATCACGCGTCGTTGCTGGCGCAGTTGCAAACTGGTAGTGATCTTGCGTTGCGGACGGCCATACCCAAGAGGGGAGCGCGTGCTATAAGTGCGCTGGAAATGTGCCTTTCCGGGAATCTCTTGTCCGTAATGGAAGCGATACAGACAGCGGAGCACGCACAGGCGGTGATTGATGGTTTGGGGTGTGGGTGTGGGCTGGTGATCGAGCTGGGAACGGACATAAGCGAGTAGGAGGGATCGGTCGAGCTTCGCCAAGGAACGCCGTGTATGCTGCAGCCATCGTGCCAGGTGGAGCAAGTCATAGGCGTACGCGCGCAAAGAGCGGAGCGAGAGCTGGCGTAGTTTCTGCGCATCGAGGAAGTGGTTGGCCCAGCTGACTTGCTGACCGCGCTGGTCCAGTAGGCGGTAGGGGGATGCACTTGCAGGCAAGGAGTTTTGCACCACCAAACGAAAGCTCATAAGGAGGGTGCCTCCTCGAGAAGGTGGGCGAAATCGTTGGCGGTGGCACCGGCGACGAAGTAACTGTTGGGGTCGTGGCCAGGGGGCAAGCCGACGAGACGTACGTTCAAGCCAGCTTGGTCGAGACCCTGAAGCAGAGCGTGAGCGGCGTTTTGGCCAGCTTGATTTTCGTCCTGATCGAAAGCCAGATAGACACAGCGATCACGGTTCTCGCAGAGTTGGGTCCATTGGGTGGGTGTCAAATGGGTGCCGATGGCGCAGGTAGTATTGCGGAATCCTGCTTGCCACAACACCGCGAGATCGAACAGTCCTTCCACCAGGATCAAGTTGCGAAACTGGCGGATCGATTCCCAGGCAAATAAACCGCCTTTCGAACGGGGCAACAATCGATGTGGGAAAGCACTGCCGATGCTGCGGCCATAGAGGTTGACGACACGATCCTGCTGGCGGCAGGGGAAAATGAGGCGGCGGCAGAAAGCATCTTGACCCTGGGGGCGGATCAATTGCACCTGTAATAGCCGTTCTAAGGAATAACCCAGGGCTTGGAGATGAGGGCGCAAGTTGCCGCCGCGCGCGTAGCCAACGCCCAGCTCCTCAATCAGGGCGGCATCGTGCACCCCACGACGAGCCAAATACTGAATGCCTTCGGGATAGCGGTGCAGTTCCATTTGATAAAACGCGGCGGTGTGCGCGAGGAGTTGCGCAGTGGGCGCCAGTTCCTCTTGCAAGTAGGTAAGGCTCTGGCGAAAGGAGAGATGCTGGGAAAGCTGCACGAAGCGAATCAGGTCGCCTCCCTGCCCGCAGCCGTGACAATAGAACAGATTCTTGCGGGGGTTGACGTAGAAGGAGGGACGGGTGTCCTCATGCAAGGGACAAAGTCCGACGAACTCGGAGTGAGCTCCGGCAGGACGACCACTCCAGTGGTGGTGTTGCAGGTACTGCAGTAGGGGAATGCGCCGTTTGAGCCGTTCCAAATCCTCACCCATGGTGTCTACCTGTCTACCGTCCTCCCAGCGTCAGGGTACGAAGCTAGGGCCCTCGTTCCCAGGCAAGGATGGTGGGGGAGGAAAGAAATCTCGTTCTCAGAGGCGCAGGGGCCAAGGCCAGAAGACGCGCAGAAAGGGAAACACGGTGGGCCAAGACAAGCGCAACGAGCCATGAGCGAGTTGCTCGCCGCGGGCCAGCCGTCGCTCTACGGTTTCGAGAGTGCGTCGCAGAGAAGAAAACGCGGGCGAAGAATCCAGGCTGCGGCACCAGCGGCGCAGGGTGGAAGGGTCAGGAATGCGGTTCGGATCTTTCAGATCCGGCGCGGCGCTTTCCCAAGAGCAGTGCTCGACAAAACGTCGCCGCAGCGTCTGACTACGTGCGACCAGGCTGAAATGGGTGTAGGGCAGAGAGAAAGCGGGGAGGAAAGAAAAAGTTAGTTCGCAGAGACTGCAGAGCCCGCGGCGGTACTTGATCCAGTCATGACTGTCGTCATGCGCCTGTTTGCGCCGCCATCCATGACGGATGATCGAATCGCTTAAACATCGGGGACACCAGCGAATGATCGGTTCCCCACAAGCCGCCGCCCAGTCGACGCCTGGCTTGCAATGGGCCGGCGAAAGTGGGATAACGGAAATCGTACTGCCCTGGCAGGCTCTATTGCTGAGCGGAATCTTGCGAGGATCTGTCGCTCAGAACAGAGCCTTCCTCCTTCCTGCTCGATCTCAAGCTAAAGAAGGATAACCTTGCCCTAGTGGTCTCGATGGCTTTTTGGCCGAGGATTGCCGATTTGGCCGGTTAAGAGCGAATAAATGGTGCGTTGTCTCTCCCCCGGTGGGAGCGGCGATAGCCCGAGACCCTGCTTCATGTAATCTCCGGCACGCTCTCCGCTCCCGCCAGGAGGAAGC
>Ga0306922_10007890_pt1 | contig 10314 bp, 9 predicted proteins | sample sta12Cox44000082_FD_203758 | JGI IMG/M metagenome (GOLD analysis project Ga0306922, IMG submission 203758) | Lab enrichment of tropical soil microbial communities from Luquillo Experimental Forest, Puerto Rico - statoxic.12C.oxic.44.000.082 (v2)... | ecosystem: Environmental > Terrestrial > Soil...
TTGATAGGTAACAGCGTGAGGGCGGCAGCGCGCCTCTCTCTGTTCGATGGTGCTCTCGCGTCGATTTCCGCCGTCGGGAGTGACAGCTGCCTTGCGGGCGCGGGAGCATTCTTGCAATCAACGAGGCCCTTACCCACCATGCCGCTTATTTCGACGCAGAGGCGCCGGGGTGAGGTTCACCGAAATCAACCTGTTCGGCGTCTATGTCGCACCGATCTCTTTGATCATGGTGGCGGCATGGCTGATCATGATCGGGCTGCGGTGGATTGCGGCGCGTTTCGGCCTGTTGCGGTACGTCTGGCATCCAGCTTTGTTCGTTTTCGCGGTCTATATGATTCTGCTATCCTCGATCGTCGTGCTGATCGCGCGTTGAGGATGGCCGATGGCCGACGCCCAAGCGAAAGCAAAGCGCGCCTCGCCCCAAGCTGACGGCCAGGAAGTCTGGCCTCCATCGCCGAGAAGTCGCGACCCGACCGGGCGGCGCCTCCGGGCACTCCCGTTTTTGATCACCTTGGTCACGGTCGCACTTGCCGGGGTGCTCGGCTGGGCGATGTGGAATGCCTATATGGCAACGCCCTGGACGCGCGACGGCACCGTGCGGGTCTATGTCGTGACGATGGCGCCGCAGGTTGCCGGCCAAATAGTCGAGCTGCCGGTTGCCGACAACCAGTTCGTGCACAAGGGCGATCTGCTGATGGTAATCGACCCGACCAACTACAAGATCGCCGTCAGCCTGGCCGAGGCCGCGGTAAAGCGCTCTCAGGCCAATGCGCAAAATGCCGAACGGGAGGCAAAGCGCCGCCAGGAGCTGACTACGCTGTCAACTACAGTGGAGGAGCAGCAGACGTTTGAAACCAGCTCGTTGGCCGCCCAAGCCAACTATCAGCAGGCCGTCGCCAATCTCGACCAGGCACGGGTCAACCTCGAGCGCACCCAGATCCGTTCGCCGGTCAATGGATGGGTGACCAATCTGTTGGCGCAGCTCGGCGACTATGCCACCGTCGGGCAGAATCAAATTTCCCTGATCGACGCCGATTCCTTCTGGGTCGACGGGTATTTCGAAGAGACGAACCTCGGTTCGATCCGCGAGGGCGACCCGGCGACCATCAGGCTGATGGGCTCCAGCCAGCCCGTCCGTGGCCATGTCAGCGGCATCGCCCGCGGGATCAACGTCGCCAACGCGAAAGCGGCCCAGCAGGGGCTCGCCTCGGTCAACCCGATCTTCACCTGGGTGCGCCTGGCCCAGCGCATTCCAGTGCGCATCCACATCGATCAGGTACCGAAGGGCGTTGTGCTTGTCGCCGGGATGACCGCGACCGTTCAAATCGATCCACGACCCCGGCCGCCCCCAAGCGAGGCAGCCGCCGATCGACATAGCCCTGCCCGGTAAGATGGTTCGCGGAATCAACCGCGATCCTTTGAGCCGTCATCATCAGCGGGACCCTCGCCGTGGACGTTGGAAGAAGTTAGCCGATGGCACTTGCGCCGCGGTGACGGAAGTCCCGGAAAGCCGCCAGCGTGTATCGCATGATTGACGCCGCACCGCGCTTCCGCCAAATCTTCGGCGTGGGCTGTGGCGGTAGACCTCCGTTGCGGCCATCCGTAATCGGCAAGGGAGCCTCCGTATGAGCGTGGCTGCGATGAACCACTTCACGGTATTGAGCGACGATCTGGAAAAGACCCGGCATTTTTACTGTGACCTGTTCGGGTTCAGGGTTGGGTGGCGGCCGCCATTTCAGTTCCCCGGCTGGTGGCTCTACGCTGACGGCGACACGCCGATCCTGCATGTCATCCATCGCGATCCGTTGCCGAAGGAGCGTGCCGGCGTGCTCGACCACATGGCCTACAGCGCCACGGACTTGCCCGGAACCGTCGCGATCCTGAAGCGCGAGGGGATCGGGTATGAGCTGCGCCGTCTCCCCGGCGGCGGCATCTGGCAACTGTTCTTCGACGATCCGCACGGCGCCAAGGTCGAATTCGACTTTGATAAGGACGAGCCGGCGCCAGCGGATCACGTCGCCGCGTGACGTCCGGCCTAACGGCGCCGGGGTAGTTTCGATCGGCCTCAGGCGGTTCGCTTGCCGGTACAACCCTGATTCTCCGGCAGGGCGGGCCGCCTCGGCCCCGTCTCGGCTTCGTGCCCGAAATCGATCCGGCCTTGCCGCGTTTGCCGATAGCGGTGGAATCGAAGGAAAAACATCCTTTACCAGCGCTCAGCACAACACGTCCCGTCACAGCATCGCCAAGCATGGCTTAATACAGTGCAAATATTATGAGGTATTGGGGGTCTGATTCGACGGTATTCGATGTTCTGCAAGAGACAAATATCAGAGCCCATGCTTTCCTCTCGCGCTTTCATGGGCAAAGTATCGGACCAGATATTACGGGTCGCGGACAAGTGATCGGGAACGCCTGCGTAGGCCGGTTGATTCCGGCGTGCCGATCTTTCAAATATGTTTAACTGATTGGGGCCAACTCGCGCGATCGAGCAAAAAAAGTGTCGGAGAATTTTACAGTGTCGTTGCTAGCGTCTGAAAATCGATGGAATTCCAAGTAAATGCCTCAGTGGTATAAAATTTGCTGCTCTGCAGTTTGCCGTGGCAGCGGACGTCACGCCGCCAGAAGGCGAGACGCGCGGGAGTGAACCTTATGGCGCAAGCGGTTCCTTTGGGAGAGCAGAAGCTGCCGCTATCGACGGCAATATTGTCCAATGTCGCACTGATGCTGCTGATGTGGAATCTGGCCTTGCGCTTGGCGCTGATCGTCGGCACCTGGGCGGCGAGGGTGGTATTGCGCTAGACCGCCGGAGCTACTGCATTCGGGCATTCCGCACAGCGAGCGCCATTGCATTATCCAGCCGGCTGTAGAACCGCTTTGTCGCGATCGGCGATAAGATCGGATGACCGCCCATGGTCCCTTGCCAAGCAACCAACGCGCTGCATTCGGGAGCTTTTGCCGCCGCTTTCCGGGCCGGCGACGGCGCGGTGTCGTCGCACACGCCGCTCTCTTGCAGGACGCGGGCCAAATAGGACGCGACGCCCGACGCGGACGGATCGGCCGGCCGCCCTGCCTTGACCCAGGCCTCGAGATTGCCGATGCCCCAATTGTAGGCGGCGATCGCATCGGGCCAGTCCCCGTATCGGCGGTGCAGCAGCGCCAGATAGGCGCGGCCGATCTGACGATTTTGCTCAGTGTCGAACCGGTCGCCGCCGCCAACGTCGACAGCCGCGGCCTCGCTTACCTGCATCGGTCCCTGCGGTCCGCTAGGATCCGCGCGCCACATGGCCTCGTCGGCGCCGTGGCTCGACTCGGCGCCGTCGACCGCGAATGCGACCCGGTCGAGCGGGTCGCTGACAGGCGGCGATGCCGCGGTGCGGGGCGTCTTGCGCGCACCGGCCAACGCCGGCGCGGCGATCAGCAGGCTCAATAAAGGGACAATTGCCGCCGCTCGCGACCAGCGCATTATCGAGCTTCCGTAATGGGTTGGCCGCGCAGGATAACTTGCGTTGACGGAGGGTCAACGCAATAATTCGGGTATTCTGTGATAATAAAAGGTTAAGGGCAGGGAATACAATATCTTGTGGCTCAAGATAATTAATTACGGGTATATTTAGACTCGGCAAAGCAGTTGTAACCTGGCCGGACCCGGCGGATGGCTGCTTACACCACTTCAAACAGCCCGGCCGCACCCATGCCGCCGCCGACGCACATGGTGACGACGACGAACCGCACGCCGCGCCGTTTGCCCTCGATCAGCGCGTGCCCGACCATGCGCGCTCCCGACATGCCGTAGGGGTGGCCGATCGATATCGCGCCGCCGTCGACATTGTAGCGCTCGGGATCGATGCCGAGGCGGTCGCGGCAATAGAGGGCCTGGACCGCAAAGGCCTCGTTCAATTCCCACAACCCGATGTCGTCGACGCGCAGCCCGTGCTGATCGAGCAACTTCGGCACCGCAAAAACCGGGCCGATCCCCATCTCGTCCGGAGCGCAGCCGGCGACCGCCATGCCGCGATAAGCGCCGAGAGGCTGCAGCCCGCGCCGCCCCGCTTCCGTCGCCTCCATCAAAACCGACGCCGAAGCACCGTCCGAAAGCTGCGAGGCGTTGCCGGCGGTAATGAACCGCCCCTCCTTGACCCGCTGGCCGTCGCGGAACACCGGCTTCAGTGCAGTAAGCCCGGCAAGCGTCGTCGATGGCCGATTACCCTCGTCCTTGTCGAGGGTCACTGCAACCGACGAGGTCTCTCCCGTCTCGCGATTGTCGACCCGCATCGTCGAGGGTAACGGCGCGATCTCCCGATCGAGCCGGCCCGCCAGCTGCGCCGCCGCAGTCCGCTGCTGTGAGGACAGCGCATATTGGTCCTGCGCCTCGCGCGTCACCTGATAGCGCTCGGCGACGATCTCGGCGGTTTCGATCATCGTCATGTACAGATCGGGGCGCTGCTCGACAAGCCACGGGTCCTGGGCGCGGAATTCGTTACGCTTGTCGTTCTGCACTAGCGAGATCGATTCGACGCCGCCGCCGACCGCGATCTGGAGCCCGTCATGAACGATCTCCTTGGCCGCGGTCGCAATCGCCATCAGCCCCGAGGCGCACTGCCGGTCGATCGACATGCCGGGAACGGTGACCGGCAGCCCGGCGCGAACCGCCGCCTGGCGTGCGATGTTGTAGCCGGTCGAGCCCTGCTGCAATGCCGCGCCGAGCACGACATCCTCGACCTCGGCCGGGTCGATGCCGGCGCGCCGCACTGCCTCCGCGACGACGTGGCCGGCCAGCGCCTGCGCCTGAGTGTCGTTGAAGGCGCCTCGATAGGCCCGCCCGATCGGCGTGCGGGCGGTCGAGACGATGACGGCTTCGCGCATGGTGTCCTCCCTGGGTAGCGGCGGAGCGCTGTTCGCTATCGCCCGGTTGCTCAGGATAAATAGTAGAATTCTTCGGCGTCATGTAGCATCGGCCTCGCACGACTCTTCCGGAGGGAAACTGCCATGCCCGACGCCTATCCGCTGACCGAAGCCGATCCCGCCAAGCTCGGCTTTGCCGCCAAGCCTCTGCAGCATCTCGACCGGCTGATCCGCCAGCACATCGAGGAAGGCCGCTATCCCGGCGCACAAATCGCCCTGGCGCGGCATGGTCAACTGGCGCTGTTTCGCAGCTATGGCGACGCCAAGACCGAGCTGGCCAAGGTGCCGGCGACCGGCGAGACATTATTCCTGCTGTTCAGCCAGACCAAGGTGCTGACCAGCTCTGCGGTCTGGGCATTGATCGAGGAAGGCCGGCTCTCCTTCATGGACAAGATCGCCGACCATCTGCCCGAATTCGCCAAGCGCGGCAAAGGCGAGATCACCCTGCATCAGGTCATGACGCATCAGGGCGGGTTCCCCTCCGGCGACGTGACCCGGGCGACCTGGACCGACCATGCCCTGATGCGCGCCGAAGTCTGTGACTTTTCGCTCGATTGGACGCCGGGAACGCTGCTGCAATATCACCCGCGCGCGGCGCATCTGACCCAGGCGATGGTGATCGAGGCGATCACCGGCCAGGATTACCGCGAGGTGATCCGGGAAAAGGTCTTGGCGCCCCTCGGCCTCGCGAACGACATTTTCGTCGGCGTGCCGCCCAAAGAGCAGGGACGCTGCGCCGACACCTATGCGCCCGAGCCGCGCGACAATTCGCCCGAGTTCAAGGCCGCCGGGATGCCGAGCGGCGGCGGCTACGCCACCGCGCGCGGCATGGCGGCGTTCTATCAGATGCTGCTTGGCGGCGGCCGGCTCGGCGATGTGCGCATGTTCTCGCCGCGGCTGATCAGCTACGTCACCCGCAGCCATACCGGCGAACGGGGCGACGACGCGATGGGCGGCATCCCGATGCACCGCGGCCTCGGGCCCCATGTCCGCGGCGACAGCGACCGCATCCGGGGCCTCGGCACGATCGCGGCGCCGCAGACTTTCGGCCATGGCGGAGCCGGGACCTCATATTCTTGGGCCGATCCGACGAGCGGGGTGTCATTTACCTACATCACCAACTTCGTGGCGCCCGATCCGTTTCATTCGGCGCGCCTCGACCGGGTCGCCAACCTGGTCCACGCTGCGATCGATTGATAAGAAAGACCTGCTCCTGATGGCGCCCCTCACCCTCCCGTTGCCCGGGTCGCTCCCTCTCCCCGCAGGCGGGGAGAGGGCGTGGGTGAGGGGCTAGCGCGTCGCACTCGCCATGGCGCCGCGGGTCGATCCGGTTCGTTCCGATCATGCGCCGCCGGCGCGCGCTGATGTCGTCATCGTCGGGGGCGGCATCATCGGCACCAGCACCGCGCTCTTTTTGGCGGAAAAAGGCGTCTCGGTCGCGCTGTGCGAAAAGGGACACATCGCCGGCGAGCAATCGAGCCGCAATTGGGGCTGGTGCCGCAAGATGGGCCGCGATCCCCGCGAGATTCCGCTGATCATCGAGAGCCTGCGGCTGTGGCAGGGCATGAACCAGCGGGTCGAAGGCGAAACCGGCTTTCGCCAGTGCGGCATTATGTATCTCGCGGAAAACCCGGCCGAGCTCGCACAGCTCGAAAGTTGGCTCGATCACGCCCGGCAATACCAGCTCGATACCCGGCTGCTGACCCTCGCCGAAGCGAGGGACCTGATGCCGGGTATGACCGGCAACTGGGCCGGGGCGCTCTACACCCCCAGCGACGGCAAGGCCGAGCCGCAGCGGGGAGCGCCGGCAATTGCCGAGATGGCTCGGCGGCGGGGTGCGGCGATCGTAACCCAATGTGCGGTCCGAGGTCTCGACACCGCGGCCGGCCGGATCTCCGCCGTAGTCACCGAAAAAGGCGAGATCGCCTGCGGTTCGGTGGTGCTCGCCGGCGGCGCCTGGTCGAGGCTGTTTTGCGGGAATCTCGGCATCGAATTGCCGCAGCTCAAAGTGTTGGCATCGGTGATGCGCACCGAGCCCATCGAGGGCGGCCCGGAAATCTCGGCTTCGGGCGGCCTGTTCGGGTTCCGCAAACGGATGGACGGCGGCTATACCGTCGCGACCCTCGGGGTGCGGACGATCGACCTCGTCCCCGACAATTTTCGGTTGCTTCGCGATTATCTGCCGGCCGCGCGGCTGCATTGGAAAAAATTGCGCTTCCGGGTCGGCCAGCGCTGGATTGAGGAATGGCGGATGCCGCGGCGCTGGGCATTGGATCAGCCGACGCCGTTTGAGGCCATGCGTGTCCTCGACCCCGAGCCCGACCAGTTTGTCCTGGATCGCGCCAAAGCCGCGGTCGGCCAGGCCTTTCCGCTGTTTCGCGAGATGGTCGTGGCGGAGAGCTGGGGCGGGATGATCGACGTGATGCCCGATGCGATCCCGGTGATATCTCCGGTCGAAGGCCTACCCGGATTTTTCGTCGCCACCGGCTTTTCCGGCCACGGTTTCGGGATTGGCCCAGGCGCCGGCAAGCTCGTCGCCGACATGGTCGCAGGCGACCCGACCCTGGTCGATCCGGCGCCGTTCCGCTTATCCCGCTTTAGCGACGGGTCGAACCCGCGCCCCCACCCGCTGGCCAGCTGAAGATCGGCGGTCTCCTCCGCTAACTGCCGAGAATGGTTCCGGCGGCGATGCCGGCTTCGCTCGAGGCGATTTTGGCGCCGGCGTCGAGGCGCACCCGCGAGACTTCAACACAGCCGCCCTGCGCCAGGATGCGCAGCCCCTCGGGGCCGGCCGAGACGACCTCGCCGATCCTTTTGCCGCGCACCGCGCCAAAAGTCGGCGCGGTGATCTTCTTCGCGTCGAACAGATAGAGTTTCTGCTCGCCGAAGGTGGTCCAAGCGCCAGGCGCCGGATTGCAGCCGCGGATCAAGTCATAGATGAAATCGACGTGGCTCGCCCAGTTGATCTTCGACTCGGCGTCGCGCACCCAGCCTTCGTAAGTAGCGCGGCTCTCATCCTGGGTGGTTTCAGTCGCCCGCCCCTTGACGACCAGATCCGCGGCTTCGACCAGCGCCTCGACGCCGAGTGGAAAGATCTTGTCGAAATAGAGCGAGCCGGCGGTGTCGTCGGGGCCGATCGGGATGCGCTTTTGCAGGATGACCGGCCCCTCGTCGAGGCCGGGGGTTGGGCGAAAGATCGACAATCCGGTTTCGTTGCGCCCGCGAATGATCGCCCACGGGATCGAGGATGGCCCGCGATGCAATGGCAGCAGCGAGGGATGGAACTGGATCATCCCGTTCTTCGGGATGGCGCAGAATTCGGGCGGCGCGAACAGCAGCACATAGGCCATGACACCGAGATCGGCTTTGAGATCGGCAAGGGCGGCCTGCGCCTCGTCGCTCGAATATCTTGGAAAGCGGTGGACTGTCAGCCCGCGCTCCTGTGCCGCGGCGACGAGCGGGTCAGGTCTGGCGCCGGGCTTGTCCGGCGCCGCGAAGACGCCGGCGACCTCGTCGCCGCGCGCAATAAACGCCTCTAGTACGGCCTTGCCAAAGGCCTGCTGGCCGACGATGACGACGCGCATCTCGCTCCCTCCGATTGGCAACCCTTCGATTGCGTCGCACGCTCCAGGGCCGGGCCGCGACACCATCGCCAAGGCGGCAGAGTTTCACGTCGCACCGCTTGCGGGCAAGCCCCTCGCATCTTCTGCCACGTGCTGCTCTCGGCTGCGGCGTAGACGCAAGGTAACAGTGGTGCCGTGGCCGACTTCACTGTGCAAGGTCGCGGTGCCGCCGGCCTGCTGGGCGAATCCGTAAATCATGCTGAGCCCGAGCCCGGTCCCTTTGCCCGGCTTCTTTGTCGTAAAAAAGGGTTCGAACGCGCGCGCGGCCACCTCCTGCGGCATCCCGGTCCCGGTGTCGGAAACTTCAAGATCGACAAAGTCAGGGGTGCGGCCGCCGGGGATATTCGCGGACACCGTGCTGTTTGCGGTTCGGATGCGTAGCCGGCCGCCGCCGGGCATCGCGTCGCTCGCGTTGATCGCCAGGTTGATGACCGCCAATTCGAGCTGTGTGGGATCCACATCGACCGGCCACAGATCAGGCGCGAGGTCGGTCTCGATCGCGACTCCGCTGCCGACGGTGCGCGCCAATAGCTCGGTCATTCGGCGGAGCTCGAGGTTGAGGTCGACCCGCGTGCTGGACAGCGGCTGCCGCCGCGCGAAAGCGAGTAGCTGCGCCGTCAGTTTTTCACCGCGCTCGACGGTCTGGAGCGCCAGAGAAACTCGCGCCTGCAACCTGTCGTCCGCTTGCCGGCCGTTCAACATCTCCAGACAGCCCTGCAACACGGCCAAAAGGTTGTTGAAATCGTGCGCGATCCCGCCGGTCAGCTGGCCGAGCGCCTCGATCTTTTGCGCCTGGAGCAGTTCGGCTTCGGCCTGTGTCCGCCGATCAATCTCGCGCCTCAGCCGCCGCGCCGTGGCGCGCCAACGCCAACTCGCGATCTTTTCCCGCTGGATCTGCCGCACCGCGAGAAAAGTCATGCCAAACAGCGCGAGCGAAGCCGGTACGGCGAACAGCAGGTAGTTGATCAGGTTCGCGCGCCACGAAGTGATGACGTTGCTGGTCGGCACGCCGTACACGACGTCGACCGGATAGCCCGAGATATGGCGGAAGGCATAAATGCGCTCGATCCTGTCCGGCGCGGAATTGGTCCGGAACACGCCGCTCTCCGATCCCGCCCCGATCGCCTTCCGAAAGGCGCTCTCCGGTCCGAAGGCCGACTTCGGCAGTTCGGGATATTTGGCCAGGATCGATCCGTCGGTGCGCACAAGGAAAACCTCAAACCTCTTTTCCTCAGAGATCGTGCTGTAGAAATCGCTGAAATATCGGGCCTTGGCAGAAACGATTATGACCCCGTCGAAGCCTCCGTCTGGGGTCGACCGGCGGCGGGAAATGTTGAATTCGGGATTGCGCGTAAACGGATCAACGTCCTCGCGCCCAACCAGAATTCCACTGTCGCGTTGCTTTTGGGCGAGAAAGCTCTTCTCGACACCGTCGTCGGGAGCGATCGGAGCCGGAAGGAACCGCCCGCTGGCGCGAACCCGACCAGCAGCGTCGACCACCCAAACCGCGTCGATCTGCGGCAACGTCTCGAGATTGGACAGCAGCCGCTGAAGTCCCTGATCGTGCTCGATGCGGTCCCAGTCCTGCCCGCGAATGCGTTCGTCGATCCAATTGATCGCTAGAGGGAAGGTCTTGAAGGCGGCGAGGTCGTGCTCGTCGAGCGCGCCCGCCTCGATTGTCACCCGCTCTTCGGCTTGGTGCTGCACGAGACGAAAATTTTGCCAAGAAGCGACCGCCAGGAGCAATAGCGGGACTGCCAGAGAGGCAGCCAGCAGCCCGCGCAACGGC
>Ga0306922_10007895_pt1 | contig 10310 bp, 5 predicted proteins | sample sta12Cox44000082_FD_203758 | JGI IMG/M metagenome (GOLD analysis project Ga0306922, IMG submission 203758) | Lab enrichment of tropical soil microbial communities from Luquillo Experimental Forest, Puerto Rico - statoxic.12C.oxic.44.000.082 (v2)... | ecosystem: Environmental > Terrestrial > Soil...
TCCGCGTCCGAGATCTGCGTGAGCGAGGGCTCACGCTCGCGTGCGAAGGCGAGCAGCGCCGCCGCCTCGCGCTCGGCCGGCGCGCGTGTGGCGTCATCGACCTTCTGCAGGTACTCCCGCAGGTGCGCGGGCGAGCCGATCATCTGGTCGGCCATGGCGAAATCCGCCCAGGTCGCGTAGCCGAGCAGCTGCGCCAGCTCGGCGCGCGCGGTGAGCAGGGCGCGCAGTGTCTCGCCGTTCGCGGGGTAGCCGACCGAGTCGGCCGCCAGGAACAGATCGTGGCGCAGCTGGGCGTTGTTCGCGAACCTCTGTGCGGGCCAGGCATCGGGGGGATCGGTGCTGATCTTCACATGCCCGTCGGCATCGGCGGGGTGCGCCGTCAGGTAGTCCGGCGGCAGACCATCGAGCTGCGCTTTCTCGGCGACGACCGTGCGTACGTCATCGTGTATCGCGCGCTCGAATGCCAGTCCGAGCTCGGTGATCTTGTCCTGCAGCGCCTTCACCCTCGCACGCGTCGCGTCGTCGCGATCGACGCCCGCGAGCCGGTACTCGAGCAACGTGCGCTCGAGGTAGTGACGCGTCGCGGCGTCGGCGGGCGCGGGCAGCGCCGCGAGCCCACGGTACACCGGCTGATTGAGCGACAGGGCGGTGCTCGCGGCGTTGGCCTCCTGCGTGAGCGCCTGCGCCTTGTCGCGCAGCTCCCTGGTCGCTCCCACCCCGTAGAGCACGCTCGCCTGATTACTCGCCAGCGCCAGCTCGTTGACCGCATCGTCATAGGGATGAAGCGTGTTGGTGACGGTGCGCACGCCCTTCACCGCCACGACGCGCGCAATGGCGGCGTCGGCGCGTTGCAGGTGGGCGTGCACCCAGCGCTCGAGGCTCGCGGGGTCGTCACCGGCTTCCCACGCGTGCAGCGCACTGGCGGCGGCCGGCTCCGCGGGCGCGGCTGCCGGCACGGGGGTAGCGGCGCTGGCGGCGAGGCAGACGAGGAGGGAGCAGAACAGCGGTGCGCGGCTCATCATGATGGACTCCCCGACACCGTCGGTGCGGCAGGCAAGAAAGCGCAGGTCGAGTTTAGCGCGGAGCCTGCAGCGGGCAACGCGCCGCGCTGCGCGCTGCGGCACGAGGCGGCTTTGCTGCGATGAGGCGTGCGCGGCGGCCGGGAACGCCGCAGGGTCCTACCGTTTTCCGAAAAGTTTATCGAGCTCGGCGCGCGAGCGGTCGACTTCGGCGGTGTTGGGCGGCGTATAGGCATGCGCCCGGGGCTTGAAGTGATCGCAGAAGTTGGCGCGCGTCTTGTCGCTCACTTCCTCGGCGGTCGGCTCGCGGCAGTGCTTGGCGACGCGGATGTCGTAATCGACACACATGCGGCACACGTGCAGCTCGGCGCGGCACTTCGGGCACTCATCGAGCCGGCGCAGCGGCAGGGTGAGCTCAGCGAGCGATGCACCGCATTTCCAGCAGACCAGGTCGTGGGCCATGTGCCCTAGGTTACTCCCGGCGCCTCGCGCCGGGTGCGCTCGCGCAGGAACTGCTCCAGCACGCGCCCGGTGTGCGAGTGCCGGCGGCGGCGCGCGATCTGTGCCGGAGTTCCCTGGGCGACGATGCGACCGCCTTCATCACCCGCCTCCGGCCCCATGTCGAGAATCCAGTCCGCCTCCGCCATGACATCGAGATTGTGCTCGACCACGACCGCGGTGTTGCCCGCGGCGACCAGGCGGTGCAGCACCGCGGTCAGCTTCTCGACATCCGCCATGTGCAACCCGACGGTCGGCTCATCGAGCACGTAGAGCGTGTGGCGTGGCCGCGTGCGGGGACCGCGGGCAATCTCATCACGCACCTTGGCGAGCTCCGCCACCAGCTTGATGCGCTGCGCCTCGCCGCCCGAGAGCGTCGGACTCGGCTGGCCGAGCGTCAGATAGCCGAGCCCCACGTCCTGGAGCAGCTTGAGGGCGTGGTGCACGCGCGCATGCGCGGCAAAGAAGCCCGCCGCGGCATCCACGTCCATGGCGAGCACATCCCCGATGCTGGCATCGCGCCAGCGCACGTCGAGCGTCTCGGAGTTGAAGCGCCGGCCGCCGCACACGTCACACAACACCTTGACATCGGGCAGGAAGCTCATCTCGATGGTGCGCACGCCCTGCCCCTCGCACGCTTCGCAGCGGCCGCCGGTCGTGTTGAAGGAGAAACGGCTGGCGCTGTAGCCGCGCATGCGGGCTTCGGTGGTACCCGCATAGATGCGGCGGATCTCGTCCCAGAAGCCGATGTAGGTTGCGGGGCACGAGCGCGGTGTCTTGCCGATCGGTGTCTGATCGACCTCGAGCACCCGATCGAGCTGCTCGAGTCCCTGCAGCGATTCGCAGCCGAAGAGCGCACCGTTGCCCGCGCGACGGCGCCCCCGGCCGGCCGGAGAGTTGGTGGCCAGACGCCGCCGCAGGTTCGCGTACAGCACATCGCGCGCCAGCGTGGATTTTCCGGAGCCCGAGACGCCGGTGATCACCACCAGCCGCCCGAGCGGTATCTGCACGTCGCGGCCCTTGATGTTGTGCAGCGTGATGCCCGCGAGCGTCAGGCGCGCGGTGGCCGGATCGACGGCGCGATGCGGTCGTGCCGGATGCAGCAGCGGCTCGCGCAGGAAGCGTCCGGTGGTCGAGCGCGGGTTGGCGGTCAGCTCCTGCACAGTGCCGGCACCGACGAGCTCCCCGCCGCGCACGCCCGCCTCGGGACCAAGGTCGAGCACGTGATCCGCGCGGCGGATGGTGTCCTCGTCGTGCTCGACCACCACGAGCGTATTGCGATGGCCAGCGAGCTCGCTGAGGGAGTCGAGCAGTATCGCGTTGTCGCGCGGATGCAGCCCGATGGTCGGCTCGTCGAGCACGTAGCACACGCCCTGAAGGTTCGAGCCGAGCTGCGCCGCGAGGCGGATGCGTTGCGCCTCACCGCCCGAAAGCGTCGGTGCGGCGCGATCGAGCTGCAGGTAACCGAGCCCGACGCGCTCGAGAAACTTCAGCCGCGCACGGATCTCCGCCAGCAGATCGCGGGCGATCTGCCGCTCGCGCGTCCCGAGCCGCAGACGCGCGAAGAACTGCGCGCTGTCGGCGACCGAGTCGGCGGCCAGCGCGGCGATCGAGCGTCCGCGGAAGCGCACGCTGAGCGCGGTCGGGTTGAGGCGCTGCCCCTGGCAGCTGCCGCAAGGCTCGGGCGTGTGCGCGTACCATTCATTCCACCACAGCTCTTCACCGCTTTGCTGCTCATCGAACCCGGGCATCTCGACGCCGGTGCCGTAGCAGCTCTCGCACCAGCCGTGCCGGGAGTTGAACGAGAAGAGACGCGGGTCGAGCTCGCCGAAGCTCTGACCGCAGGATGGACAGGCGCGGCGCGTGGAGAAGACCGTGACGCGCGTGCCTTCCCGCGGCAGCACGTGCACCAGGCCCTTGCCGAAATCGAGCGCACGCGCGAGGCCCTCGCGCAAGGCGGCCTCCTGCTTCACGCTCACATCGACCTCGGCCACCGGCAGCTCGATGGTGTGCTCGCGGAAGCGCGACAGGCGCGGCCAGGGTGAGGTCGGCAGCCGCTCGCCATCGACCCGCAGCGTGCGAAAGCCCTTCTTGGCGGCCCACCTGGCGAGATCGGTGTAGTAGCCCTTGCGGGCGACGATGAGCGGGGCGAGCAGGGCAATACGCCGGCCGCGGTAGTCCCGTAACAGCCTCGATGCGATCGACGCCGGGCTCTGCGGCTCGATGGCGACATCGCACTCGGGGCAGTACTGCGTACCGAGCTTCACGTACAGCAGGCGCAGAAAATGGTAGATCTCGGTGAGGGTCGCCACGGTGCTCTTGCGGCCACCGCGGCTGGTGCGCTGCTCTATGGCAACGGTCGGGGGGATGCCGAAGATCGCGTCCACGTCCGGACGCGTCGCCGGCTGCACGAACTGCCGCGCGTAGGCGTTGAGCGATTCGAGGTAGCGGCGCTGTCCCTCGCTGAACAGGATGTCGAAAGCGAGTGTCGACTTGCCCGAGCCCGACACACCGGTGATCACCGTGAAACGGTCGCGCGGGATCTCGACGTCGATGTTCTTGAGGTTGTGCTCGCGTGCCTTGTGGATGACCACGGCGTCCGCACCGCGCCCGTTGCCGCGGCCGTAGTGCGAGGCGGCTTCCGCGATACCGCTCGCCGACTGAAGGGTTGCGCCGGACTTCGCGGGGTGCTCCAGCTGCGCCTGGTAGGCGGCGAGCGCCTGGCCGGTGAAGGAGCGCGGCTCTGCGCACACCTGTGCGGGGGTCCCGGCGCAGACGATCTCGCCGCCACGCTCACCCCCCTCGGGGCCGAGATCGATGATCCAGTCCGCCGCGCGGATCACATCGAGATTGTGCTCGATCACCAGCAGTGAGTGTCCGGCGACCAGCAGCTTGCGGAACGCCTTGAGCAGCTTCGCGACGTCCTCGAAATGCAGTCCCGTCGTCGGCTCATCGAACAGAAACAGCTTGCCGCGATGCGTCGTGCTCGAAAGCACGGAGCCGGCATCCGCCAGATGTCCGGCGAGCTTCAGGCGCTGCGCTTCTCCGCCGGAGAGCGTCGGCACCGGTTGCCCGAGCTTGAGGTATTCGAGCCCGACGTCGCCGAGCGGCGCCAAGCGCGCGGCGATCTCGGGCGCATCGGCGAAGAAAGCGCGCGCTTCGGTCACGGTGAGGTCGAGCACGTCGGCGATGCTCAGGCGCCGACCGTCGGCGCCTTCGCGGCGGATATCGAGCACCTCCTCGCGGTAGCGACGGCCGTTGCACTCCGGGCAGCGCAGGTACACGTCCGAAAGGAACTGCATCTCCACGTGCTCGAAGCCGTTGCCGCTGCAGGCGGGGCAGCGGCCGTTGCCGGAGTTGAAGCTGAAGGTGCCGCTCGTGTACTTGCGCTCCTGCGCGGTGGGCTCGGCGGCGAACAGTGCGCGGATGGCATCGAATGCGCCGACGTAACTCGCTGGGTTCGAGCGTGTCGTGCGGCCGATTGGATTCTGATCGACCATGACGACATCATCGATGAGCTCCGCGCCCGCAAGACCCACAAATCGTCCGGGAGCCTCCGTCGGCCGGCCGCGATACTTGAGCAGCGCCGGGTACAGAACGTCCTCGACCAGAGTCGACTTACCCGAACCCGAGACTCCCGTGATGCACACCAGGCGCTTGAGCGGAATGCGTACATCGAGGTTCTTGAGATTGTGCTCCGCCGCTCCCCGCAGCTCGAGCCAGCGATTGGAGCGGGCTTCTGCCACGATGCCTTCCGCGCCATCCACCGCTGCGGACGAGGCAGCGGCGGTCTCGGTTCGTGGCGCAACGAGCTTGCGCCCGCCGAGGTATTGCCCGGTGAGGGAGGCACTGGCGCGGATCTGCGCCGGGCTGCCGAAGAAGACCACCTCGCCACCTTTCTCCCCGGCCCCCGGTCCCAGATCGAGGATGCGGTCGGCCTCGAGCATGATCTGTGGGTCGTGCTCGACCACGACGAGCGAGTTGCCGGCATCGCGCAGGCGCTTCATCACACCGATGACCCGCTGCATGTCGCGCGGATGGAGTCCGATAGAGGGCTCATCGAGAACGAACAGTGTGTTGACGAGGGAAGTGCCGAGGGCGGTCGTGAGGTTGATGCGCTGCACCTCGCCCCCCGAGAGGGTGCGCGACTGGCGGTCGAGGGTGAGGTAGCCGAGCCCCACGTCGACCAGGTAGCGGAAGCGGCCGCGGATCTCCGCAAGCAGCAGCTCCGTGGCTTCATCGAGAGGCCGCGGCAGCACGAGCTGCTCGAAGAACTCGCGGCCGCGCGCCACCGGCAGCAGCATCAGATCGTGGACTGAGAGCCCGGGAAGCGCCGCGAGCGTATCTGCGCTCCACTCCACGCCCTGCGGCCGGAAGGGTGGAACCCCGCCCAGCGCCGCAACGGCGAGCTCGCGGCTGCCGATGCGCCACAGCAGGCCGGCGGTCTTCAGCCGTGCGCCGTCGCAGGCGCTGCAGGGGGTGTACGCACGATAGCGCGAGAGGAGCACGCGCACGTGCATCTTGTAAGCGCGCGTCTCGAGCCAGGCGAAGAAGCGCCTGGTGCCGTACCAGACTTTGCGCGACCAGGCGCCCTCGCCTTCGATCACCCAGCGGCGCGCCTCGGCGCTGAGCTCGCGCCACGGGGTGTCGAGCGGAATGCCGCGGAGCTTCGCGAATTTCTCCAGGTCCTGCTGGCATTCGGCGTAGGACTTCGTCTGCCAGGGCTTGATGGCGCCGCCGCGCAGCGTGCGCGTCTCATCAGGGATCACGAGGCCGTAGTCGATGCCGATGGTGCGGCCGAAGCCGCGGCAGCTCTCACACGCGCCGAGCGGCGAATTGAAGGAGAACGCACTCGGGGTCGGCGCCTGGTACGCCAGGTCGCAGTCCGGACAATGCAGCTCGCTCGAATAGCGCCAGCTCTCGAGCAGCCGCGGCGGGTCGCCTTCATCGACCACGTGCACGTTGACTCGTCCGCGACCGATCCGCAGCGCCGCCTCGAGCGACTCGAGGACGCGCGAGCGCTCGGAGCTGCCAGCCCGGAGGCGATCCTGCACCACCTCGAGAATGGCCGCAGTGGCGCTCGCCCGGCGCCGACGGCGGCCTGTGCCGCGCGTTGCCGCGCTCTCTCGTGTCGAGGAACTTGCGGACGTGTCATTGGGCTCGAGGAATCGGGTATAGCCTTGTCGCCCGAGCAGCTCGCGCACCTCCTCGACCGTGAAGTTGGCCGGCACCGGCACGGGAAAAGTGAGCAGCAGCCGCGGGTCGGCGGCGGTGCGTGCGCGCTCATGGACGTCGCGGTAGATGCTCTCGGCGGTGTCGCGCCGCACGGGCTTGCCGCAGCGGCTGCAGAAGAGCTCCGCCGCGCGGGCAAAAAGCAGCTTCAAGTGATCGTTGAGCTCGGTCATGGTGCCGACGGTCGAGCGCGAGGTGCGCACCGGGTTCGTCTGATCGATGGCGATCGCAGGCGGGATACCGGCGATCGACTCGACCTGGGGCTTGTCCATGCGATCGAGGAACTGCCGCGCGTACGGCGAGAAGGTCTCGACGTAGCGGCGCTGGCCTTCGGCGTAGAGCGTGTCGAACACGAGCGACGACTTGCCCGACCCCGACACCCCGGTCACCACGATCAGCTCGTTGAGCGGGAGATCGAGATCGAGGCTCTTGAGATTGTTCTGGCGCGCGCCACGCACGCGGATGGCGTCACCGGGGACGTCGCTCATTCCCTCACCGTTGGCAGTTACTTGGAGAGACGCGCTGGAAGCTGCAGGCGCGCCCGCGACCATTGTAAAGGATTCGTGGATGCATGGAGTGCCATGAGCCAAATCGCCGGACATGTAGCAGCCTGCGATATGGGGACGCGGCGCGCTGTCTGCAATTCGCGGGACTGCAATCCAGTAGTACCTCCGCCGGTCTCCTGTACGAGGTGTCGCAGCCCGGGCGTGCGAAGCGCCCGCCGTTGTCGTGCCCGAACGACACGCCGGGGCCCAGAGCGCGCGGCGTTACAATCCGCGGCGCCCCAACGTCCTACACGAAGGAGAATGCCGCATGAGTTCGAAAGTACTGTCCGGTGTTGCCCTGGCCGCGGCCGCTGCGGTCATGTTTTCGACGGTGGCGGTGACCACTGCCCGCGCCGACGAAGCGAAGGTGAAGTGTGAGGGTGTGAATTCCTGCAAGGGACACTCGGCCTGCAAGAGCGCGAACAACGCCTGCAAGGGTCAGAACTCCTGCAAGGGCAAGGGGTACCTCGAGATGACGCAGGCGCAGTGCGACGCTGCGAAGGCGAAAGCCAAGGCTGGCGGCTGAGACTTCGGGCCGGGCACACACTCGCCCGGCCCTTTTCCACCCCGCCCACCCGCACATGCTGACCTACCCGGCGCTCGGTTTCGGACTCGGGCTGCGAGTCACGCATTACGATGCGATTCTCGCGACGCGCCCCGCGGTCGACTGGTTCGAGGTGCTCACCGAGAACTATCTGGTGCCGGGAGGCCGACCGCTGCACTACCTGAGCCGCATCCGCGAGCGCTATCCGCTCGCGATGCACGGGGTGTCGCTGTCGATCGGCGGCAGCGCGCCACTCGATCGCGAATACCTCCGCCAGCTCAAATCGCTCGCACAGCGCATCGAGCCCGCGTGGATCTCGGATCACCTGTGCTGGACCGGTGTCGCCGGGCGTAACACGCACGACCTCCTGCCGCTGCCGTATACCGAGGAGGCGCTCGCTTCCGTCGTCGAGCGGGTACGCACCGTGCAGGACTTTCTCGGCCGCAGGATCCTGCTGGAGAACGTCTCGAGCTACGTGGCGTTCCGCGATTCGCAGCTGACCGAATGGCAGTTCCTCGGCGAGATCGCCACGCGCGCCGATTCCCTGATTCTGCTCGATGTCAACAACATCTACGTGAGCGCGGTGAACCACGAGTTCGACCCGCTCGAGTATCTCGGCGCCATTGCGCCGGAGCGGGTGCAGCAGATCCACCTTGCCGGTCACGAGGACCACGGCGACTACCTGGTGGATACCCACGACCATCCGGTGTCCGACCCTGTCTGGGAGCTGTATGCGAACGCCGTGCGCCGTTTCGGCGCAGTCTCGACCCTGATCGAGCGTGATGACCACATTCCGCCGCTCGAGGAGCTGTGTGCGGAGCTCGCGCGGGCGCGCACACTGTGTGAGGGGACGCTGGCGACGGCCGCGGGCCAGGGTGGACACGGCGCCGCGCACGGCGGCGGCAGCGGGGCGCCGCCGCAGCTGCGGCGCGCGCTTCGTGCGGGGTGCAGCCGCCGCAAACGACTCGCCGGCGGCACCCTGTGAGCACGCTGGCGCGCGTGCAGCGCGAGTTCCAGGAATACCTGTTGCGCGGCGATACCGCGGTGGAGGCGCATGTGGTGGGGACCACCCGGGTGCCGGTCGCCACGCGCCTCGGAATCTACGCCAGCGCCTATCGCAGTCGTCTGGCCGAGGCGCTCGCGAGCAACCACCCGGTGCTCGCGAAGCTCCTCGGTGAAGCGGACTTCGCTGCGCTCGCGGCCGATTACATCGCAGCACACGACTCGCCATTCTTTTCCATCCGCTACTACGGCGACGCACTCGCGAAGTTCCTCGCCACCCGCGAAGACTATGCGGCGGCCCCGGTGCTGGCGGAGCTCGCCCAGTGGGAGTGGGCGATGACGGCCGCCTTCGACGCGGCGGATGTGCCGCCGCTCGGCGCGGAGGACCTCGGGCGCATCCCGCCACCGCAATGGGCGCAATTGCGCTTCCGCTGGCACCCGAGCGTCCAGCGCCTGGCGTTGTGGTGGAACGTACCGCAGCTGTGGCGCGCGTTGAGCGATGACGGCGAGCGGCCGACGATGGCGCTCGCGGCAGCGCCGACGCAGTGGCTGTTGTGGCGCGAGGACCTGACGACCTGCTTCCGTTCGCTGCCGAAGACCGAGGTCGGCGTGCTGGACGCCGCACGCAGCGGCTGGCCGTTCGGCGAGCTGTGCGCGCTGTTGTGCGACGAGCTCGGCGAGAGCGAGGCTCCCGCGCAGGCGGCGGCCCTGCTGCGCGGCTGGGTCGACGCGGGGCTCATCGTCAGCGCCGCCTGAAAGGGCACCCCAGGAAATCACGCTCGACGAGATCAGCGAGACCTTAAGCGGCGATTAAGACGCGTGACTTCCTGGGGACCCCGCGCGGGCACCGCGCACGGGACACCGTGCGCCTGGCGTACAATCGCGCCGCCGCCCCCGAGGAGCCTCATGCCCGCAGCGAGCTACGGCAACGTGCTGGAGATGATCGGCAAGACGCCGCTCATGGCCGTGCGGCGCATCGACACCGGTCCGTGCGAGCTGTTCCTGAAGCTCGAGAACCAGAACCCCGGCGGCTCGATCAAGGACCGTATCGGTCTCTACCTCATCGAGGCGGCCGAGCGCAGCGGTCGGCTCAAGCGCGGCGACACGCTGATCGAAGCGACCGCCGGTAACACGGGTCTGGGCCTGGCGCTGGTCGCGGCTCAGAAGGGCTACCGGCTGCTGCTGGTGATTCCCGACAAGATGAGCCAGGAGAAGATCTTTCACCTGAAGGCGATGGGCGCGGAGGTCGTGATGACGCGCTCGGATGTCAGCAAGGGGCACCCCGAGTACTACCGTGACGTCGCCGAGCGTTTGGCGCGCGAGATGCCCAACTCGTACTTCGTGAACCAGTTCGGCAATCCCGCCAACGCCACCGCGCACGAGGAGACCACGGCGCCGGAGATCTGGGAGCAGATGGGTGGGCGGCTGCACGCGGTCGTGTGCGGGGTGGGCACCGGCGGCACTCTCGCC
>Ga0306922_10007899_pt1 | contig 10309 bp, 10 predicted proteins | sample sta12Cox44000082_FD_203758 | JGI IMG/M metagenome (GOLD analysis project Ga0306922, IMG submission 203758) | Lab enrichment of tropical soil microbial communities from Luquillo Experimental Forest, Puerto Rico - statoxic.12C.oxic.44.000.082 (v2)... | ecosystem: Environmental > Terrestrial >...
TATATCGGCGAGGGCGGGCCCCCCGGTGAGATCAACCGGGATTGGCCCAATATCGGACCGCGCGTCAGCATCCATACTTCCAAGGGTAAGGTGCTTGCTCGCCTCGGCAAAATGCATGCCGGGCTCGCACCCGGCCAGTTCACCTCACCGCACGGCATGGCCGTCGACGGGCACGGCAACATCTACGTCGGCGAGCTTTCCGGTCGCAGCTGGGCGCGGTTCTCGAAAGACCCGCCGCCGAAGCGACTGCGGGTGATCCACAAGCTCGTCAAAACCGTCGCCTGACGACCGCGCTGGGCGGCTAGGCCGGGAGTACCGCCGGCAGGTGCCGTTCCCGCGCCTGCCGGGTGACGAGGAGCCCGATGATAACGAGGTTGGCCAGGTTGAACAGGGCGCCCGCGGCGAAGGCCGGCGCATAGAACCCAAAGTGGTCGTATAGGGCACCGGCAAACCAGCCACCGAAGGCCATCCCAGACATGCTGATGAACAGCAGAGTCGGCACCCGCCACGACGCCTCGGCGGAGGGGAACAGCTCGCGGACCGCCAACACATAGGCTGGAATAATCCCGCTGAAGCCGAGCCCGTAGGCAACCGAGACGGCGAACAGCCCAGCTTCGTCCTGGGTTGCGGTAAACGCGGCGATCGCCACGGCCTGGCACGCCGAGCTGGCGAGCACGGCGCCGAGCCCGCCGATCCGGTCGGCCAACCACCCCCAGAACAACCGGCTGACCAAGGCGCTGCCGAGCAATACCGACAGCATTGCCGCCCCGTGCGCCGGCGGAATGCCGAGGTCACTGCAGAAGGCCACGAGATGCCCGGCGGGGATCGCCATCGGCACGCAGCACAGAAACCCTGCTGCACTCAGCAGGGTTAGAACGAGGTTCGGCGGCAAGCCCAAAGTCCGCCCGTCGCGCCGCGTTCTCGCGCCCACTGTGGCGGCGGCTCGGCTCGGTCGGGGTGGCGGCTGTAGAAGGAGGGCCATCGGCAAAATCGTCGCGGCGACCACAACGGCGTAACCGAGCATTGTCGCCTGCCAGCCGAATTGCGCCACCGCCCGCTCAAAGACGGTCGGCCACAGCAAACCGGCGATGTATTGCCCTGACCAGATCAGGGCGACCGCGGTACCGCGCCGCCGGTCGAACCAGCGGCTGATATAGACCACCAGCGGCGGCAGGTGGGCGCTGTTGCCCAAGAGACCGATCAGAACAGCGTGTCCGAGAAAGAGCGCCCAGACTTGACCGGTCGTCGAGACCGCCAAGCCGAGCGCGGTGATCAAGGCGCCGAAAATCACCGTCGGCCTCACGCCGATCCGGTCGGCGACCCAGCCCATGACGATGCCGCCCATCCCGGTCCCGACCCACACCAGCGCGCCGGCCGATGCGACGACCGACCGTTCGGTGCCGAGCGAGGTCGTGATCGGCTTGAGCCCGACTACGACCAGCAGAGGCGCGCCATAGGAGACTGCCAGGATCACCGTTGTGATCGCCGCCGCCACCCAGGACGAAGGGCTCTCGATGCTGTCAGGAAACCGGGCGGCACTCATCGCGCCACCCTAGCAACTTCGTTAGACGGGCGACACCCGAAGGATTGTCGGTGCAATCATGCACCGCGCGGGGACAAGATGCGCGCCGATAGTGTTTTGGTCAGAGGAGCTTGCGATGCCGGTGCTCTACGAAAAACGCGGCCACATCGGTTGGCTCACCTTGAGCCGGCCCGAGGCGCGCAACGCCTGGGGCGAGGATTTCAACGAAGAGATAGCCCGACATTGCGACGCAATAGCATCCGATCCCGAAATAAGGGTCGCGGTATTGACCGGCGACGAGGCAGGCGGCGCGTTCTCCGCAGGCGCCAATCTCAAGAACCCGCGCACCCACGCGCAGGGGTCCATGGCCGAATTCATCGAGGGCCTGCCCCAGCGGCATCGCTCGGCCGGTCAAGTGCTGACCGAATTTCCCAAGCCTGTCATCGCCGCGGTCAACGGTTATGCCGTCGGCATCGGCTGCATTGTGACCTATTGTTGCGATTTGATCATCGCTTCCGATCGTGCCGAATGGCGTCTGCCGCAGGTTGCTTTGGGGATCCTGCCGAACCATGGCGGGATCGTGCGCTTGGCGCGTTGCGTCGGCAAGGGCCAGGCGATGAAGGTCGCCATGGGATACCCGATGACAGCCGAGGAGGCATTCCGTTTCGGCCTCGCCCAGTGGCTTGTCCCCCATGCCGAGCTCGTCGCGCAGACGACGGCAATCGCCGAGCAGCTGGCCGAGCTGCCGCCTCTCGCCTCCCGTCTGGCCAAGGAATCGTTGAACCGGGGGCTCGACATGCCCAATGTCGCCGACGCCGCCTATATCGATCTTTATCGCTTCATGGCTCTGTCGATGACCGAGGATGCCAAGGAGAGCCACACCGCCTGGCGCGAGCGGCGTCACCCGACCGTCCGCGGCGCCTGAACACCAACTCTACTGGTGCCGACACCCGGCCCGGCCTAAAGTGTTGCCGCATGATTGAAAAAAAGGGAGAGACGCATGACCGCCTTCACCTACGACCACATCCATCTGCGCAGCCCCGATGCGGAAGCGACCGCACGCTGGTACGAGACGATGTTCGGTGCCGAGATCATCCGCTCGGTGCAGTCGGACGGCAGGCCGCGCCTTGACCTCAATCTCGGCGGGGTAGCCGTGTTCATCGCCCAGGTTCCGCCGGAGCAAGCCGTCGCCGCACCGCCCCAACCGCCTTATCTCGGGCTCGAGCATATCGGGCTGCGCGTCAGCGGGATCGATGATGTCGTCGCGGAGCTAAAGAGCAAGGGCGCCGAATTTACCGTGGAACCGAAGACGATCAGACCAGGCGTGCGGATCGCCTTTTTGCGCGGTCCGCAGAATGTCCACATCGAGCTGCTGGACCGAGACGCCGGCTGATTGAGCAGCCCTGACGACCTGCCCCGCGAGAAGGGGCAAAAGCGCAGCGAAGCGGTGTGAGGGCGCCGTAGCTCTGACTTACGCGAGGCGAACTCTGACGGCTTCAGGCCCCTTGCGTCCCTCGGCGATGTCGATCACGACACGCTGGCCCTCGCTGAGGTTGCCGATCCCGGATCGTTCGAGCACCGAGGCGTGCACGAAAGCGTCCTTGCCGCCGCCCTCCCGGACAATGAAGCCAAAGCCCTTCTGAGCGTTGAACCACTTGACCGTGCCGACCTCCTCGACGGCGGTCTCGGATGTCGGCCGGTTTGCAGCGGGATAGGTCGACCGGCGCGCCATCGCCGGCGCGGCTGTGCTGCTGTCGACGCTAAGGACCTCGGTGACCTGCGGTCCCTTCTGCCCAGGCGCCACGCGGACCTCGAGCGTTTCGCCCGGCTGCACCGCAGCAATGCCGTTGCGTTCGAGGACGGTGGCGTGGAGGAAAGCATCCCCTGAGCCGTCCGACAGCTCGACAAATCCAAACCCCCGTTCGGGTTTGAACCATTTGACGACGGCACGCACCGGCGGTCCCGAGGGCGCCTCGAACCGCGTTGCGGGAAAGCGCGGGGCGCTTCCGAATTCGCGCAAGTGCGGATCGTAGCCGTCATCGTCGAAGTCGCGGCGTCGGGGCTGACGAAAATTCCTGTCTCTGATCAAGTCGGCTTCCTGTCGAATCGGTTCACGGCCCAGTCGAGGCCACGGAAACCGATTGTTCCAAAAAATCGCGCCGGGCGCGAGCGGATAAATTTGCGGCGACAAGATCGCTCCGCGTCGAGCGCCATCGATCCGGGTGACGCCGGGTATTTCATTGGCGGTGTGAACGCCGATCGGACCCGGAAGTTCACTTTGTCTGATCGCTTTGCAAATTTTCCGCAGATCACGCGTGACAACCGATCCGCAAAACGTTGAGTCGAGCAGCGAGCAAGCCCGTGAAACGGGAGGTGAGGAAACCATGGCGCCGGGGTACGGAACCAAGCTATATGACCCGACGTTGAGGTTTCGCGCCTCGACAATCGGATATGGCAAGCAGGAGACTGACGGAATGCTCAAGAAACTAGCGGTAGCGATTGGTGCGCTCGGCCTCTCGGCTGGCGCCTTGGGGTACGCGGCACCGGCGCAAGCGCAAGGCGTGCAGGCCGGCACGCTGTCCTGCCACGTCGCCGGCGGCTTTGGCTTTATCTTCGGCTCCTCGCGGGCGCTCGCCTGCACGTTTTCACCAGTATCGGGCAGTCCGGAGCAGTATAACGGCACAATCAACACGTTCGGCGTCGATATCGGCTATATGCGCAGCGCGGTGTTACTCTGGACCGTGCTGGCACCGACCACCACGCTCGGGCCTGGGGCGCTGGCGGGCACTTTTGCCGGCGTGACCGCAAGCGCCGCGGCTGGGGTCGGGGTCGGAGCGAATGTTCTGGTCGGCGGCTCCGGCAATACCGTCTCGTTGCAGCCGGTCAGCATCTCGGGTGGGGTTGGTCTCAACGTCGCGGCCGGCATAGGCAGCATCACCCTGACGTTTCAGCCCGGATAGACCGGATAGAAAACAGCGCACGCGATCGTCGTCTCGCGGGAGAATCGTGATGCCGACCCTCCTACGTTCCCCCGACGTGCAATTGCATTACCTCGTCGACGACTTTACCGACCCCTGGCGAGGGTCGGAAACGATCCTGCTGCTGCACGGTAATGCCGAAAGCGGGGTGGCCTGGTATGGCTGGGTAGCCCCTCTCGCACGCCGCTTTCGCGTTGTGCGCCCGGACATGCGCGGTTTTGGCGCTTCGACGCCGATGCCGCGCGATTTTCCGTGGACGCTCGACATCGTCATCGACGATTTCGTGCGGTTGATGGATTCGCTCGGTATCGCGCGTTTTCACTTGGTCGGTGCCAAGATCGGCGGAACGATCGCCCGTGCGTTTGCGGCGCGTCGTCCCGAGCGGGTGATCACCTTGACGGTGGTCGGCACACCCCCGCCGATGCGCGAGGGTGCGGCCGAACGCGCACCCGAATTGGCCGAGGAATTCGAACGGCACGGCGTCGAACATTGGGCGCGTCGGACGATGGCGGGTCGCCTCGGCAGCGCCTTCCCGGCCGAAGGGGTCGAGTGGTGGATCAAGTTCATGGGCCGCACGGCGGTCTCGACGCAAATCGGTTTCATGAAGACGATCGCCTGCGCCGACATCAGGGCCGACCTGCCAAGGATCCGGTGCCCGACCTTTGTCATTACGACCGACGGCAGTGGGCTCGCCTCGGTCGACGAGACCCGGGCTTGGCAGCAGCAAATCCCGAATTCGAGCTTTCTGGTCCTGCCCGGCAACTCCTACCACGTCGCCGCGAGCCACGCCGAACGCTGCGCCGCCGCGACGCTCGACTTCATCGACCGAAACAGCGGCGCCTGACCTGAGACGGTTAGCGGACCTTATGTTCGTTGACCCGCGTCGCCGTCGACGGATCGTTCCGATCGTCGCCCCAGGTCGGATGAGTAAAATGGATGACAAAATCACCATTATAGGATGCGACCGCGTTATCAAAAATCAGTCGTCCAATACGTTGCCAATTTGTAAAAGTGCGCCGCAGTAAAAAATTTGGCCTCGAGTTGATCCTTCATCGGTCACTTCGATGTGAAAGGTCAGTGTGCGTTTGGTGGTGGGGTCCCCGGTCAAATATCTGCGCCATAATTTCGTCGCGAAAATCCAATGCTTCTCCGGGTATCCTGGGCTGGCCGGGATTGAAGAGCAGCCGCATGAACGCCGGCGCTAGCGTCGGTTCGCCGTCGGGCTTGCCGAGTTCGGCAATCTGATAGAGCTGCCGTTGCGTCGGCTGCCGGTCGGTCTTGGCACACAGGATTGCCTCAATCAGCAGAACCGGCGCCCCAAAGCCGCGACGCCAACTGGTCGTATCGGGAGCGACCCGTCGTCACCTTGCGCGTGCGCGGGTGACGTCGTTCAGCGGAGCCGCGGCTGCACCTTCTCGCACAGCAACTGCATCGAGCGCATGACCCGCTCGTGCGGGATCAGTCCGCCGGTGTTGAGTTCGGCGAGAATGCCGGCGAGGCCGAGCTGATCTCTGAGGCTCGCGAGATTGTCGGCGACGATTTCCGGAGTGCCGACGATCGCGCGGCCGCGGCGCGCCTCGTCCCAGGTGAGGTTCTGCAGCCGGTGGGCCCCCTCGATCCGCCGTGCAGTGTCAAAGACGCCGGCGCTGTTAGCCGATTCCTCGAGGCGCGCACCCAGGTAGCGGTAGAAATTCATCAGGCTTTCCTGGGGGTCAGAGAGCGCCTGCTCGACCGTGTCGCCGACATAGACCGGGGCGCGCAGATACACCTCGCCGTGGCCGGCATGACCGGCGGCCTTCCAGGCATCACGATAGATCTGCAAATTGGGAAGCACCTCGTCGAAGGTGCCACGCCGCGCCCCGACAAAGATCGCATAGCCCTGCTTCGCGGCCGCAATGAACGTATCCTCACGATTGGCTGCGATCCGGATCGGCGGATGCGGCCTGCGGTAGGGCTTTGGCACGATGCAGACGTTTTCATAGTTGTAGTATTTGCCGGCAAACGAGAACTTTTCCTCGGTCCAGGCGCGCTTGACGATTTCGAGCACTTCGGCAAAGCGCTCGGGACTCTCGCCATAGGGAATGCCGTAGGCCTCATACGCACGCGGGAAGCCGCTGCGGCCGACCCCGAAGATCAGCCGGCCATGGCTGATATGATCGACAGTGGCGCTGTCTTCTGCGAGGCGCAACGGCTGGCATAGAGGCAGAACCTGGACGCCAGTACCGATCTTGATGTTGTTGGTGCGAGCGGCGATCGCGCTCGCGATCGTCATCGGCACCGAGCAGACCGACCGTTCGGGCGCCATGTGGATTTCGGCCAGCCAGATCGCGTCGAGACCCCAACGCTCGGCGGCATCGACCTGATCGAAGGCGGTGGTGAATGCCTCGGCCTCGCTCTGGCCCGGGCGCCGCTGAAACTCGTGGAACACGCCGAATTCGAAACCCATCAAAGGTCCTCCTGCTACTTTGCCGCGAAGACTTGAATCTGCGGCTTGCCGGCAAAGGCCGGCATGATATCGCGGGCAAAACGGTGGATCTGCTCGCGCGACCCGCCGAAGTTTATAATGACGTATTCGACGCCGCCCTTCTGCAATTTTTCGAGCTTTCGCATGATCTCGTCGGGGGAGCCGAAAAGGGCGCTTTCGGCGCTCTCGTGCCGCGCTTCCTTCTCGTCGTCCAGCATGTAGCGGGCTCTGGTCTCGCCGTCCGGCCGACGCGCCAGCCTGTTGATCCGCATGTGGCCCTGGTAGCGCCGCTCGAACGCCGCCGCTTTGTCCGCATCGTCCTTGGCGATGTAGACGGCGCGGGCGACGCCCACCTGCATCGGGTCAAAGGGGCGGCCGAGCGCCTCGATCTCGCGGCGAAATTGCGCGACTTGCTCGAGGGTCTCGTCGGCCAGCGCGTGCTGCCCCAGCAGCATGTTGTAGCCGCGCCGCACGACCTCACGGACCGAATTCTCGCTGCCCGCCCCCATCCAGAACGGCGGGTACGGCTTCTGCGCGGTCGGCGGTTCGACGACGATGTTGTCGAACTGCCAATATTTGCCGCGATGGGAGAACGGCTCCTCCGAGGTAAAGGCCTTGGTGATGACCTCGATCGCTTCTTCGAACCGCGCGTCGGCTTCCTCCAACGGTATGCAGAACCCGGCGAATTCGTTGTGGCGGTAACCCTTGCCGATCCCGAAATCGAGCCTGCCGCCGGACAGCAGGTCGAGCGTCGCCGCCTGCTCGGCCAACAGCACGGGGTTATGCCAGGGTAATACCAGCACCGCCGTGCCAAGGCGCAGATTCCGCGTGCGGGCGCCGAGCCAGGTCAACAGATTGAGGCTCGCCGACACCTGGCCGAAGCCGGTGAAGTGGTGCTCGACGAGAAAGCTGCTGAAAAAGCCCAGCGCCTCGGCTTCGACATTGTTTTCGATAAACTCCCGAAAGCCTTGGCTGCTGTCGGTGTCGGGGCCGCTGCGCCTGGCTTGCGCGCTGCCGAAGAGCCCAAATCGCATCTCAATCTCCCAAGTGTTCGCCCTTCACCCTCCCGCGCGCGGATGTTCAAGCGGATTGAGGGGCGCTATGCCCAGAACTCGCGCGAGGCGAGCCGCGCACCTTCCGCCAGGCTCGCGAGCTTCGCCCATACGATGCGCGGATCGACCGCAGCCTGGCCCACCCAAGTCCCGTAGCCGCAATCGCTCCCGGCGATGACATTCTCGCGGCCGACGAGTCTGGCATAGCGGCCGATGCGCTGCGCGATTAACGCGGGGTGCTCGATAAAATTGGTCTTCGACTCGATCACGCCGGGTATCAGCACTTTACCGTCCGGCAATTTTACATCCTCGAAAACTGTCCATTCATGCGCATGGCGCGGGTTGGCCGCCTCGAAGGAGAGGCCGCACGGCTTCGCCAGAAAGATGATCTCGATGATGTCTCTGAGCGGTACGTCGCAATGGTGCGGACCTTCGTAATTGCCCCAGCAAAGATGCAGCCGCAGCCGGTCCGCCGGGATGTTTTCTAGCGCGTGGTTGAGCGCCTCGACGTGGAGCCGCGCCTTGTTGCGGAATTCGCCGAGGCTCAATTGGGCGTATTGGATGTGCCGGCCCATCGCGAGGTCTGGGCAGTCGATCTGCAATACCAAGCCGGCGTCGGCAACAGTCTCGTATTCCTGTCGCATGGCCTCGGCGATCGCGGACAGATAAGCCTCCGCGCTCGGATAATGCCCGTTGTGGAAGAACAGCGAGACGACACCCGGCGAGGCGGCGCTGAGGAACGCTTCCTCCGCGTTCACTCGCGCAAGTGCGGCGCTCAGATTAGCGACGTCTATTTCGGCAGCCGCCGCGTCGCGCACGCTTATCGGACCATTGCAGCCGGGTGTCCTGCGCCGCGAGCGGCCGGGGTCGCCGAAGACCCGTCTGGCGAATTCGGGAAACCCGACGAGGTCCTGGTAGACGAGCGGATGGCTCTCGCCGCCAAACCCGTGCAGCCGGTCCTTGATGTAGGTGGCGTAGCTCGGCTTGCTCATCTCGCCGTCATTGACGATGTCGACGCCGGCCTCGATCTGCTTTTCGACAACCGCCGCTACCGCCGAGCGGATGCGCGCCTTGAGCGCCGCCGCATCGACCGGCACACCCTCTTCCTTAGCGAACATCGCGCGCACGAGATCTTCGGGACGCGGCAGGCTGCCGGTATGCGTCGTCAGGAAGCGCTCGGTGCTGCGTTTCACAGCCGGCCCACCTCAATGTAGCCGGGGCATGACTTTCTCGCAGAGCAGCTGAAGCGATCGCGTCATCGGCTCGGGCGAGATCAGCGCGCCGAAATTCAGCTCCGCGAGGATCCCGTTCAACCCGAGCTCATCGTGCAGCTGCTGCAGGCGGTCGGCGACGCTTTCCGGCCCGCCGATGATCACTTTGTCGCGCCTCACCTCCTGATAGGAGATGGTCTTGACAGCCTGCGCTTCCGCCGCGCGGCGCCGATTGGGCGAGTTCTCAAGGCGGGTGCTCAGTGTCCGATACCCGGACATAATGCTCGTCTCGGCTTCTTCCAGGGCGCGCCGATCGGTATCCGCGATGTGCAAGGTCAGCCGCAGATAGACCTCGCCCTCGCCCGGGTGGCCGGCCGCCTTGTAGGCCTGGCGATAGGCTGCGAGATCGGGTGCCAGACCCGAGAGCGAGCCGCTTCGCACCGCGACGAAGATCGGGTAGCCGGCCTCGCCGAGCGATGGGAAGGTCTCCTCGCTGGCGGCGGCTACGCGGATCGGCGGGCACGGCTTCTGATAAGGTTGCGGAACGGCCGAGGCATTGTTGAAGCTGTAATATTTGCCCTCATAAGAAAAGGTCGGATGCGTCCAGGCACGCTTGACGATTTCGAGCGTCTCCAGGAAACGCTCGCGGCTCTCCGAATAGGGCACACCGTAAGCGACATAGGACCGCGGATTGCCGCTGCGCCCGACGCCAAAGAGCAGTCGTCCCTCGCTGATCTGGTCGATGGTGGCGGTCTCCTCGGCGAGACGCAGCGGATGGCAGAGCGGCAGGACCTGAACACCCGTGCCGATCTTGATGCGGCGGGTGCGCGCGGCAATCGCGCTGGCGACGGTCAGCGGCGCGGTCAGCACCGAGCGGCGCGCCTGCTGGTGGATTTCGGCGAGCCAGATCGCATCGAGCCCCCAGCGGTCCGCCGCTTCGACCTGAGCCAGCGCCTCCGCGAACGCTGCCGCCGGGGTCTGATCCGGCCGGCAGTGAAATTCATGGTAGACGCCGACCTCCATCGCCTGCTCCTCTTTCATCCTGTGCCCCGAACGACGGTAATTTCGATCGCTTTATCGAG
>Ga0306922_10007905_pt1 | contig 10307 bp, 11 predicted proteins | sample sta12Cox44000082_FD_203758 | JGI IMG/M metagenome (GOLD analysis project Ga0306922, IMG submission 203758) | Lab enrichment of tropical soil microbial communities from Luquillo Experimental Forest, Puerto Rico - statoxic.12C.oxic.44.000.082 (v2)... | ecosystem: Environmental > Terrestrial >...
CTGCTACGGCACTTCGGCTCGGTCCGCCGGATCGCCGCGGCCAGCCCGGCCGAGCTGGCGCTGGTGCCCGGCATCGGGCCGCACCTGGCCGACGCGGTCCTCGCCGCCCTGCGGCCGGAGCGGGACGGCACCAGGGCCAACGGGAATGGGACACCGCGACAGGCAGGGGGCACGCCGTGACAGGCAGGGGGCACGCCGTGACAGGCAGGGGGACGCCGGGATGGGCCAGAGCGTAACCGGCCGCGAACCGCCCGGCCCGCCCGGGCCGGGCGCCGCCGACCCGGTGACCGACATCGTGATCATCACCGGGATGTCGGGCGCCGGCCGGAGCACGGCCGCCAAGACGCTGGAGGACCTCGACTGGTTCGTCATCGACAACCTGCCCCCCAGCCTGCTCCCCACGATGATCAATCTGGCCCGCCGGGCCAAGGGGGCCCTGCCGCGGATCGCCGCCGTGATGGACGTGCGCAGCCGCGCCTTCACCAGTGACCTTCAGTCCGCCATCACCGAGCTCGCCACGCGCGGGGTCAGACCCCGGGTGGTCTTCATGGAAGCCGCGGACGACACGCTGGTCCGGCGGTTCGACAGCGTGCGCCGCCCGCACCCGCTGCAGGAAGACGGCCGGGTGGTGGACGGGATCGCGGCCGAACGGGAGCTGCTGCGGACCGTCCGCGGCGAGGCGGACCTGGTGCTGGACACCACCGCGCTCAACGTGCACGAGCTGCGGGCGAGGCTGCAGGATTTCTTCGGGGCCGGGCCGGCCGAAGGCCCCCGCGTGAGCGTGGTGTCGTTCGGCTACAAGTACGGCCTGCCGGTGGACGCCGACCTGGTCGTGGACTGCCGGTTCCTGCCCAACCCCCGCTGGATCGAGGCCCTCGCCCCGCTGACGGGGCAGGATGAGAGGGTCAGGGAGTACGTACTCAGCCAGCTGGAGGCGGCCGATTTCCTCGACGCCTACCTCACGGCGCTGCGGGTGACCCTGGCCGGCTACGAACGTCAGGGGAAGAAGTACGTGACTCTCGCGATCGGCTGCACCGGCGGCAAGCACCGCAGCGTGGTGATTGCCGAGCACATCGCGCAGCAGCTGGAGGAGACCGGCCTCGGCATCCAGGTAGTGCACCGTGACCTGGGGCGTGAGTGACGGCAGGCGAAGGGGCGCACCGCGGCGTGGTGCCAGCTGTCCGCCCGCTGAATCCCCGGGTGGTGGCGCTCGGCGGCGGCCACGGGCTGTTCGCCTCGCTGTCCGCGCTGCGCCGGGTGACCCGTCAGCTCACCGCCATCGTCACCGTGGCCGACGACGGCGGGTCCAGCGGCAGGCTCCGCCGCGACTTCGGCGTGCTCCCCCCCGGCGACCTGCGGATGGCGCTCGCCGCGCTGTGCGGGGACGACGCCTGGGGCACCACCTGGAGCCGGGTGGTGCAGCACCGGTTCACCCGCGGCTCGGACCTGGGCGGGCACGCCGTCGGCAACGTGCTGATCGTGGCGCTGTGGGAGCTGCTGGGCGACACCGTCCAGGGCCTGGACTGGGTTGGCCGGCTGCTCGGGGCGCACGGCCGGGTGCTGCCCATGGCGTCGGTCCCACTGGACCTGGCCGCCGAGGTGGAGGGGGCCGACCCGGAACGCCCGGGCCAGATCAGCATCGTGCGGGGCCAGGCGGCCTGCGCCGCCACCACCGGCCGGGTCCGGTCCGTCTCGCTGATCCCGTCCGACCCGCCCGCCTGCGCGGAGGCCGTGGCGGCGATCCGCGACGCGGACTGGGTGGTCCTGGGGCCTGGCTCGTGGTTCACCAGCGTCCTGCCCCACCTGCTCGTCCCCGAGCTGGCCGACGCGCTGATCACCACCCGGGCGCGCCGCCTGATCGCGCTGAACCTGGTCCCGCAGCCGGGCGAGACCGAGGGATTCTCACCGCATACGCACCTGGAAGTGCTCGCCGAGCACGCGCCGGAGCTTACCGTGGACATCGTGCTGGCCGATCGCGGCGCGGCGGGCGGGACCGCCACCCAGCTGGAGAAGGCGGCCGGGCTGCTCGGCGGCAGGCTGGTCCTGGCCGATCTGGCCATGCGGGACGGCTCGCCGCGCCACGACCCGCGGCAGCTGGCGGGGGCGTTCGCGGAGATCTTCGAGGGGGAATGAGCCGATGGCCATGACCAGCCTGGTGAAGGACGAGCTGAGCCGCGTTACCGTGCTCAAGCCGTGCTGCCGCAAGGCGGAGGTCTCCACGCTGCTGCGCTTCGCCGGCGGCCTGCACCTGGCGAGCGGCCGGATCGTGGTCGAGGCCGAGCTGGACACCGGCGCCGCCGCCCGCCGGCTGCGGAAGGACATAGCCGAGGTGTTCGGCCACTCGTCCGAGCTGATCGTGCTGGCCCCCAGCGGGCTGCGCAAGGGCAACCGTTACGTGGTCCGGGTGCGCAAGGACGGTGACAGCCTGGCCCGGCAGACCGGCCTGGTGGACGCCCACGGGCGTCCCGTCCGCGGCCTGCCCCGGCAGGTGGTGGCCGGCACCACCTGCGACTGCGAGGCCGCCTGGCGGGGGGCCTTCCTGGCCCACGGCAGCCTGACCGGGCCCGGCCGGTCGATGGCGCTGGAGATCACCTGCCCCGGGCCCGAGGCCGCGCTGGCCCTGGTCGGGGCGGCCCGGCGGCTGAAGATCCACGCCAAGGCCCGCGAGGTGCGGGGGGTCGACCGGGTGGTCGTGCGGGACGGGGACGCGATCAGCGCGCTGCTGACCCGGCTGGGCGCGCACGACAGCGTGCTCGCCTGGGAGGAGCGGCGGATGCGGCGCGAGGTCCGGGCGACCGCGAACCGGCTGGCCAACTTCGACGACGCCAACCTGCGCCGCAGCGCGAGGGCCGCGGTCGCGGCCGGCGCGCGGGTGGAGCGGGCGCTGGAGATCCTGGGCAGCGACGCGCCGGAGCACCTGACCGTGGCCGGGAAGCTGCGGATCGAGCACCGGCAGGCCAGCCTGGAGGAACTCGGCCAGCTGGCCAGCCCGCCGCTGACCAAGGACGCGATCGCCGGCCGGATCCGGCGGCTGCTGGCCATGGCGGACAAGCGGGCCCGCGAGGAGGGCGTCCCCGGCACCGACGCGCACCTGACGCCGGAGATGCTCCTGCCGTGACCCGCCCCTAGGGGGTGCCGGCCTCCGGCGCGGCCGGCGGGGAGGGGTCGAAGCCGTTGGCCGCCGGCGGCCCGGCATCCGCGCCGGTGACGGGCGGCGGCCCGGCCGCGAACCCGGGGGACAGGCTGCCGTCCGAGCCGGTGACGGGCGGCTGCGGCCCGGCCGCGAACCCCGGGAACGGGCCGCCCGCCTGCGGCGCCGGCCGCCGCGCGCGGCCACGCCCCCACGCTCGCATGCCCAGCGCGTTCCGGTAGCCGTACAGGGCCGCGATCACCCAGAAGACCAGGCCCAGGCCACCGACGGCCGACGGGTACTCCTGCAGCACCACATCCAGATGGGACATGATCAGGCCGAGCGGGATGCCGTGCCCCCGCAGGATCATGATCTCGGCCAGGAGGCTGCCCAGGGCGCAGCCGAACACGGCCAGCACCGCGCTGGCCACCGCCAGCCCGGTGTTCTTGTCACGGCCGCCGGCCCGGAACACGGCGGCGCCGACGCCGTACCCCAGCACGACTGCCAGCAGCCCGAGCTGGTACTTGGTCACGTACGCGACCAGCCCCCACACCACCGCCCCGGCGACCGCGACCCCGAAGCCCGCCAGCACCGCCATCCCGGGGCTGCCCGGCCGCTGCCCTGGACCGCCCGCGCCGGATACCGTCATCGGTGTCCTCCGTCCCGCTCGCAGTGCCGGCAGCATAGTGGCTACCGGCCCGGTGGGCGGCACGATCGGCGCGAACCTGGTCGGGTAGGGTCATGGCTCGGGGGGTGAGCCCAGGGCCACCATCGTCGCTACGCATGAGGAGAGCAAGCCGTGACCATCCGCGTAGGCATCAACGGATTCGGCCGGATCGGTCGCAACTACTGGCGCGCCGTGCACGCCGCCCCCGGCCGTGACATCGAGATCGTGGCCGCCAACGACCTCGGCCCCATCGCCACCTTCGCGCACCTGCTCAAGTACGACACCGTGCTGGGCACGCTGGACGTCGACGTCCACGCCGAGGACGGCGCCATCGTGGCCGGGGACAAGCGGATCACCTGGCTGGCCGAGCGCGACCCGGCCGCGCTGCCGTGGCGCGACCTCGGCGTCGACGTGGTGATCGAGTCGACCGGCCACTTCACCAAGGGCGACGACGCGCGCAAGCACCTGGCGGCCGGCGCGAAGAAGGTCGTCATCTCCGCCCCGGCCAAGGATGAGGACATCACCATCGTCATGGGGGTCAACGACGACGCGTACGACCCGGCCGTGCACAACATCATCTCCAACGCGTCCTGCACCACCAACTGCGTCGCGCCGCTGGTCAAGGTGCTGCTGGACAGCTTCGGCATCGTCAAGGGCCTGATGACGACCATCCACGCCTACACCAACGACCAGGTGATGCTGGACTTCATGCACAAGGACCTGCGCCGGGCCCGCGCGGGCGCGCAGAACATCATCCCCACCACCACCGGGGCCGCCCGGGCCACCGCGCTGGTGCTGCCCGAGCTCAAAGGCAAGCTGGACGGGATGGCGATGCGGGTGCCGGTCATGGACGGCTCGGTCACCGACCTGGTGGTGCAGGTCAACCGCGCGGTCAGCGTGGACGAGGTGAACGCGGCCTACCGGGCCGCCGCCGACGGCCCGCTCAAGGGCTACCTCCACTACACCAGCGACCCGATCGTGTCCTCCGACATCGTCGGCACCCCCTGGTCCTGCACGTTCGACTCCGGCCTGACGATGACGTTCGGCGACATGGTCAAGGTGATCGGCTGGTACGACAACGAGTGGGGATACACCGCCCGGCTGGTCGACATCACCGCGCTCGTCGGCGGGCGGCTCGGGCACTGATGAAGCGGGTCGACGACCTCGACGTCACCGGGCGGGCGGTGCTGCTGCGGGCCGACCTCAACGTGCCGCTCGACGGCGAGGTGATCACCGACGACCGGCGGATCAGGGCCAGCCTGCCCACGCTGACCGCCCTGACCGGCCGGGGCGCGCGGGTGATCGTGTGCGCCCACCTCGGCCGGCCCAAGGGCAGCGAGTACGCGGCCCGGGCGGCCGGCGGCCCGTCCCTGCGCCCGGTCGCGGCCCGGCTGTCCGAGCTGATCGGCCAGCCGGTCGCGTTCGCCGGGGACGTGGCCGGCGGATCGGCCTCCGCCACCGTGGCCGGGCTGCGCGACGGCGACGTGGCCATGCTCGAGAACGTGCGGTTCGAGCTCGGCGAGACCAGCCCGGAGGACACAGAGCGGGAGGTGCTGGCGGGCCGGCTGGCCGAGCTCGCCGACGCGTACGTCGGCGACGGGTTCGGCGCCATGCACCGCAAGCACGCCAGCGTCTACGACCTGCCGCGGCTGCTGCCGCACGCGGCCGGGCAGCTGGTGCTGGCCGAGGTCTCGGTGCTCCGCCAGCTCACCACCGACCCGGCCCGGCCCTACGTGGTGGTGCTCGGCGGGGCCAAGATCTCCGACAAGCTCGCGGTCGTCGGCAACCTGGCCCGGGTCGCCGACCGGCTGCTCGTCGGGGGCGGGATGGCCTACACGTTCCTGGCCGCCCAGGGACACCAGGTGGGGGACTCGCTGCTGGAGGCGGATCAGATTCCCCAGGTGTCCGCCGCGGCGGACGAGGCCGAGCGCGCGGGCGTGGAGATCGTGCTCCCGGTCGATCACCTGGTGGCCGACCGGTTCAGCCGCGACGCGCAGCCCGAGACCGTCCCGGGCCCCGACATCCCGCCGGGCAAGCTGGGCATGGACATCGGGCCCGCCACCCGGGAGCTGTTCGCCCGCAAGCTGGCCGACGCCAAGACCGTGTTCTGGAACGGGCCGCCCGGGGTGTTCGAGTTCCCGGCGTTCGCCGCCGGCACCCGGGCCCTGGCCGAGGCGATCAGCGCCACCGGCGGCCTGACCGTGGTGGGCGGCGGCGACTCGGCGGCGGCCGTCCGGCTGCTGGGGTTCCCCGACAGCGCGTTCACCCACATCTCCACCGGGGGCGGGGCCAGCCTGGAGTACCTGGAGGGCAAGGCGCTGCCCGGGCTGACCGCGCTGGAGCAGCCGTGAGCCCCGCCGGTGACCGGCGCGGCCGGATGCCGCTGATGGCCGGCAACTGGAAGATGAACTGCACCCATCTCGAGGCGATCGCGCTGGTCCAGAAGCTGGCCTTCACCCTCACCGGCAAGGACTTCGACGCCACCGAGGTGGTGGTGCTGCCGCCGTTCACCGCGCTCCGCAGCGTGCAGACGCTGGTGACCGGGGACAAGCTGCGGATCCGCTACGGGGCGCAGGACATCTCCCCCCACGACGACGGCGCCTACACCGGCGACGTGTCCGGGTCCATGCTGGCCAAGCTCGGCTGCGCCTACGTTGTGGTCGGTCACTCCGAGCGGCGCCGGTACCACGGCGAGGACGACGCGACCGTGAACGTGAAGGCCAGGGCCGCGCTCCGGTGGGGGATCACGCCGATCGTGGCCGTGGGCGAGGACCTGGCCGTCCGTGAGGCGGGGGCCCAGCTCGAGCACATCCTGGCCCAGCTCGACGCCGCCCTGGCCGGCATAACCGGCCAGCAGGTGGCCGGCCTGGTCGTCGCGTACGAGCCGGTGTGGGCGATCGGCACCGGGGAGGTGGCCCGGCCGGAGCAGGCGCATGAGGCGTGCCGCGCGATCCGGGAGCGGGTTTCCGCGGTTCACGGGCACGAGGTGGCCCTCAGTATGCGTATCCTGTATGGCGGGTCGGTTAAGCCCGACAACATCGCTGCGATCATGGCGCAGCCAGCCATCGACGGTGCGCTGGTCGGCGGGGCCAGCCTCGATGCCGGTGAGTTCGTCCAGATCTGCCGGTACCGGGAACTCGCCGTGCGCGCCTGAGAGTGCGTAGCATCAAAGCATCTGGAAGGACGAGAATCGGCAGTGGTAATCGGAATTTCTGTCGTCCTCATCATCACCAGCCTGCTCATGGTGCTGCTCGTGCTGCTGCACAAGGGCAAGGGCGGTGGCTTGTCGGACCTGTTCGGCGGCGGCGTGAGCTCCTCGCTCGGCTCATCGTCCGTCGTGGAGCGGAATCTGGACCGGCTCACTATCTTCACCGGGGTCGTCTGGTTCCTCTGTATCGTCGGCCTCAACTTGTTGCTGAATCACTGAGGGCCACAGGGCAGCGGAGAGGGCAAGGGGTGGTCTGTGAGTAGTGGCAACGCCATTCGGGGCAGCCGCGTTGGGGCGGGCCCCATGGGCGAGGCGGAGCGTGGCGAGTCGGCACCGCGGGTGCGGATCTCGTTCTGGTGCTCCAACAATCATGAAACCCGGCCGAGCTTCGCGAGCGACGCCGCCGTGCCGGAGACCTGGGATTGCCCCCGGTGCGGGTTCCCGGCCGGGCGCGATCAGGCGAACCCGCCCGGGCCGCCGCGCAGCGAGCCTTACAAGACCCACCTGGCCTATGTGAAGGAGCGGCGCAGCGACTCCGACGGGGCCGCCATCCTCGCCGAGGCGCTGGAGAGGCTCCGCAGGAACGCCTGAGGCCGCGGCCCCGGGAACCGGGGCCGTTTCCCTTTCCCGGTTACGGCCGGTCTCTGCCCGTTTCCTTACCGGCGCGGGCCCCGTTCTTGGTGCCGTGCTTGCGGAAGCTCAGTGGGCGAACCCCTGCCGGAACGGCTCCGGCGCGAGCGGCGTGTGCCCCTGCGGATGCTCGGCCAGCGCCCGGCAATGGCGCCGCAGGTCGGCCAGGAACACGTCGGCCAGGTCACGGCTGAATCCGTTGCGGACCACGATCCGCATCACCGCGGTGCTGGCCAGATTGTCCGGGAGGGTGTAGGCGGGCACCAGCCAGCCGCGCGTGCGCAGCCGGTCCGACAGGTCGAACACGCTGTAGCCGGCCTGGTCACCGGCCAGCTTGAAGGCGAAGACGGGCAGCTCGCTCCCGTCGGTGAGTATCTCGAACGGCCCCATGGCGGCGATCTGGGACGACAGGTGCAGCGCGACGTCCTGGCACTCCTGCTGGACCCGCCGGTAGCCGTCGAAACCCAGCCGCAGGAAGTTGTAGTACTGCGCGGCGACCTGCGCGCCGGAGCGGGAGAAGTTCAGCGCGAACGTGGGCATCTGGCCGCCGAGATAGTTGACCATGAACACCAGGTCCTCCGGCAGCGCCTGGGCGTCACGCCACACCGCCCAGCCCACGCCGGGATACACCAGGCCGTACTTGTGCCCGGAGGCGTTGATCGAGGCCACCCGGGGCACCCGGAAGTCCCAGACGAGGTCCGGGTGCAGGAAGGGGGCGATGAACCCGCCCGACGCGGCGTCCACGTGGATGCCGACGTCAGGGCCGCCGGACATGGCCAGCTTGTCGAGTTCGGCGCCGATCCCGGCCACCGGCTCGTAGCTGCCGTCCAGCGTCGAGCCCAGGATCGCGACCACGCCGATGGTGTTCTCATCGCAGCGGGCGGCGGCCTCTTGCCCGGTCAGATGGAGACGGCCCGGCTCCAGCGGCATCTTGCGCGGCTCGACCTGCCAGTAGCGGCAGAACTTATCCCAGCACACCTGCACGTTCGCGCCCATCACCAGGTTGGGCCGCCCGGTGCCGCCGCGCTCGCGCCAGCGCCACAGCAAGGCCATCCCGCCGAGCATGCATGCTTCGCTGCTGCCGGTGGTCGAGCAGCCGGTCGCCTCCGAGCCACTCCGCGCGTGCCACAGGTCGGCCAGGATGCTGACACAGCGTGACTCGAGCTCCGCGGTCTGCGGATACTCATCCTTGTCGATCATGTTCTTGCCGAGGCACTCGGCGATGAGCACCTCCGCCTGCGGCTCCATCCAGGTGGTCACGAACGTGGCCAGGTTGAGGCGGGGGTTCCCGTCCAGGCTGAGCTCGTCCCGCACCACCTGCAGCGCGGTGGCGGGCAGCATGCCCCCGCGCGGCAGCGCGTGCCGCGGCACCTCGTGACCGGCTTCCTGCACATAGATGGGGTTGATATCGACATCCTGCTCGCCCGAGTCATCGACCTTCCGGTGCAACGCCATGGCATGCTCCAGCGGCATCAGGGGTGATCTTCCGACCACAATGTCACCACGCGACGCCGAGCAGGGAAGATGGGGGGATGCACCTTCCGGTCAACCCGCCGGTCGCGCCGATGCTGGCCAAGCCGGTCAACCAGATTCCCGACGGCCCGTACAGCTACGAGCCGAAGTGGGACGGATTCCGTTCCATCATCTTCGCCGACGACGGCGAAATAGAGTTCGGCAGCCGCAACGAGCGGCCCATGACCAGGTACTTCCCTGAACTCGTCGCCGCGGTGACCGAGCAGTTCCCGCCCCGGTGCGTGATCGACGGGGAGATCGTGGTCCCGGGATCCGACGGCCGCCGGCTCGACTTCGAGGCGCTGCTGCAGCGGATCCACCCGGCGGCCAGCCGGGTGACGCTGCTCGCCAGCCAGACGCCGGCCCACTTCATCGCGTTCGACCTGCTCGCGCTCGGCGACCCCGACTACATGGAGCGGCCCTTCGAGCAGCGCCGGGCGGCGCTGGCGGAGGCCCTGGCCGGCGTTGCAACGCCGCTCCACCTGACCCCGGCGACCACCGACCTGGCCCTGGCGCGCCGCTGGCTGGCCCAGTTCGAGGGGGCCGGGCTCGACGGGCTCGTGGCCAAGCCGCTGGCGGGCACGTACGAGCCGGACAGGCGGGTCATGTTCAAGGTCAAGCACGAGCGGACCGCCGACTGCGTGGTGGCCGGCTACCGGACGCACAAGTCCGGCCCGGACGCGATCGGCTCGCTCCTGCTCGGCCTGTACCGCGACAGCGGGGACCTGGCCAGCGTCGGCGTCATCGGCGCGTTCCCGATGAAACGACGGCGCGAGCTGTTCGCCGAGCTCCAGCCGCTGGTCACCACGTTCGACGAGCATCCGTGGAACTGGGCGCACCAGGAGGAGGGGACGCGGACCCCGCGCGCGGCCGAGCACAGCCGGTGGAACGCCACCAAGGACCTGTCCTTCACCCCGCTGCGGCCCGAACGGGTGGTGGAGATCCGCTACGACCACATGGAGGGCCCCCGGTTCCGGCACACCGCCCAGTTCGTGCGCTGGCGGCCGGACCGCGACCCCCGTTCCTGCACCTATGAGCAGCTGGAGGAGCCGGTGAGCTTCGACCTGGCGGAGATCCTGGCCGGCGACACGCCCTAGCGCAGGTACCGGCAGAGCAGGTGGCCGTCCTCGGCGAGCACGTGGGCGAGCCCGAGAGCGTGG